>Ga0181520_10005368_pt1 | contig 20501 bp, 9 predicted proteins | sample PEATcosm2014_Bin_29_FD_132451 | JGI IMG/M metagenome (GOLD analysis project Ga0181520, IMG submission 132451) | Peatland microbial communities from MTU Mesocosm Facility, Houghton, MI, USA - PEATcosm2014_Bin02_30_metaG | ecosystem: Environmental > Terrestrial > Soil > Wetlands > Peat | place... | reverse complement strand
TTTTTCTTTGCTGTTTGGCTTCATTGAATAGTCCTTATTGCTTGCAATACAATAATTTACTATTCTTGGAACAAACAGCAACTTTTTTTTTAAGTTGACGCCTATGCGATTCGATCGGGAGGGGTCGCTAAATTACAAAACATGTTCGGCTCTTCCTCCAGAGGCGGACAGGTAAAACAGTTAAGAACAAGTTTCTTAATATCATTAACACCGCGATTAATCGCGGTGTTAATGATGCAGCGCTTAAAAATTTTGAACCATTTTACCTGTCCACCTCTGGCGGAACGGTTTACCCTCAGCTATTGGGAAAATAGGAAAATAATATTATAAATTTTTATGAATATAGTTCTAATTTTCACACAGGCTGTAAATCTCGGGGCTACATAACAAAATTTTTAATATTTGCGTAACTTCACTTAGTAACTAACATTACGCAAAATTTTATATTTACATTGCCGGGATGTTTTGGGTGTATGTAATTTTGTGATCGGCTAATAGATAAATTTAAAAAAATAAAATCGGGAGTAAAAGAATGAATGTTCAGGAATGGATAAGCTCAATTCTAAAATCAAATAATCGGCTGGCGGTCCCTTTAATGACGCATCCCGGGATTGAACTTTCCGGTTACAAAGTTATAGATGCGATTAAAAGCGGTGAAATCCAATACAGAGCAATTAAGGCGATAAAAGAGAAATTTAATAACGATGTTGCCGTCGGCAACACAATGATGGATCTTACAATTGAAGCGGAAGCTTTCGGATGCAAAATAAATTTTTACGACAATGAGGTTCCTACCGTTGCAGCGCCGGTTGTATTCGATAAGGCTTCGATTGAAGCTTTGCAGATTCCGACAATGACAAGCATGCGCCTGCCGGAATATCTAAAGGCAGCCCGGCTTACCGTTGAAAATCTAAAAGGAGTTCCTGTTTTTGCAGGTTGCATTGGACCTGTTTCACTTGCCGGACGGTTATACGATATGACCGAAATGATGACTTCGCTTTATATGGAACCGGATACGATGAAACTGCTTCTAAAAAAATGTTCGGAATTTTTGTTAGAGTACATACTTGAGTTTAAAAAAACGGGCGCAGACGGAATTATAATGGCAGAACCGGTTGCAGGGCTGCTGACTGCAGAATTGTGCGATAAATTTTCATCAACTTTTATAAAAGATATTGCAGAGCAGGTTCAGGATAATAATTTCCTGTTTGTTCTTCATAATTGCGGCAATACAGGGCATGTAACCAAATCGATGCTTTCAACCGGGGCAAGAGCCTTACACTTCGGGAACAAAATTGACATTGTGAAAGTTCTTGAGGAAGCTCCCGGCGATGTGTTAATACTTGGTAATTTAGACCCTGTGGGTGTCTTCAAATTATTGAATGCCGGGCAGGTTTACGATGAAACAATGAAATTACTTGAAAAAACTTCCGGTTATAAAAATTTTATAATTTCAACGGGCTGCGACACTCCCCCCGGAGTTCCGTTAGAAAATGTACAAGCATTTTTTGATGCGGTACAAAAATATAACTGCGGAAGGCATTGAGGGGAATAGGTGAATTTGATGAATTAATGACTGAATGCGGTGAATGAAAATCAACCGGACTATCAATGCTTCTTAGCTAAATACCAATAAGACAAAAATTCCTGACCTTCACCATTTTCATTGCCTATTCGTTAAAAGCAATTACCGCATTCATTATAACCTTAATAAATTCAAATAGTTAACAAATCCGGATATGCTCATAAGCATAGATTATAAGAGTATCTGAAATTCAGTTTTTGTAAATTTACTTAATTGATCTAAAATTTCTATAAAAATCCTATAAGATAAATGATATTAAAAATTAAACCCGGTTATTTTGCAGTAATTGCTTCATTGATATTATTTTTAGTCATCGCGGGATGTATTCAATTCCTTGACAAAGAGATAGCTGTAAAAGTAATGCATTTTCTGCAATCTATTCGTACATTACATAAAGCTACTGAAAACATACCGGATCTTTTACCTTATTTGGTTGGCGCCGGCACAATATTGACGTGGGTGATTTATTTATACAGGCTTTCTAAAAAAAAGTATGGGATTAAAACGCAATTCCTATTTCTCTCTGCAACGGCATTACCGGCTGCCTATGTGTTAAAAACTTTTTTTCAATTTGCGTTCGGGCGGATCAGCGCCAGGGAATGGCTTCTCCTTAAAACCCCCCATCATTTTAACTGGTTCAAAGATTTCGGTAACGGCTGTTTTCCTTCAGGACATATGACAGTATTTGCCGCTTTTGGAACGGCAATTCTTATTTACTATCCGCAATACCGCAAAGCTGTTTTAATTTTACTTACTCTTCTGGGCGCAGCGCTTATAGCAACAGATTATCATTATTTGAGCGATGTTATTGCGGGAGCATACCTTGGTGTTCTCACAACATACACTTTATGGCTAGCCCTTCAAAAACGGATAGCCGTATCTTGAATCATCATAGTGTTGATAGTCATTTTATTAAAATTAATTCGAAAAATTCCTTCATATCCGATTATCAGCGGGGATAACTGATATCGAAAGAAATTTTATAAGAAGATCATTGATATTGTTTAATAACGCCTGCTAAACCATACATTTCCATCTTATTAATGCGGCTGAACTTTAACTTATGCTTTTATTTCTTTAATTAACAACATTTTCAAGAGTTTAATAAATTGTAGTAATTAATATGTAAACTATTTACAATAAGCTTAAAAAATGATATTATTATATATAATTGAATATTATATAAATGCATCGCTCTCAAGATTTATACTGATATTTAACAACTTTTACATTCTTCCAAAACATTATTAGTCATTGCTTTTCTAATTTTTGTGAGGCGTCAATGAAAGAGGAAGCAAAAACAAAGCAAGACCTGCTTAAAGAACTTAAACTACTACAAAGAAAAGTTAAACATCTTGAAAAAGCCAAACATAAAAAAAGCAGCCGTAAAACCAAAAAAATTAATATTCGTTCAGAAGAATTAGTCCGCCAAAGTGAAGCGCGTTTAAGACGCGCCGAACTTGCATCCAAATCGGGCAATTGGGAATTGCATCTTGATTCCAAAACTATATTTGCTTCCGAAGGGGCAGAAAAAATTTACGGTACCGGTAAAAGCCCTATAGATTATAAAATAATTAAAGAAAATTCTCTTCCTGAATACCGTCCGGTGCTTGACAATGCACTCAAAAATTTGATTGAAAACAATCAGCCATACAATTTAGAGTACAAGATCAGAACTACCGGTACCGGTGAAATAAAATATATTCATTCAATTGCAGAATTCGACAAAGAGAAAAATATTATTTTCGGTATCATTCAGGACATAACTTACCGTAAACAAACAGAAGATATCTTACGGGAAAGTGAAGAGCGGTACCATTCAATATTTGAAAATAGTATAAATGCCGTTTTGTTAACTAAACCGGACGGATCTATACTTGCAGCCAACCCGGAAGCCTGCCGAATATTTGACAGAACAGAGGAAGAGTTATGTTTACTGGGGAGAGAGAGCGTTGTTGATATAACGGACCCTCGATTATATGCTTCACTGGAAGATCGTGAACGTGAAGGAAGGTTTAAAGGCGAACTTACTCTCCTCCGCAAAGACGGGACCAAATTCCCGGCATTGTTAGCCACAAATGTATTCCGGGATAAAGAAGGGAAAAAGCAAACAAGCATGGTTATTACGGATATAACGGATCAAAAGCGTATAGAGAAAGAGCTGCACCAATTGAACCGCCAACTTCGTGCCATCGGCAACTGCAACCAGATATTATTAAGAGCGGATAACGAACAGACTTTACTGGATGAAATCTGTAGAATAATCTGTGATGATGCAGGTTACCGCATGGCCTGGGTAGGATATGTAGAACATGATGAAGCTAAAAGCTTACGCCCTGTAGCATGGGCAGGATCAGATAGCGGCGGGTATGTGTCAAATGCCAGAATCACGTGGACAGAAGATTCGGAACGAGGACAGGGCCCTGCAGGAAAAACCATAAGAAGCGGTGAAATAACCTATTTCCAGGATATTACAACTGACCCTCAAATGGCCCCATGGCGGGAAAACGCTTTGCAATGTGGATACAGGTCAATTATCACATTGCCTCTTAAAGACGAAAAGTTAAAAGTTTTCGGCGTTTTACTAATTTATTCCTCAGAGCCCGATGCTATTACGCCGGACGAAATCCGGCTCCTGGATGAACTGACTGGAGACCTGGCATTCGGCATCATTGCCCTGCGTAACCGAAACGAACGTAAACTTGCTGAAGAAGCTCTTTATGAAAGCGAGGAGCGGTTTAGAAAAATATTTGAAGATCATTCCGCTGTAAAACTTTTAATTGACTTAGCTAATGGAAATATTGTAGAAGCCAATAAAGCCGCCGTAGAATATTACGGATGGACAAAAGAAGAACTGTTACGGATGAATATAGCCGAAATAAACATTTTACCTGCCGAAGAAATTAAAATTGAAATGGAGAGAGCAGCAAGGCAAACAGAAAAACATTTTGAATTCCGTCATCGCCTTAGAAACGGTACTATCAGAGACGTTGATATTTTCAGCGGAAAAGTTGAGCTCAGCGGAAAGGAATACCTGCATTCCATCGTTCAGGATATTACCGACCGCAAACTTGCCGAAAAAAAATTAGAGAATTATTCACAAAAATTAAAAGAATTAAATGAGAGAAAAGATAAGTTGTTTTCTATTATAGCACATGATTTAAGAAGCCCGTTCGCCCCCCTTCTGGGACTATCCGAATTTCTGGTTAATGAATTTGATTCTTTAAGAACGGAGGAAATAAAAGATTATAATAAGGAAATTTATATCTCTCTGAAAAATGAATATACACTTCTTGAGAACTTACTGAATTGGTCCAGATTGGAAACCAAACAGATAGAATTTGAACCTGAGAGGATAAATCTTTATGATAAAACAGAAGATGTAATAAATTTGCTTTTAGGCAATGCAAAATTAAAAGATATAGCCCTTTTCAACGGAATAGAAAGGGATATTTTTATTTCAGCCGATCCAAATATGCTTAATTCAGTATTACAAAATTTAATTTCAAATTCAATAAAGTTTACAAATAACGGCGGTCTAATCAAAATTTACTCCCAAAAGGATATTAGTAATTTTATTAAAATAACTGTTTCAGATAACGGGGTCGGGATGACGAGTGATCAAACAAAAGATTTATTTAGTTTAAGTGCAAAATCTACAATAGGAACTAAGAATGAAAAAGGCACCGGTTTAGGCCTCATGATATGCAAAGAAATGATAGAACGGCATGGCGGAACAATATCTTTAAAAAGTGAAGCCGGCAAAGGGACGGATATCTCATTTACGCTGCTGAAAGCAGATTAAATTATTCGGCAAAAGATTGTTTTTTCTTGTCAGCGTTGTTAAGAAACGCAAAGAGTTAGAGGTCAGGATGAATTATATTTCTATATATAATGAAAAAAAAACACACCCACCTTCTCCCGGCAGGCCGGAAGAAAAATGGGTGTGAATATTATCAATAAATATTAACTTTTTATTGAAAGTTAATTATTTAATAACTTTAAATTCTATTCTTCTGTTTTCTGCTTTACCCAGTTCAGTGCTATTATCACCGATAGGTTTTGAATTGCCAAATCCAACAGCGGTTAAACGGCTGCCGTCAATTCCATTTTTAACCAGATAGTTTTTAACAGAATTTGCTCTTTTTTCGGATAAGATCTGGTTTGCCTGATCTTTGCCAACATTATCAGTATAACCTTGAATTTCAACTTTAACATCGGGATTATCTTTTAAAACCTGGATTGCATGCTGTAAGATCGGGAAAGATTCAGGAAGTAATTCCGAACTGTTAGTTTTAAAATTGACTCCAAAAAGTACCCAGTTATTATTTTGGTAAATCGGTTTTTCAACCGGTTTTTCTACAACAACCTGTTTTTCAATTACTCTTGGGATATCGTTTTTAACTACACTGTCAATCTGGTCAAGCGTAGGATAGTTTTCCCTGGGCGCCTGTCTTGAAACACCGCCATACATATCATTGTGTTTAACTTTGGCAATTCTGCCAAAAGAATATACTGCGCCAAGATTAAAAGTAATATAGCCGTCAGCATCAGATCCCAGAATACCCTGCCTGTTATTGTTTATAATGCCGTCTACTTCACCATCGATGGTATGGAATCCGAATTCAGTATTTATTTTCCAGTCGTCGCAAATTTTCCAGTCTGCTCCAAGAATTATATTTAATTGTGCAGTAGTTTTGGATGCGACATCCGGGTTAATAATATCACTGGGCCAGGTTGGCTTAAAATAAGCTAAGCCCAATCCTGCTCCTATATAAGGAACAACCGGGGAACTCGGAACCAGGTAATATAGAACATCCAAATTCCCGCTTATTAAACTAGTATGCATATTTGCTGCTTCTGACGGGACTAAACCGCCGGAAGTATAAAAATAAGTATAGCCAGGAACCCTTCCCTCAATGTAATCATAATTTGCAAGCACCCTCAATGCAACATTTGGTGAAAAATCACGCTGCAAAGATAATTCCCCGCCTATGTTACCTTGCATTGGTCTAACATCCGTGCTGTAAAATCTCGGATAAGTTAAACCAAATCCAAAATCCCAGCCGCTCTGATAAGCCTGGGCAAACGAGATTTTTGAAGCAAAGAGGAGAGAAATAAAAATGAAAAGTAACGAAAGTTTCTTCATAACACACCTGTTAATTGTTTATTAAATATTGCCTTAGAATGAGAAAATGAAAATAATCTAAGTAGTTATTAAACATGTTACTAATATGATTAAATTTACTAAAATTATTTTTAATTTAACAGTAAATATTTTATTCAGAAATTTAATACAGAAAACCAGATAAAAAACAATTTAAGAAGTCTGAAAACGACTTAAATAGAGATTAAAATATAAACTTACAATTATAACGTCTTAACGTATTATAAATATTGACCTAAATCAATTCACTCAATTTTACAAATCTTAAAATAATTAAAGACAAAGAATTGACAAATAAAGTTTCTCCCGGCGAAAATTAAACGCAGTTCAAACCATGTAATGAGCTTCTGTGATAATTAATTTTTATTGAAAAATATTCAGATTACTTTTTTAAAAATGTTAATATAAATTTGCTGCCTTTATTTTTTTCCGATTCCACTTCTATTTTTACTTCATTAAGGTCGCAGTATTTTTTAACCAAAGCCAGTCCCAACCCATTACCTTCATATCTTCTTGAATAACCTCTCTGTTCCTGGGTAAACGGTTCAAACATTCTTCCTAAAAATTCTTCCGACATACCGATACCTGTATCCGATACTACAGTTCTGATTTTGCCGCCGGGATCTCTGTCAACAGTTATTGCAACACTCCCCTTATGAGTATACTTAACGGCGTTATCAATTAAATTAACAAATATCTGGTTAACACTGTATATATCGCAGCAAATTGACGGCTTTGGAACAGTACTTATCACTGTAAAGTCCAATTCCTTGTGGCTTGCGTAGCCGCTGAATTCCGTTCTCAGATTATCGAGTATATCTTTCATAAGTTCTACGTTTTCAAAAGTCGGCGAATAGGTTCCTAACTGCATTTCGGAAACATTCAAGATTAAATCAACTGTTCTGATTAATCTTTTGCCGGCCAGTTCAATGCTTTCAAAATATTTTAAAGTTTCTTCGTTGATATTATCATACAGAATCTCTTTAATGATATTAGCACAATTTATTGTAACATTCATCGGCGTTCTTACCTCATGCGACATTTGAGCAAGGAATTCGGATTTCAAGTTGTCCGATCTTTCCGCCTGATTTTTAGCAGCAATAAGTTCTTCGGTCATTTTCTTTTTACCGGTAATATCCTGTTTAACCGCTAAATAATTTATTATACTGCCGTTTTTATCTTTGATAGGTGATATAAGAGCATCTTCCCAATAAAAATCCCCATTTTTCTTTTTATTCTTTAATTCGCCCCGCCAGGTTTTACCGGAGCTGATCGTATCCCAAAGCACCTTGTATTCTTCAAGTTTTGTATAGCCGGATTTCAGAATTCTGGGATTACGATTAATAACTTCGTTAAAAGAATAGCCGGTTGTTTCTTCAAAAGTTTTATTAACATAATTTATGCTGCCATCAACATTTGTTATGAAAACTAAAGCGGGGCTTTGAGCTACGGCTTCAGAAAGTCTTCTAAGTTCAATCTCCGTTTGTTTTTGCCGGGAAATATCTACTATAGTACCCCTGAGCCCGGTTATTTTCCCATCGCGAATCACCGGACTTGTAAAAGTAAGTGCAGGAAAAGTAGTACCGTCTTTTCTACGCATTTCAAATTCATTTTTACCTGCCGGCAGGCCTTTCAGAACCCTGTGTAAACTTTCAAATGCTTCAAGTTTGTCTTCTTCGGAAATTGAATCGAGGATATGAATACCATTGGCCATATCGCCGGGAGTATAACCGAATGTAGTTAAGCCAGTTTCATTTGTAAACGTAATGAATCCATTTAAGTCTGCTTCATAAATTGATTGCGGGAGAAGATTAGCTAATTCTTTAAATCTCCTTTCACTTTCAATAATAATATTTTCCGCGCGTTTGCCTTCCCGGCGATTTCGCAAAGTTATAATACCGAACTCCAAATCGCTTGTCAATTCTTCAATGAGGCGGATTTCAGCAGGAGTAACGGCATCGGGAATTGAAGCATAAATTATAAGAACGCCGAATACCATTGAATTTTCATCCTTAAGGGGCAGTGTGATACCGGAGCGATATCCATGCTGCAAAAGGCTTTCACGCCAATAAGCAACCATCGGATCAGTTTGAAAATCCTGCACATAAATTTTTACTCCGCTCCGAACTGTTCTTCCAACCGGGCCCTGCCCAAATTCAGACTTATCCGACCATGAAAGTTTTGCGTTTATAATATCGTCATAATGAATGCCGGCCCAGGCAACAGGGCGGACTGTTTTGGCTTCATCCTGCTCCACATAAGCAACTAAAGCCAAACTGTAACCTGCCTCGTCGCAAATAATACTGCAGATTTGGTTGAGCAGGGATTGTTCATCAACCGCATGTAATAAAGTTTGATTGCAACTGCTGACGGCACGCAGTTCGCGATTCAATTGGCGCAATTCCTGATCGGCCCTTTTTTGATCCGTAATATCGTTAACTGCAATAGTTATTTGTTCATTCCCTTCTTTATCCAGGAATGTATTACCGGCAATTAATGCGGGGAATTTAGTGCCGTCTTTCCGGATAAGAGTAAGTTCGCCTTTAAACTTTCCGTTTCGAGTGCGTTCTTCTATAGCAGAGTTTAAACGCGGATCTGTAATATCAACAACACTTTCCCTGCCCAATAAACAAAGTTCATCTTCAGTCCTGCCAAAAATACGGCAAGCTTCCGGGTTGGCTGCAAGAATTTTTCCATCGGGAGCAGAAAGCAAAACTGCGGAAATATTATTTTCAAAAATTGAATGATAGCGGTTTTCGCTTTCCCGTAAAATATCTTCAGTGCGCTTGCGGGAGGTAATGTCCTGAATAACTCCGAACAGAATTCTTCTTTCTTTATCATATTCGGCAATTGAATGTATATCTTTTATCTCCCCGGTATCGGTGGTTTTAATCTTGAATTCTAAATCGTAAGGCAGGTTTTTTTTAATTAAATTTTTTAGCGCGGTATCAAGCAAAGAGCGGTATTCAGGAAGAGGGTTATTCCTGATAATTTTATAATCTATAGGACTTTTGTCCACGCCATAAATTTTTTCAGCACCCTCGGAAGAATACATAATTTTGGAATCAAGATGCAGTTCCCAGTTGCCGGATTTTGAGGCAAGCTCGGCACGTTTTAACCTGGCCTCGCTTTGACCGATCAGTTTTTCCGCACGGACACGTATTTTTTTGGTTTTATTTTTATTCGATTTTCCATTGGCTTTTTCCAGACGGTTAATTTTTTTTTGAAGCGTTTTAATCTCTTCTACCAATTCCTTTTTTGTTTTTGCTTCCTCGCTCATAAATCCCTCACAAATTTTATAAGAACCTGCAGTAATAAATTTAAAAAGATAATTGATATTAAGAAATTTTGCGCGTAATATAAATTGAAAATATTCAATAATATTTTAATGATAATGTCATTTCCGGTAAATAATTTTAATCGAACGACGCTTAAACCCGCCGGACCCGCAAAAATTTTACTTAGAGTATTAACATTTGTAATGCCTGGTATACATACTGAAACTGAATCTAAGGCCGGAGATTTTTCATTATTATATTAAAATTATTTATATAAATTCAATCAATTTTATCAGGCTAATTTGAGATATCCGTTCACCGGATGAAGAATGTCCCTCTCCATAAAAGAGAGGGACATAGTTTTGTAACTATTTGTTTGAGGGAGGGATAACGTAGAGAACACAATTCATTAAACGGATTTTTTTATATTTTATTAAACAATTGTTCCGTTTTTCCTTTCACATGTACCTCAAACTTCATGTTCCTTGTCATAAGTTAATATTTTTCTTGCAGGCACTCTAATTGTTACTCTTGTAGTGCCGTGAGGTTCATTAACGACTTCAAGATTGCCGCCGAAGTACTCAATTATTTTTTTTACTATAGGCAGTCCGAGACCGCTTCCGGGCATTGTAAGATCATACTGTTTATTAAAAACACTAATCTTTTTTATTTGGTCAGCGGCAAACCCGCCACCGGTGTTTTCAAAAGAGAGTTCATAATTATTGTTTTTATTTCCACCCTTTATTTTAACTACAGAATCGGGCCCTGAAAATTTGAAAGCATTTTCAACGAGTTCCTTAATACAAATATTAAAATAAAATTCATCAATTTTTAACCGGCTATCTTCGATTTCAAGTTCTAATTTTGTGCGACCGTTAGTATAATTCTGCTCTTCCTTTGCAATTTTAAGAATTAAATATTTTATAGATTCACTTGTATTGAATTTTAAAGATTTGTCACTGGATATTTCATTCAATTCATATTGAATACTTGCAAACTGGATGAATTTTTCAATGCTTCTATTGAGACGTAATGCACTTGTTATTATGATAGAGGACATTTCTTCAATTTCATTTACGCTTAAAAACTTTGCGTCATCCAGCATCATTCCCGAATAACCTATAATTGGTGTTAAAGGGGTTCTTAATTCATGCGGTACTGCTAAAGCAATATTTTCTTTAATTTTGTTTAATTGTTCTTTTATGAACTCTTTTTTTTTCAATTTAATTTCGACCATTTCCAGCAACTCATACGCTTTAAAAGGTTTTGGAAGATAGTCGTCCGCGCCTTTCATCATACCATCCCTGATCTCCTGGGTTGAAGATTTTGCTGTTAAAAAAACGAAAGGGATGTGTGCAAAATTTCTTGAGTTTTGAACAAATTCCAGGAATTGAAATCCATTCATTTCCGGCATCATAATATCCGAAAGAATTAAATCCGGTGATTCCAGAATGATTTTTCCTACAGCTTCTTTTCCGTTTGATGCCGAAATAACATTATAAGAATTCTCAGTCAGAATTTCTGTTATATTTTCACGAACATCAAAATCATCTTCAACTACAAGCAGAGTATTTTGCATAAAGTCATCTTCTTTCATTCAATTGCTTCAAAGTTATCATAATATTTTATTTTTATTTAAAATGATTCGTTAGTCGATTTGATTTTAGAGTTAAGCGGGATAAATACAAAGATGAGCGAGAAAGTTAAATAGAAAAAGCGGTTACTTATCTTTAAGCATTTTTTTAACTTTTTGCGAATATCGCTTGCTGAATTTAATTGACTCCGGATAATTTCTAAGCTTTCCAATCAGAGTTCCGTTAAACCAGGGCTCAAGCTTTTCAATATAGTTCAGGTTAATTATTATGTTCCTGTGAGCTCTTATAAATATTTTTTCAGGAAGAATACTTTCCCAACTTTTAATTGTCCTTTTAATAATGATTTTTTTAGCCTCGCTGGTATAGACCATTGTATAGTCTTCTTTAACACTTACAGCAACTATATTATTAACCGGGACAAAAAGAAGGCCTTTTCCGGTGTTTAAAGGTATTTTATCGTCAATTGTCAGCTTTTTGGAGGAGGTATTATTCTTTTGCGCGGCTCTTAACTCCGATATTCTATCCATTCGTTTATTGACGGCAGTTACAAGTTCATTGGCATGGATTGGTTTTACGATATAATCATCGGCTCCCAGTTCCAGTCCTTCGCGAATACTTTTTATATCCGCCCGGGCAGTTAAAAAGATAAAAGGGATTACGGAAGTTTGTTTTTTATCGCTGAGGGCTTTTTTTACTTCGAACCCATCCAGTTCCGGCATTGCAATATCGCATAAAATAAGATCCGGATTATATTTTACCGCTAATTTTATTCCATCAGCTCCGCCTGCAGCGGAGATTACTTCATACCCGGTAAACTCAAATATCTCTCTAATATTTTCACGGATATCATCTTCATCTTCTATAACCAGCAGTTTAGACATCAGGTTATCCGGATAGTTCATTATTTGGAATTGTTACGATGAAGGTACTTCCTTCATCCTGCCGGCTTGTAAATGAAATTGTGCCGTTTAGCTGTTCAACTGATTTTTTCACTATGCTTAACCCCAGTCCGGTTCCTTTTATATTTTGTGAATTGGTCATTCTTGAAAAAGGCTCAAATAAATTTTTCTGTTCCTCTTCAGGAATTCCAATTCCGCCATCTGTAACTTTGAAAACCAGATTATTCATTTCGGATTTAACATTAAAACAGACACTCCCGTTTTCATTATTATATTTATAAGCGTTTGATATAAGGTTTCCCAGAATTTTTTTCATAATTGCAGCATCAATATTGTAATAATCCTTTTTAAGATCAATATTTATAGTAGATTTTATTCCGGGGTATAAACTCTTCATTTCATCAAATATTTCAGTGCAGAAATCCGGCAAGCTGATTTTCTGAAAAGATACACCAATCCTTTTACTATCGATCCTGTTAACATAAAGTACTTCGTCAATCATATTTATCAGATAGTCCACATTCTTTTGTATCCTGTTGAAGTGCACTTTCTTTTTCTCTTTAGTATATTTTTCATCGCCTAATTCCAATAATTCAATTGAAGAGAGTATAGAAGTAAGAGGCGTTCTGTACTCATGAGAGACCATAGATATAAAACGGTCTTTCAATTGGTTTAATTCCTTTTCTTTTTCAAGTGCATTTTCAATTTCCAACTGAAGATTTTTTAATTCCGTAATATCCCTTGAAGAAGTTATTATTGAGCAAACATTCCCTTCCGCATCAAACTCAGGAATTGCCAGCACGTCGATCCAATTTCCATTGGGCAGTTGGAATTCCACCTGGCTGTTTTGTTTGGTTTCAAAAACTTTATTCAGAAAAGACTCAAATCCTTTTGCAAGATTTTTGGAAAAATCTAATTCGAAAAGTGTTTTACCTAAATATTCATTTGTCCGTATACCGAAAACTTCGCCCAGGGCAGCATTAGCATACAAAAATTGGAAATTATTATTAACCCTGATAATAACATCTTTAGTATTTTCGGATAGTGCTCTGAAAGTTTCACGGGATTGTTCAAGTTCTGCCGTTCTTTCTTCAACCATATCCAGAAGGTGATCCTTAAATTTAAGCAGTTCTTCTTCCGCCTGTTTTCGTTCTGTAATGTCACGTATAGCAGCAATATGAACCGACCGCCCCATCCTGATAAAACTTCTTCCGGAAATCTCAACGGGGAAAACAGTTCCGTTCTTTTTGCGATGATACCTGGACGAAATTGTGTAAACCTGGTTAGTGCCGCTAAGAAACATGTTTAGGATTTTTGTTGTCTTTTCAGGTTCATTCGAAAGATCCTGGTTAGTCATAGAAAGCAATTCGCCGTGTTTATATCCATACAGAACTGAGGCTGCATGATTTGCGTCCAATATTTTACCGGTTTCGTTATCGACCAATAATATAGCATCAGATTCCATTTCGAACAGTTCCCGGTAGCGGGATTCGCTCTCCCTCAGTTGTAATTGTATTTGCAGGTTATTTTTTTCCCTCAAATGAATTTGTTCCAACAAAGTTTCTTTTTCATTTAGAGATGCTTTTACAGCTTCTTCGGCTTTTTTGCGCTCAATTATTTCCCTGTTTAATTCGGTTATTTTTTCATCAAGATCCTTTGTCCTGTCAGCGACGCGATTTTCCAGTACTTTGTTAAGATCGCGTATTTTAATAGTTCTTAAATGAATATAAAGCAAAGTTGATAGAATAGTTCCAACTATTAATGCTATTTTAAACCATAAAGTTTCGTAAAACTTTGGGATGATAATAATTTTTAAAGAAGCCTTTCTTTCATCTATAATACCGTTACTATTTAATGCCCTGACCAAAAACGTATATTCTCCCGGCGGGATATTTGTATAGGTTGCATTGTTCCTGGATCCTACATTATTCCAGTCATTATCAAACCCCTCAAGCTTATACCTGAATGTATTTTTCTTTACATCAAAATAATCCAGGAGTGCAAATTCAAGAGTTATCACAGAATTTCCGCTTGGTATGGATATACTTTTTATTCCCGTAATAGATTCTTTTAAGATCCCCTCTTTTGTAATTGGCACCGATTGATTGAAAATTTTTAAATCCGTCAGGACTACCGGGGCTTCAAGATTTTCATCTTTGATATTTTCCGGGTTAAAGTATACTATCCCGCTTTTGCATCCAAAGTACAAATCGCCGTTTATTGATTTAGAAGTAACATTTTGATCAAATTCCAAATCTTTCAGGCCGTTTCTAGTAGTATAATTAATAAATAGTCCCGTTTTCCTGTTAAATTTGGATAACCCTTTATTGGTACCTATCCATAAACAACCATTATTATCCTCCAGGATACTGGATATAGAATTTCCGGGGAGACCATCTGATTTATTATAAATAGTAATTTTACCGGTTGTGCGGTTGTAAGCATTCAATCCATCGCTTGTTCCCAGCCAGATAATTCCGTCATGTGATTCACAAATAGTAAACACCCGGTTCTCGCTAATATGGTTTGGGTTATGCAAGTCCCTTGAAAAAGTAATAAATTTGTTTGTTTTGGGACTAAATTCGCTGGCTCCGCCGCCATCTGTACCAAACCACATCATTCCTTTTGAATCTTCAAAAACCGTCCATATTGCATCATGACATAAACTGTTTGTGTTAGCAGGATCATGAAAGTACCGTGTAAACGACTCGTTTTTCCGGTTAAAATAATTCAGCCCCCACCAGGTACCCACCCAGAGATTGCCGTAATGATCTTCACAAAGTGATACTATCCCGTTATTGCTTAAAGAATGAGTATCATTAAATTTAAAATGAAATAATTTAAACTCTTTTGTTACAGGGTTAAACCGGTTTAGTCCACTTTTGCTGGTACCAACCCAGATATAACCAAGGTGATCCGCTATGACCGAAATTAAATAATTTTCATTTAAGCCATTCTTATTGCCGGAATTATTGTTAAAATGAAGAATACGATTTCCCCCTTTTATAATTTCATCCAGACCTTTAAACGTGGCAACCCATAAATTTTCTTTTTCATCGGCACAAATAGAATGTACCCTATTGCTGATCAAATTCTTACCGGATAGTTTATTGCCCTCAAGAAAATAATTAAAATTATTATCCGGCTGATAATAGCGGTTTAATCCTCCGGAGCTTCCAATCCAGATGATGCCGGTATTGTCTTCATTTATTGAAAGAATCTCATTATTGATAATGCTTAAAGGTTTATCCGGATCATGAAAAAACCTGGTGAACTTATCATTATTAAAATTATATAAATTTAAGCCGTCTCTTGTGCCGACCCAGATATTACCGGACCTGTCTTTAAACATAGAGGTTACGGAGCTGTTCGAAAGAGAATTTTTATCAACAGGGGAGGAAAAATAATTAACAAATTTTCCCGTTTCATGGTTAAGCTTTGAAATGCCGAATCCGTTAACACCTATCCATAAATTATTTTTACCATCTTCAAGAAGTGCCGGTATTTTTTCAAAGTCACTAATGGCAGAATCACTTTTTTCCGAAAAAAATTGTTTAATAATTTTACCGTCTTTGCTCATACAAGTAAGGCCATTCCACGTACCAATCCATAAATTACCTCTGGAATCTTCTTCAATACTTGTAACTGTATTCAGCGAATTACCGTTTAGCCGGTCGCTAACTTTTTTTATAACAGTAAAATTATTTTTATCCTTGTTATATTTATTGAGTCCGTTCCTTGTACCAATCCACAAAGTTCCGGACTTATCTTCGAAAACGGATGTGATAGAATTGTGACTAATACTGTTAGGGTCATCAGGATTATTTTTATACTTATAAAATTGTTCTGTTTTGGAATCATACCTGTTTAAACCATCGAGAGTACCCACCCATATAGAGCCCTTACTATCTTTATACAACGCCCAGATAGAATTATTGGAAATACTGTTTGGATTAGAATTATCCGGGAGAAAGGTTTTAAAGCTGTAACCATCATACCTATTTAACCCGTTATAGGTACCAAACCACAAAAAGCCCTTATCATCCTGAATAATTTTTGTAACAGCGTTAAGTGAAAGGCCGTCTTCGGCTGTAAGGTGGGTAAATTGAAATTCATTACCCTGAGCATGCAGGTTAACGATTAAAATAAATATAACCGCCGTAAACTTTGATATTGTTTTATAGTTTAGTATAAATTTTAATTTTGAGGTAAAGTACATAAAACCACTTACACTATCTGATATCATCATTACGGCTCTTATGAAGTCAAACCGGTTATATTAAGTGAAAAGAATAATATTACTTATTAAAAATATATTTCAATGAGAATAATCTTAGTAAAATGTATTAATCCAAACAATAAATTATCGAAATAATCAGTCAGAATTTTATTAAAATATCAAATAAAACGTTATTCTTAGCAATAAAACAAAAGGAGACGGGCGTTTTTCAAATTTCTCATCCTGCTTTCGGCAGTGTAAATGAAATATTTGTCCCCCTTCCAATTTCACTTTCAACAGATAAAGTTCCATCGTGTTTTTCGATCATACCTTTGCATATCATCAGCCCTAATCCCGTTCCTTTTTCATTATAGGTGCCTTCGGTAGATGCTTCAGATGGCTTGAAAAGATTATTGATATGGTCTTTCGTCATTCCAATTCCATTATCCGAAACGGTAATTTTTACGGTATTATTACCAGCAGCGGTAGAAAATATTTTAATTAAGCCGAGTTTATTTGTAAACTTTATTGAATTTGCAATTAAATTTTGTAATATCGAATGAAGCATATTAGGGTCGGCTGAAACAAAGACATCTTTACCGGTATCATTACAAAGAACAATGTCCTTTAACTTAGCATTTCCGGAAAGAAGATTTAATACGTTTTCAGTTTTCTCAAAGAGATTTATTTTTTCGGAAATAACACTCAACTGCCCGGTTTCCAATCTTGACCAATTTAACAAATTTTCGAGCAGTTGGTATTCATTTTTCAATGAATTATAAATCTGTTTATTATAAGATTTTATTTCCTGCGGGGATAATGATTCAAAGTTATTCACAATAATCTCAGAAATGCCAAGAAGAGGATTGAAGGGGCTTTTAAGGTCATGCGCTATTATAGAAAATAACTTATCTTTACTGGCATTGAGTTCTTTTAATTCCTGCGAATATTTTTCCAATTTTTTTTCAGCAAGCTTACGTTCAGTGATATCGCGATCGATACCGATTGTGTAAGTTTTTCCCCTCCATGTAATCGGCATACCGATATATTCGACGGTATTTTCTTTTCCATCCGGCCGGATCCATGAGGAATAACCCTGATATGCAGTTCCTACTTCCAGGGACTTCAATCTATTTTTATTAGTAGTATCATCCAGCGGTACCATAAGCTCTTGCAGGTTTCCAATCTGCAACAGTTCGTCGCGTGTCCTGCCGGCCATTGCAGCATATCGTTCATTACATTCGATGAGTTTTCTTTTAAAGGGATCGGGATCTTCGCTGAAAATACTGATACCGTCAAAAACATTATTGAACACCAGTTTAAATCTTTCATCGGATTCCCTAATTTCCAATTCCATCCGTTTTCGTTCAGCGCGATTACGTAATGCAAGGATACCGAAGGATAAATCGCTTGTTAGTTTATCCAGGAGCTTAATTTCGTCCGGAGTAATAGCATCGGGTTCTGCGGAGTATATCTGCAAAACGCCAAATACCTTGCCGCATTCATCTTTAAGAGGCAATGCGATACTGGAGCGATATCCATGTTCCAAGGCGTTTTCCCGCCAAGGAACCATTTGCGGATCAGAAAGGAAATCCTGGACATAACTAATTTTACCGCTTCTGGCGGCGATACCCGTCGGACCGAGCCCACGAACAGAGTCTTCAGCCCAGGTAAGCCTGGCTTCAGTTATATATGAAATATCCAATCCTGACCAGGCAACGGGACGTATGGTTTTAAAATCATCGTATTCTATATATCCTACCCAAGCCAGTACATAACCTGCATCGCTGCAAATTATAGAGCATATTTCATTGATTAAGTTTTGTTCGTCAACCGAATGCAAAAGAATCTGGTCACACTTGCTTATTGCCCGCAATTCACGATTTAATTTGCACAGTTGATTTTCAGCTTGCTTTTGTTCGGTTATATCATGAGCAACTCCGTGGAGCCCAATTAAAATTCCATTTTTAATAATCGGGTATTCATATATTTCGAGGAGAATTGAATTCCCATTTGCATGCCGGACTTCGACAAGAATAGGCCCTTCCGTAGATTCTCCTCTAAGATGAGCATACGTTCTTTCAACGGCAATTTGATTAAATACGGCGTCAGTTTTAAACCAATCTTTCCTCTTCAGCCAATTATCGGCGTTGTGACCGGTTATCTGTTCAACTGTGGGCGAAATATATGTTATATTTGCCTTAGTATCCTGTGTATAAAAGAAAAGGTGCGGTGTTCCTTCAACTATCGCTCCCAGCCTTTCCACACTTTCGAAAAGCGCTTCTTCTAAGTGCTTTCGCCTGGTGATATTATGACTAATGCCTAAAGTACCAATGCATATTCCATTGTCTCCAAAAATAGGGGCTATGATAGTTTCCAGGATTTCATCATGCCCGTCAGGGAAAGTTACCTGCTCTTCATTTATTGAAGTTTCGCCTGCGGTTATAGCTGCTATATCGGATTGGCTGGAAGCATCTGCTATTTCTTTATCTCTGAAATAGTAATCTGTTTTCCCGATAATATCCTCTTCCATTGCACCAAATAAATTTTCAAGGCGCCTGTTACATTGGATATATCTGCCTTCGGTATCTTTCACCCAAATTAAATCCGGGATTGTATTAATAAGGGTCCGCATTAAAGATTCTCTTCTTTTAAGCTCGTCTTCAGCCCGTTTTTGTTCACTTATATCGCGGATAGTTCCCCTATATGAAATAACTTTTCCCGAAGCATTTTTAACGGCAACTAAAGAGCAGACAACTGAGGCTTTTTCCCCATTCTTTTTTTTATAACTAGTTTCATATTCAGCACTGCCCTGTAAATTAACCGTTGAAAGAAATTTTTGCCTGTCGGCCGGGTTAATATAAACGTCTGATATTAAATCAAGATTATAAATTTCTTCTTTAGTATTGTAACCGGACATTATTAAACCGCGTTTGTTAATATCCAATATTTTTCCCCCGGGTGACGAAATAAAGAGACCTTCAGAGGATTCCTCAAAGATATTACGATATTTCTCTTCAGTCCGGTTAATTTGTTCTGACTGAAAATTTTTCAGATCCAGGTTAGTTTTTTCAAGGCGCTTAATTTTTCTCTTAAGTGATTTCAGCTCTTTGAGCAAGTCTTTCTTTGTTTTAGCTTCCTCTTTCATTGAATCCTCTTGCAATTTAGAAAAACCGTCAAATATAATAGATGGAGTATCCCCAATATTTAAGAATAACATTACCAATATCGGGAGTTATGAAATTAAAACATTCATTAATTCTCAGATAATAATATCATTTTCCCTGATTATTGTAAATAGGAGACTAAAAATGGTTAATTATTGAAAGCTCCGCCATATAAATCCAGCTTGAAACATTATATTCCACAAAGCCAGATTATTCGTAAGCTTATCTGCACACGTAAAAAAATGTCTCTCTCAGAAACTAAGAGAGACACGGGTCTGGATCTATATTATGAGGCAGGGAAATTTTAGAAAGAGTATTTTAATAAAGATTTTATCATACTTTTAACTGCGAAAAACACCATTTTTATTCACAAAAGTACTTCCGATATTTTCTTTAGTACCATAGTTAGTTTTTTTTGAAAAGGAATTTATTCCCGCATCACCAGATGAATTAATTTTAAATTTTGATATTAAACTCTCAAGATTTGAAGTAAGCCTATTTAAATCTTCGGCTGCACGGGCTACCTCCTGAATACCCGCCGCGCTTTGCTGGGTTACACTACTTATAGCCTCAATATTTTTGCTTATTTGT
>Ga0181520_10005367_pt1 | contig 20503 bp, 18 predicted proteins | sample PEATcosm2014_Bin_29_FD_132451 | JGI IMG/M metagenome (GOLD analysis project Ga0181520, IMG submission 132451) | Peatland microbial communities from MTU Mesocosm Facility, Houghton, MI, USA - PEATcosm2014_Bin02_30_metaG | ecosystem: Environmental > Terrestrial > Soil > Wetlands > Peat | place... | reverse complement strand
GTGTCCGGAACGTATGTCTGGCTGACGACGAGAAAAGTCTTGCGAAGATCTGCGGGCATCACAGGATCACCGGCCGACATCTTGCCCATGCGCCGCCCTGGATCGTCTACGCCTTGGCGGGCGGCGCCGATGCCGTCGCCTGTTCGTACCATTGAACCGTCTTTTTCAGACCCTCCTGCAGGCCGGTCCTGGCGGTGAATCCGATCGCCTTCTGCGCGCGGCTGACATCGAGACAGCGCCGCGGCTGGCCGTCCGGCTTGGTTTTGTCCCACACGATGCCGCCCTCGAACCGGCAAATTCCCGCGATCATCTCCGTCAGTGCCCGGATCGTGATCTCGCTTCCACTGCCCAGGTTCATCGGCTCGGGAGAATCATACTGCTCCAGCGCGCCGACAAGCCCTGCGGCACAATCATCGACGTACAAGAATTCACGGCTGGCCGTGCCCGTGCCCCAGGCATCGATGTGATCCGCCCCGGCGCGCCGGGCCTCGACGAATTTGCGGATCAGCGCCGGTATCACATGGCTGCTGTGCAGATCGAAATTGTCTCTGGGCCCGTACAAATTCACCGGCAGCAGGTAGATCGCGTTCAGGCCGTATTGCTGCCGATACGACTGGCACATCACCAGCAGCGCCTTCTTCGCCACGCCGTATGGTGCGTTGGTTTCCTCGGGGTATCCATTCCACAAATCCGCTTCCTTGAACGGCACCGGCGTGAACTTCGGATACGCGCAGATCGTTCCCACCTGCACAAACTTCTTCAGACCCACGCGCCGCGCCGCCTCGATCAGGTGCAGACCCATCGCCATGTTCGCAAAGAAAAACCTCCCCGGATTGTCCCGGTTCGCACCGATGCCCCCCACTTCCGCCGCCAGATGCATCACCACATCCGGCCGGGTGTCCTTGTACAACCGCTCGACATCCGCCTCGTGCGTCAGATCATATTCCTTGCGCCGCGGGATGATCAGGTTCTGATACCCGCGCTGCCGCAGTTGCCCCACCAGCGATCCGCCGAGAAACCCCGCGCCCCCGGTGATGACGATGCGATCGCTTGCTGCCACGCTCATGAATCATCCATTCCATGCTGAATTGAATTGCCGCCAAGCCCGATTCACTCCGGGCGCGTCTCCACCGAATCCTTGCCGTCCTGATCCGCCAAAAGCCGCTCACGGCGGGCGAGTTTCCAATCGGCGTCGGTCATCATCCGCGCCAGTTCCTTAAACGTGACCCGCGGCTCCCATTTCAGCGCCTTGCGAGCCTTGGCCGCGTTGCCCAGCAGCTTGTCCACTTCCGCCGGGCGGAAATAGCGCGGATCGACCGCCACGTATTTCTCCCAGTCCAGTTCGAGATATCCGAACACTTCGGCCAGGAATTCCCGCACCGAATGGGTTTCCCCGGTGGCCACGACAAAATCGTCGGCCTTGTCCTGCTGGAGCATCAGCCACATGGCCTCGACATAATCGCCGGCGAAGCCCCAGTCGCGCATGGCGTCGAGATTGCCCAGGAACAGCTTCTTCTGCAATCCTTCGCGGATGCGGGTGGCGCCGCGGGTGATCTTGCGGGTCACGAACGTCTCGCCCCTCCGCGGGCTCTCGTGATTGAACAGGATCCCGTTGCACGCGAACAGGTTGTACGACTCCCGGTAGTTCACCGTCTGCCAATAACTGTAGACCTTGGCGCAGGCATACGGGCTGCGCGGATAAAACGGCGTGGTCTCCGTCTGCGGAACCTCCACCACCTTCCCGTACATCTCGCTGCTGGATGCCTGGTAAAACCGGATCGGCAGCCCCGTGTCGCGGATCGCCTCCAGCAGATTGATCGTCCCCAGCGCATCGGCATGCACCGTATACACCGGCTGATCGAAGCTCACCTTCACGTGCGACTGGGCGCCCAGGTTGTACACCTCGTCCGGCTTCACGCGGGTGAGAATCTCGCGCAGCCCCGTTCCATCGACCAGATCCCCGTAATGCAGGAACAGCCGTGCGGCCGGATCGTGCGGGTCGCGATACAGGTGGGCTATCCGGTCGGTATTGAACGAACTGCTGCGGCGCACGATGCCGTGGACCAGATAATTGCGAGCCAGCAGGAATTCGGCCAGATACGAGCCATCCTGCCCGGTGATTCCGGTAATCAGTGCCGTCCTACGCGGGAATTGGGGCATGCGTCATCCTCAGGTTCAAGCGGGCCGTTTCACGAGATATCGGCCCATCGCCCCGGCAGATTAACGTGCCCCGCCGCCCCATTCAACGCCGCCGCCGCGTTTCCCCCTCTCCCAGTACCGTGACGGGACCGGCGGCGTTCTCTTTCCCCCTCGCCCTGTACTCAGGGAGAGGGTCGGGGTGAGGGTTTCGATACGGCCGCCTAGCCGGCTCTGCTTTCACCTGGCACGCAACAGGCACGCTTTTCCCAATGACCCAAATTCCACGGCCGGAGGGAGCTATATGGGGTGACAAAAGGTGACACTTTTCGCGTTTTTGTCACCCTGCACGCCTGCAAAGAAAATCCCCGTGGCCGCGAAATTCAGCGGCGGCACGGCCTTTTTCGGCTTGGTTCCCGCCATTGCCCACGCCGCGTCGCCCCATTTGCTATCGACTTGTCGTGTCCCCTTCAGTTGCCCGCTGATCGAATGGTCCTGTCCCGTTCAGTCACTCAGCCAACTTCCCGTTGGATGGCCGTGTCGCTTTCAGTCGCTTGAGGATTTCATTTCACGCGGTCGTAAATAAGCACGCCTGGCTCGTGCTCGTCGTGAACTACGAGGTCGGATCCGCGAATCTCGTAAAGCAACTTGGACTCATGCCCATCCGCATTTATATACACGTCTGCGCCCTCAGTCCGAAATGTTCCGCTCGTTTCTCTGGCGTTGCTGCCCACCCGAGCGACGCCTCGATAAGTTCCGTCTGGCGAAAAAGTGACCGTAGACGTGAAATCGCTGGCAGGAGAAAGATTTGTCGGCATATCCGGGTTAGATTTCGTCAAATTCAACGCCCAGGTTCCAATGATGGGGTGCTCACGCCCAGTACCGGCACAACCGGCAATGAGACCCAACGCGAGCAAAATGACTGAGAGCGCATGGTGCACAACACTCCTCGCTGTTTTGGGATTTCGACAGGGCTTTGGTACCTGAAGGACCACGACCCTCCATTCGGGTATTCAACCTCGGGCGCAACCGCTTTTCGCCAATTCATGCCGCCTCAACGCATCCTCGATCCGGCGCTGCCCGGCCGGGTTGCACATCGCCGGACGCCGGGCGGATTTTACCAGATTCGGCCTTGTCGCGTCACCTCCAAACGCCGGCCGCAGCGTGATAGGGTCAGATCGCAACGGCGTATGCCTTTCAGTTACCGCCGCAGTTCGCATATTATTGCAACGAGCGCAAATCGCCGTCAGCTCTCCCGTCGAATTCCAGTATGATCTTCTTACTCGAGCACTCCTGCTGCAGCGAAGTCGTGTCATCAGTGGACAGGGAACTGTCGTAGATTTGGATCTCGAAGAGCCGCGGGCAGGCCGCGATTAGCTGACGAATCTCGGAAATTCCAGAGCCACTTGACCGTCCGTCGATGGAAACCCGTTCCAGCTTCGAAGGATCGATATTGGCTCTGATCCAACTCGCATCAGGAGAATTGCGCGCAATGGTTATTTCCTGCATGCCCGTCATCCGCGACAAACTCGCCAAAAGTGCGGTGCGATCCGCAGCGGGCAAAACGCAGTCAATATGAACGCGGGATAGTGGAATTGCGTCGTCTATCCAACCGTTGTTGCGCTCGGCAATCGCCTCCACTCGCCATGGCGCGTCGATCTTGAGCCAAAGCTCGTCCGCTGCCCATATTACGGCTCCGAGAAGAACAAGCGATGCAGTATATTTTACAAATGGTGGCGTATATTGTTCCGATCTCCCTACGGCTGGCGTAACGGAAGGCGACACGAACCTCCGTTGGGGCAATTGACCTTGGTCGCACGTGCTTTTCGCCAATTTATGCCGCCTCACGCATCGTCGATCGGGCGCTGCGCGGCGGCCGGAAAGCCCGCGTTCCCGCTGGTTCGTCTCCGCCTTTCCCGCCGCCATGCGCCACGCTGCGCCTATCTTACCAGATTCGCCGCCGCCGGGCCACCCCCGCATGCCGGCCGCAGCGCGATATTTTCTGATCGAATGGTCCTGTCCCGTTCAGTTGCTCCGTCCGCCCAAATGCGATTCGTTCATAATATTTCACTTACCAGTCGCCGTAACGTCCGACACCTGGCCGTTCGTAAATTCTATAGCGTACGCCCATCGCACCCATTTGTATTTGGATACGTAAACAAGGTCAAAGGTCTGGCCGGATTGCGCGACGGTATCGTAGGGCGCGCCGAACCGCGCGGTAATCTGGGCCGGTGTCAATCCTCGCAAATTCGCAAGTGTAAATTGTGGATCGGGATATGCACCATAAAATAAAAACGCCGCGAGAAGAACAAGAAGTACCAGAGCGAACGCCCAGCAATACTTCCGGATTTTGCGCCGCCGTTGCGAGCTGTGATCGGGGCCCAAATCCTGAATCATATTTGCCTCGCCTCTCGGGTAACTGAATGGGCCACAACCATCCATTCGAGCAATCGCCCTTGGGCGCAACTGCTTTTCGCCAATTCATGCCGCCTCACCCATCGTCGATCGGGCGCTGCCCGGCGGCCGGACGGCCCGCGTTCCCGCTGGTTCATCTCCGCCCGTCCCGCCACCATGCGCCACGCTGCGCCTATCTTACCAGATTCGCCGCCGCCGGGCCACCCCCGCATGCCGGCCGCAGCGCGGTATCTTCTGATCGGATGGTCCTGTCCCGGTCAGTTGCTCCCCTCAAAAATTCCAGACCATTTATCCGCGCTATCCATTACAGCAAAAACCGCTACAGAACCAAATAAACGCGAAGCTCAAATGCACGGCGAGGCGAGCACGGCGAAGCGGGGAAAACCAGATCAGAAACAATAGCGAGATTGTTGAGACGATGAACGCTACCACGGCAGCCCACAGGTCGTTGACATGTTCGCCCCCAAGTAGACTGATTCCGAGCCCAAATGGACCCGCTTCCGCACGGAAAGTGTTTCTGGCTCGTATCCACAAGGTAAGAGGAGCCCCGCCGCCCGGTGTGCCTATCGGTAGAAAGCCGTTGAGGAATATGCCGCAAAGACATGCTGCACCATAGACGAGCCAGATCTCAGTCCTCGTGGGTAGGTGCGCGGCGATGGGGACCGTCGGACCCGCGTAATCGAGCGGGATGCCTTTTTCGTCGTTTTTCTTTCGTTCGCGCATTTGATATAGGTAGTCTCTATCGCGGGATCTGGGTAATTAAAGCAGAGGATAACTGAATGGGACACAAGACTCCATTCGCGCAATTGACCATGGACGCAACTGCTTTTCGCCAACCCATGCCGCCTCACGCATCCACGATCCGGCGCTGCCCGGCCGGGTTGTGCATTGCCGGACGCCGGGCGGATTTTACCAGATTCGCCCTTGTCGCGTTAGAGCCAAACGCCGCCCGCAGCGCGACGTAGCGCCGGGCCGCAACCGCTGCTGTCCGTGCTTCATTTGCCCAGCGCGAACGTGTGGTGCCTCGCTCAGCTGTAGAATCGCGGAGCAATTACCCAAACGAGCACGACGAGAAATACTAACAGGGCAGCCAACGACAGTCTTCTGTCGCGCCTCGAGAAACATCCAGCGGCACCGCACAAAGCCCCGAACAAGCACACCGGGAACGCCAGGAGATGCAGCCGTGCGGCATATGGTGGGATGTGCAGGTAATTGTGGTGGTAAAATGCTTCAGTTCCCTCAACCACGAGCATCAGACATGCGCAGAGGATTTCCGTGGCAAGCGCGACGATGCCGAAGTAGGGCTGGTTGGGCCATGCCTCCGGGCCGGGGCCAGTCTTTCGCCAGTTCACGTTGCCTCGCATTTACTCGCCCGCCGCTGCGCGGCGGCCGGGCGGTTGGCGTTTCCAATTATTCGTCTCCGCCGCCGGGCCGGCCGGGTTGTGCATTGCCGGACGCGGGGCGGATTTTACCAGATTCGGCCGTGTCGGGTAACGGCCATGTGGGATTGAGGGCGGACGCGTCGGACCCGCCGGGTATGCGCGCCCAGATCGGACTGGGGCGGGCAGACTTAGCCCGTAGTTCGAACTCCTACAGGCCGAGTTCGGACTTTCTTGGCGTATTTGGGGATGGATTTGGACTCGATTTTCGATCGCAACCGTGTTATTCGGCCAGGAAGCGGGTTTGCCGGCGGGGGCTAGCGCGCGGGGAATTGGCTCAACTGTTGGAAGAATAAGGGGTTGGGCGCCGTGGCGTTGGTTGAGGCTGAGCGGTTCAGAGTCGCTGGCTGTGAACCCCCACCTCGGTCTTCCCCCTCCAGTACAAGGGGCGGAGGAAAAGACAGGCTCCCGGAAAATTGGACACACTCGGGGGCTAACGGCGGCGTTCGGATGTGGTCAATTCTTGCATGGGGCGGTAGGATATGGGGTTGAGGATTAAGCATGGCGAGAAACGGGACATGGCGGGTGGCGGCGATGATGGGGGTGGTCGTTTGGTGGTGTGGGATGAACGGGACGGCCGGGGGGCAGCCGGTGCCGCCTTATCCGCAGCCGGGGATGCCGGGCGGGCCGATGCCCGGCGGCGGGCGGGATGCCGGGCCGGGGACGATGGGGCCGGGGGCGAGAGGACCAGTGCAAACGGGGCCACCGCCGTTTCTTATTGACGCCGACACGCCGTTTGAGCGACCGATCACGACGATAACGGCCGAGCCGCTGTTTGGCGGACGGCCGGAGAACGCCACCGGCGGTCCGGCGGCGACAGCGCCGCATGTTGACGTGAATCCGGGACCGGCGGCCATTGCTCGGGCCGAGGTCCAATATGGCAAGATGACGGAGATGCCGGCCGGAATCGGATATATCGGCGGCGCGGGAATCAAGGAAAAGCCGGGCCGTGGCGCGCGAGCCGGCGGCTCGGCGCCGGGCCAAAGCGGTGCGCGGTCTGGTGGGTCAGGGGCGCGCGATCCGAAGGCGCCCCCGCCGGCCCCGCCGCCGCCAGCGGGTGTGCTCGATAAGCCGGGAATCAACTTCCTGCGTCCACTGGCCACGGGCGCCAGCGGAGGCTAATTCAAGGCGGCCTGCCAAGCGGGCGGACCGCCGTCGGGTGCCGGAGCGCGGAACTTTTTATTCACTCTTTGCAATAACAACTACCATGCCAGAACAAGAACCCTCATCGTCATCGCCAATGTCCAACGACAAGACCGACCAGGCCAACGTCCCGCCGGCAACGCCACCCGGCGGCACGCCCGCAGCGCCGGCGCCCAAGCGGAAGCGATCCAAATGGGTACGGCGAATCCTCATCGGCGTTGGCGGCGTGGTGGTGCTGCTGATTCTCCTGGTGCTCATGCTGCCGACCATCGCCGGCAGCGGAACGGTGCGCGGCATCGTCGTCGATCAGGTGAACAAGGCCCTTTCCGGCCATCTCACCATCACCGACTGGTCGTTTTCCTGGACGGGCGGATTGAAGATCACCGGCGTGGACGTGAAGGATTCCAAGCAGTCGCACGTGCTTTCCGTGAAGGAATTCAGCACCGGCCTGTCGCTGCTGGGGGCGGCCAAGGGAAATTATGCCCTGGGCAAGACCTCGCTTGACGGCGTGGATTTCTTCATCGTCCGCCAGAAGGACGGGCAGCTCAATCTCATGGCACTGGCCAAGGGATCGGCCGCACCGGCAAGCCCGGCGCCGGCGCCTTCCGCGCCGTCGAACGTCAAACCGTCGCCAGCGCCATCAACTCCGCCGCCGGCCGCGGCTTCGGCGCCGATCAATCTGCCGGCGCTGACCGGTGATTTCGTGCTGTCGAACTGCACCGGAACATTCCAGGACGACATCTCGAACCGCACCATCCAGGTGAAGGCGATCGACGGCGAACTCAAGATCGACGATCTCAACAAGCCGATCATCGACTCGCTGACGATCACCTCCGGGCTGATCGGCGGGCCGGCCTCGACCATCAAGATCGACGGCTCATTCACCGCCATCAAGAACGGCCAGCTCGACGTGAGCAAGATCATCGACATCCTGAGCGCGGACCAGACGATCACGGTGACGAATCTGGATCTCTCGACGGTGACGCCCATGATGGCGATCGCCAGCCCCACGCCCATCGGGGCGACGATGTCCGGTATCCTCACCAGCAAATACGACCTGCACGTGAAACCCGGCGGGGCCGCCACAATCACCAGCAGCATCGATGTTCCGCACCTGGTTGTCGGCGGATCGGTTCTGAACGGCGATACGTTCGACGCCGGGGAACTGTCGCTGAATCTTGACGCTTCGGCAACCGGAGTTGATCCGACGTCGCGCGTCAAGGTGAACACGCTGAACTTCAAGACCAGGCAAGTGACGCTGGGCGTGAACGTCGATGCGGCGCAGGGTTCGCTCAGCGAGTTGGGCACGTTCCTGCCGCAGATTATCGATGCGGTTCTGCATGCCCGGAAAACCGATCAGACGATCACGCTGCCGGGCAGTGCCGCCGGCGGAACCGTGGCCATCACGCTGCACGCGGATGTGCCGGGCATCGTGAATCAGCTTCCGCACATGGCGCGGCTGAATTCCGGCACGACGCTGACGAGCGGCACGCTGGACCATTCCACCAACGTCACCATTGCGCAGGATAAAGTCACCGTCGCCATCAAGACCGACATCGCGCTGGCCGGCACCAGCGACGGCAAACCCGTCAGCATTCCGAAATTCTCCTCCGATCTTGGCGTCAGCGCAACCGGGGGCAAGAAGCCATCGATCGGCGATCTGAAGGCCAACATCGACAGCAGTTTCCTTACGCTCAACACCGCAGCGCCGTCGCTGGCGCAGCTTAATGCAACCGGCAATATCAATCTCGATGACCTGCAATCGAAGCTCGCCGCCCTATTCAACCTCGGCACGCTGACCGTTGGCGGCACGGGCAAACTGGCGCTGAATTCAACCGGCGATCCCACCGCGCCTAATGGCGTGGTGAAGGCAACCAACTCGATCGAGTTCACCAATCTCAAGATCAGCGGCCTGGGCAGCCTGCCGCCGGTGACGCGAGATCGGCTGGCGATCGGTCTGACCGGCGACATCACCAACGACAGCGCCGCCGTCGTGCAGGCGATTCACAATATCGAACTGACGGTGCAAGCCGGACCGGCCGCCGCGCCGGTTGTGGACATGCATGCCAAGGCGGATGCGTCGATGGCGGGCCCGGCTCTGGCGGCGACGTTTCAACTGGATAAATGCATCGTCGATTGTCCCAGGCTGGTTGCGGAGCAGAAGGACTTGCTGACCGCGATGGGCAAGCCGGCCACAAAGCCGGCCGCCAATGCACCGGCGGCGCCGCCGTCGCTTCTGGCACAGCTTGGCTCGGGCGAGATGACTCTGCCCAGCGGAACCGTCAACCTGACAGCGGGCGGCTCGTACGACTCCACCGGCGTTAATCTCTCGACGCCGTTGGCTCTTGGTCTGCACAATTTCACGCTCGTAGCCAAGGATGGCAACTCCACGCGCAATCTGCTGGACAACGAATCGGCCGATTTCACCATGGCCGGCAAGATCAGCACCCAAAACGGCATCGCGGCGGATTTGAGCACGCTGTCGCTGACCACGTCGGACGGCGTGATTTCGCTGTCCAACAATTCCGGGCAGCACCTGGTCTTCTCGCGCAACAGCGCCGGCGCCATCAGCGGCAGCGGCACGATCACCGCGCAGGTCAAACTCAAACGCGGGCTGACGATCGCCCAGGGTTTCAGCGGCCCGGCCCAGCCGACCACGCAACCGACATTGCAAAGCGGGCAGCTCGCCGCGAGCATCGGCTTCTCCCACGCGGCCAATGGCAAATCCTCCGACGTGAACGGCGACATCAAGATCACCGCTCTCACCGTGGCCAGCCCCACCGTCAGCGTGCTGAACAACGAAACCATCGACATGCCCATCAAGGCGTCCCTGGCCGATGACGGAACCACGGCCACCGCGTCCGTCGGCGCCAACACGTCGATGGGCAACTTCTCCGCTAACGACATCAACGTATTGCTGGCGCGGATGGTCAACGGCAAGGCCGTGCCCGCCGACACTCTGGACATGTTGCAAAGTGCTCACATTGTGGTCGCCAACGCGGATATTCCCAAGATCAGGGCGCTGCTGAATGCGATCACGCCGCCGTCGTCGGGTCCGGCCGTCGCTGCCGCTGCGGGCAACGACACCGCCGCCAATCCCAACGCCTCCGCCGCGCCCCCGCCGCCGATGGTCATCAAATCCGGCGTCGCCAATGCCGACATCACCGTCGCCCGCAAGGCTCAATCCACAACCTTCGCGGTGAACAATCTGGCCGTTTCCAAACTCGCCCTCACCTGCGGCGACGGCGCCTATGCGTGGGACAAGGACATCACGTTCAAGGCCGCCGCCAGCATTGACACGGCCGTCGATCCAAACAAGCAACAAGCATTGATGGACGAGATCAAGGCCGTCAACATCCAGTCGCTCGACGGCGATCTGGGCGTGGCGTCCATTTCGCTGGGCGCACCGATCGTGGTGAAGGATCTGTCCGCCGCCAAGCCCACATACAGCGGCACGATCAACGTCAACGGCGACATTGCCGGTTTGTCTCGCGTGGCCGAAGCAACCAGCGGCCTAAAGTCCGGCGCGTATCCTTACGCCGGCACGCTGGCCCTTTCCAACGCCCTCAGCACCGAAGCGGCCGGCATTCGCGTCGTTCAGACCGGCGGCGTCAAGAACTTCCAGGAATTCGCCGCCGACGGCAAGACCGTCCAATTCACCGAAGCGCAGATCGGTCTCAATACGCACATGGCCGTCAATCTCGACACGCGCACGCTTCTCATGGACGGCGACGGCGTCAACGTCACCATGGCCTCCAGCAAGGCGCTGGGCATCAAACTCACCGGCACGCTGCACGACTGGCAGACCGCACGGCAGTTCCAGGATGTCAAGCTCGGCCTCGATTACGATCTGGCCACACTCTGGAAAATCATCCTCCCCATGCTCACACCCGACCAGCAGACCAGCTACAAAGATCTCAAGCTCGCCGGAAAATACCATCGCGACTTCGTGCTGGGCGGAAGTTTCCCGGCCGGGCCGGCGTTTAATGTCGCCATCCGCTCGCTGCTCGCCTCGGGCGATCTGACGGTGGACACCTACGATCTGAACGGCCTGACGATTCAGAATCTCGACGTGCCAGTGGACATCAAGAGCGGCATCGTCCGCATCGCGTACAACGGCAAGCCGGCCGGTCAGGATCTCCCGGTTCCCGCGACGTTCAATTCCGGCAAGCTCGACCTGGGCGGCATCACGCTCGATCTGTCCGACGTGCATCCGCGCTTGAACGTGCCGGCCAACAAGGCCCTGATCGCCCAGGCCACGATCAATCCCGTCTTCGCCAATACGTGGATGAAGGATTACATCAACAACCCCGTCTTCGCCGATCCGCAATCGGCCAAGGGTCTGCTCGATATCACCATGGTCTCGTGCATAAAGCTGCCGCTGGACGCATTGATGAATTCCACCGGCCCCGAAAACGACGGCCGGGCAGAGGTCCGCATCAGCATCACGGGCTTCCAGATCGGTTCGAGCATGATCGGCGATATCCTCGGCGCCGTGGGCGGCCGCGGCAACAACGCCATCGACGGCGATATCAAGAACGGCAAACTCGTCATCGAAAAAGGCCTGGCCGAGCAGGACATGACCATCAACATCTCCGGCGAAAAATACGGCCTGCGATTGTTCGGAACGGTCGGCCTGCTGAACAAGACGCTCCAGCCGTATACAGTCGGAATCCCCGGCGCCATGTTCGCCAAGTTCGGCAAGGCCAACGCCAAAACGGCCGCTTTCCTTCCCGCCGAGGTCGATTGCCCGCTGAAGGGAACCGTCTCCAGTCCCAAGCTCGATACCTCCGGCCTGCTCAAGGCCCTGGCCGACGCCGAAGCCAAATCCCTCTTCGGCGGCGGCAGCAACCCACCCAGCACCACCGCCCCGGCCGGGCCTAAGAACAACAACCCGCTTAATCAATTGCAGAATCTCTTCCCCGGAGGCAAGTAGAGCAGGCGACGGCATCGCCACGGATTGGACTTGGCACCCATCGCTGCGATTGGCCAGCAGCCCGCATTCGCATCGGCGGAGCCGGCGGTATAGGATTGCGCTGCGCACGAGCGACATTCTTCGGTTCGACACGGCCCAGGTCGTGGAGGTGAAGGTATGACAACAATTGACGCGATCTACGAGAATGGGATCTTTCAGCCGACCCAACGGGTTGAATTGCCGGAACATACACGGGTAAGGCTCCAGATCGACCCGATCGAGCCGACACCCGAGCAATCCAGTGCGATGGACGCCGTCTACGAGGTCATGTCCCGGCGTTTTCATTCGGGTCGGCACGACCTGGCGGAACGCCACAATGAGCACCAGCCGTGAAACAGGTTTTCGTTGATACCGTCGGATTCCTAGCCGTTTGGGATGAGGACGACCAATGGCACGCCCCCGCCGAACTGGCGTGGCGGCGGGCGTTGAGCCACCGAGCCGTTTTGGTTACGACGGCCTACGTGCTGTTGGAATGCGGCAACGCCGTGTCCAGAACGCCGTTTCGCGCGGATGTGGATGAGATGCGCCGGCGGCTAGAGAGAGCGAAAACTCTTTTCCATCCGACAGAGGCCGATTGGGCGCAAGCGTGGGAGCACTACGCGCGGCACGAGGCGGCGGACGCTGGGATTGTCGATCAGGTGTCCTTCGTCATCATGCGCCGCTTGGGCATAACGGACGTCTTCAGCAACGACCGCCATTTCAAAGCCGCCGGTTTCAATACGCTCTTTTGACTCGGCAAGTTGGTGCGGCAGTGTCACCATACCCGCGAATCGACGAACAAGGTGGACGATGTGGCCGGCACGCGGTAGCCTTTGGGTCATGCGATACAAACCCCGGCCAAGGCGAATTGGATTACTGATCCTGTCGGCTACTGCGGCGGCGGCACTGGGCATCGCCGGGTGCGACAAGGATGTTCATGAGGTGCTGGTGCCGGACAATGCGCCTTCGCTGGCCGGCGGGTCGGGGGTTACACCAGCAGGGCCACTTTCTCAATACCGTCCAGAAGCGGCTTCAGGTGATGTGGGCCGAACAGGTCGTAATGGCCCATCAGGGAATACAGTTGATACACCGGCTTACGAAGGCGGTGATATTCCTCGCCCAGCCGGCGGGTTTGCTGATAAGTCTTCATGAAGCCGGGCGTGACGGTTTTGAACAATTCGAGATAGGCCAGTTCGGCCTCGACGTGGGCGAACTTGCAGCAGGGATCGAGGATGGCGGCGATGTGCCAGTCGCCGTTTTCCCCCTGGCGGGCGAGGATGTTGGTGGACCACAAATCCCAATGCACCAGCCGCGGCACGTCGTCGTGGGCGATCAGGCGGTCGAGTCGCTCGTGGACGCGCGTGACCGTCTTGCGGGCCATGACCGGCAGACGCTCGATCTTCAGCGTCGATTTCACCAGTGAATCGAAAACCGACTGGTAAAACTTCGGCCACGAATCAAACTGCGGCACGGGTTCGGCGCAGACCCGGCCGTATTGCGGGGCGGTCAGCTCGTGAACGCGAACGAGCATGCTGGCCAGTTCGGCCTGCAGGCGATCGAACTGTTCGGTTGTGCAATGCTGGCGGGCGTGGGCCAGATCAAAGCCATCGACGAATTCCATGAGCACGTAGCTGAAGGGATCGTCCAGCGAGCCGACTCGCGTGTCATAGACTTTGGGCACCGGCACGCCGCGCTGGCTGAGCAGCACAAGCTGCATCGCCTCGTCCTGATAGATGCGATTGACGCGATGGGCGGTGATCTTGAGGACGCATTTACGCCCGTCGGCGGTGGTGATGGCCAGTGTTGTGTTGACACATCCCCCGGCAAGCGGTTTGATTTCCGCCAGCTCCGCCGATTCACCCGCCCAGGAGCAGACGATTCGACGGAGCACCTGCCACGAAATGTCTAAGTCCTGCGACATCCGTTGCGGTCGAGCGATTATTCCATGCAACAAGCCGATCGGCAACCCCAATTGGGGAGCAATCGAAAAATAGTGGCGCGACCTGCCTCGCGATCATTTCCCGCCGAAAACCGCCCGTATCTCCGAGGCGATATCTCCCGGCCCAGGTCGAATCGACAGCTTTCCCGTCACCGTGGAGCAGCACCCTGGCCGAGGCGGATCTTCAGCATGATCGTGTCGTCGTCGCTTAACCAGCCGTCCACGAATCCGTGAACGCCGTCCGACCATTCGTACTCAATGGAAAAGTGGCTGGCATCGGCCGGATCGGGCTGGCCAGCGTAAAACCGACTCGGTGTTGGCAGGCGATACGGGTATTCGGCCAACCAAGCGGTAGCGGGAGCGGCCTGGAGCTGGCGGCATCCATTCCATCCCGCCGGGCCGTAAACCTGCGCGCTAAATCCCTCGCGATCAAGCCAGATGGCGCCGCCGTCGGGTGAGAACATCTGGATTGCCGGATATTCCACGGTGACCAACCGCCTGTGGCCGGCCGGGCTGACGCGGTCGTGACAGAACACGACACCGGCCGCCTTGCCCGAGCCCGCGCTGGGAACATTGCGGGTTGCATCAAGAAACCGGACCCAGCAGATCGGCACGCGCGAGATGACTCCGGGCGGATTTGTCGGCGGGGCCGCACCGAACCCACCCCGCGATAACGGTTGAAGCAGTGCCGCCACGTCTGGCGACGCGCCATCCATATAAGAGGGGACAACAGCGGCCGCTCCGCCGGGAAGAGGCCCATAAACCACAAGATCCGCTGGTGCATTGAAATTCATGCACTGGCGCTGCCAGTACCATTGCCGGGCAAACAGCCATGCGTGCGGGCCATATTGCCAGCCCATGATCGAAAGACTTAACAGCACCGCGACAATGACCGACCATTTGATGAGCCGCCGCCGCAGGCGGCTTTCGCCGGGGGCGTAGTCCAACGGGACGACGGGCGGAACCCTCGGCGGAGTCGGCGTCGATTCATCCATCGCAACCTCCCTGGGCCGCATCCTCTTTCCCCCTCGCCCTGTACGCAGGGAGAGGGTTGGGGTGAGGGTTCTTCGCCGTCGTCGAACCAACCGGCCTGCCATCCCGCTCGCGTCGCAACCCTCACCCTAGCCCTCTCCCAGAGTACAGGGAGAGGGGACAAAACGCCCGCGGCCGGTTGCCTTACGCGCGTTGTATGATACCACTATCGCGTTCAAGATCATCGCGAATCGGGAGCGAAAATGACGGTAGCCATCACACGGCCGGTGAGCGCGAGTTTGAGCCGGTGCGAACTGACGCATCAGGCTCGCGTGGCGATCGATCTGGATCGGGCCCGGCAGCAGCACGCGGGTTTGGAGCGGGCGATGAAGTCGCAGGGAGTGACTATCGCGCGCGCTGCTGCGGCGGATGAAATGCCGGATGCGGTGTTTGTCGAGGACATTGCGGTGGCGCTCGAGGAGATCGCGGTTCTGACCCGGCCGGGGGCGGCGTCGCGGAGAGCGGAGACGGAGGGAATTGCGGCGGCTTTGGCGGAGTATCGGCCGATGGTGCGGATGACCGATCCGGCCACGCTCGACGGCGGCGATGTGCTGCGCGTGGGGCGGACGCTGTATGTGGGACAATCGTCGCGGACCAATGCGGCGGGGATCGAGCAGTTGCGCGGATTTGTCTCGCCCTTTGGGTATCGCGTCGTGCCGACGGCCGTCAGCGGATGCTTGCACCTAAAGAGCGCAGTGACAGCGATCGGCGACGGGTTGCTGCTGGTGAATTCGCGCTGGATCGCGGCCGGTGCGCTGGGCGGTATCGAGCGGATCGAGGTTGATCCGCTTGAGCCGATGGCCGCCAATGCGCTGCAAATTGGCGATGCGGTAGTGTTTCCGGCGCATTATCCGCGGACGCGCAAGCGGCTGGAAGATCGGGGCATTTGCGTGGTCTGCGTCGAATGCGATGAGCTGGCCAAGGCGGAAGGGGCTGTGACCTGTTGTAGTATACTACTGTAGAAACAGATGGTGCATTCACCGCGGAGACGCTGAGGACGCGGAGCGAATAATTCCAAGAATCAGGTGATGTCGTCGGATTGGGGCATGAAATACCAGAGGATCAGGTAAAGCAGCCCGCCGGTGCCGGCCCAGATGGTGGTGAACGGGAACCCGGCCCGCCAGACCCATGACGGGGTATCGGTGGAGTTGGCAAATCCCCCGCAGATACCGGCGATCATGCGGTCGTGTTTCGATCGACGCAGCGCTTTGAGCTTCTCGTTGAAGGTCATGGCCGCATTGTACCGTTTTCAAGGCAGAGTCTACTGCCCGGCCGGCGTGGGGACCGAATCGCCGGCGGGCTGCGTTGTTGGAACGGCCTGCACGACGATGAGGACGAGCATGCCGTCGGTGTCGGACGGTTGGGTGGCCGGGCCGGGTTGTTGCGAGGCGCCGCCGGCGACCTCGATGGGGACGTTGGCCATCGCGGGGTTGGTCGCTGGATTCCTCAGCGAGTCGACCGCTTGCTGTGGATACTGACTATCCGGAACTCTCAACTGACCAATCATCGTCTGCCCGTTCTGAAGCTCGGACGGTTGGGTTTGCGCTTCGCCGGCCGACGCAACTGGAATGGTTGCCGGCTGCGCGATGAACCCTTGTCTCATCTGCTGATTGGCGATGACATCACCAGCCAAAGGCCGGGTTGTGGACATGTCATGGGCCGCGGCGGACGGGCCGTAAACACGCAGGTCCAGCCCGCCGCTGTTGGCCAGCGAGGCCTGGAGATTGTGGGCCTGTCCGGCGGTGAGGTTGCGGACGACAAAGACGCCGCCGTTGATATCCGCGGAATGCGCCAGCGTCCCGGCGGGATTAGCCGGGAGGGTTGTCGCCGCCGCATCCGATCTGCGTGGGATAGACGCGGCCCGGCCAGCGCCGCGAGCGCCGCCACCTCGGCCGCCGCGACCAGCCGACGCTCCGCCAGCGCCGCCAGCAGCGCCGCCACGGCCGCCGCGTCCGCCACCGCCCGCAGGAGCAAATCCGCCAGCGCCGCCACCGCCGCCAAGGCCGCCGTATCCGCCGCCGGCGCCGAATCCGCCCACAGCGCCGCCGGCCGGGACTTCGGCTCCGGCAAGCTGGCCATTGCCATCAGCGCCATTGGAGGCCGGCGCCATTGGCGCCGCCGCCGAGCCGGGCGCCGGCGCTTGGCCCGCCAGGGTGTTGGCCATGTCCGGCGACTGGCCGGCGCCTGATTGCTGGTCCAAAGCAAATTGCCGGTCGAACAGCGAACTCACCGTGGTTGGGCCGGCTGACCGCGTCGCGGCAGAACTGCCGGCGCCGATCGCCTGGGCCTGGGCCTGTTCTGCTGCCGATGCAAAATTCGAGGTCACCGTTGACGGCGACGCGAGGAGTTGTCGATTGGGCACGAAGCTGCCGTCGCGGGTCATGACGAGCCCGCCGTTGACTTCGCCCTGAATCGTGTTGCCCATCGCCAGTTGCTGCGACGGGTTTGTCGCCGCGTTCACAGCCAGGCGGTTCTCGCCGGTCGGTGCGGCGACGTTGGAATAAGCGATGTTCTGAGCCGTCAGCACCTGCGCCACCTGCGCCGACGCGGCGGAGGGATCGGCGGCGTTCACCAGCACAACCATGCGATGGCTGACGTCGGCACTGTCTAGCACGCCGGCCTCAGCGAGGCGTTGGCGCACAGCGACCGGCGGTTGATCGGCCAAGTCCTTGGCCGCCGTGGCCAGCGCGGGCGGTGATATTGTCCCGCGATTGAAATCGCTCGCCGCAGGTGAAGCCGCATTCCCCGACGCAACGGCCTCGGGCAAATCATTGCGCGTTGTCGGGGCGGGCACCAACACCGGCGGCGGTTCGCTGGGCGCTGCTGGACTCGGCACCACAACCGCGACCGATCCTTCGACGCCGGCAGCGGCGCCCGCCGGTGCAACCGCGTGGCCGTCGGCGCCGGGCGCCCTGTCTTGATCCGGCGTCATCGCAGCAATTCCTGATCCGGCGGGCGCAGGCGGTTCGACCCCGTTGTCCGAGTGCTCGAGCACAATGTCGCCGTGGGAATTATCGGGGGGAGTCAGCGGCGCCACGGCGACTCGGGGCCGGCCGCTGGTCGGAATCAGGATTGCCCACACCGCCAGACCGAGCCCCGCAGTAAGCAAAACGACAGCCGCGATCGCCAGCCATTGCGAGCGGCGATTCACCGCCGACGGCATCGCCCGGCTCATCACCGGTCCCTCTCCCAGCAGCACGGATCGCTCAAGCTGGCCGGTGAGGGCATCGGCCAGTTCGCTGGGCGCCGTCGCCCGCGGCAGGCTCTTGACCCAGCCTCGCATGGCGATCATCTCGGCGAGAATCTGGCGATGCTGGGGATTCTCCGCCAGGTGCTTTTCGATTTCGGCCCGGCCGGCCGCGTCCAGGTCGCCATCGACATAGGCACACAAGATGGCTTCGATGTTTTCCTTGTTTGGAGTCATGTGTGTCTACTTGTCAGTCTCGCCATTCCATATCCAATTCTGCATCACTGCCGCGGGGCATGTTCGGTCATATAGGCCGACAACTCATCCCGCAATGCCACCCGGGCCCGAAACAGCCGGCTCTTGAGCGTGCCCAGGGCCAGGCCAAGCACGTCGGCCATCTGCTGATAATCGAATCCTTCTACATCACGCATGATCAACACCGCGCGGTAATCCGCGTCGATCCGACCCAAAGCCGCCAGCACTTCCTGATCGCGCTCGCGGCGCTCCATTCGAGCGGCAGGCGACTGGCCCGGATCGGATGCCACGCGATCCATCAGGCTCGACGCCTGTCCCGCCGATTCGCGATGCCGGCCGTTGCCGCCACCGGCCGCATCCAGTGAAAACGTCCGCCGTCGCTGGTCCTGCCGCAGGCGGGTGATCGCCAGATTCATGGCGATGCGGAAGAGCCATGTATAAGGCCCGCTCTCGCCGCGGAAGGTTTCCAAGCGGTCCAAGGCGCGGGTAAACGCTTCCTGCGTCAACTCGCGGGCGTCATCTGGATCGCCGACCATACGAAGGATCGCGTTATATAGGCGATCCTGATACCAGCCGACGATCTGCCCGAAGGCCGATCGATCGCCATCGCGGGCCTTGCGCAAGACTTCCTTTTCCCGGGGGCTGGCCGCCGCCGCAGGCAAAGGTGACTCGAACTCGGCTCCGCTCAAGCTCGACATAGGGTTTGATGATCTCGGAGGTGAAAAGTTCCCGATTAAGACATATTTTTCTGGAAACGGCTTCCGGCCCGGCATCCGTGCCGCCGACGCCCGATAATCCATCTTGCCATCCCCCGCCGGGGCCGTCAACGCAAAACTGTCAACGCAAAACACTGCCCCGACGCGGGATTCCGATGCTGTTACCCCCCTTTGTACGCGCCGAAGGCCGGGTGGTTGCGGAGGGCTACGCGAATCCACCCAATTCCGCCCAAATCCTGCTCTTGATCATCTTCATAATCCTACTCTTCATCATTATCCTGCTCTAACCCTTATTGCCCGGACAAACTCGCCCACGTAACCTGCTCTACGCCTGACCGACCCCAGGGAATTTCCATGCCCGCGCCTCGAAACCTCAAGCCCGCCAGCAAACCACCAACGATCGCTCAGCGAGCAGCCGCGATCCGGCGGATTCAAAAGCTCAGCCGGCATGTCACGCTTGGCGGATTGAGAGTCAAAGACCTCATCAGCGAGGGGCGCAAGTGATTTGGGCTTACCGAATATCCGCCCGATATTTCAGGATCGCCAGCCGTGAAGATGCCCGAAACCCGATCAGCGAGCCGAGGAACCACTCTCGTTCCCAACTTCCTGTTGCGACCATTCCTGTAGCGGCCCATGCAAGAGCAACACCACGCTGGCCAAAATGTCTCGTCCCAACACTCCCCGCTCATCGTCAATCAATAAATATCGTCCGCGATAGGCTTTGGCCAGAAAGATCATATCCACGTCCACGGCCTGGGCCGTGCTTCTGGTTCCATCGAAGCCGAGCAACTCATAGTCCTTCCCGCTGACTGGTTTCACTCCCAGACGCTCCACAGCGGCCCGCGGCAGCAAAGTGACGTCTGCGCCCGTATCCAGTAACAGGAGCACATTCGGCAGCAATGCCCCGCTCTTCATGTCGCGCAATGTCACTTGTGCGATAGGTGCCGGCGGATCGTAATGCGACGCGTCATAGCTTGCCATCGGCGGGAACCTCCACAACTTGTTTGCGGAAGTCCCCGCCGTCCAGCGGGTTCGCCAGCCGCGGTGTGCGCACCTGTGCCGGGAGAGGCGCGGGCATGTGCTGATCCGCGACAATCACGTACACTCTGGTGTTCTCGGCCAGCGATATCTCCTCGCGCAATCGGATCTTCCCATTTTCAACCACGCCTTCGATGGCAGTAACCAGCACGGGACACCTCTTTTCAGAGCCGGAGCACTATTCTTGTGAGCTATTGTACTCTCACTTGGGCCGTCGCGTTACTGATTATCCACCCGATGTTCCGGCCG
>Ga0181520_10005366_pt1 | contig 20505 bp, 16 predicted proteins | sample PEATcosm2014_Bin_29_FD_132451 | JGI IMG/M metagenome (GOLD analysis project Ga0181520, IMG submission 132451) | Peatland microbial communities from MTU Mesocosm Facility, Houghton, MI, USA - PEATcosm2014_Bin02_30_metaG | ecosystem: Environmental > Terrestrial > Soil > Wetlands > Peat | place... | reverse complement strand
GAGCTTCGCCATCAAGGCTTGAACGGTTTGGTCGTCCTCGCAGAGAATTTGCAATATCCTGATGCGAAAATCGTTCGAGAGCGCCTTGACGATGGGGGTGACATTCTTCCCCTCGATGTATTTATCCCGATACTCCACCTAATCCCCTTTTCGCCGGTGCGACCAAAGGACCGTTGCAGCATTAAGAATAGTAGGATATGGCTAGAAATGTAAGCGGTTCGAGGCTGCCGCGCAAGGTCCCGAAGGAGGTTTCGAGCATTCGGCCCTACCATGAATTTCCCAACTGTCAAACAAAAAGTTTTCAACTGTCGTATGAAAATTTTATAAGTTCAAAACGAAAATTTCTCAACTGTCATATCTTTTCATCTTAATCGATGAACAAGTCTCGCGCAATCGTCATTCGAGAATAACGTAACTGTCGTATGAAAGTTTTCCAACTGTCAAATAAAAAGAAATCAACTGTCGAAATATTTATTACCGATTTACTTAACTAAAATATGCGAATCATGCGGCTTTGTTCCATATATAGGTGAACCATCGAGGATTCGGAAGAGAAAAATATTCCCCCCATCGCTGAATTCTTAATGCCCCTCAGCGGCTTAGCTATGTTGTCGTGGCGCGCCACCGCTATCGCAAAAGCCGCCGTTGGCGGAACTCATCATTTTTGTGAGAGGTCTTTAATGCCAGTACAAATCGCGTTGATCTCGGACCCGATCCACAAGGACGGGTCTTCCATACCCAGAGTGGTACAACGGAAGAAGATCGACTTCGAGAAGCTCCTGGACTACATGGGCAAAACCACCAGGTTGACGGTGACCGACATCCGCTCGATTTTCCTCCAGTTCGCGGAGGCCCTGGTCTTTTGGCTGCCCGACGGTTTCGAGGTGCAGACTCCGATAGGAGCCTTCAATCTCTCGGTTCACAGACCGGTCGCCTCCGCCCCCGTCGATATTTTCTCCCAGGCGCCGACCTTCAATCCCGCCGATATGCGGATTCGCATCCGGAGCGACAGGGCTCTCCTCGAGCGGATCCAAATCGCGGCGGCGGTCCAGATCGTCGACACCCCGATGCTTTCTTCGCCGGTCGTGAACTGCGTCGAGAATGCCAACCTCGACGGGAAGATGGACGCCGGGAGCTCCGGGCAGATTCTCCACATCACCGGCAGCCGTCTCAGCTTCGACCGTGGGGACCAGGAGCAAGGCGCCTTCCTGATCAACACGTCGACCCAGGCCGCTACCCGCGTGGCTGTCTATAGCCATATCGGGACGGCCTTCGTCGATTGCATGATCCCCCAGGTCGACCCGGGAGAGTACAGCCTCGAGATGCGCAGTCGGCCCACCGCCAAGGACATTCGCGCCGGAGCGTACAAGAACGTCATCGTCGTGAGTTGAGCGAACAGCTCTAGGGAAGGCGGCAGGCATTTCGCCTGCCGCCTTCCCTTCAAAAAGCCAATTTTCGGAGGTCCATATGAATGTATCCGGTTCCCTCTTTTGGGACGATCGCAAGCGCGCCTATTTCACCCAGGAGAACAACTCGATCGAGCACATCCTCAAGTGCCGCCTGCCCGACGGAGTGTCCTGGCTGGAGACCTGCGGGCCCACAGCGTCCATCAACTGCCAGGCTTCGCTCGGCCGCGAGGTCGGCATCAGGACCAAGGGGGGCTACAGCCCCCAGCCCGAGGACGTCCTCGCCACCTGGTTCAACGATCCGAACAATTTCGACGCGATGCGCAAGGCATGGCCGTGGCTCGATCCCCGCGAGCTTCCCGGCAACGAGGTCGCGCAGTGGTACCCCCTCGCGGTGCGCGAGGTCTTCGGCAACCCCTGCGAGTTCGTCGGGGAGCTCGGCTTCGAGAAGGCGGTCGAGCATATCCGAGAAGGGCGGACGATCCAGGTCTGCCTGCGCGCGCCCGGGCACTTCATCTCCCTCGTAGCCTACGACGAGGATAAGTCGGAGTTCATCCAGAAAGACGGCTGGGCGAGCCGCTGGCCCGACGGAGACGGCTTCTGCAAGCGCTTCTCGCGCTCCGACTTCGAGACGAACGTGAAGCCCCTCTGCCTGGTGTACTCCTAAGGGAGGGCGGGATGGACAAGACAAGCCTGGCCAACGGAGAGAGCATTCTCCGCGGCGCGGACGGGAGGGTCCAGGGGAGGAAGCTCGCCGCATGGATCTGCTTCTTCCTCGGCATAGCCCTCCTCGTCCAGGGAACCTTCGTTCCCCCCACGGCAGGCATCCAGGCAAAGGTGGTGCCGGCCGTGGTGGCCCTCTGCTTCTCCCTTCTCTTCTGGGGAATGGTCACCATCCAGAACGTCGTCCAGCTCGTGGCTCTCCTGAAGGGTCAGAACGCCGCTCTCGGCGTCAACGAACAAGGCGCGGCAGCGCCATCCAAGGAGGCGACAAATGGTCAATAAGGGTCTCAAGCGTGCGGTATTGTATTTCGCGGCCCTCCTGGCCGTGAGCTTCGGGATGGAGTGGGGCTTCGCCTACATCCTGAGCGCCCACGGCGAGCGCCGTGCGAAGAAGCGGCAGGCCGCCAAAGTCTCGCCACTAGGCGCGCCATGAGGCAGGTCTTGAAAGGCGTCATGAAGCGGGCCTTAGCGATTGCCTTCGGCGCCATCGCCGCAATCCTGGCCTTTCTGCTCGGCGGCGCGAAGTCCCTGACAAGGAGGGCCGATGATGTTAAAAAGCAAAGCGAGGTGGCAGGGAAGGCCGCCCGCGACAAGGTGCTGGCTGCCGATCCTCGCGATGTCCTTGCTGGCCTCGGTGCCGACACACGCGCAAGGATCGACCGAGCCGGAGTTGAAGGAATCGCAGCCGGTCTCGCCGCAGCCCTCGAGGCTCTACACAGAAGAGGAGGCGCTGGCGGCTGCCAAGGCGGCGGCTGAGGCGGCTGTGGGCGCGGCTGTCCCCCTAGCCGTGCAGGCGGCCGTGGCCGAAGAGAGGGGTAGGGCGGCGGCACAGCAGGTCCTGGACAGGGCTGCGGCAGAGACCAACCTTAGGCAGGCGCGGAACTGGCGTAGCGCGGCACTTGTGGCCGCGGGTGCAGGTACGGGAGCCCTGGCCGACGGCGGTCGTGGGACGCTTTACGGCGCGGCCGGCGGCGCGTTGACAGTTGCAGTCTGGTGGATAGTCGAGAAATGGCCGTGGCGAAGGGCTACTGGTCTTTTACCCTAGGATGCAGGTAGTGAAACTTGGGGCACCCGGGAAATGATTCCTGGGCGGCCCCTTTTCCTTTTATCCGATTTTGTCCATGCTTTCCATCCAAAATGTTTTTCTCGACAAGCAGAGACAGAAGGTGTTGTGGGCGAATGATGAATGGACCGGTGAGGAAGGCCGTGCATTCAGTCGACGCGCTGAAGCGAATCGATCCATGAGAGAAACAGTTATAAACCTATATTTCTCGGACGATGGTCTTAACCTGGATGATGACAATAATGGAGAAACAATCTCGGACGCATAAGCGCTCCAACCTTGTGCCGCCTGGTAAGTAGATACAGTGCCCGTGGGTACATGAATTTGGAACTCCGACGCTTTGCCTAAGAACGTCCCCGACGAATCCAAGCTGGGAGGCACCGTCGACTGAACGGTGACACTGAGCAGGCTGGTACAGCCATTAAATACCTCGGCGCCGATGGAGGTGACACCGCAGGGAATCGACAAGGACCCGGTTGGAGCCGTTGTGTAGCCAGTGATCCTGATGTTCGTTCCGGAACTGCTGAATTTATAGTTATTGGGAATCCAAACAGCGTACAGAGTGACGTTAGCCGAACCCATCGTAAATTTTGCGGCAGCAGCGTAGCTTACTCCGGCTCCGGTCGCACTTGTGGTCCACCCTGCGAAGGAGTATCCTGTTTCCGCTAACTCGCCCGTGTTACCCAGCTAGGTTACACTTTGCTCACTACGATGAAGACGATCACCCCGGCAACCTGCCATAGCGGTGTTTGTACGCCTCCGTGAAATGGCTTTGGCTGCGATAGCCTACAAGATAGCTTGCCTCTTTGCAGCTCATTCCCTCCTCTTCTATGTACCGTCGTGCATGGTCCATCCTTTGCGCAATCACGTATTGATGCACACCCATGCCCTGAACCTGCTTGAAACTCCGTTTCAGCGTTGCGACGCTGACCTTGAGCTCCTTTGCCATTTCCGCAAGGGATGGCGGGTCTCTGAACCTGCAGTCCAATAGCTCGCATGCTTCCCGGATTTGCCGCACGTTTTTCGCGGAAATCGGGTGATCCTTTCTCGAAAGATCTTCGATACGCAAAAGCCGCTGAAGCGAAGCGGCCAGAAGTTCAAGCGTCACACCTTCTATGTAAAGGCGTTGTACCGCGCCCCTATATCTCGTCGTTCTTAATCGTTCCGCGATCACCCGGGTCTCGGCATCGAATGAGGAAATAAGTTGGGACGGCTCTGATCCGGGTTCGGTGACGACTCGCCAAAAATCGGTCGACGGGCGCGCATCGTACTCTTCGATAATATCGAGAATCAGATTTTGACCGATGGCCAGGACAGTGAACTCGAACGCAGCGCCGGGAGGGACCTCGCATTGAACGATCGCCGCTGGGGAGGCAATGCAAAGTCCTCCACTGGTAATGGGGAAGCCCTCGGGTATCCCCTCGATCCAAGACAGGGAGGAAGCCACCTTCATGGCGAACCCTATCTTGATCAGGGGAATTGGGGCATTCGTCTCGACCCGAACCAGATCTCGAGTTTTATGGTGTTCGACGAGAAAGACATGTATGTCCTGTCGTGGCGTTATCGCTCGGAAGGTGCTTTCGCCGAAGATCGGGGGGAGAGGATAGTAGGTATCGATGGAGAGCTCCTGGGATATATCTAATTCGCCTACTTTGGATTCGGAATCCATGAACACCAGTGAAGGCTCGACAGGCGATTCCAACATGATAGTGGATAATAAGTACAAACCAATTTCCGCGAAAGAGTCTGAAAGCCCAATAGTGAGCCTTTTGGGCAAAAAACGAGCTGTTTCAGATACTTTATTCGAGTCGCCATTTCCAAGGTCAGAACTATAATCGCATGTATCCGGGCAATCCCGGGTAATCTCTCGCATCGACGCAACACCTGTTCACGAGAGGTATGATAGTGATAAATAGGTCGGTTTACAGACTACTAGGAATGGCTCTTTTTGCCCTGTTCTTCATGGCGCTCATTGGGTGCTCCAATCCTGCAGGAGGCGGGTCAAGTTCCACGACCTCTTCCGGCACGGTAAGCCTTGCGGCACAGTCTGGAACAATCACTGCAGGTATCGTCGGAAGTGCGACGTTCGCGGTTACGACGGCCAATATCGCCAATGGTACGACTGGGAGCTGTACATGGTACACCAGTTTGACAGGGGGGCGAGAACCTCCGTTCCGACGGGAGTCACCCCGACCGTATCGAGCGTGGCGAACAATGCGGCCACGGTTACGATGACTGCGGGCACTTCGGCTGTCGCGGGGGCATACTACTTTGCGGTTAGTATCGGCTCGATAACCTCGGGAATATGCACGCTCGCGCTCTCCTCGACGGCCGTCAGCGGGACAGTCACCGTGGATATTGGAAGCATATCGGGTACGCCGACAATACAGCTGGAGCAAAACTCGGTTGTTATTTATACTTTGCCTTATTCGTTAGCCTCCGGGCCGCCGGAGGTCATGACCCTTACGCCGACCACGATCATCCCGGGGACCTATGACATTGTTATAACAATTAACCCAAGCGCCAGTATCACCACCGCGGGAACGTCCGCCGAACTTAATGGAACCGGGATCGGCGGCATCACGGTGGCGTATGCCGGCGCAGGATATGCTCCCCCGGACACAATAACCATACCCAGCGTGGTGATCCAGACTAACGCGACTTTGACCATAGTGTTGGATCATTATTCTGGAGGATGAGGTGTTCGACGTCTCCTTGCTTTTGGGGGGTTCACTTATCAATAGGGGTACCGCCATGCAGAAACTCCGGTCGGCACTGGGCCTCAGCGTACTCGTAGCAATGATCCTTGTGGGCGGATGCTCCAATCCGGCAGGAGGCGGGACAACCACGCCGGCGGCTCCTACAGTCTGGGTTGACCAATCCGCGCAGACCGGGAACGCCGCCACGAAAGGGCTGTATTGGAATTGTATTGCTTCAAGCTCAGACGGTAGCCACCTCGCCGCTGTGGTTGCCGATGGAGATATCTGGACGTCTACAAACTCCGGCTCCTCCTGGATCGACCAAGGAGGGCAGCCCGGGAACTCGGCCACTAAGGGACTAAATTGGGCATCCATCTCCTCCAGTTCGGACGGTACCCATCTCGCCGCTGTGGTGGATTATGGCGATATCTGGACATCGACGACCTCCGGCGCCTCCTGGATCGATCAATCCCGGCAGACTGGGAACTCGGCTACGAGTTCGCAATATTGGATATCTATTGCCTCGGGTGCCGACGGCACCCACCTCGCCGCCGTGGTGTATACGGGTGACATCTGGACATCGGCGACCTCAGGGACTTCCTGGATCGACGAAAGTGCTGCGGCGGAAGTAAACGCAAACACGGGGCATCAAAACTGGGAATGCATCGCCTCGAGCTCCGACGGCTCGCGCCTCGTTGCGGGAATTATGGCCGGCGGAGGAGATATTTGGGCATCGACCAACTATGGCGCAACCTGGACCGACCTATCCCAGCAGGCCGGGAATACGGCTACGAGCGGACAAGAATGGATATCCATCGCCTCGAGTGCCGACGGGACCCACCTCGTTGCGCTCACCTTTGGATCAGACATCTGGGCATCGACAAATTCCGGAGCCTCGTGGATCGATCAATCCCGGCAGGCCGGAAACTCGGCCACAATCGGACATCAGTGGCTATCCGTCGCCTCGAGTGCCGATGGAACCCACCTCGCCGCCGTGGTTGCCGATGGAGATATCTGGACATCCACGACATCAGGCACCTCGTGGATCGATCAATCCCAGCAGGCCGGAAACTCGGCCACGAGCGGTTTATTATGGGAAAGTATTGCATCAAGCTCGGATGGCAGCCGCCTAGCTGCGGTAGTAACAGGATCCGCCGGATCCATCTGGACTTATCCTTAAAGCGATGGCGGCCTTTGCTTAAGAAGGATACGGCGAAGGGGAAAGCGTATAGAGTTCTCCCGATACGCCTACGACGGTAAAAAAAGCCGCTAACCGTGCAGATCTAGAACGTTCCGTATAACTTAAGGTTATCGGGTTTTCGGGCTAGGGCAACCTGCCCAAAAGGAAGGATCCCTGGTCACATAGGGAATGCCGAGAAGACGATAGTCTGTGGAATCGACGCATTGAAGGCCAAAAAAATCGAGGGCCGTCCGCGAAAACTTTTGGGGAAGCAGATACGAGAACTGTAGAGAGCTGATCAGTACGAAGTTTGGCGTGCATCTTTCCGAAGTCTCAGTTTGGCGACGAGGCCAGCATAAGATCCGACTATCACTCGGGCACGACTCGGGCGCCCACGGGCGAAACACCGGTCGTGCGTAGTGCGGTATCAGGCAGGGGTGACTTCCGGTTCATGCTGACCGAGAAGAAACTCACCGCCTATATGTTCGTTGTGTTCCTGAAACGACTGGTTGCGGGTGCTGAAGGACCGATATTCCTCCTTTACCTCGAGGCCGAACAGCCTCCTGATCGCGGGAAGCTTGAGCAGGCAGTCGTCAAAAATCAACACGGCCCAAAGGACGATGCTGCCCTTGATGACGATGCCCTGCAACGTCGGGGATGCGCAGCTCTTCTTCATTCAGTTCCGCCATGACCGACTCCCTCAAAACGATTCGAAGTCGTCGTCGGAGCCGGACTCGCGCTTCGCGAGGGCGATGGCCGTCGTCCGGCTCGGCGCGCCGGTATGGGCGGGCGGACCCTCCTGCCTGCGCTCTCGCCTGGCCTTCACGTCCGAGTTTGCTTCGGTCTTGAAGAAAGATATAGTCTCCGAGAGCTGCATCGCCTGGCCCGAAAGTTCCTCGGCGGTCGCCGCCAACTCCTCCGAGCTCGATGCGTTCTGCTGCACGATCGTGTCCATCTGAGTCACGCCCTTCGCTATCTGATCGGCTCCGCTCGACTGCTCCTCGCTCGCGGCCGCTATGTCCCGGATCAATTCCGCAGTCTTCTTGATGTCCGGCACGAGCCCATCGAGCCGCTTCCCCGCCTCTCCCGCTACCGCCACGCTCTTCGTCGACAGCTCGTTGATCTCCGCCGCGGCCGTCGCCGAGCGCTCCGCGAGCTTTCGCACTTCCGATGCCACGACGGCAAAGCCCTTGCCGGACTCTCCCGCCCGAGCTGCCTCTATGGCCGCGTTCAAGGCCAGGAGGTTCGTCTGTCGCGCTATCTCTTCGATGATGCCGATCTTCGATGCTATTGCCTTCATGCTCTCGACAGTTCTGCCCACGGAGTGCCCCGACTCCTCCGCATTCTCCATCACGCGCCGCGCAAGGCTGTCCAACTGCCTCGTATTGTCGGCGTTCTGCCGTATCGTCGACGCGAGTTCCTCCACGGAGGACGTCAGCTCTTCGATGCTGGCCGCCTGCTCGCTCGCTCCCTGCGACAGGCCCTGTGCCATCCCCGAGAGCTGCTCCGAGCCGCTCGATACCTGTGTCGACGAAGATCGTATGCTCTCGACGACTTCCGTCAGGCGCCCCGACGTATCGCGCATCGCCCTGCCGAGCGTTCCCAACTCATCTCGCCGGGCCACTATTCGGTCCCGCCCCTTTTTGTCCATGCCCGTAAATAGCAGATCGCCGTTAGACATAAGTTTTAAGCCGGCTGCGAGAGTCTTTATCGGGTTTACGATCGTGCGCGCAATGAGGACAGCTATGACAATAGCCAAGAAAATCGATGTGAGGGCCAGAATCAGCAGCAGCTCGCCGAGGGTATCCGCCGTCTCATGAATCTCGCGGGAGGGAGCATTGATGCCAAGGGCCCATCCTGGAGTATTGGGAACATGAACGAAGAAGGTCGTGTACTCCAAACCATCCGGCGCGATGAAAGTTCCTTGCCCCGAATCCTCTCTGATTATTCTCTTTCCGAATTCGTTCAGCCTGCGGAAGCCAGCCTTTTCCCCGTCGGTGATGTTGAGCGACATGATCATCTTGGGATCCGGGAAGGCGATAACGAGACCGGTACCATCGACGATCCATCCGTAGCCCGTCTTTCCCGCTTTCATGCCGCTGGTGATTTTCGAGAGCATCTCGAGTTTGAATTGGAAGCCCAGCATGCCGCGCGTCTTTCCGTCGGGACCCTTGACCGCAACGGCGACAATAACGACGGGCACATTCAGCGCTTTCGATATGACCGCTTTCCCGATGTAGCTGTCCATGCCTTTGTTAATGATCGAGTCATAGTAGTCGCGGTCGCTCAGGTTGTTGCTGATGCCGTCCGAATCGAAGGACTTCCCGTCCGGCCAAACAAAGAGGGCGCCTACGATCTCGGAAGATATATGGCCTTTTAATCCTAGAATTGCCGTCTCAATGGCCTTCCGATCGCCCGCCTTAATTGTATCGCTCTGTGCGATCATCTTTTCCTGCCAGTAAAACTTGTCCATCAGCTCCCCGAGCTGGGCGGCGCGTGCACTGGCAGTCTGCTGATAGTCCGCCAAAGCCATTGCGTTGACGGCGGAGTTCACTCTATTGCTGATGATCAGCGTTATTCCGCCAACGATCAGAGCTACGACGAGGGCGAAAAGTAGCGAAATTCTTGCGCTGAGCGATGTATGCCGGGTCATTTCCCACTCCTTGACGATATTGTGCTAAGCCGATTCTTATAAATCTATCTTCTGTCGGGACTTATGTACGAACTTCGCCTTTGATGACAATTATTCGTTTATAGAAGTAAATCTATTTTGTCTAGATACAATATTATGAAATATAAACCATAAATATCTATTTAGTCAACTAGCACCAGGGAGAAACCAAAAAGGTGCAGGCTTCCTCGGATACTCTGGCACCGCGAGCGAGGATGCCGGCCCCGCGGAGTCAGTCTTTGGTGCCCAAGCCGCGGAATACAAGCGCCAGAAGTCTCTTCACGTGCTCCTCTCCGACCGAGTTTGGAGGCATTTTCCACAAAGTTCCCCAAAGCATCAATATCGCCCGAAGCTTCGCGGGCATCCATCAGCCGGCGGAACGCGGGATCAAAATCACTACGCAGGAAACCTGAGGATCGCCTCGGTCCCCTCTACGGAGCGGAATTCGATTTTCCCATGGATTTGCTCCGCGAGCGTGCGGATAATGACCATTCCGAGCGACTCGGCCGTATCGACCTTGAAGACCTGGGGCATGCCGACGCCATGGTCGCGCACGGAGAGAACGAACTCCTCGTCGATCCGCCTAATTGAGACCAATATGCCGGCGGGCGGCGAATCGCCGGGATAGGCATGCTTCAAGGCGTTCGTGATGAGCTCGGATGCGGCTAGGCCCACAGGTATGGCCATATCCAGCTGGAGATAGATCTCGCCGCCGGCGCCTTCGACGGACAGCAAGTCGGAGAATCGCAGGAATTCCCCGCGGAGCTCGCCCGCAAGTTCGCGGAGGTAGGCGACGAAATCGATGCGCGCCAGGTTGGGCGAGTCGTAGACCTGCTCGTGGACGAGGGCCATCGCCACGACGCGCCTCGAAACGGAGCCCAGGATTTCGCGTGCCGGCAGATCAAGAATCCTCTGGGAGGATAGGCTCAAGAGGCTCATGATGAGCTGCATATTGTTCTTGATGCGATGGTGTATCTCCCGAAGGAGTACATTCTTCTCCGCGAGCGAGGCTTCGAGGCGCATCCTCGATTTCTCCCGCTCGGTCACGTCGCTCTTGATCGCTATGAAACCGCTTATTCCCCGCGCCTCGGTGTGCACCGGAGTAACGGTCATCTCCTCCGTATAGAGCTCGCCGTCTTTCCTCCTGTTCACGAGTTGCCCGTTCCATGTCGTCCCGGAAAGGATCGTATCCCAGAGCGATCGATAGAACCCCGCGTCATGGGTGCCTGACTTGAGTATGCGAGGGTTCGCGCCGATCGCCTCTCCTGGCGCATAGCCGGTCAAGCGCTCGAAGGCGGCGTTCGTCCATTGGATGGTCCCTTCGCGGTCGGTTATCACGATGGCGTTGGCCGCGGCGTCCAAGGCGATGCTCTTGAGCGAAAGTTCGGATTCGACTTTCTTCCTGTCGGTGATGTCGGTGTAGGTGCCGACGATTTCGGTTCCATCATTGTCGGTCTGGCCCAGTCGCATCTCGTCATGCACCCAGATGAGCTCTCTGTTCTTTTTCAGGAAGCGGTAGTCCTGCCCGAAGCAGCCCTTCGTGGAAAGCTTGCTGATTCCTCCTATCGCTTTCAGCCTGTCCGTGCTGTGGATATTGTGGGGCCACCAGCCGTCCTCCATCACCTCGGCAAGGGAGTAGCCGAGTATATCGCGGATATTCTCGCTTACCCATTGAATGGCGATCTTTCCCTCTTTGATCCTGAAGGAATACGTTACGGTCGGGCTCGTCGACAGATAATGGGTGAGTTTGATCGAGAGTTCGTCGCGCTCGCGCTGGGCCAGGATCAGGGTGGTGATGTCCCTGATGTTCAGCTGCGTGACCTCGCGTAAGTTCACCTTATATGAGTTGAAGATGTACTCTACGTAGATCTTGCGCCCATCGATGGTGTCCATCGGCTGGTCGCTGAGACGGACATACTCGCGCTGCCGAATGTCGGGGAAGGTCCCCTCCGGGGAAAGGATGTTCTTCAGGAATTCCAGCTCCGATACCCGCTTTCCCAGGAAGTACTCCTGACTGAGCCCCAGTATCGACGACATCGACGGGTTGACGTCGACGACCAGGCCCGTCCCCTTGTCGACGATCATGATACCGTCCTTCGAGGTCTCGAAGAGGCGGCGGAATCGGAGCTCGGACGAGCGTATGACCTGGTCCTTCTGCTCCAGGTGCGCCTTGATGCGCGTGGTGACGATCTCGGGGTCGACCGGCTTCCTGATGTAGTCCACGGCCCCGAGCTCGAAGCCCAGCTTCTCGTCCGCGGTCATCACCTTCGCCGTGAGGAAGATGATCGGGATCGTCGCCCCGTCCGAGTCCTGCCTGAGGTTGCGGCATACCTCGAAGCCGTCCATCTCGGGCATTATCACGTCGAGCAGGATCAGGTCCGGAGGATTTTCGCCTCGCGCGATCTTGAGCGCGGCCTCGCCGCTCGTGACGGCCTTGACCTGGTAGTCCTTCTTCAAGATCTCCTCGAGAATGACGATGTCGTCGGGGACGTCGTCCACGACTAGTATGGTCTGCCGCTTCCCGCTCATCTGCCCTTCCCGCCGCGATCGCCGAAGGACGACGCGATCTCCTTGAACCGATCCGACAGTTCCAGGAACGCGAGCGCGATGTCCGGATCGAACTGGACGCCCGCTCCCTGCCGTATCAGCTCGACGGTCTCCTCGTGGGAGAAGGCCCGCTTGTAGACGCGCTCGCTGATCAGCGCGTCGTAGACGTCGGCTATCGCCATGAGCCTGCCCGGGATCGGGATATCGTCGCCGGAAAGGCCTCGCGGGTAGCCCGTGCCGTCCCACTTCTCGTGGTGCGACCACGCGATGTCGCGGGCCAGCGAGAGGAAGGAGGCGGGAGAGCCGAGGTTCCTCTCGGCCGCGAGTATGGCGTCGCGCCCGAGGGTCGTGTGCGTCTTCATTACCTCGAACTCCTCCGGGTCGAGCTTGCCCGGCTTCTGCAGGATCCTGTCCGGGATCCCCACCTTCCCTATGTCGTGCAACGGGGCCGACTTGTAGAGCAGCTCGATCGTCCCGGCCGGCAGCTGCCCCTTGAACCGCGGATGCTCCTGCATCATTTCCGCCAGGAGCTTGATGTAGTTCTGGGTGCGGCGTATATGGTTGCCGGTCTCGTTGTCCCGGGTCTCCGCGAGCGAGCCCAGGGCGATCATCGTGACGTCCTGTATCGCCCCGACCTCCTTGGTCCTCCGCACGACCTCCGCCTCGAGGTACGCGTTCTTGTCCTCCAGAAAATCCCTGATCCCCTTGAGGCGGAGGTGCGTACGGATCCGCGCCAGCACTATGGGAGGGCTCGGCGGCTTGGCGATATAGTCCTCCGCGCCGAGCTCGAGCCCCTTCTCCTCGTCGATCTCCTCCGATTTCGCCGTCAGGAAGATCACGGGAATGCCCGAGGTGCCGGCATCCTTCTTGAGCCGCCGGCAGGCCTCGTAGCCGCCCATGCCGGGCATCATGATATCGAGGAGGACGAGGTCGGGCGGGTCCTCGCCGGCGGCGATCGCGAGGGCCTTCTCCCCCGTTATCGCGACCTTGACGCGATACGTATCCTTCAGCATCGAACTCAGCAGGGCGACGCTGTCGGGCGAGTCATCGACGATGAGGATGGTCGCCCTCTCACGTTCGATCGTCATACTGTCCTCCCTTTCATCCGTGCTTCGCCGCGCGCTCGGAAAGCTTCTTCAGGATCTTGAGCGCGGCCGAGAAATCGTAGGCCCTGAGCGACGCGTCGAGCCTCGCGGAGTACTCTCGGTCGCAGAGCTCGGCCAAGTCGTCGCGGACCGTCTCCATGTAGTCGAGCGCCTCGCTGTCGCTCTCCTCGGCGAAGCGCGTCAGAGCGTCGACGATTTCCCCGAGCGGGCGCGTCCCCCTGCCCGCCTTGGCGATCGCGGGCTCGTCCTTTCGCGCCTCGGCGAGTGCCGCGTCGATATGGCCGACGGCGGTCCGCACGATCGAGTCGAGTCTTGCCAGGGATTCCGAGAGCTCCGGCACCGGCCGCCCCTCGCCGATGGCGACTTCGATCTCCGCGGCCGCGGCCTGGGCCTCGGCCGCGCCGATGTTGCCGGAGACCCCCTTCAGCGTGTGCGCGACGCGCTCCGCCAGATCGCGGTCCCCGGCATCGAGCGCGCTCCGGATCCGCTGGGCCGCCCCGCTCTGACCCTCGGAGAAACGCCTGAGCAGGTCCATGTACAGCCTTTTGTTGCCGAGGACGCGCCGTAGCCCCTCTCGCGTGTCGATTCCTTGGATCTGCGGCGCCTCGCCCCTCTCGGGACGGGGAGCGGCGCGGGCCTGTGTCCCGCCGAGCGCCGCGCTCCTCGCGAAATGCCGGCGCAAGGCGGCGAACATCGCGTCGGGATCGATCGGCTTCGTAATGTAGTCGTCCATCCCCGCCGCGAGGCAGCGCTCCTGGTCTTCCTTCATGGCATTCGCCGTCATCGCGATGATGGGCAAGCCGTCGAACCGCGAAACCCCGCGTATCTCCCTCGTAGCGGCGATGCCGTCCATGACCGGCATCTGCACGTCCATCAATACGAGGTCATAGGCCTCTTCCCGCACTTTCCGCACCGCCTCGGCCCCGTCCTTCGCCAGGCTGACCGCGCATCCGGCCGTCTCGAGGAGCTCCGTCGCGACTTCCTGGTTGATGTCGTTGTCCTCGACGAGGAGGATCTTGGCCCCCCTGAGGCCCTCTTGGCTCCCGACGCTCGAGGAAGCCGCCTCCGCTGCCTCGCGCCGCTCCTTCTCCTTCGCGCCGAGAAGATGCATCGCCGTATCGAAGAGAATGGACGCGCTCACGGGCTTGATCAGCACGTCCTCGATGCCGACGTTCTCCGCCTCCCTGATCAATTCTTCCCGCCCGTAGGCGGTGATGATCACCAGGTGCGGCGCGGGCGAGAGATCCATGGCGCCGATCCGCCTCGCCGTCTCGATCCCGTCCATCTCGGGCATCTGCCAGTCCAGGAAGACCAGGTCGTACATCGCGCCGTCCCGGGCCGCGCGCCTCGTCTCCTCGAGGGCGGCTGGACCGGAATCGACGGCCTTCGCGGCGAAGGTCATGCCGGCCAAGAGATCGAGGATGATGGCCCTGGCGTGCTCGTTGTCGTCGACGACGAGCGCCCGCCTGCCCCGGAGGTCGGGAGCGGGGACGTAGCTGCGCTGGCTCTCGGCGCTCTTTCCCAGCCACGCCGTGAACCAGAAGGTCGATCCCTTCCCCAATTCGCTCTCGACGCCGACCTCGCCGCCCATGAGCTCCGCGAGCTTCTTCGAGATCGCCAGCCCGAGCCCGGTGCCGCCGTACCTCCTCGTGATGGAGCTGTCGGCCTGCTGGAAGCTGCGGAACAGCTGGGCCTTCTGCTCCTCGCTGATCCCTATGCCAGTATCCTCGACCTTGAAATGGAGGAGCACATCCTTCTCGGATTCGTCCCCGACGCGTATGTGGATTCCGATCTCGCCCTTCTCCGTGAACTTCACGGCGTTGTTGGCGAAATTGATGAGGATCTGCCCCAGGCGAAGGGGGTCGCCCAGGAGGTGGTTGGGGACGGCCTTGTCGATCTCGAAGATGAGCTCGAGACCCTTGGCGCTGGCCTTTTCCGACGTGAGGTTGGCGACATTGTCCAGCACCATCTCCAACTCGAATTCGATGCGCTCCATCGAGAGCTTGCCCGCCTCGATCTTGGAGAAGTCCAGGATGTCGTTGATGATCCCGAGCAGGTGCTGACTGGATATCTGGATCCGCTTCAGGTAGTCGCGCTGGCTGGGCGTCAGGCTGGTCTTGAGGGCCAGGTACGACAGCCCGATGATGGCGTTCATGGGAGTTCGGATCTCGTGGCTCATGTTCGACAGGAACTCGCTCTTCGCGTTGCTGTTCGCGACGGCGAGCGCCCTGCTCTCGCCCAGCTGGGATAGGGTCGTCCTCTGGCGCCGCAGCAATACGAAGGCAAGGGCGGCGGCGCCGAAGACGACCATCGAGGACAGGAGGATCGCGTTCCTCAGTCGACCGATATCGTTCCTTTGCTTTTCCAATACCAGCAAGGTGTCGTTATTGATTCGCAGGATATAGTCCCTGTATTCCGAATAAACGTAATCGATCCGGTTCTTGAACAGCACCGCGTTCGTCGGGCTCATCGAGGAATCCGAGTCGACGGCCCGCGACAGGTCGGCGCGCAGCAGGGAGATCTCGTCGATTATCACACCGAGATCGTCCGAGGACTTGTCGGGGGCGTCGAAGAGCATCTTGTGGCGGCTCAGGGCCGCGTCCATGGAACTCGGGTCTATGATTCCCTGGACGACTTTTATCTTGCTGATGGTGAAGCCGAGTATGCCCCAGTCGATCTTGTCGTTCTTCGTCAGGGCCGTGTCGAGGTCGGCCGAGAGCTCCGACAATAGCGGCAATAGGTTCGAAATGTTCCTGAACTCATTGACCGTCTTCACCGGCAGTTCGGTCCCCAGCCTGCCCAGATTGAGATATAGGGACAGTCCCACCGCGAAGACGAAGACGGATAGGGCGATGATGGCATAGGAGATGGAGGCTAGGATTCGGAATTGAAGCTTCTCATTCAATTTTGCACGGCCTTTCTTCCGATACGTCGGGAAGCCAGCATTTCGCGTTCTCCTCGTCCATCAGCTTCTGCAGGAGAGCCGCGTTGGAGTTCAGGACCGCCGACGCGTCCCTGCCTTCCAGGACGATCTGGGAGAAGGTCAGCATGAAGAGGCTATTGTAGTCGTCGCCCCGCTCGCCCAGGCCGATCGGGACCAGAGTCGGTACCGCGTCGGGAGAGGCGGCCTGCCTTCCCACCGCGGCGCTCAGCTCCTGGAGGTATAGGGGAACGCCGTCCTTCGCCCCGGAAGCCACCACGGGGAAGAAGCCGGTCTCGCTCAAGGTCCTGTCCTGGATCTCCGGCCGGGTCAGGTAATCGATGAGGACCGCGGGATTCCCGGCATCGACGACGTTCTTCGGGATGCCGAGGCCGGAGACGACCGACATGAAGCCCCGGCCCTTCGGCCCGATCGGGGCGGGGAAGGCGACGAAGTCGCTCGGTCTCTGCTCGAAGGCCTTCACGAGCCTCGCGGTGTGGTCCCAGGCGATCCATACGTCATCGGTGAGCAGGGGCTCGGCCATCGTCGAATAGACCAGGGAGCTGGGATTGACGTAGCGCCAGAGGCCCTTGAAATATCCCCACATCGCCTTCGCGTCGGGGCTGCGGAACTTGAGGAGGGTGCTCGCCGTGTACGAGGGATACAGGTAGCCCTGGAAGAAGCGGTGCATGAGGCCCTTCTCCCCGGCGGGGAAGCCGAAGGCCTTCATCCCGGTCCTGTCGAATATATCCTTCGCCCATTGCTCGAGCTGATCGTAGCTCAGCTCGTTCAGGTCGGCGCCCCGCGGGAGATAGGGCAGGGCCTTCTTGTTGGCGACCATCACGAACGAGGCCTGCATCCACGGAATATAGTAGATGTCCTTTCCGTCGAGCCTGCTCAGCTTCATCAGGCTGTCCAGGAAGGACCTGGCCCCCAGTCCCGCATAAACGTCATTCAAGGGCCGCAGCGCGCCTTCTTCGTAGAGCTTCACGAGATCCCCGTGCAGGGCCCCCACCAGGATGGACGCGGTGGGATCGCCCTGCAGCATCGTATTGACCTGACGGAACAGGAAGCTGTTGTCGTTCGGCCGAAAATCGACCTTGCCGGGGAAATCCTTCAGGATCGCGTTCCGCATTCTCCCCGCTTCCTCCACGGGGTTCATCTGCGTCGAGAGGAAGGTGATGCCGGCCGTCGGCTTTCCTTGGAACGCGAAGGTCGTCGGCCGCGCCGGCACTTGGGGCCCCTGCGAGTCGCTTTTCGCGCAGGATAGGGCGAGGAAGAAGACCAGAGGCCATATCAGGAGCTTGGGAACCGGTCCTTTTTTCAAAAATAGCGTCTCCCCGGTGTATATGAATTGTAATCCCAGCGCCGGTGCGATGCAAATTAACCGAGATTTCCCGGATAGAAAGAAGATATCGCAGTAGAAGTATCGTCACGTCGCAAGGCGTCAATTCCCGGGCTCCGACGGACAGGCGCACGGCCATGTCCCCGTCTGCCAAAGAATGAAGCGCGTCGGGTACCAGGTTGACGACCAGCTGTTGAATTCGGAATTCGACGCCGAGGACGATTACCGGAGTCTCGGGAGCATTTATCGACAAATGATTCGTCTCGTCTCTCCATCGCAATTCGTAGTTCCGCGCGGTTTGGCGAACCGCTATCCAGAATGGTGCCGATTTCAGGGCGGCGTTGTTCGAAGGCAAGAGCCTAGATGACATGCCCTATCTGTTGCCAATCGCGAGAAATTATAGAGAAACTAATTCAGGAGAAGTCCATGGGAGACGCTACTATGATAGATTTTTCTATCGTATCGGGAACTGGACGATGAAGACTCCCCTTAGGCGCGAAGCGACCCCTGCGCCATGGTTGGGATCTTTTGCCGAACACAGCCCTCTTTGCTATTCGATCATGCGTCTAGCGAAGGCGCATCGAGCCCTGGCTACTGATCTCCTCCGATCGATCGGCCTCCACCCTGGCCAGGAAATTCTCCTCATGATCTTACTTGAGGACGAGGAGACCCCCCACCTATATATTGCGAACCTGGATTAGCGATTGAAGGCGCCCAGTTTGGTCTTATCGCTCGAATAACGGTTATTCGGCGAGGGCAGTGCTGACCTGTTCACGCAGCTTTATGATGTCTTTAGTTGGCGTGTTCCCAAAGAATCGGCCGTATTCCCTGCTGAACTGTGAAGCGCTGACATACCCTACAAGCTGACTGGCGGAGCCCGCGTCCATCATCTTAGACAACATCAGGCTCCTGGCCTCTTGGAGGCGCAGGACTTTCTGGTACTGTAAAGGGCTCATCGACGTGACGGCCCTGAAGTGCTGGTGGAAAGAGGAGACGCTCATGTTCGCCAGCTTAGCCAGCTCTTCGACCTTCATTGACCGCGATAAGTTCGCGCGTAGCCATGATACGGCTTTCTCGACGCCGTATACGCCGGTATCGACGAGGCCAATTTGAGCTATTCGAGTCCCGATTTGGCCGCGTAGCAGTCGGATGAGAATCTCGTCGATGACGAGCGGAGCGAGGAGCTGGGCGTCTCCGGGATCTGCCATCAGCTCTACCAGCCTGACGGCCGCATCGATGATCCGCGCATCGGCCGGGACGACGCAGACGGCGCCGCTTTCGGGAACTCGAGGCAGGCCATGCGGAAATACCTTTAGGACGAGCTCGGCTATCCTCTGAGGATCGAGATCGAGCCTTAGACAAAGGAAAGGCTCGGCGGGACTCGCCCGCATAATGCGGGAAGCCACAGGCACGTCGACGGAGAATGCGATCAGGCGCGTGGCATCGTACTCGAAGACCTCCCGCCCGAGCATCACGCTCTTTGCGCCTTGCGCGACGATGCACAAGGCCGATTGTTGTACCCCATGCACCAGGTCCGCATTGGTCCGCGATCGGCGAATTGCGTACGTTCCGCGGATCTTTAGTTCGAAGCTGCCGTCGTGGGGCGTGTACGCCTTGAGCAGGCTTGCCAATTCGGCCGCATCCTGCGTCGATTCTCTGGAAGCTTTCAAAATTGTACGCCTCCCTTTAGGGCATTACCATGACCTTGATCGCTTTACGGTCGTTCATTGCCTTATAGCCCTCAGGAACCTCTTCAAGGCCGATGACCCGATCGAATACGCGGCCTGGCTCGATGCGACCTTCGAGGACGTCGGGAAGGAGTTCCTTTATATACGCACGCACTGGGGCCGGGCCGCCGCTTACGGTGACGTTATTGTAAAACGCCAGCCGCGAGGCGGACATCGTATCTTCCTGGGGCACGCCGACACGGCCGACAACGCCTCCCGGACGCGTCATCTTGATCGCCATCTCCATAGACTGCGCGAGGCCGACGCATTCGAGTACGGAATGGGCGCCATGGCCGCCTGTGAGTTGCCGAACCCGGTCGACCGCCTCATCGCCCCGTACGCTCACGACATCGGTCGCGCCGAACTCGCGCGCGAGGGCGATTCTGTCGGGATGCCGTCCGACGACGATAATCCGTTCCGCGCCCAGACGCTTGGCCGCGATTACGCCGCACAGGCCGACCGCGCCGTCTCCGACGACTGCCACGGTCTTTCCCGGTTCGACTTTTGCGGCGACGGCGGCGTGATGGCCCGTCCCCATCACGTCCGATAGCGTGAGAAGCGATGGCAACAACGCGTCGTCTTCGCCGACCGGCAGGACGAAGAGCGTCCCGTCCGCCAGCGGGACTCGCACGGCCTCGGCTTGCGCTCCTGGGACTTCGAAGGAGCCAAAGAACCCGCCATGGATGCAGGAGGTATTCAAGCCTTCATGACAGAAGGCGCAGGTACCGTCGGAGTAGGCGAAGGGCATGACGACGAGATCGCCCTTCTTAAGTGTATGGACCTCCGGGCCGATGGCTTCGACTACACCGATCGCCTCGTGACCCATCCGGCGGCCGGACTCGCTTCTCTCCATCGCCTTGTAAGGCCAAAGATCGCTGCCGCAAATGCAGGCGCTGGTGACGCGTACGACCGCATCGCTGGGATTGACGAGTGTGGCATCGGGGACTTTCTCGATCCGGACGTCGCCGGCTTGGTACATGATGGTTGCGCGCATTCTATGACTCCTTGGCCCGCTCATTGCCGGGAATAACTTCATTGAGGCACCGAATGGCGTTCAGTGCCCGTGGATAGCCAATATAGGGCACAAGCTGCGTCACCACGGCGAGCAGCGTTTCCTT
>Ga0181520_10005365_pt1 | contig 20505 bp, 17 predicted proteins | sample PEATcosm2014_Bin_29_FD_132451 | JGI IMG/M metagenome (GOLD analysis project Ga0181520, IMG submission 132451) | Peatland microbial communities from MTU Mesocosm Facility, Houghton, MI, USA - PEATcosm2014_Bin02_30_metaG | ecosystem: Environmental > Terrestrial > Soil > Wetlands > Peat | place... | reverse complement strand
GCGATCACCACGCTGGCGGTGCAGTTGATCTGCCTGAGCAGCTCGTCGTCCACCAGCACGCAGCAGTTCTCGGTCGCCAGCAGGTTGGCCCGCCCGCCGGCCGCCAGGCGGATTTCGAAGCTGCCGCATCCCATCTCACTGGCAACCGCGCAAACCGCGTCGTCCTCGCCGATCTCACCGTCTTCCAGTTCCGTGACCCAGATGGACTCCATGCCCTCGGATTCCAGCACGCGGACGTCTTCGTCGCTGATCACATGGCCCTTCGCCAGCAACTTTTTTCCACCCGGCCGGAAAACGGTACAACACAGGACCCGACCGGTTGAAGCTTTCACATCAACCGTTTGCGCTCTCATGTATGCCTCACAAGAAGTAGGATCGTAAGATCGATTAAGGCTAATAAGTCCTTAAATGAAGATTCTATGTCGGATTACGGACAATCGTTGAATTTTTCTTCGGGTCTTTTGCGGGGAAAACCTGAGAACCCTACTTTGGGGGTATGCGCTCCGGCAAACTAGTAGGACTTCTTAGCGGGCGGGATCTGAATCAGCAGATCGTCGGGTGAAGTCGCCCCCTGTGTCCAAGTGCCTGATTCGATTGGGCAATTCTCCGAGCGTAGCACCCGCATGACGGCCACTTCGTCGCAGGCCTGAAATTTCGGGCGGCGCACGCAGTCTTTCCAGGCCTTCAAGGGGAGCGCGCCACGGTCCACCTCGTCAAAGCCGACCTTGTTGAAGAAGCTGACGACGTAGGTGAAGGCAAATACCGCATCCAGCTCGTAGGTTTGGGCTTCCTCAACCAGAGCCTCCACCAATTGCCGGCCTACCCCTTGCGTCTTGGCCTGCTCATCCACCGCCAGCGAGCGGATTTCGCCCACCGTGGGGGTATAGAAGTGTAATGCGCCGCAGCCCACCAGCTTTCCGGGCCGCGTGACTACCGTGAAATCGCGCATAGCCTCGGAAAGCTCGAACTCGGTGCGCGGCAGCATCACGCCCCTGGCGGCGTAGCCGTTGATGAGCTCGAGGATGGCCGGGATATCGTGCATCACGGCTTTGCGCACGTGGCCGGCGGGCGCGATTCCGGCATGCTCGACAAACGCATCGGCCTGTAGCGCACTAATCATGCCGCGTGGACCTCCTGAAGAACCATCGAAGTGCCGATCTCTTCTCCAGCGAGGATGCGCGGCAGAACATCGGGAGCGGCGCCGGGAGCGATGAGCACCTGCGCCACGCCGCCGCCGAGCGCCGCCAGAGCGGCTTCCAGCTTGGCGCGCATTCCGCCCGTGGCGATGGAGCTATCGATCAGACTCCGGCTTTCGACAGCCGTCAAAACGGGGCGGACCTGGCCCGCGCCATCCAACACGCCGGCGACATCGGTGAGGAAGATCAGCCGCTCGGCCTCGAACGCGCTGGCGCAGGCCACCGCCATCTGGTCGGCGTTGATATTGAAGATGCGGCCCTGGCGGTCGCCCGCCACGCACGCCACCACGGGCACAAAGCCGTTCGTAGAGAGAAGATCGAGAAGCTCCGGATTGGCGCGGGTGACGCGGCCCACCGCGCCGAGCGCCGGATCCATTTGCTCAGCCTCCACCAGAAACGAGTCGATGCCCGAAAGCCCCACGGCCTGCGCTCCGGCGGCGTTTAAGGCGGCGACCAGCTCGTGGTTGACGCTGCCGGCAAACACCTTGAGGAGCGCATCCACAACCTCTGGCCCAGTGACCCGCAGGCCATTGACGAACCGACTCTCGACGCCGCGCTCGGCGAGATACCGGGTCATCTGTTTGCCGCCGCCGTGCACCACCACGATCTGGGCGCCCGAACCGCGCAGCGCGGCAATCTGCGTGGCCAGACGAGCCCGCGATTCGGGTGCATCCAGCAGCGTGCCTCCCAGCTTGACCAGCAGCTTCACAGCAGCCCCTCCGTCTCGGGGAAGCCCAGCATCAGGTTCATGTTCTGTATGGCTTGGCCGGCCGCCCCCTTGACCAGGTTATCGATGGCAGCCACCACCACGGCACGGCCGCTGGCGGCATCCAGGATCACGCCGATATCGCAGAAATTAGTATGGATCACCGCGTGCACGTCGGGGGGATGGCCGGGATTGTAGAGCCGGATGAACGGTTCGTCGGCGTATCGCTTCTCGTAGATGGCCAGCAGGTCGTCTGCGCTGGCCAAGCCCGCGGCGCGGAAGTAGATGGTTTCCAAAATGCCGCGATCGACCGGCAGAAGGTGGGCGGTGAAGCTGAACTCGCGCTCCTCCAGCCCCGAGGTCAGCAGGACTTCGGGAACATGGCGGTGCCTCAGGACGGAGTAGGCCGAGAAATTCCCGGTGACCTCGCAGAAGTGGGTCTTGAGGGTGGGTTTGCGCCCGGCTCCGCTGACGCCGGATTTGGCGTCGCACACAATCCCGGCCGAGCGGTCGATAGCTCCGGCTTCCAGGAGCGGGCGGATCGCCAGATTCGCGGCGGTCGGATAGCAGCCCGGGTTGGCGACCAGGCGCGCGGTGGGAATGGCGGCACGGCAGAATTCCGGCAGCCCATAGGTCGCCTGAGTCAGCAGCTCGGGCTGGGTGTGCCGCTCCTTATACCAGGCCGCGTAGTTTTCCGGGGTGCGCAGCCGGAAGGCGCCCGAGAGGTCCACCACGCGCGCGCCGGCCGCCAGCATGGCCGGCGCCAACTCCATCGAGACCTCCGGGGGGGTGGCCAGAAAAACTAGCGCAAGTCCTTCGGATTTAACGGCTTCGGCGCTGCACGGTAAGCGCCGCGGGCCGCCCGGATGGCGCAGCGGAGAACTCGCTCCTCCGTCTTCGCGGTGTTCGAGCAGGACCGGCTCGACCCCTTCATGGCGGGAGAGAATCTTGACGAGTTCGGCCCCGCTGTAGCCGCGGTAGCCCACGATACCGACCTGGAGCTTCATGATTTTTTATTCAGTGCTATGAATAACTATACCACGCGTCTGGGAAACCCGCTGCCTAGCGCTCCAGCAGCAGTTCCGGCGAATCGTCGCCCCAATGCACGTGCAGCTTGCCGCTCACCGGATGCACCCACAGCCCGTCGCCTTCGCGCGGAAGCGGGATATCGGCCGGGCCAGCCACCACCGTAAAACGATCGTTTTCGACGCCCTCGCTCAGCTTGCCGATGTGGATGTGCAAGTGGCACTGGCTGCGCCGCTCCACGCTGTTGAGTGCCAGGCCCCAGCCCCCGCCCCACAACTCGCGCGCCTTGGCGATGGCGAAGGTCCAGTAGGCCGTGCGCTGCTCGGCCGTCATGCCGCTCAACTCCTGCGGGCTATGGCCGTGATAACGCGGCAGGGCCAGCCAGCGGTTGGGCTTAGTCTGGTTAGCATCGCGGACGGCGAAGTACGCCACGTCGGGAGGCTGCTGTTCGGCGATGCGGCAGAGCGAGCATTCGCGCGAGGCCATGGTTTCCGGCCGCGCGATATCGCACTCGCAACTGCTTACATCCGCGCGGACCAGCGGCAACAACGCCGCGATGACCAGCACCCACGGTAATCGAAGATAGCGCATCCCCTCACGATTATATCGGCCTGCGGCCTCTACGGCCGGCCCCAGGGGGTACCCCGTCAGCGGGTGATCGCGAGGGGCCTCTCTGCCACGGCGCGCTCCTGGCGCGATGGGGCTTCTGTACACGGGCCTCTAGGCTCATGGCCTACTTCGCAGCGCCGCTCTCCCCGCACTGCGCCTTCCACCCGGCGCCGCCCCAACCGCGCGCCCCTCTACCGCGGCGCGATGGCGCAGGGCAGGTCCTTCTCGAACAGGCACAGGTTCTCGGATTTCCAGCGCATGGCCGCGTAGATGCGCGTGCGGCCGCTGGGATGGTCGAAGAAAACGAACTCCTCGAGCGGCCCTGGGTCGAGCTTGCGATACTCGCCGAGCAGCAGATCCACCTCGGCCTCGCCATCCGGCTGCCGGGCGGCGTTCAGCCCGTAGAGATCCGCTTCGTACTCCTGGGTCCTGGTGAAAGTGTTGCCCAGCGGCGTGAAGAGGAAACTCAGCGTGGTGATGATGACGATGGCCAGCGGCAGCACGGCCACATCGCCCACGCCGCGAATGCCCCAACGCACACCCCAGCGCTTCAGCGAGGCATCGAGCGACCATCGCAGCACCCCGAACATCGCCGCATAGACCACCGCGAAGAACAGCATGATCATCTCCACGTGGTGCATAACGTAGTGGCCCATCTCGTGGCCCATCACTGCCAGCACGGCTTCGGGCGAGCAGCGCCGCAGCAGATTGTCGTTGAGCGTGATGCGCTCGGTGCCGGCCAGGCCGCTGACATTGGCGCTCACACGATTGCTCTGGCGGGAGGCATCGACCTGGTACACATTGTGCGCCGGAATGGCGTTAGCGTGCGCCAGGCTCAGAATCTCCGTGCGGATGGGCGAATCGGCCAGCAGCTTGGGGGTGTTGAACAACGGCACGATGAAGACCGGCGTGATGGCCACCGCGAACGCGAGGATCGCTATGGCCACCACTGTCCCCCAGATGTGCCACGTGCGCGGCAGGCGCCGCACTACCGCGAACAGGGCGGCCACCGCCAGCCCACCCAGCACCAGGTTCACGGCCAGGCCGACCGCCTGGTCGCGGAACCACGGGCCGAAGGTCTGGTTCGAAAGGCCGTACTGATGCTCCCGGAAGAAGCTCTCGTACACCGTCAGCGGGAACGTGATCAACGCCATGACCAGCGTGAACTGCGCCCAGTAGAGAACCGTCCGCAGGAACCCGGATCGCGTGACGCGCTCGGCGGCATCGCGCATGCGCGCCGAAAGCCGCGTCTGGAGCAGCGCCAGACAGACCGCCACGCCCGCCAGAAAGTCCCACAGCATGAGCCAGTAGGTGCCCTCGAAATAGGCGTCCGAGCGGGCGCGGAAGGCGGGCGGAAGAGAGGCCAGCCACGCGTCCGTGGCGGCCTGCGCGTCAAAGTGGGCGGAGGGCTGCGCGGCGGCAGGCACATTGGCGTGCTGGGGAGCCTGCGCGGCGGAAGGCTCGTTGGGGCGTTGCGGGGCCTGCGCGGAAACGAGCGCGGCCAGCAGGAGCAGAAGCGGAAGCAATCGCGGCATAGTCTAGTGGACCACTGGAGGATCTTACGCCGCGCCTGCCCGGTTTGTTCAGACGTTGTGCGAGAAAGCTTCGCGCAGTCTTTCCCAGGTGATTTCCAGATCCTCGGGCAGGACGCGCGTTTCGGCCACCACGGTCATGAAGTTGGTGTCGCCGGTCCAACGGGGCAGCGCGTGCAGATGCAAATGGCCGGCGATCCCCGCCCCGGCGCTGCGGCCCAGGTTCATCCCCAGATTGAGGCCTTCCGGCCGGTAGACGGCGCGCAGGTGCCGCTCGCAGGCGCGCGCCAGGCGGATCATCTCCCCCAGCGCCTCCTCGGGAAGATCTTCGAGCGTGGCTACGTGCGCGTAGGGCACCACCATGATGTGGCCGGAGGTGTACGGGTAGCGGTTGAGGATCACGAAATTGCACTGCCCGCGGTACACCACCAGCGCGGCCTTGTCGTCGTGCGATTGGGCGGCCGCACAGAACACGCACGCGGCGTCATCCCCCGTGTGGCTGATGTATTGATAGCGCCAGGGGGTCCAGAGGTAATCCATGCCGTCCCCGGGACGATCTACTGCGGGTTGGGTACCTGTTCCGGAGCCGGCGCGGGCGCAGCCACAGTCGAGTTGTTGACCACGTCCTTCAGTTCCTTGCTGGGCTTGAAATAAGGGATCTTCTTGGCGGGCACTTCGACGCGCGCACCCGTTTTGGGATTGCGGCCGATGCGGGGTTGCCTCTGACGCGTGCGGAAACTGCCGAAGCCGCGGATCTCAATCTTGTCGCCCGTGCGCAGGGAACGAACGATGCTGTCGAAAATCGCCTCCACGATGACCTCGGATTCCTTCCGGGTCATCTCCACCACGCGGGAGACTTCTTCAATCAGATCGGCCTTCGTCATCGTATTCTCCTGGGTGTCAATCGGTTACGAAACCGCAGTATCGCGTGATTCGGGGCATTTTGCAAGCTACTCGGTGTTACGACCCTTCAGGCTCATGGCCTCCTCGATGGTCGTGGTGGCCGCATCGGCCTGGCGTTGATAATCTTCGAGACGTGTCTTCTCGTCGTCCGCCGAAACCGCGCGCAGGCTCAGGCCGATTTTTTTCTCGGCCTCGCTCATTTTGATGATCTTGAATTCGCGCTCCTGCCCCACGCGCAGCGGCGGTTCCTCGGCGCTGCGCCGGCCCGTGTAGCCGGGCACTTCGGAAAAATGGCACAGCCCTTCCACGCCCTCGGCAAGCTCCACGAACGCCCCGAAGCTGGCCAGCCGGCACACCTTGCCGTGCACCGTATCGCCCACCTGATGGGTCTGGAAATAACTCTCCCAGGCGTCCGGCTGAAGCTGTTTGACGCCCAGGGAAAGACGGTGCGTCGCCGAATCGATATTCAGTATTACGGCCTGCACGATCTGGCCCTTCTTCAGGATCTCGGAGGGGTGCTTCACGCGCTTCGTCCACGAGAGGTCCGAAACGTGTACCAGCCCGTCGATGCCTTCCTCGATCTCGATGAAGGCCCCGAAATCGGTCATGTTGCGCACGCGCCCCTCCACTACCGATCCCACGCTGTAGCGCTGGTCGATGGTGGTCCACGGGTTCGGCTCGAGCTGCTTCAGCCCCAGTGAAATGCGCCGCTCCTTGGGATGCACCTCCAGGACCACGGCTTCCACCTGGTCGGCCGGCTTAACCACCTTGGAGGGATGCTTCATGCGCCGCGACCACGTCATCTCGCTGATGTGGATCAGCCCCTCGACGCCCGCCTCCAGTTCCACGAAGGCACCGTAATCGGTCACGTTCACCACCCGTCCGATCACGCGCGCGTTCACCGGGAAGCGCTCGTTCACGGTCTCCCAGGGGTCCGGCTCGATCTGTTTCATCCCCAGCGAGACGCGTTCCTTGCCGCGGTCGAATTTGAGAATCTTGACGGTGACGGTCTCGCCCACGTGCAGCACTTCGGAAGGATGCGACACGCGCCCGTAGGACATATCCGTGACGTGCAGCAGGCCGTCGATGCCGCCCAGATCGATGAAGGCGCCGTAATCGGTGAGGTTCTTGACCACGCCGGTGACCACCGCGCCTTCGGTCAGATTCTCCAGGGTGGCGCCCTTGCGCGCGCGGACCTCGTCTTCCACGGCCATCTTGCGCGAGACCACCACGTTGCCGCGACGGCGGTTGAGCTTGATGATCTTGACCGGAATGTCCTGCCCTACCAGGCTGTCGAGATTGTGCACGGGGCGCGGATCGGCCTGCGATCCGGGCATGAACGCCTTGATCCCCACGTCCACCGCCAGCCCGCCCTTGACGCGTCCCAGTACACGTCCGGAAACGATGAGCTGTTCTTCGAAGGCTTTATCGAGGTTGTCCCATATGCGCAGGCGCGCGGCCCGCGTGTGCGACAGGAGCACGTAGCCTTCCGGCTGCTCGCCGTGATCGATCATCACGTCGACCACGTCGCCGGGCTTCACCGTCACTTCGCCCGAGGGCGATTGGAACTGCTCGATGGGAACCAGGCCTTCCGACTTGTAGCCGAAATCGACGATGACCTCTTTGGCGGTGACCGAGAGGATGGTGCCTTGCAGCACCTCGTCGGCCGCTGGTGGAGCGAAATGCGAGTAATCCTCGAGAAGATCCTCGTAATTTTCAGGGACCGGTTGGTCCACTCGCCCCTTGTCCTGGTCCGCGGCCATCACGCCTCCACCGTTTTACCGATCAGCCGATGGTCGCTTGGAAGCGCCTCTTGAGCAGGCTCCGCCTGGGGGAGCCTCGCGGGGGTTCCGGACCATGGTCTCAATTTGCAGCCAAACCACTGAGAGATCAGTATGTTAGCAACTATACGCCGGTTCCGCGCGGGTTGTCAACGGCCCCCGCCGGGCAAAGCGGCGAATTTGGCGCGGAACAGGCGTGTTTGAGCGGGTCGATACGTTGGATCGCGGCTCTTACTCCACCGAGACGGAAATCTGTTGCATGACGGACTTTACCTTTGGACCGTATTCGGCAAAGGGATTGTAGGTGCTCAGAATCCCGTCGATGCTTTTATCCCGGTACAGCCGCGAGTAGGCCAGCCGATATGCCACCTTGAAGATGCTCTCGGTAGGACTCGCGAAATGCGCGCGGCCGGAATCCCAGCCGAAAAGATTGTTATTCGGAGCGCTTCTACCGCAGGTTGTTTCGATGTAGGAGATGCTCGGCAAGAGCCGCCAATCCAGCTTGTAATCGTCGGCGGCCTGCAGGAAGTCGCGCGAATAGGCCACCGCCGGACATTCGAACTTTTCAAAAAAGCTGCGTAGAGCCCGAAATCTCAAATCCACGCGGTGATCCGCAGCGGGCGCGGCATGACTGGCTTCGAGCGGCTTCGAAATCGGCGTACACACAACTCCGGCAACCACAGCCAACCCCGCGGAAAGAAATTTTCGCATCGCAGATTCTCCTTGAGGACTTATTGATTGATCGTGATCGCGGCGCGCCATGAGGTATCGAGGGTCGCAGCGATATCGGAACGCAAGGACCTAAGGTCCTTCGAGATGATCGGTTACAAGGGCGGCATCACATGAAATTTTACCATTCGAACGTCCCCAAACCCGCGGGAACGACGCTTTCCAGATGGCGAGCCGAGTGCCACGGTGTCCTAAAGCACAATGGCTGAAAAGAGACTATCGAGACTCGCCGCGCGGGACGTTCCGCTCGGGCAAATGCACACTGCCGCGCCGTCATAGTCTGGCAAGCGCCGGCTCCCCATGAACCTCCTCACGCAACCGCACCACGGCTCCGATGGTCGACGATGCACTTGCGGATCTTTTTTTCCGAATCGGTCCATGCCGGCCCCCCAGGCACCCCAACTCACGACGTTCGCGAGCACAGCCCCTTTGCGAGGCGCGCGCCGCCGGCCGAGCCGCGGCTCAACCCGCCGACGCTCGGGCGTGTTACCGTACCGGTACGACCATATCGGGCCGGAAACTCCGGTCCCTATGGCACGCGCAGCCGATCTGTCCTAAAGTGTAAGAGAATCGGACCAAAGAGGATCCCATGCGTTTCGTTCGAATAGCACCCATAGCTTTGGTGGCCGCCATCGCGCTGGTTTCCTGCAATCGCGATCCCAACGTCGCCAAGAAGCGCTACCTGGAAAGCGGCAACCGGTACTTCGATAAGGGCAAGTACAAGGAAGCGCGGATCATGTACCGCGATGCCCGGCAGAAGGACGCGCGCTACGGGCCGGCTTACTACCGCCTGGGCCTGGTGGACGAGAAACTGGGCCTGTGGGCCGAGGCCGTCCAGTCTTTCCGCCGCGCTATCGAACTGCTCCCGCAAGATCAGCCCGATCATTGGGATTCGGTGGTCAAGCTCTCCGAAATCTATATCGGCTTTTCCCGCGATGCCAGCCTCATGAGCGAAGTGGAGGGCTTCTGCACGCAACTCCTCAAGCGCGATCCCAACTCCTTCGATGGCCACCGGCTCACCGCGGACCTGGATTTCGCGCGCGCGGCGCAGGCCTACGGCTCGGCGCGCGGCGAGGACGGCCGCAAACTGCTCGCCGGCGCGCTCGATGAGTACCGCAAAGCCGACGCGGTCAAGCCCGGCAATCAGGGCGTGATCATCCAGATGGCCCGTACGCTGGCCTGGAGCGGCGACTACGCCGGCGCCGAACAGATCTACCGCAAGACGTTCGAAAACGACAAGACGTTCGTCAGGGGTTACAACGAGCTCTATGACCTGGAGATCGCGCAAAAGAAGTACCCCGAAGGCGAAGAGATCCTGAAGCTGGCCTATCGTAATAATCCCACGCAATACACTTTCCTGACCCGGCTAGCGCTGCATTACTTCGTCGAGAACAGGCGCCAGGAGATGATTGGGGTTCTCGACCAGATCAAGGGTCACGCCAAGGATTACAGCCGTGCGTACCTGGACGTGGGGGACTTTTATTACCGCCTGAACGACGGCGAAGGGGCCATTCGCGAGTATCGCGAGGGCATGGCGCGCGACCCCAAAGCCAAGGCCACTTACCGGAAACACATCATCGAAGTGCTGATGCAGCAGAAGAAGGCGGCCGAAGCGGAGGCCATCAACTCCGAAATCCTGAAAGATAATCCCAACGATTCGGATGCCCGCGGACTGGCGGCCACGTTCCTGCTGGACAAGGGAGAAGTCTCCAAAGCCGTGATCGAACTGCAGGCCGTGGCGACGCGCGATCCCAACAATCCCGTGCCGCACTACAACCTGGGACGCGCCCACGTGGCCCGCAACGAGTACGAGCAGGCGCGCCAGGAGTTTCAGAAGGCCGCCGATCTGCGCCCGAATTACGTTTCCGCGCGCGTGGCACTGGCGGAGCTGCTAGTGGCCCAAGGCCAGTACGACGCCGGTCTCAAGAGCGCGCTCGCGATCTTGGCGCTCGACCGGTCCAACGCCAGCGCCCAATTGATCCAGGCCTCGGCGCTGATCGGTCTCAAGAGACTGCCCGAAGCCCGCGAATTACTAAACGGGTTACTCAAGAATAATCCCAATTGGCCGGACGCTCTTTTCCAGCGCGGTTCGGTGAGCCTGATGGAGAATAAGTTCAAGGACGCCGAGGTGGATTTCCGCCGCTGCTACGAGTTGAATCCCGCGTCCACGCGCGGCCTGCTGGGAGTAGTGGAGGCGGCTCTGGCCGAGAAACAGCCCGACCGCGCCATGGCCGTGCTCGAAGAGGAATCCGCCAAAGCACCTAACCGCCTGGACCTGCTGGAAGCGCTCGGCAATACGGCCGCGCGCACAGGCAAACCGGACCTGGCCATCGCTTACTTCCAGAAAGTGCTGAACGGCCTGGATAAGAATGCCAAGCAGGGCGCGGCCATTTACGTGAAGATCGGCGAAGTCTATCGTACTAAGGGCGATGCGGCCAACACCATAGCGGCGATGCAGAAGGCCCGCGATCTCGCTCCGGAGAACCCCGCCATTCTGACCGGGCTGGCCGCGGCGTTGGATTCGGCCGGCCGCTGGAGCGAAGCCCGGCAAGCCTATGAAAGCACGGTCAAGCTGGATCCCAACAACGGCGCGGCCTTGAACAACCTGGCCTATCTGCTGGCCGAACACGGCGGAGATTTAAACGACGCTCTCACCAAGGCGCAACGCGCCAAGCAACTGCTGCCCAACGTGGTGGAAGTCTCCGACACCCTGGGCATCATCTATCTCCGCAAGAACCTTTCCGACAACGCCATCGATATCTTCCAGGGACTGGTGACCAAGGCGCCCACTAACGCGCTTTACCGGTACCATCTAGGCATGGGCTTCTATCAGAGGGGCGATAAGACGCGGGCCCTCAAGGAACTCCAGGACGCGCTCAAATACAACCCTCAAAAGGCCGACCGCGATAAGATCCAGGCGCTGATTGCCAAGCTGGGATAGAGGGTTCTAACAGGGTGCTGAAAAGGGCCGGAAACCGCTTGCTTACGCTCGCGGCTCCGAATGCGGCCGCTGAGCTTGCGGGGACTTATGGAGCCGCGACCGTGAGAGAGCGGTGGCCCCAAGTCATTTTTCAGCACCCTGCTAAATACGCAATCGCCGGCGCTCAGTTTTCGCGCCATAGCGGGATGCCGAGCTCGATCCACATGGAGTTCCCCTTGGTTCGGTTCTCGACCAGCATTTCCTTCTGGTACTTCAGAATGAGCGCCACCTCGCCCACGTGGTACTTGATTTGCGGACCGGCCGCAAACACTCGGCCACGATAACCGGAAGCCACCGCGATCCCGTTCTGACGGTCGTCGGTGGTTTGCAGGTAGCCATAACCGTTCAGGCCGATCGAGAGTTTCCGGGTCACATTCCGCGCGGCGATATATTCCCAGATGAGCTCGTGACCCGACCGGTATTGGTCGGCCGGGTTGGTGAAGTTAACGATGTATTGCACCCTGGAGCTGATTTCCGTCCGGCCGCCGTCCGGGAGATAGGTGAAGGCTCCCAAGGGCGCGGTGGAGAAGTTATGCTGGCCGACGTTGAGAAGGTCGTTCTTGTTATACTGCGCGCCGGGCGTATAGGCATCCACGCCATACCACCAATGCCAGGGGCCTTTGGCGTAGGTTACAGCGAGCACGCCGATGTCCGGGTTCCCCAAGCCGGCTTTGTGCACCGTGCCGAACGGACCGGTAAGATGTTCGTAGAGCACCGGAAGCGCCGCGCTGCTGACCAACTCTCCCCCCAGAGCTTTCACCCCCCAGTTATGCACGAACTTGACCGCCGCCGCCGCGACGCGCAGGTGGAATCCCGGTACCGAGTTATGGCCGCTGCCATCCATCAAGCCATTCGCCTGATAGAAGTTATCGAATTCCGCGAAGATCGTCTTGCCGGATGGAGGCATGACGCCGGGCATGACCGTCTCGGCGCCAACCGGGTACATACTAATGCCATTCTCGGTCGCATGGCCCAGAGTGCCGGCGGCCGTGAGAAACAGCGCGATAAACAACCGCGTAGAACTCCGCCGGGGTGCGCCGGCGCGTGATGTGGATACGGATAGTGGAAGCATGTTCGGTATCCTTATCGGCGAAAGCGGCGGATTGTCTAGCCGAAATTAGACGAAAAACCTCCTTTTCGGATTCGCCGTTCCCGTGCGGGTTCGCGATCAAGTTCCGACGACGTGAGTCAACATCGGCGAAGTTGGAAATTCGCCGTCCTGCGGGGCCCAGGATCGCGCCGCAAGTAAGGACTTGGGTACGGATCGTCGCCCGCGCGCTGCCTGCGCGGCAACTTCGGAGTTCAGTTTTAGGGCGCTCGCGAATACGGCCGGGCGATCCGAGGGCCGGCTGTTAGAACTGGAAGTAGATGAAGGGGATCCGCACGTCGATCACGCCGAAGATCTCCAGCACGAACAACATCACCGCCATCGCCGAAGCGTAGGCGATAACCGGCGCATCCATCAGGCGCTCGAACCAGTCCAGCTTCTCTTCCGCGATGGCCAGCAGCAGCGCCACCACGGCCAGCCCGATGTGCCACGGCTCCAGCAGCAGGTGTCCGCGCGGACCTCCGAAGAGCTGGCGAATCACTTGCAGGCTCTGCGGCAGATCGGCGGCCCGGAAGAAGACCCAGCCGATCATCACCAGCCCGAAAGTCACCACGGCCTGCAGCGGATAGAGCCAGGTCCAGCGCTCGCTCACCGGCCGGTCGCCGCGCAACAGCCGCTCCACGCTCAGCAGCGCCCCATGATATCCGCCCCAGATCATGAAATTCCAGCTCGCCCCGTGCCACAGGCCGCCCAGCAGCATGGTGAGCATCAGGTTGCGATAAGTCTTCCAGCGCCCGTGGCGATTGCCGCCCAGCGGAATATAGAGATAATCGCGCAGCCACGTGGAAAGCGAGATGTGCCAGCGGCGCCAGAAATCGGTGATGCTCGAGGCCAGGTACGGCCGCCGGAAATTCACCGGGAAATGGAAGCCCAGCAGCAAGGCCATCCCGATGGCCATGTCCGTATAGCCCGAAAAATCGAAGTAGATCTGGAGGCCGAACGCCACCACGCCGGACCACGCCGTGACCACCCCCGGGTTACCCGCCAGGTTGCCGAAGTAGTTATTGGCCACCTTGGCGAACTGGTCGGCGAAGGCCATCTTCTTAGTAAGTCCCAGGGCCACCAGAAAGAGGCCCCGCGAAACGTCGCCCGAGGACGGTGCGCGCCAGTTCCACAGGTCCGGAAAGAAGTTACGCGCGCGCACGATCGGCCCAGCCACAAGCTGCGGAAAGAAGCAGATGTACAGGGCGTAATCGATGACGTTGCGCACGGCCTTCTGCTGGCCGCGGTAGACGTCCACCACGTACGACATGCTCTGGAAGGTGTGGAAACTGATACCCAGCGGCAGCACGATATCCCAGAAGAGCGAGTGCGCTGGCTTACCCATCGCGAGCGCGACGTTGGCGGCCAGGAAATTGAAGTACTTGAAGAAGCCCAGGAATCCCAGGTTCGCCGTGAGGCTCATGATGAGCACGGCCTTGCGGCGCGGCCCCGCGGGAATGCGCTCCAGCCACAGGCCGGCCGTGTAATCGATGGCCGTCAGCGTTAGCAGCAGAATGATGAACTTATAGTTCCAGGTGCCATAGAAGAAGTAACTCGCGGCCAGCAGGATATAGCGGCGCAGCACGCGCGGGCTGGAATAAAACAGAGCCAGCACCACCGCCAGGAAAATGAAGAAGTGCGTGGTGTTGAAAAGCATGGCGTCGATTACCTCTTATCTTGTCTGGGCAAGCTAAAGCATGCCCCACCGGTGGGGCATGCTTTAGCTTGCCCCGTGTCGTGTTCCGGCGGACCCAGAATGCGCGCGGTTTCCGCCGCCAGCATCACGGAAAATCGGTTGATACCTTCGCGATTCAGATGCATTCCATCCTTGAATAACTCGGGGCGCTCCAGCGCGTCGAAAACGTGTTCGGGGGCCAGCACGACGTTCGGCCGGGCGGCCATCTCGCGGATCGAAGCGCTTCTTTTCTTCACCAGCCCGTCCGGCCGCGGTATGGGACCGCGCGGCAGCCGCATGAAGATGACTCTGGTGGGCGATCCCTGGTAGCGATCGATGATGCGCCCGAACCAGGCTCGCCGGAACGCGGCCAGGCGTCCGGTCTGCGGTTCGGGCCCGTGCGCCAGCCACGAGCTCACGCTGTCGCGCTGATCTTCGTCCGTGCCGGGCGGGAAGGTGATCTTGTACGTCGACCAATCGATCTGGAGGCCCGTCATGCTGCGCGTCGAATCCAGAAAATCGTAGCTCCACCCGGCGAAGCCCTGGCGGCACAATTCTACATACGCGATCCGCTTGAGCGGGTTGGTCAGGAACTCCAGGATATCGCTCTGGAAGATGATTCCTTTGAGCAGCCCGCCGCGCCACACAGCCCAGCGGAGATCCGCGTCGGTGAACGATTGCGCGAATTCGGGAACGTCGCCGAGCCGCAGCCTGGCAATCACGTAATGCAGGTCGCGCACGTCGTTGCTCGGATTGTAATAACGGTCTTCGTCGTCGTAATCGTCCACTCCGAGGACCACCGCGCGATATCGCCGCACCGTGGGGTCGATCTCGCGCAGCATGTAATACCACGAGCGCGGGGTGGTGCCCGCCACACCGGCATCGCGAAACGTGTAGAGCGGCTTGACGGGCAGTTGGTCGATTACTTTTCGCGAGTAGCCGAAGCGCGAGTTGCCCAGCGTCAGCACCAGGTTGTTTCCAGCCTTTTCCTGGGACCGCTGCTCGCGCCGCAGGATCATCTCGAAGAGGCCGGTCGAGGAATCCGGTTGCAGCCAGGCCGTGTACAACCCGGTGCGAAACAGCAACGCATCCAGGCCGAAGACTCCCGCCACGGCCAGCAGGCAAGCCAACACGGGAGCGAACCGGCCGCGGGGCCTGCCGATTGGCGCCGCGCTCTTCACGGGTTCGGGGCAAGGGCTCATCTTACAAAGACCCTCCCGGCCGCTTCTCAACTACACCCGCCAGCAGCCGGCTCACTTCGCGGGCCAGCATAGCGGACAATCGCGAGCAGCCTTCGTGATTGAGATGCTGGGCGTCTTTGAACAGCTCGGGCCGCTCCAGTACGTCGAAGGCGTGCTCGTCGGCCAGCACCACGCCCGGCCGCCCGGCCAGCTCGCGCACCGAGGCGCTCCGCTTGCGCACAAGGTTCTGCGGCCGCGGGATAGGGCCGCGCGGCAGCCGCACGAACACGATGCGCGTCGGCGATCCGCGATAGCGCTCCAGTATCCGTCCGAACCATTGGCGGCGGAAGGCCGCGAACACACCCGTCTGCGGCGCCGGCCGGTACATCAGCGACAGCTCGACCGATAGCCGCTGCCCGGCATCCACCGAAGGCGGCGCTGTGAAGCTCCAGCGCGACCAATCGATCCGGAGGCCCTCCAGGCTGCGCGGACTCTCCTGAAAACCGTAGGTCCAGCCTTCGTATCCCTGGCGGCACAGGTGCACGTAGTCGATGCGCTTGAGTGGATGCGCGAGAAAGGCCTCCATATCGGCCTGGTACACGGTGCCTTTCAGCAGCGCGCCGCGGAAGGCTTCCCACTGGAGCGCCGGGCGGGGAAACGAGGAGGCGAAATCGAATGCGTCCGAGAGGCGCAGGCGGGCCACCGCGTAGTGCAAGTCGCGTATGCCATCCGTAAAATCCCAGGGCACATCCTCGTCGTCGTAATCGCTGACCGCCAGCACGATGGCGCGGTAACGGCGGGCCGTGGGGTCGAGATCGCGCAGCATGTAGTACCACAGGCGCGGATCGCTGCCCGCCACGCCCGCGTTGCGGAAGACGTAGCCGGTTTCGGAGGTCAGCTCGTTGGCCACGCGCGGATAGTAGGCCAGGCGCGAATCGCCCAGCGTCACCACCACGTTGTCGCCCAGGCGCTCCTGCGCGCGCCGCTCCTTGGCCAGGATCAGCTCGAAGAGGCCGGTCGAGGAATCCGGCTCCAGGTACGAAGGGTAAAGCGGCGTGCGAAACAGCAGCGCATCCGCGCCGAAGAGCAAAGCCAGGGCCGCCACCGACGCCAGTACGGGGCGGCGGACGGCGCCCAGCGTCATCGGCTCGCCTCGCGAACCGGCGGCTGCGCGAGCGCCTTTCCAACCTCCCGCGCCATCATGGCGGAGAAGCGCGCGCAGCCCGTGTCGTTCAGATGGAAGGCGTCTCTGAACAACTCGGGCCGCTCGAGCGAATCGAAGGCGTGCTCATCCACCAGGATCGCGCCGGTCCGCGCCGCCAGCTCGCGAATCGAGCTGCTCTTCTTCACCACCAGCCCGTCCGGCCGCGGCGCGGGTCCACGCGGTAGCCGCAGGAAAACGATCTTAGTGGGCGATCCGCGATACCGATCCATCAGCTCGCCGAACCACTTGCGCCGAAAAGCGGCTTTGTGCCCGGTCTGCGGCCTGGCCGGATACAGCACCCAGTTCTGGACCTCGTTGCGGAAGCTCTGCTCGGCGCCCGGCGGGAACGTGGCGGTCATGGTGCGCCAATCCACCTGGAATCCGGCCACGCTCTTGTTCGAATCCACGTAGTCGTAGGTCCAGCCTTCGTAGCCCCCGTTGCACAGCCGCACGTAGGCCAGGCGCTTGAGGGGATGGTCCAGGAAGGCAAAGATATCGGCCTGGTAAACCATGCCCTTCAGAAGGCCGCCGCGGATGGTCTCCCATTGCGCCGTGCGGTCTTCGAAGGAGCGCGCCAGGTCGAAAACGTCGCCGAGGCGCAGGCGCGCGATCACGTAGCGCAGCGTGGCCAGGTCGTCGCCGATATCGTACGAGCCGTCCTCGTCATCGTAATCGTCCACGCCCAGCACGATGGCGCGGTAGCGGCGCCTGGTGGGATCCAGATCGCGCAGCATATAATTCCACGCGCGAATGTCGGTTCCGGCCACGCCGGCATGGCGGAACGCGTAGCCGGTCTCGCCGGTCAACTGGTTGGCCACCCTCGGATAGTAGGCGAAGCGCGAATCGCCCAGCGTCTCGACGAGGTTGGCGCCGTAGCGCGCCTGGGCTTTCTGCTCGCGGTGCAGGATCAGCTCGAAGCGCCCCGCCATGGAATCCGGCTCCAGGATCGCGGGGTAGAGTCCCGTGCGGAACAGCAGCGCGTCCAGGCCGAACACCCCCGCCACACCCAGCAGGCACGCCAAGATCGCGCGCAAAACGGTGCGGGAAGCCACGTGGGAAGGTGGGCCGGCTATCATGTCCGAAACGATCAGCATACCATCCGGGAATTCCGCCCGCCGCCAATCCTAACCGGGGCGCGTCGCCACGCGTCCGTGCAGTTCGCCCGCGAGCCGCGATCTTTGGGGACCGCTCCGTCACGGCGTTATCATGAAATAAATGACTGGCGCACTTCCCCCCGATACAGCCACGCCCGCGCAGGCGGTGATGGACCTGGAACGCGATTACGTACTCCAGAATTACGCCCGCTATCCCCTGGTTCTGGCACGCGGCAAAGGCTGTTACGTTTACGATCTGGAGGGCCGCCGCTACCTGGATTTCATCGCCGGAATCGGCGTGAACGCGCTGGGCCACGCCCATCCGCGTCTCCTCAAAGTGCTTCGCGAGCAGGCCGGCCTGATGGTGCACTGCTCCAATCTTTACTACCACCAGTATCAGGGTCCCCTGGCGAAACGCCTGGCCGAGGCCAGCGGCCTGGAGCGCACCTTCTTTGCCAACACCGGCACCGAGGCCATCGAAGGCGCCCTCAAGATGGTGCGCGCACACGGCCACGCCATCCATCCCGAGAAGTTCGAAATTATCGCGCTCGAAAACTCCTTCCACGGCCGCACGTTCGGAGCGCTCTCCATTACCGGCCAGGCCAAGTACCGCAGCGATTTCGAGCCGCTGCTGGCGGGCGTGCACTTCGTGCCCATTAACGACGTCGCGGCCCTGGAGGCCACCTTCAGCCGGCGCACCGCCGGCATCGTGCTCGAGATGATCCAGGGCGAAGGCGGCATCTATCCGCTCACGCACGAATACATGGCCAAGGCGCGGGAGCTGGCGGATCGCTACGACGCCCTGCTGGTGGCCGATGAAGTTCAGTGCGGCGTGGGCCGCCCGGGAACCTATTTCGCCTACCAACGCTTGACGCCCGTGATTCTCCCGGACGTACTGGCGGCGGCCAAGCCGCTGGCTTGCGGGCTCCCGCTCGGCGTGGTCGTGGCCAATGCGCGTGCCGCGGCGGCCATCAAGCCGGGGATGCACGGTACGACGTTTGGCGGCGGACCGCTGGCCTGCCGCGTGGCGCTGGAGTTCTTCGATATTCTCGACGAGTTGATGCCCTCCATCCAACGCGTAGGCGGCTACTTCCAGCAGAGCCTTAACGAGCTGGCGAAGAAGTATTCCTTCGTCAAGGAAGTGCGCGGCTTCGGGCTGATGGTGGGCATGGAGCTGGCCATTCCGGGCAAACAGCTCGTGACGGACGCCATGGCCGAAGGCGTGCTGATCAACTGCACGCATGACACCGTGCTGCGTTTCCTGCCGCCCTACATCGTGACGGAGAAGGAAATCGACAAGCTAGTCAAAGTGCTGGCCAAGCTCTTCGCGAAGATCTAGGAGCATCCGCTCCCTTACGGTCGCGGCTCTGTTTACAGTTCATCCGAGCCGCGACCATGAGGGCGCGGTCTTCCCCTACTTTCCGCCTTCGACATGCAGCCGCAACGAGCCGATCCAGACCGGCCCACGATCGCGATTGTAGGCCGGATTGTTCACGTGCTGCAGATCGACGCTCAGCGTCACCCCTCGCATCAGGCGCGCCGAGTAGTAGCTCTCCGAAACCAGCTCGCGGCCGTAGCGCAGGGTACCGTCGCCGATCAGAAAATCGAGGCCGCCGCGCTGCAGGTAGAGCGCGTGGACGCCCGCCAGACCGCCCGAGTTGATCTCGGTTGCCACTGTGTCGTGCGGGCGCTTCCAGCGCGTTCCGGTAATCGAGACGCCGCCTTCCACCAGCCGGTCCATGGCCGTGAAGGCGAAGCTCTCGGTCTTGCCGTCGTTCCAACCCCACCGCCCGAAGATGCCGATATCGCGCGTCAGCTCCTGATCTGCGCTGATGCCGAAACCGTATTTCAGCGTGCCCACGCGGCGCGTCGAGATCACGCTCGGCGTGCCGCCGGTCTGAGCCGCCAGCCGCAGCGCTTCCGAGTAAGTGCCCATATCCGCGTGATTCTGGTAGGCCAGCGCGCGGATGGCGCCCTCGTGCCCGCGCGGGTGGAAGCGCCACTCGCCCTCTTCCATGTCGCTGCGGTCGCGCAGCAGGCGGCGGTCGAAGCGCAGCCCGTTGGCCACTCTGGGCATGGCCGCGTTCGCGTAGCGCCCGGACCAGCGACGCATGTGCAGCTCATGCACCCAGCCCCACGTGTAGCCGCGCGTGTCGGCGGGATAATCCCAGGCCCCGTTGTACATCACGCCCCATCCCATGAACTGCGTGCGCGGATCGTGCGAGTAACGATTGTTGTCGAGGAAATCCGTGACCGTGAAACGCCCGGCGGCGATCGTGTAGCGCCTCACAGGACGGCCTCCCGCAAGCTGGTTTTCGTCGCTCTCGACCGCTTCCCGCTCGGCGCCCAGCGCGATGTCCTGCGTCACGTAAAGACGCGCCAGGTAGGGCTTGGGCGTCGCGGTGGCCACCCTCGGCAGTTCCCCGTTAGGCGAATCGGCCAGCCCGTTAACTCCGCTAAAACCCCGGCCGCCGGCCACTTCGGGGTCGAAATAGATCTCGGTGTCGCGCGCCGGACGCAGCCCCAGGAACAAAGTGGTGGTCAGCGAGGCGTCCGCCTCGGGATGATTTACCAGGCTCAGCGGCCCGGAATAGGCCGCATCGAAACTACCATGATATTGGCCGATCGAAGTGGCTTGAAAATACAGGTTCCAATACTCGGTGGGGGGAGCATTGGGAGCGTCTTGCGCCTGAAGCGCCAGAGCCGCCGCCAGCAGTAGCGCCAGGCGAAAGAACATTCATACGCCACTGTACCATCCTGGCGGTTACAAAGGACTTAAGCTACCGCAGGCCGTGGTCG
>Ga0181520_10005364_pt1 | contig 20507 bp, 20 predicted proteins | sample PEATcosm2014_Bin_29_FD_132451 | JGI IMG/M metagenome (GOLD analysis project Ga0181520, IMG submission 132451) | Peatland microbial communities from MTU Mesocosm Facility, Houghton, MI, USA - PEATcosm2014_Bin02_30_metaG | ecosystem: Environmental > Terrestrial > Soil > Wetlands > Peat | place... | reverse complement strand
GCGGGCGGGGGAGCGTGGCGGGCCCTGTTCGGCCGGGCCAACGGTGGAATGATCGTGCATCTCGGCGTCGTCGTCGTGGCGATCGCCCTTGCGGCGGCGAGCTCTTATGGCCAGAGGACCCAGCTCGTGCTGAAGCCGGGCCAGTCGCTCGGCTTCGACGGTCACGTTTTCACCTACGTCGGCTGGAAGCAGTTCAGCGTTCCCAACAAGAGCGGCGAGACGGCGACGGTCCTTGTCGACGGAGCACCTTTCTACCCGGCCATCAGCGTGTTCCCCGGAAGTGAGGGGATCGGCACCCCGGCGGTGGACTCCTCGGTCCGCGAGGACACCTATCTCACACTCGCCGATATCAATGCGTCGCCCGACGGCCCGGCAACGATCGACGTGGTCATCCAGCCCATGGTGCTATGGCTCTGGGTCGGGGGCGCGCTCACCGCCTTCGGCGCAGTGCTCGCTGCGGCGCCGAGCCGTCGGCGCCGCTCGAAGGACAAGTCCGGCACAACCGGTCCCGTTGGGCGCGCCGAGGCCGCCGGCGGCCCGGACCCCGCCGCGCCCGCCGCGCAGGAGCCTGCGCCGGCCCGCGTCGGCGCAGGGTCGGCTTCGTGAGCGCCTGGAGTCGCCAGGTGAAGCTCGCCCGCTGGGCCGCGTGCGGAGTCGGTCTCGGCGCGCTCGCGCTCGTGGCCGTGCTGGCGGGCCGCCCGGCAGCGACCCAGACCGCCTCGAGCTTTTTGATCGGCAAGCCGGCACCGCCGGTGACGGGCCGCAATCTTGCCGGTGGTGAGTCCTCACTCGCCAACGATAGGGGCCGCTTCGTGCTTCTCAACTTCTTCGCGAGCTGGTGTCCACCCTGTCGCAGTGAGTCACCTGAGCTCGTCAAGTTCGTTTACGGCCGCCCCGCCGGCCAGCGTGTCGCGGTGCTCGGTGTCGTCTTCGGTGACACGGCGGCCAATGCGGCGGCGTTCGAGCGACAGATCGGGGCGACATGGCCATCGGTCGTCGACCCCACCGAGCAGATCGCGATCAGCTACGGCGTGGACGACCCGCCGCAGTCATTCCTCATCGCGCCCAACGGCCGGGTCGTGGACCGGATCCTCGGGGGCGTGACGGCAAGCGGCCTGGACCGTCTCGTCGAGCGTGCCTTGGCGGTGGGGGCGTGATCGCCGAGATGGAGGCGCCCACAAAGGACAAGGGCGGGCGGTCCGGGCGCACGGCCCGCTCGCTTCTGGCGTCCCGACCGGCCTGGGCGGCCGCGGCCGTCATCGCCGTCGTCGCCCTCGGCATCGGGAGCGTGCACCCGCACCAGCCCAGCTTGTCGGCGAGGATCGCCCGCCTCGACAGTGTCATCAAGTGCCCGAGCTGTGTCGACCTCTCCATCGCCCAGTCCGACGCGCCCATCGCCGTCGGGTTGCGCTCCGAGGTCGCCGCGTGGGTCCACGAAGGACTCAGCGACACGCGGATCGAGCAACTCGTAGTAGCGCGTTTCGGCGGCCAGGCGCTGCTCGTGCCCTCGGGATCGGGAGTCGACGTCTTGTTGTGGGCGGTGCCTCTAGCGGTGGTCGGCGGGGCGGCCGTCGCCCTGGCGTGGTACCTGTGGCGCCGGCGGCGACTAGAGGTGTCCGGGTGAGCCTCAGGCGCGCGACGGGCGGCGACGGTGCCGGGACCCGGTCGCTGCGGTCGCGCCCCGACGCGCTCGCGAACGAGCGGGACTTCCTCCGCCTCTCGGTCGAAGACCTCGAGGACCAGCGCGCCTCGGGCGAAATCGACGAGGAGGACTTCGCAGTGCTCGAGGTCCGATACAAGCGACGTCTCGGCGAGGTCGAAGCGGCCATTGCCGAACAGGCGGCCCGGGGGCTGGCGCCCCTGGGCGGCGCCAACGATGGAGTCCCCGTCATCGCCGATGGGCAAGCGGTTCTTGACAGACGGCCTGCAGGCGAGGCGCGGTCATCTCGTGCCCGACGGTTGCGCCGCCGGCTCGGGCGCCACCGTGTACGGCTTGTGATCGGGCTGGCGGCGACGATCTGTTTCGTCGCCGCCGCCATCCTGCTGGCGAGCTCACTGGCGGGAGTGCGTCTCCCGGGTGAGTCCGCGACGGGATCGGTGTCCCTGTCGTCCGCCCAGCAGGAACAAGAGACGTTGGACCGGGCGGCCGTTCTTGGCAGCCAAGGGCAGGTGGCGGAGGCCGTCCAGCTCTACAACCAGGTTCTGGCTACGGACCCGACCCAGCCCGACGCCCTCACCTACGGCGGCTGGTTGGTGCGCCTCGCCGGTCTCGCCTCGAAGAACCGGCTCGTCCTGGCCCGCGGTGACGCCTCGGTCGCCCGCGCCGTAAAGGTCGCGCCCGGCTATCCCGACGGTCACGCCCTGTTCGGCGTCATCCTTTACGAGGACTTCGCCGAGCCCGCCGCCGCCTCGGTCCAATTCCGCGACGCTTTGAGCGCGGGAGCTTCGAAGAGCCTCCTCATGTCTGTCGCCTCCATCGCCGCGAGAGCTTTCGCTGCGGCCAAGGAGCCATTGCCGCCCCGTTATCGCGCAGCCATGCAAAGCGCCGCCGCGCAGGCTGCGTCGAGCTGAGGAAGGCCGCGTCTAGGGAGGACTTCGTCAGCTGACGCTCGTCCCGAGAGCCCGCAGCCGCTCCACCACCGGGGCGAAGGCCGCCACGAACGCCTCGAGGTCCGCCGACGTCGTCGACCACCCGACCGAGAGCCGCAGCGACCGGTCGGGGTCGGCGCCCATGGCGGTGAGGACGGGGGAGGGCTCGATGGACTCTGAAGAGCAGGCGGAGCCCGAATGTGCGGCAATGCCCGACCGGTCGAGGCCGAGCAGCACGGCCTCGGCAAGTACCCCTCCGACGGCCACGTTCACGATGTGCGGAGCACGCTGGAGCGTGTCACCGAGCACGAGAACATCCTCCACGGAGGTGGCCGCTTCGAGGAGGGCACTGGTGAGCTGCCGGGCGGCGGCCTCCTCCTCTGGCAGCCTTCCCGGCTCGCTGAGCGCAGCCGCCGCCCCGGCGAAACCGACGATGCCGATCACGTTCTCCAGCCCTGCGCGCCGGGCCCGCTCCTGTGCGCCACCGACGATGAGCGGCTCGAGGCGCAGGCCGCGCCGGACCACGAGGGCCCCGATGCCGGTCGGGCCACCCAGCTTGTGAGCGCTCACCGAGACGAAGTCGGCACCGAGCGAGTCGAGCTCGACAGGCAGGTGGCCCACCGCCGCGGCGGCGTCGACGTGCACGGGCACGCCCGCCGCCCGGCAGCACGCCACTATTTCGGCCACCGGTTGCAGAGTCCCGACCTCGTGGTTGCACCATTGGCAGTTCACGAGCGCCGGCCGGCCGGCGTGATCGGCGGCGAGCAGCGTCTCGAGATGGTCGAGATCGATCCTGGCTTTCGAGTCCACCTCGAGCACAAGCACCGGACCACGGCGTCCTGCCGCCTCGCGTACGCAGGAATGCTCGACGTCCGCGCAGATCATCGGGGCGTCTGGGCGCGACTGCCCCGCGGCGAAGATGGCCGTGTTGGCGGCTTCTGTGGCACCACTGGTGAAAACGACTCGGTTGGCCGTTGTCCCGAGCAGTGCCGCCACGGCTTCCCGCGCACCTTCGATGGCATCGCGCACGACACGACCCTCGACATGCACGCGACCTGGATCACCCGAGCACGCCATCTCGAGCCAGGTCGACATCGCCCGGGCCGCCTCGGGCCGGAGAAATGAGGTCGAGGCGTGGTCGAGGTAGTGGCGGTCGCTCAACGGCGCTCGCACGCGGACCGCTCTAAAGGGCCAGGGTCAGCCTGCGACAGTGGCACAGACCTCGTCGCCACGCGCACGCGACGAGAGCTGAACCGGCACGCCGTCCCGGCACAGACCGTGGAGGAGGCCTTCCACGAGGCCCCTGTCGGCAGCGCAGAGCACGGGATGATTGATGGCGGCGTCGCCGAAGGGGCAGTGGTCCCGGATGATGGAGTTGGGCGATCCGCTCACGCCACCGTGAGCGGCGAAACCCTGTGCGGTCAACGCGTCGGCGACTGCCTGCATGGCCGAGCGCAGCGACCTCGGGGCTTCGCCCGGCGCCATCTGCAGGGCGAGGGAGCGGCCGCACTCCGCGCCCACCTCGTGGGCGATCTCCTCGGCCTGTTGGGGATCGACGATGGCGAGCAGGCGACCGAGCAGCGCGAGGAGCAGATCGTCCCGCAGCGCCGGCACCGACACCGTGGTGTCCGTGCTGCCCGAGAGGTAGCGCTTCGACGGCCGCCCGACCCCGGCGCTGTCGCGGTCGACATAGACATCGAGGTAGCCGCCTGCGGCCAGCTTGTCGAGATGGTGACGGGCGACGTTCGGGTGAAGGTTGAACTGCTCGGCGACCTCGGTGGCCGTGACGCCGCGGCGCTCTCTGGCGAACAGGTAGATCTGCCGGCGAGTATTGTCGCCGAACGCAGAGGTGATGGCGGCAACGGTCGCCGAGAACCCCTCGTCGGTGCTCACCGGTCCAGATGACTGGCGTGTGCCTTGAACCACACCGTTATCGTACCGGTGGCTGCTGCGCAGGTGAGCAGGACGCCGATATCACCCAAGGACGTGAATGACCGGACTCCCGGCAGGCCGATGACCAATCCCGACACGTCCTTGGAGCAGGCCATCGGCGCCGTGGTCGACCCGGGCCTGTTCCACAGCCTCGCCGAGCTCGGGACGCTTCGCTCGGTGAGGACCGCCAAGGGCCGCACCGAGGTCGTCGTCGCGGTCCCTGCCGTCGGGCACCCGGCAGCGGCTGAGCTGACCGAAGCGGTCGCGAAGGCGGTTGCGGCAGCCGGGGGCGACGCTTGCGACCTCGAGCTTGTCGAGATGACCGAGCAGGAGGAGGCCGGGCTGCAGGCGAAGCTCCGCGAGCTCGCCTTTCCGGCCCAGAGCCGTGCCGGAAGACAAGGTGGCGAGCGTCAGGGAGCCGAGGAGCCCGCCTCGCGCCAGAACCCCTTCAACGACAAGGCATCGCACACAAGGGTCATAGCCATCTCTTCGGGCAAGGGCGGAGTGGGAAAGTCGACCGTGACTGTCAATCTGGCAGTCGCCCTCAGGCGTCAGGGCGCCTCGGTGGCGATCCTCGACGCCGACGTCTACGGCTTCTCGGTCCCGTCCATGCTGGGCATCGAGCACCCCCCGACGCTGGTCGGCGACTTGCTCATCCCGCCGGTGGCCCACGGTGTCCGCTGCATCTCGATGGGCTTTTTCGTGAACGAGGACCAGGCGGTCATGTGGCGCGGGCCGATGCTCCACAAGGCCCTGGAGCAGTTCCTCGTCGATGTGCACTGGGGCCGGCCGGACTTCCTCCTCCTCGATCTTCCCCCCGGCACCGGCGACGTCGCCATGTCCATCGCCCAGTTCGTGCCCCGCGCCGAGGTGCTCGTGGTAACTACTCCACAGCCGGCCGCCGAGCGGGTTGCACAGCGTGCCGCAGTGCTCGCCCGCCAGCTCCGCCTGCCGGTCAGGGGGGTGGTCGAGAACGAGTCGTGGTTCACCGGCGACGACGGCAAGCGCTACGAGCTTTTCGGCCACGGCGGCGGCGAGACCCTGGCCCACTCGCTCGGCGTGGCGCTGCTCGGCCAGATCCCCTTCCTGCCGGCACTGCGCCAGGCCGGCGACTCCGGTGTGCCGATCGCTGCGTTTGATCCCGAAGGCGAGGCAGGCCGCGCCTTCGCGTCCCTCGCCGAACGTGTCGTGGCCCTCGGGCCGGGGCGTGTCTACCGATCGGAGCTCTCGATCGGCTGACGCATGCGGCACTGGGGCGGCCCGGTTTGTGACACCGCAGGCGTAGCCTCGGAACTGTGGAAGCGGCATCCTTGTCGGTGATGAGCGAGCAATCCCGCCGTTGGGCCTCGACCATGAGCGGCCACGCGAGCAACGAGGAAGGCCTCCGCACGGCGCATCACCCAAGCGTGCCACTCGGGGTCTCGTCGGGGATCCTCGACCGCGAGGCGCGGGAGGCGGAAGAGGAGTGGCTGCTTGCACCTGGTGCTACCCGGTCGGCTGGGGCGGGCAGCCGGGCGATCGAGGAAGCCGCCGATCCCTGGCGGACCTGTTTCGAGCGCGATCGGGACCGGATCCTGCACTCGGCGGCATTTCGGCGCCTCGCGGGCAAGACCCAGGTCTTCATCTTCCCCGCCGATCACCAGCGCACCCGGCTCACCCACGCCCTGGAGGTCGTGCAGGTGGCGAATGCCATCTCGCGTGCCTGCCGGTTGAACGTCTCTTTGACCGAGGCCATCGCCCTTGGTCACGACTGTGGCCACGGCCCCGGGGGCCACGCCAGCGAGGAGGCTTTGTCACCGTTCCTGCCGGAAGGTTTCGACCATGCCGTCTGGGGCGCCGACGTCACGGCCGCGCCCCTCAATCTTTGCTCGGAGACCTTGGACGGGATCCGCAACCATTCCTGGTCGCGGCCGTCGCCCGGCACGCCCGAGGGTGAGGTCGTGGCACTCGCGGACCGCATCGCCTACTGCGCCCACGATCTCGAGGACGCCGTGCACGCCCGGATCGTGACGAGCGACGAGCTGCCGCTCATCGTCGCCGAGCACTGCGGGACCACGAGAGGGCGCCAGCTCGACGCCTTTGTGACCGACGCCGTGGCGACGTCGCTTTCGTCGGGCACCGTCGCCATCAGCGAGACTATGGGGGAGGCGCTCGAGGCTCTGCGCCGTTTCAACTACGAGCGCATATACCTCCGCCGGGCCTCGGTCGACCAGTCCTCTGCCGTTGTCGATCTGCTGCGTGCCCTCGTCGAGCACTACGTCAGTCGCCCGGAGGCGCTCGGTTTGGGGGACGAGCTCGCTCCGGACGAACCGGAAACGGTCCGGGCCGCCGTCGGCTACGTGAGCGGGATGACCGACAGGTTCGCCTGCACCAAGGCGGTGGAGCTCTTCGGCGAGCGTGCCACGGCCCTCGTGAACGCAGTGAGGCCCCTTTAGCGGCCCGCTTGTCCGCCTTTGCTCCTCTCCAGCCGGAGGCGGCGCCAGCGGCGCCAGAAGCCATCTGACACGGGGTGGGGGTCGCTGGCCGACGGGCTGGGAGAGCTTTCCCGTGAGCCGTCCCGGGGACCCAAGCGGCGCACGCGTCACCGGTCGGCTCCGGCCGGACAAAGCATGTGACCAGCGCCGGCCGCCCCGTCCCCTACGATGACTCGGGAAGCGGAAGGAGCACTCGTGGACGTGCGTATCGGGATCATCCATTCAGTGAGAGAGCTCGACATCGACCTCCCCGAGGGGACAGAGAAAGCCGATGTGGTCGCGGACGTGGACAAGGGTCTTGGCCAGCCCGACGGCGTGCTCTGGTTCACCGACAAGCGGGGCCGTCACGTGGCTGTGCCCTCAGCCAAGGTCGCGTACATAGAGATCGGCGGCGGGGGCGAGGACCGGCGCGTCGGCTTCGGGACCAACTGACCTTCGAGCTCGGTGCCCGAGCTCCTCGCCCACAGGCTTCTGTTCGTCACCGGTAAGGGCGGCGTAGGCAAGACCACGGTTGCCGCCGCCATCGCCTTGCTGGCGAGCGAGCAGGGCAGGCGCACTCTTGTCTGCGAGGCCGAGCCGAAGGGAGACCTGGCCCGCGCCTACGAGTGCGGCCCGACCCCGTTCACAGGCAGGCGTGTGAGCGACAACCTCGTGGCCATGTCCATGGACACAGAGGCGTCGCTGCGCGAGTACCTCCGCGTGGTCGCGAAGGTACCTACGATCGGCCACATCAGTCCTGTTGCCAGGGCCTTCGACTTTGTCGCGACAGCCGCGCCGGGCATCAGGGAGATACTCACGGTCGGCAAGTTGTGCTTCGAGATCCGGGCCGGCCGCTACGACCTCGTCGTGGTCGACGCCTCCTCGACCGGCAGCGTCGTCGGTCAGCTCGCCGCGCCCACCGGCATCAACGAGCTGATCCGGGTGGGCGTGGTCCGGTCCCAGACAGACTGGATACTGGAGATCCTCGGCGACCCGATCCGAACCGGTGCCGTGCTCGTGACAACGCCCGAGGAGATGCCCGTGAGCGAGGCGGTGGACCTCGCTTCACGGCTGGCGAGCGAGACGCCGGTCCATCTGGCCTGCGTGGTGGCCAACCGCGTCCTGCCGGAGCTCTTCGGCCACTCCGAGGAGCAGATCTTCAACGAGCTTGCACGTTCCGAGGCGCTCGAGCTAGTGGCTTCCGAGCTCGGCACTTCCCACGAGCTTGTCGAGGACGTGCTTGCAGCCGCCAGGCTGGCGGTGACCGTCCGGCGCGACGGCGTGGCCCACCTCGAGCGGCTTCGGGCCGAGATCGCCTCGGAGGTGCCCCTTTTGTACATTCCCTACCTCTTCGCACGCGCGCACGGGCTTCGCGCCGTTCGTCAGGTGGCTCACGCCCTCTCCGAGGAGCTGTTGACTTGAGCCGGCCTGGGCGCCGTCCGGGCCAACGTGCCGAGAGCCGCCCGGTCCCCGGGCGCGCCGGGTCCTTCGGCGACAAGGACAGGACGCGCCACCTCGAGCAGCTGCTGTCGGCAAAGGAGGTCGTGGTCGTCTGCGGGCCAGGCGGGGTCGGCAAGACGACGGTCTCTGCCGCGCTCGCCGCCACCGCGGCCACGCGCCTGGGCGGTCGCGTGCTCGTTCTCACCGTCGACCCGGCACGCCGTCTGGCGGACGCGCTCGGGATAGGGGGCCTCGGAAACCTGGCCCGGCGCGTGCCCGACGAGGCCTTCACCGATGCGGGAGTGGTCCCGAAAGGTGAGCTCTACGCGGCCATGCTGGACATGAGCGAGTCGTGGGACGCCCTCGTCCGCAGGTATGCGCCCGATCCCGGGACGGCGAACCAGATACTTGCCAACCCGCTTTACCGCAACGTCACGAGACGCTTCGCGCAGGGCCACGACTACATAGCCATGGAGCGCCTGCACGAGCTGCACGAAGAGGGCGAGTACGACCTCCTCGTCGTGGACACGCCCCCGTCGCTCAACGCCCTCGACCTGCTCGACGCGCCGGGGCGCATGGCCGAGTTCTTCTCGTCGAGGCTGCTCCGCTGGCTGATCGTGCCCTACCGCTCCAGGCTCGTGAACCTGGCTTCCCGGCCCTTCTACCAGGTAGCCGACCGCGTGCTCGGAAGCCAGTTCCTCGAGGACCTTGCCGGTTTCTTCATCCTCCTGCAGACCATGCGGGAGGGCTTTGTGGGCCGCGCCGAGGCGGTGAACCGCCTCATCCGCGACGTCCGTACGACGTTCGTGGTCGTGACCACCCTCGAGGCGGTTCCGGCCATGGAGGCCGAACAGCTCGTCGAGAGCCTCCGTGAGCGCCGGCTGCACCTCGGCCTGCTCGTCTGCAACAGGGTTCTGCCCGAACCGTTCTCGGACCCGCCCGTCGCGAGGACCGCCGAGCTGCTCGGCGAGCGCGCAGGCGAGCTGGCGAGGTCGCTCGCCCTCCACATCCAGGCGGACGGGGCGAGCGGCGAGCGTCCAACAGGTGAGATGGTCGCACGCGTGCTGGCCGAGGTCGCCCGCAGCTTCGCCAACTTCAGGCTCGTGGCCACGCGCGAGGCCGAGCTGCTGGGGGAGATGTCCGAGGCCCACGAGGTGACCGCGACCGTGCCGTACCACCCGGGGCATGTCACCGACCTGCGCGGTCTTTTGGACGTCGGCGCCAGGATCTGGGGCGACGAGGTCCCGTCGGCGACCGCGAAGGCCAGTCCCCGCGCCGGGCGCCAGACCAGGGTCAAGCGCGGCTCGACCTCGCCCCCGACCGCACCTGAAGCCGGCATCGGGCCTTGACGGTCTCCACGAGGCTCGACGGCGCGCCATGATCTCGTTGCCGAAGTCGCCGCAAGACCCGGTCACGGCTGCGCCAGAAGCCAGCAAGGATGGATCACGTCTATGCCCAAGACCATGACCGCCGAGTCGAGAAAGCCTGCGCCCGCGTCCCCAGAGCAGTCCCGCGGGGGCGACGAAAACCGATGAGCCGCTCTCTTGTCCCTCTCGGCGCCAAGATCGTCCCCGCGCCGGACCTGATCCGCCGCTACACGTCGTTTGACGGCCACGAGCGTCGCCATCTGGAGAGCCTCATGGCCTTCTGGAGCCTTCTCGCCGACCTGTCCTTCTCGGACCTTTTGCTGTTCGTGCCGGTCACACGCGACCGCGGCGAAGAAGGCGGCAACTACGAGCCGACCGAGTCCGAGGGAGTCGACCACGGGGCGTTCGTCATAATCGGCCAGATGCGGCCCACGACGAACCAGACCTTGTACGAGGTAGACCTCGTCGGCCAGGTGCAGTCTGCCGACAGCCTGACCAACGTCGTCGAGGCCTACGAAAGCGGCGTGATCGTGCGCTCCGAGCAAGCCGGCGAGACTGCCGACGCCCTCGTGCGCGTCACGAACATCCCGGTTGGTCACAGGGGCAAGGTTCTCGGGGTCCTCTGCCGTGTCTGGTCGCCGCGCACCACGAGGCGGCGGGGCACGCTCGAACGCGTGTACCTCGACCTGTTCGAGAGGCTGTCGGTCATGGTCGCAGACGGCCTGTTTCCTTTCGTCGCCGGCCCCGCCGCAGCCGAGGAGGCTCCGAGAGTGGGCGACGGCGTGATCGTCGTCGACGCCCACCAGCGCATCACCTACGCATCACCGAATGCCGTGAACGCCCTGCACCGCGCCTCGATCACCTCGGCGATCGTCGGCTCGAGCCTGGCCCTTTTGGGCCTCGAGACCTCGGTCATCGACGAGGCCTTCGCGGGCAAGCTCCCCACGCTCGAGGAGGTGGAGCGTCCTCCCGACGTCATCTTGATGATCAGGTGCATTCCCCTCATCGCGAGGGGCGAGACGACGGGGGCGGCGCTGCTGTTGAGAGACGTGACGGACCTGCGGCGCAGGGACCGGCTGTTGTTGACCAAGGACGCGACCATCCGCGAGGTCCATCACCGTGTGAAGAACAACCTGCAGACCATCTCGTCGCTCCTGAGGCTCCAAGCGCGGCGGCTCGACGAAGCGGAGGCGGCGGGTCGTATCGCTCTGCTCGAAGCCGAGCGCCGGATCCGTGCCATCGCCCTGGTCCACGACATCCTGGCGCGCGACGCCACGGAACAGGTGCCCTTCGAGCAGATCGTGGCGGCCCTCGTGAACATGATCCGCGAGACGAGCACGATCTCGTTCCCGGTGCGGATCGAGGTCACAGGGAGCCTCGGAGACGTCGCGGCCGAGGTTGCAACCCCGCTGGCGGTCGCGATCGCCGAACTGCTGCAGAACGCCGTCGAGCACGCCTTCCCCGAGCCCTTGTCAGGCGAGGTCTCGCCCTGGGACCCGGGAGCTTCGCCCGCAGCGACGCCGGAGGCGCAAGGCCCGGGAACCTGGCTTGCAAAGCCAGCGCCGGGTGCTGCGCAGGCTGTCACCCGGCCCGAACCGCGAGTCGATCTCTTCCTCGACGAGCAGGAGGACGCTCTCCTGGTCGTCGTACGTGACAACGGGTGTGGGCTGCCCGAGGGATTCGACATCGACCGGACCCGCAGTCTCGGGATGTCGATCGTTCGCGACCTGGTCCGCTCTCAGCTGGACGGCACGATCGAGATGAAGACAGACGGCGGGACTGTCGTCCGCCTGGAGATACCTGTGACTCGGCGCTCTAGCTGAGAAGCGGTCGATTCACCAAGCGCGGCGGCGCTGGGCGGCCAGCCACGCCTTGCGGAGCTTGCGGCGCTCGTCCTCCGAGGTGGCACCCCAGACGCCGGACTCCTGATTTGTGGCGAGGGCGAACTCGAGACAGGCTTCTCGGGCTTCGCACGAGAAGCAGACGGCTTTGGCCGCATCGATCTGCTCAATTGCTTGACCCGTGGTTCCAATGGGGAAGAACAGGTCAGGGTCAGTGTCCCGGCACTCGGCAACCTTGCGCCAATCGTCACTGTCCCACTCGCTCGAGCGGGTCCAGGTCAGAGCCACTCTGCCTCCTTGCGGCTTGGAAAGAGGGGCAAATGTCCATGGCCGTCCAAGCGCGCCCGTGAACACGATCACAAACATTGCACTTGGCAATCAGACCGATTACCGCTGACAGAAACCCGGCGAAGAGACGGTCGATTACCTAACTTCGATACATAATCTTACGAGACCGTGAAGGTCGATGCAAGCATGTGATCACGATCACAATCAGAGGAAAATCGATTACCGTTCGTTACGGCTCAAAAGCGGGAGCAAACAAACGTGACCAGGGTTTTCGCCCATCGTGGATCGGCTCATCTGGCAAGGGAGAACACCGTCGAGGCTTTCGCCGCGGCAAAAAAGCTCGGTGCGGACGGGATCGAGCTGGATGTCCACCTCACCGCTGACGGCGTCGTTGTCGTCCACCACGACGGCGAAGTACCTGGGCTCGGGCCTATCGCCAGCCTCCGCTCAGCGCAGCTGCCCCCATGGATCCCCACCCTCGGCGAGGCGCTCCAAGTCTGCCGGCCGCTTGCGGTCAACGTCGAGGTCAAATATGACGAGACAGGCGCCGGAGAAGAGCACGACCGACAGCTCGCTTTCGAGGTGGCGACGCACCTGGCTGCGCGGGATGAGGCGCCTCAGATCCTGGTCTCATCGTTTTCTCTGGCGGCGATCGACGCCGTGCACGCCTTTCGCCCGAGCCTTGCGACGGCGCTCTTGGTGGACCTGGACTCAGATGCCATGGAGGCACTCTTGACAGCCCGCGAGCACGGTCACGGGGGCGTGCACCCGTTCTTCACTGCCGTGGACGCGGCGCTCATCTCCGCCGCCAAGGACTGCGGCATGGCAGTGAGGACCTGGACCGTGGACGCTCCGGAACAGATCAGCGTTCTTGGCGCCCTCGGCGTGGACGCCGTCATCACCAACGACGTGAAGGCGGCCCTGCAGGCTCTCGGGGGTTTCGGATCCGCTGGCGCGGTGCCGCCACCGGTTGGCGGCTGAGAGCGCCTGCCCCCGGTTGGCCGGCCGACGAAGGGTCGTGGAGAATCAGCCACATGCGAGTTGCCGTCTGCGTGAAGCAGATTCCGGACGAGGAAGAGCCTCCTGCCCTCGACACGCAGGATCACACCCTCGTCCGGGAGGGCAGGCTGGTCATGGACGAATCGGACAGCTACGGGGTGGAGATGGGCCTTCGGCTCGTGGAGGCCGACGGCGGCGGCGAGGTCTGCCTCGTCTCCATGGCCCCGAACGGCGAGACGAGCGGGCTGCGCTCGGCGTTCGCCGTCGGCGCCGCCAGGGCCGTTCTCGTGTCGGATCCCGTGCTTGCCGGATCGGACGCCCTCGGGACCGCGAAGGTGCTGGCAGCGGTCATGGGCCGGCTTACCCCGGACCTCGTGCTCGCGGGCACCGAGTCCACGGACGGCTACACGGGCACGATGCCCGTCCAGCTCGCAGAGCTGTTGGGCTGGCCCTCGGTCAGCTTCGCCGAGCACGTCGAGATCTCCGACGGCCTGCTCAGGGTCCGGCGCCAGACCGAGGCAGGCTACGACGAGGTCACCTGCCCTCTTCCGGCCGTCGTGACGGTCACCTCGGGCGCTGTCGAGCCGCGCTATCCCTCCTTCAAGGGGATCGCGGCGGCAAAGTCCAAACCCGTTGAGCAGCTGACAGTGGCAGATCTCGGGCTGGACGACTCGCAGGTTGGCTTCAGCGGTGCCCGCCAGCGGGTGGTCTCGGTCGCAGTCTTAGCAGCACGAGCTGCCGGCGAGATCGTCGTCGACCAGGGAGATGCCCACGAACGTGTGGTCGCGCTCCTGGAAACACTGAAGCTCTTGTAGACGGTGAGGTGGAAGGTGGGAACAAGCTGGGTTGTCGCAGAGCAGGATGACGGTGTACCGGCCGCCATAGCGCTCGAGCTGGTGACGGCCGCGCGCGGGCTAAGCGGAATGGTCGAGGCCTTCACGTGGGGCGCAGGCACGGCCGCGGCCGCCGGTGTGCTCGGTCGCTACGGGGCGGCGAAGGTTTACGACGTCGGCGACCTAGGCGATTCGTTGCCAGGCCCCAAGGTCGCCTGTGCCATGGCGGAGCTGGCCTCTCGAGGGGTCAGCCCTGATGCGATCCTCATCGGAGCGACCCATGACGGCCGTGACGTCGCCGCCCGGCTGTCGGCTCGCCTCGACCTGCCGGTGCTGGCCAATGTCGTCGGCATAGACGGCTCAGGACCGAGGCCCGTCTCCGAGCACACGATCTTCGGGGGCTCGGTCGTGGTGCGCGCCGAGTTCACCGGCTCGGGCCCCGGACTCTTCCTGGTCCAGGCGAGGTCGTTCGTCGCCGGGCCGGCTGAGCCGGCCGGGCAGCTGTCCCCGGAGATCGTCGCGACAAACGCCCCCGAGACGCCGACGAGCGACGGGGCCAGGATCGTCGCCCGGCACCGCGAGGGCCAGACCGGTCCCAGGCTCGACGAGGCGGCCGTCGTCGTGGCCGGGGGCAGGGGTCTCGGCTCGCCCGCCAATTACGCTCTCGTCACCGAGCTTGCGCAGCTGTTGAACGGCGCGGCGGGCGCCTCGCGCGCCATTGTCGACTCGGGATGGGTGCCCTACGCGTTGCAGATCGGCCAGACGGGCAAGACCGTCAAGCCCACGGTCTACATCGCTTGCGGGATCTCCGGGGCCACTCAGCACCTGGTCGGCATGAAGGACGCCGAGCACATCATCGCCATCAACAAGGACAGGCAGGCCCCGATTTTCGCGGTTGCCGATCTCGGTGTCGTCGGTGACGTCACGAACGTGCTCCCGAGGCTCATAGAGGCGATCAGGGCCCGTCACTGAGATCGGCCCGAAAACAGCCGTATCCCGGAGCGCACGGGTGACGCGCCGCGGTCCAAGGCAGTCCCGAGGCGACCTCCCCGGGCCGGCCGCCTCGGGGGCCGGGCAGGCCCCTGGGCGCTGGCACGAGGCGCGCGAACCCAATGATCGCCAGTGTTTAGAAGGGCTGTGACGGGGCTCCACACATTGCGGCCAAAGGATATGTATCGTCGGGCGGCCGAGGGCATACGCGACCCGCGTGGCCAGAGCGCGCATGAAGGAATTTCCGGTTGCTCTTCCCGACAACTGATTTCGCAATCTTCTTCGGGATCGTCTTCATAGGTAACTGGCTGCTCGCGCCGTTCCCCAAGCGCTGGCGAGTGTTCATCCTCATCGCGAGCTACGTCTTTTACGGGTGGTGGGACTGGCGCTTCGTGTTCCTGCTGGCGGTCTCCACCGTTTGCACCGTTGCCGGAGGCCGCCTGGTGCACAAGGCCCGGAGCGCGTCGGCCCGGAGGGCCTGGATGGTGGCGACGGTCGCCGCCGAGCTCGGCCTGCTGGGGTGGTTCAAGTACGCGGGGTGGCTGAGCGTCAACGTCGACAACGTGCTCCATCACCTCGGCATGGGCGACCCCATCCCGTTGGTGCAAGTCACCTTGCCGGTCGGGATCTCGTTCTTCACCTTCATGGGCCTGTCCTATGTGATCGACATCTACAGGGGCAGCCTCGAACCCTCCCCGTGGCTGGACGTGGCCGTCTTTGTCGCCTTCTTCCCCCACCTGGTCGCTGGGCCGATCGTGCGCGGCTCGGACCTGTTGCCCCAGATCCGTCGGGCCCACCGGCGCGACCCGCGCCGGATCGCCCTGCCGAAGGCCGCCTACCTGATATTCGGCGGCCTGTTCAAGAAGGTGGTGCTGTCCAGCTACGTCTCGTCCCAGATCGTGGACCCGGTATTCGCGAACCCTCACACGCACTCCTCGCTCGAGGTCCTGTTGGCGATCTACGGCTACGCCGTGCAGATCTACTGCGACTTCAGCGGCTACACCGACATCGCCATCGGCTGCGCGCTCCTGCTCGGGTTCCGTTTCCCGGAGAACTTCAACGCCCCCTACACCGCCAGGTCGCTGCAGGACTTCTGGCGCCGCTGGCACATGACCTTGTCGCTGTGGCTGCGTGACTACCTGTACATCCCCCTGGGGGGAAATCAGGGATCGCGGCGTCAGATGTACCGCAACATCATGGTCACGATGGTCCTCGGCGGCCTGTGGCACGGTGCGGCATGGACCTTTGTCGCTTGGGGAGCGTTGCACGGCTTAGGCCAGTGCACCGGTCACTACCGCCGTGCCAAGCGTGTCGAAAGGGGCCTCACACCTCAGCGAGAGGGGCGTGGATGGGTCGCCTGGGAACGGTTCGCCACGTTCCAGCTCGTCTGTGTCGGATGGGTGTTCTTCCGCGCCACTTCTTTTGCCAACGCTTTTGCGATGTTCGGCCGGTTGTTCACCGGCTGGACCCAACCTTCCCCGCTCGTGAACTTCGCGGTGCTGCTCGTGATCGCCGTCGGCATCGGCTCCCAGTACGTGCCGAAGACCCTGCCCCTGCGCGCGCAAGAGGTGTTCTCACGACTTAGCGTGGTCGCCCAGGGAGTTGTGCTCGCCGGCGTTCTCCTGCTCATCACGACGCTCGGGCCGCCGGGTGTCGCGCCGTTCATCTACTTCCGCTTTTGAGACTGGGATGATCTTGTCGAAGGTGGCACGACCTACTTGACGAACTTCCGCAAGCGACCGAGGTCTGAGGGCCGCCGGGCCGACGCCAGGGTCGACCGGCGCCGGGACGACAGCAGGGCGCGCCGGTCCTCGGCCAGGTCTTCCGGCTCATCGACGCGGCGGCCAAGTGTCTCGCCGCGGCCTGGAGCGGCGCGTCTTGTCCAGACCAAGAGAGTGGGCACGAGCCCCGTCGCGAAGGACCGGCGGCGCCAGCCAAGCGAAGGCGAGCCGACTGACCGGAGGCGGCGGGCTTCCGCGGGCCGCATCATTGCCGTCGGCCTGATCTGTTTCGGGGTCTGGCTCGTTTTCGACGCGAACCAGCTCTACCATGCCGCCGAGGCGGGCCAGATCGGCGTCCGCCGCACCGTGGCGGTGACAATCCTGCGCCCGATAGCCGCCATCACCGACGCGTTGAGGATCTCCGGGCCGGTCAACACCGCAGACTCGGCCCTCGGGAGGTGTGGCATCGGCGGGGTACCGGTGTGCAACAGCGGTCCGGCGCCCACGATCCCTCCCGTTACCGCGCCGGTGCAGCGGCCTTGGGGCTATCTCGGCCTCGGTGCCGCTCCCCATCTCGGTCCGGGGATCCACTACGTCCCGCCCCCGCCGGTGCTACCGCCTGGCCCTCCGGCCCTCGTCTCGCCTACGGCTTCTCGTCCCTTGATCCTGCTCTCGATCGGAGACTCCATCGGCGAGGATCTCGGTTTCGGCCTGGGGGACGTATTCTCGACCGATCCCGACGTCCGCGTCGTGGAAAAGGCTCTCGAGGACACGGGCCTTGCCAGGAGCGACTATTACAACTGGCCGGTGGCTCTCGAAGCCGACCTGCGGCAGTACCACCCGGAGATCGTCGTCGTCATGGTGGGCGCGAACGACATGCAGTCGTTCTCGATCGGCGATGGCCGCTACCTTTCGTTCTCCTTGACTGCGGGGCAGTGGTGGCGGGCCTACGCGGCCCGTGTCGCGCTGGTCATGGACGAGGCGACCGCAGCGGGGGCCCACGTGATGTGGGTCGGCCTGCCGCCGATGGGTGCCGGATCGGCGGTCCCGGCAGGCTTCCCGCAGAAGCTCAACGGCGTGTTCTACGCGGAGGCACACGCCCACCCGGGCGTGTCGTTCTTCTCCGCGGCGAAGGTCCTCGCCAACAAGAAAGGTGGTTTCCAGCTGTACATGACGATCCACGGGTCGATCGAGCAGATCCGTTCCACAGACGGCGTGCACCTGCTCCCGGCCGGTTACGACATGCTGGCCCAAGCGCTCGTGCAGCCGATGGAAGAGGCCTGGGACGTGAACCTGCACGTCGGCTAGCCGGCTCGAGGGTCTGGGCCGACGAGCGGTGCCGGCTCAGTCGTGAGCCTGTGCGCGATCTTTCGACAGCTCGATCTCGAGCTCGGCGGCTTCACGCCCGACCCAGGTGGCCCCTTCGACCGACTTGCCGGGCTCGAGGTCCTTGTAGACCTCGAAGAAGTGCTGGATCTCGAGCCGATCGAACTCGGGAAGATGACGGAGGTCCTGCAGGTGCTCCTGGCGAGGATCGTGGGCGGGCACCGCGATGATCTTGTCGTCCGGTCCCTTCTCGTCGGTCATCCGGAACATGCCGATCGCCCGTGAGCGGACGACGCAGCCCGGAAATGTCGGCTCCTCCACGAGCACGAGGGCGTCTAGGGGATCGCCGTCCCGGCCGAGGGTCCCGTCGATGAAGCCATAATCGGCCGGGTAGCGCGTCGAGGTGAACAGCATCCGGTCGAGGTAGATCCGACCGGTGGCGTGGTCCATCTCGTACTTGTTGCGCTGGCCCTTGGGTATCTCCACTACGACTTCGAACTCCATTTGAAAGCCTCGTCGATGTTGTGGCCGAACGTTGGACCGGGACGCTAACAGCCCGCGGAGCGCCCGTGCGCGAGCTGATGCGAGCTCGTCGACGATCGCCGGTACGGGTCGAGGCGCCTCAGTGCGAGATCGTGCTCTTGAGCAAGTCGACGAGCGGGCCCTCGATGCCAGGAGCCGCGACCACGTAGGTGGACGACCCGTCGGCCAGCCCTTCGACATCGGTGACAGTCGCCCCGGCTTCGCGCACGATCACGTCGCCCGCGGCGCGGTCCCAGGGCCTGAGCCACGCTTCGTAGAAGGCGTCGAAACGTCCGGCGGCCACTCCGCAGATGTCGATCGCCGCCGAGCCGCGACGACGGATGTCCCGTACGGCGGGCAGAACGACGGGGAGCATTCGTGCCTGGTCGGCCCGGTCCTTGGCGACGTAGGTGAATCCCGTCGCGACAAGTGCCTGGGCGAGGGTCCGGCCCGAGGCTCGCAGCCGCAGCTCGCGACCGTTGAGCGATGCCCCCTCGCCCTCGCAGGCGGCGAACATCTCCCCGTTCATCGGATTGTGGACAGCGCCCACGATGCTTCGCCCGTCGAGCGTGGCCCCGATCGAAACGGCGAACTCCTCGATGCCGTAGAGGTAGTTGATGGTGCCGTCCAGAGGGTCGATGACCCATGTGACCCCCGTGGAGCCCTTGCGGGAGCTGCCCTCCTCGCCGAGCACGCCGTCATCCGGACGGGCGCGCAGCAAAGAGCTGACTATCAGGGCCTCGCTGGCTTTGTCGACCTCTGTGACGAGATCGGTCGGGCTCGACTTGGACGAGGCGCCCGTCGCTAGGAGGGCTCCCCCCGCGACGCTCACCAGCCGTGAGCGAAGCAGCTTGCCGGCGGCCTCGGCGGTCTCCTGTGCGAGCTCGAGGAGATCGGACCGGCTATACCCCGCGAGTTCCGGCGCCGTCATGGGGTGCGGGCGCCGCGGTGACCGCCGGCCGGTGCGGCCAGGCGTGTGTGGGCGAGTTGGGCGAGGCGGGCGACGAGGACCTCTATCACGAGCTCGTCCGGCCAGTCCATCACGCCACGAAGGTCGAGGTCGGCATCGGCGACCAGGCTAACCGCGCGGGCGATGCGGCTAGTGCCGAGCCTTCGTCCCTGGGCGAGCACCTTACGCGCCGGGTACGGCGACATGCCGAGCAGCGACGCCGCTTCGCCGGGGTCGGTTATCCCGCTCCCGTCGAGGCGCAGCATCGCCCCAAAGTGCTTGTGCAACATGGCCAACAGCTGGAAGGGGTGCCTACCTCCGGGACCGAGCAGGCGCCGGGCGACCCGCACGGCCGTAGCGACGTCGCCGTTGTCGAGCGCGTCGGTGAGCTCCCAGGGAGGTGCGCCGCCCTCCTCGCCCAAGAAGGGCTCCAGCTCCGCCGGGCTCACCCTGGCACCCTCGCCGTAGGCGGCGGTGAGCACGTCCAAGAGAGCGTGCAGGCGCGAGACGTCCTCTCCGAGATGGCCTTCCAAAAGGTGCCTGGCGGCTGGCTCGAGGTGGACGGGAGCCTCCTGCAACTGCTCGCTCAGCCACTGCGTGCGTGCCTTGCCGGAGGCCCCGGGCGAGGTGTCGATCTCCTGGCCCCTTGCCTTGACAACCTTGGCCAGGACGGCCGGCAGCGCCTTTCCGACCACGGCCAGCACGAGCACGTTTGGCGCGAATTGCTCCCCGAGGCGGGCGGCGAGCTCGGCGGCCTGTGACGAGTCGAGACGCTCCGCGTCGCGGAGCACCACGATCCGGCGGTCGGCCAGGAAGCCGGGGGTGAACAACGCGTCGAGCACCGGCCCGATGTTGAGCTCGTCCTCGGTGCTGGGCGCACGATGTTCCTCGACGGCGACCGACGGGCCTTGGTCGGCCGAGCTCGGGTCCTGTCGCTTACCGCCTGGCCCCTCCGCTGCGGTCAGCTCGGCGAGCAGCAGCTCGACGCCACGGTCCACAAGGGCGGGATCACCGCCCTTTACGACAAAGACCGAGGCAGATTCGCCGCCTTGGGCACTTACGGCGCTCACAGCGGCGTCTTTGCGGGAAAGATCGTCCCCGCTGCCGCCTCGTCATGCGCCTGCGTCGCCTCGGCCGCTTCCGGAGCTGATTCCGCGATAGCGGCCAGCAGGTCGCGCACCTTGCACGTGCCGGCGACGTCGTGCACCCTGACCAGGCGGCACCCGCCGGCGATGCCCATGGCGGCGGAGGCCAACG
>Ga0181520_10005363_pt1 | contig 20509 bp, 15 predicted proteins | sample PEATcosm2014_Bin_29_FD_132451 | JGI IMG/M metagenome (GOLD analysis project Ga0181520, IMG submission 132451) | Peatland microbial communities from MTU Mesocosm Facility, Houghton, MI, USA - PEATcosm2014_Bin02_30_metaG | ecosystem: Environmental > Terrestrial > Soil > Wetlands > Peat | place... | reverse complement strand
GTCGCCAACGAAGAGGACATCCAGCTGGGCCTAGGCATCCGGCCCGAGTCGCCGGGAGCCGATCCGTCGAGAGGTCAAGCGGACCCTGAGACATACCGCGCCCTCGCCGAAGCGGCAAAAGCCCGCTTCCCCAATCTCGGAGCCGTCGCGATTACCCTGCGGGAGAGCAGGTCAGCCGATCGCAACGGATGGTCAGCCGTCCTCCTCGGCGCATCGGGCTTTCGCGGCTCGCGCGCCTATGGGCTGGAGGATATTGTGGACCGCGTCGGCGGCGGCGATGCCTTCGCGGCAGGCCTCATCTTCGGCCTTCTCGAATATGGGGATGAGGCGCGGTCCCTCGAATTCGCGGTCGCCGCTTCGGCGCTCAAGCATTCGATCCCCGGGGACTTCTGCCTGGCGACCCGGGAGGAAGTTGAGCGTCTGGCGGCGGGCGAAGGTTCGGGGAGGGTAATGCGATGACGAGATTCATGGACGAGGATTTCCTGCTTCCGGATCGCAGCTCGCGGCGGCTCTTCCACGAGTACGCCGAAGGCATGCCGATCATCGACTACCATTGCCACCTTTCACCTGCGGATATAGCTTCGGACGCCCGCTTCTCAAGCATAGCGCAGGCCTGGCTCGGCGGCGACCATTACAAATGGCGTGCGATGCGGGCCAACGGAGTGCCGGAGGCCGATATCACCGGGCATCCGGCCGACAAGCGCAGCTTCCTGGCCTGGGCGAAGACCCTTCCCTACCTGGTCGGGAATCCCCTTTACCATTGGACGCATCTGGAGCTCCGCCGCTATTTCGGAATCGAGGATATCCTGTGCGAGGGAAGCGCCGAGCGGATCTGGGAGGCATGCAACGCGAAGCTATCGGAGCCCGGCTTCGGCGCCCGCGCGCTGCTGCGGAGGATGCGGGTGCGGGCCGTCTGCACGACCGACGATCCCGCGGATAGCCTCGAGCACCACGAAGCCTACGACAAGTATCGCCTCGGCGACGAGGCCCTCGATGGCGAGCCGGTGATGGTCCCCGCCTTCAGGCCGGACAAGGCCCTGGCGGTGGAATCTCCGGACGCGTGGCGGGCCTATCTCCCTAAGCTCGCGGCGGCCTCGGGAATCGATGTTCGAAGCTATCGCTCCCTGGTCGACGCCCTCGAGAAGAGGCATGCCTTCTTCCACGAAAGGGGATGCAGGCTTTCCGACCACGCCCTCGCCCAAGTCCCGGGCAGACAGATCTCGGACGGCCGGGCCGAGGAGTTCTTCGCCAAGGCCCGCTCGGGCGCCCTATCGCGCGAGGAGGCCGAGGAGCTCAAGACCGCGCTTCTTCTCGAGGTCGGGCGGATGAACGCCAGGCGGGGCTGGACGATGCAGCTCCATCTGGCCTCGATGCGCAACCTGAACTCCAAGGCCTTCGCGGCCCTCGGCCCGGATACGGGCTATGACGCCGTCAACGATCCGGTGCTGGCTGCGCCGCTCGCGACCTTCCTCGACGCGCTGGAGCGCGATGGTCTGCTGCCCCGGACTATACTATATTCGCTCAATCCCAACGACTACGAGGTCATGGCCAGCGTGATCGGCTGCTTCCAGGACGGGTCAATCCCCGGAAAGATGCAGCTCGGATCGGCCTGGTGGTACAACGACCATGTCGAGGGTATGGAGCTTCAGCTCCGCTCGCTCGCGAACATCGGCCTTCTCTCGCGCTTCGTCGGCATGCTCACCGATTCGCGGAGCTTCCTCTCGTTCCCGAGACATGAGTACTTCCGGCGCATCCTCTGCCGTCTGCTCGGCGGCTGGATCGAGAGGGGGGAGGTGCCCGCGGATTTCGATGCGATGGGCGGCATGGCCATGGACATTGCCTATCGCAACGCGAAAAGCTACTTCCGCCTGCCGGGCATCGCCGACTAGAGGCGCGGGAGGGATGCGGATGGGCGAGGCCGGATTCCCGATCGGAAGCCGCCGGACAAACAGAGGATGAATTTTCTCCTGGAACTCGTCGAGACGGGAAAGATCCGAACGAAAGAGGAGCTCCGTTCCCTCTATCGCCAGTTCATAAAGAAGTACCATCCCGACAGCAGGCCCGAACGCGACAAGGCAGTCGATTTCGACGAGCTCAAGCGCGACTACCTCGTCGCGGCCGATCGGCTCGCCGATCTCGCCGCGGCCGCGCCCGTTCGAGCCGGCGCGCCCTTCCGCTACGACGCCGACGCTTTCATGGGCGAGCTCCGCGATCTCGTCGCCCGCGGTCTCCCCGTCAGCGAGAGGGCGGTCAGGAAAAACAAGGCCTACGGCGCCTCCATCGACTACGTGACGAAGTGCATCGATCTGCTGTACGGCGAGTCCTACGGCTTCGCGGAGCTCGACCACCAGCTGAAATTCCTCAATAGGAGGATTCCCAGGGCCTATTACTACGCTCTCCAGGTCTTCTGGTCCTGCTTCGACTGCGCCAACGGCTACGCCTACGCCGAGACCATCGCGACGCGGCACCTGGGCTGCATATCGTACATGCTGGAGGGAATGGGATTCTCCTCCCTCGACAGATTCCTACGCGACATCATCGAGCTCTCCGGGAGACTTTCCGCATCGGCCGGCTTGAGACATGGCGACGACGCATGATGCATCCCGGCGACGATCGGCTCAGATTGCCGTCTTTACGTAACTCAGCCTTCCGATATCCCCATAGGTGCCGTACATCTGCTCGCGACTGGTCATGGTCAGCCGGACGCCGAAGCGGCCGTATTTCGCGCCTTCCTTGGCCTCGCCCTGCATCAGCGTCCACGCGACGCCGCGAGCTTCCAATATGCGTTCGAGGTCTTCGCGAACGGAGCCTCCCCCCTCGAGGAGGTAGATGAGCCTAAGGTCGAAGGTGACGGGGAAATCGAGCTCCTCGCCGTTGATGGAATCGGCCATGGCAATAATATACGGCTAGCCGAGCTCGATCTCTATCCTATGGCTGGTGCCCGCGGGAAAGATAGGCAGGATCGCCGCCGCGCCAACGGGATCGAAGGCTTCGCCGTCCACTTTGACAGAGGCTACTCCCTTGCAGCGACCCTTCGGATTCTTCACCGCTATCTTGTATTCGGCCCCGCGGAACCTGCGCGTCGCGGAGAAGCCTTTCCACGCGCTGGCGATGCAGGGATCGACGACGAGACCGCGATAGTCGGGCCTGATGCCGAGGATGCCTTGGGTAAGCGCGACGAAGGTCCAGGCGGCCGTGCCCGTGAGCCAGGAATTCTTGGCCTCGCCGTAGCATGGCGCGTCCCTGCCCGCGATCATCTGTGCGTAGACGTATGGTTCCGAACGGTAAAGATCTATTTCTGCCTGCTTCGCGCTGGGGCAAATCGAGAGGTAGTACTCGAGCGCCCGGTCGCCGTGCCCGAGTTGGCACCATGCCAGATGTATCCAGGTATTGTTATGGCAGAAGATGCCCGCATTCTCCTTCACGCCCGGCGGATAGCTGGAGACCTCGCCAAGCTCGACGTGATAGGTGGAATAGGCCGGCTGCTGGATAAGGACTCCCTTGGGCGTAAACAGAAGCTTATGGACGCTTTCCATCGCCTTGCGCGCCCGGCCTCTGGAGGGGCCCGACGCGTCGTCGGCTCCCGCCCCTCCCAGGACGCACCAGCCCTGGCTCTCGATGTAGATCTTGCCCTCCTCGCATTCCTTGGAGCCGATCGGCTTCCCGGCGGCGTCATAGGCCCGGCGATACCAATCGCCGTCCCACCCCGCCGACTCTACGGCCGCGAGCATCTCCTCCCGCTGGGCGAGCATGCGGTTCGCGTCTTCCGGGCGCTTCATGAAGTCGTAGAGGGCCGACATTTCGCGCGACGCGTGGAGGAAGAGACCGGCTATCATGACCGATTCCGCCTGCGAGTTTCCGACGACTCCCGCGGTCTGGAAGCTCTCGTTTGGCTCGGTGGAGAAGCAGTTCAGGTTGAGGCAGTCGTTCCAGTCCGCGTGTCCGATAAGCGGCAATCTTCGCGGTCCGCGCTTCCGCATCGTATAGGCGATCGAGAGCTCAAGGTGGTGGAGGAGGGACTCGGCCGGTTCGCCGCCGGCGCCGGCGCGCCGGCCGTCGGCGCCTATACGGTATTCCCTGTCCGCGTAGCCGCAGGGCTCTTCCAATATGCTGAGATCGCCCGTCTCTTTTACGTAGGCGCAGGTCGAGAGCACCAGCCAGAGGTGGTCGTCGTAGAAGTCGCCGCCGACTTCGGCGTTGCCTTTCTTCGTCAGGGGTTGATACTGGTGGTAGCAGGTCCCGTCGGACAGCTGGGTCGAAGCTATGTCGAGGATGCGCTCGCGGGCGCGGGCGGGGATCATATGCACGAATCCGAGGATGTCCTGGTTGGAATCGCGGAAGCCCATGCCTCGGCCGATGCCGGTCTCGTACATCGAAGTCGATCGGGACAGGTTGAAGGTGGCCATGCATTGGTACTGGTTCCATGCGTTGAGCATGCGGGCCGCGTGCTCATCGGGGAGCTCGGCCTGGAAATTCGAGAGCAGGTCGTCCCAAAATCGCCCGAGCTCGGCGAAGGCCGCATCGACTGCGCCCGGCTTCGCATATCGCGCGACGATCTGGCGGCCAAGCTCCTTGTTGATCAGGCCGGGCTTTTCGAATCTGGGCCTGTCGCCCTGCTCCACGTAGGCGAGGACGAAGGCGAAGCTCTCCTCGGCGCCGGGAGCCAAGTCGAGATCGATCTCATGCGCCCCTATCGGATTCCATCCGAAGGCCTTGGAGCCGGCGCATTTGCCCGAGGAAGGGACGCGCGCCTCATGCAAGCCTTCGTGTATTCCGACGAAGATGTCGCGGTCGGTGTCGAAGCCGGCGATCGGCCGCGTGCAGGCGAACAGCGTGTAATGGTTCCGCCTCTCGCGGTATTCGGTCTTGTGGTAGATGGCGCTCCCCTCGACCTCGACCTCGCCTATCGAGTACGTGCGCTGATAGTTGGTCATGTCGTTGAGCGCCTCGTAGAAGCAGAATTCCTGATACGAGAAGAGGCGAGGCGACTTGCGTTTTTTCGATCTGTTGCGGACGGTCACCTTCCAGATCTCCTCGTTCCGTCCCAGGGGGACGAAGAAAAGGAGTTCGATCTCCAACCCGCCTTTCGATCCCGTTATTTTCGTATAGCCCATGCCGTGGCGGCATTCGTAGGAATCGAGTTCCGCCTTCACGGGCTTCCATCCGGGGTTCCATACCGTCCCCGCATCGTTGACGTAGATATAGCGGCCGCCCAGGTCGTAGGGGACGTTGTTATAGCGATAGCGCGTCAAGCGGCGCAGCCGCGAGTCCTTCCAGAAACTATAGCCGCCCGCCGTGTTCGTGCAGAGGCCGAAGTAGTCTTCCTGCCCGATGTAGTTGAGCCATGGCAAGGGCGTATCGGGCCTGGTCACCACGTACTCCCGACGTGGATCGTCGAAATGGCCGTACTTCATTTCCGGAGCCTCCATATTCTGAGTTCAGCCGAGCTCTATGTCCACCTCGTGTACGGTCCCCGTCGGCAACACCGGCAGAGAGGCGAGACCTCCCTCGACCTCGAAGGCCCGGCCGTCGATCGACGCTGCCGTGACGCCTTTGCCGGCTCCTCGGGGGTTGCGGACGCGTATGCGGTAGGTCGCGCCTCGGAAGCGCCGAGTCGCCCCGAACCCCTTCCAGGCGCCGGGCACATGGGGGTCGACGAAGAGGGCGTCGTAGCCCGGCCTGATCCCGAGGATCCATTGGGTGGCCGCCTGGTAGGCCCAGCTCGATGTACCCGACAGCCAGGAGTTCCGGCCCAGGCCGAACTGGGGGTGCTCGTCGCCGAGCACATTCTGAGGATAGACATAGGGCTCGACTTCGAAGGAATCTATGTCGTCGTTGCGGGCCGCAGGATTGATCTGCTGAAGATAGCGCCAGGCCCTGTCGCTGTCGCCGTGCGAGCACTCGGCTATCACGGCCCAGGGATTGGCATGGAGGAATATTCCGCCATTCTCCTTCGCCCCCGGCGGATAGCTCGTCACTCCGCCTACGGCGGGATCATAGCGGTCGTAGCCGGGCCAGGACAGCTTCAAGCCGCGGGTCGTATTGAGGAGGCGGAACACGGAGTCCAGGCATTTCCGCGCGCGGTCTCGCTCCGCGAATCCGGCCATGACCGCCCAAGTCTGGGAGTTTATCCATATGCGTCCGTGTTTGCCGGATCGCGTGCCTATGGGCGAGCCGTCAGCGTCGAAATATCGGACCCACCACTCGCCGTCCCATGCGGTCCTATTGACGGTCGCCTTCATTTCGGCATGCCATGAGCGCCAGCGCAGCGCCGACTCAGGCTTGCCCAGCGCGTCCGCCAGGTCGACCAGCTCGAGGAGGGCGGCGCCGTACAGACAGGCCGTGAACACGCTCTCCGCCCCCGCCGGCAGGTTGACCGTGTCGTTCCAGTCCGCGAATCCGAGGAGGGGAATGCCGTGCCTGCCCAAGTCCCCCCGGGTGAACGCGGCCGCGCGCGAGATGTGCTCGAAGACGGGCGCCGATTCCGTCTGCGAGGCGCGCCCGTGTTCGTCCTTGTCGTAGAAGGGGAGGTCTTTGGCGAGAAAGGCGAAGTCGCCCGTTTCCTTGACGTAGGAGCAGACCGCGAGGATTATCCAGAGATGGTCGTCGGAATAATAGTGCGGCCTATCGTCTCGCTCCCGGCTGTCGCCCTCGGTAGCTATCATTGTGAGGGGATTGAACTGGTGCATCGCCGAACCGTCTCCGCGCTGGACGGATAAGAGTTTCTCGATCAGGGCGCGACCTTCGGCAGGCATATGGGCCATGACTCCCATGGCGTCCTGCGAGGAATCGCGGAAGCCGATGCCTCTGTCGGCGCCGAAACCCAGCTGATACAGCGACAGGTATCGGGACCAGTTCTTCGTGACCTGACACTGCCTCGGATTATGCACGTTGACCATCGAATCGAAGGATGGTACCGGGCTCTCGACCTTGAAAGCGGCAAGGTAGTCCTCCCAGGACGAGGCCAGCTCGGAAAAAGCGCGGTCGACCTCGTCGAAATCCCTCCACCTTTCCATGCCGTCCAATGCGTCCTCGGCCGACGCGACCTGGCCCAGCTGCGTGACGAGCCGGACGGTCGCGCCGCGCTCGAGCTCGCCCATCCTCTGCATCAGGACCGCGATATTGTCGCCCCTTCGAGCCTCGTAGTCGCCGAGCTCTTCGGCCTCCAGGGATAGGGGACGAGCCCATGAGCCATACTCGTTGGCGCCGAGGAAGCGTTTACGGTCCGTCTCGAAGCTCGAGGCGGGTGAGCTGGATGTAAAATAATTCTCCGCGGATCCGCTTCTCATGAAGGCGCTCTGCACGAGGACTATGCGGCCTTTGCCATCCCTGATGGCTCGACTTTGCATGGTCTGGGGCACCCAGTCGGCGTTGGTCAGTTGCTTCAATGCGTCGAAATGCGTGTATTCGACGACCGGAACGAGGTCCAGCTCTATCTTTCGATCGGTGGAATTGCGGACTCGTATATCGCGGATTTCACGGTCCCCGCCTTTGGGCACGAATATCCGGATGTCGAAATCTATGCCGTAGAATCGCGTTACAAACCTCGTATATCCAAGTCCGACGTGGCATTCCCAGACTTCCCAGGGATCGAGGCTGGGTACATGGAAAGGCGAGAAGATGCGTAATGCCTCGTAGGGTCCCTGAGTCCGCCGGAAGCGGGCGTAGAGAGTCTGTCCCTTGAAGTCGCTTGCGGGCATCTGGGCGATATATTTGACGATGCGATTGAGGGATGGGTCGCCCTTGCAGAGGACGCCGCCGCCGGTCGAATCCACGAATCCACCGAATTCCAGGGTCCCGACGTAGTTGATCCACTTTACCGGCGTTTGCGGTGTAGTAATTACGTACTCTTTGGCATCATCGTCGAAGTACCCATATTCCATTTAATGACTTTACCCTGGTTGGTTGAATGCGTCAAGCAACTTATTGGGGTATAATTGTTATCAGCGTGGAGTTCGCCCCTTGCCAAAGTATTTCTCGCTCCGGTAGCGCAGCCATACTCGGAGCACCTGGGGCACTTCGTCTTTCTGTTCCTTCGTCAGCTTGTCGTAGAGCTCCAGCGCACGCCTTCTCTCCATTCGGCAGGCGGCGTTGTTATGCGCATCCCAATAACTGCGCGCTACACGGATCCGTCGGCAAGTTTCCTTGATGGGATCTTCGCTTCGCTTCGAATCCATCTGCGTAATATAGCGTGGTTGGAGCGCCCTGTAGAATCGGCGTGGCCGAATAGACAAAAAGCGGTAGGCCAATATGGCCCACCGCTCGATCGACGACTCTTCCGTGCAGGGCTTACGCCGCTTTCACCGGCACTAGCCTGGGGCTGGCTTCGGGTTTCTTGGGAAGCTCTACGGTGAGGAGTCCGTCCTTGAAGCTCGCCTCGATCTTTTCGCCGTCCGCGTCCTCCGGCAGGTCGAAACTCCTCGAGAAATAGCTTTCGCGCCTTTCGCGGCGTATCCATCTTCCGGTCTCGTCCTTGTCCTTGCTGTCCACCTTCCTCTCGGTGGAGACAGTGAGGAGGCCGTTCTTCAGCTCGAGCTTGAGATCCTTTTCGGATACTCCCGGAAGCTCGATCTCGATCAGGTAGCGACCATCTTTGTCGCGCACGTCCACGACAGGGCTGCGCGCGATGAGCGTGGGGAAATACTCGTCATCGAAGACCCTGTCGAGAATCGCGAAAGGATCGGCCTTGAAAACACCACGGAAAACGGGAAGCATTGCGTCGTAAACGGTCATGCTCTTCATCTCTATACCCTCCAAACCTAGCTGTTCGCCTCTTGACGGTGCCGCTTGCCGCAACGCGGTCCTGCGGCACCCTGGGCGGAGCCCTATCCGGCGCTCGTAGATAATGATGCATAATATGTGCCAATATTACAGGAATTGAAGAATAAAATTGCAAGTTTCAGGCCATAGCCATTAAATTCATATTTTACAAAGAATTACCATTCGCTTAATGAAGTAAACATTTTTCGCCAATTGAAGGCAAGGGCCCAAATCCCATCCCTGTTTATTTTTCCCCAAAGCCTTGTTTCCAAATGAAACAAAAAGAAGCCAGTCCATGTGTTTAGCGCTTCAAGACCGACCAGTATCGGTGAAATATTGAACTCGCGCTCCAGGAGCCAGTCCTCGCGTCCGATCCATTAGAGCTAAAGCTCGTTCCGGTCGAAGTAGGGGGCGGGTAGTTCCCTTGATGCCAACAAGGCGCTCACTATATCGTCAGGGACATCGATTCCCGCGTTGACTATTCAGAAGTCCCATGATATACCAAATTAGTTGGGATAATTAATCAACTAACCAGTTGCCATACAATAAAGGGGTTGAACGTGCCGAGAGGGAGAGGTGCCGGGCCGCATACTGCTGCCCGGATTGTCAGGACGATCTGGCAGAATCCTCAGATCAGCCGAGTCGGAATAGCCGAGCGGCTTGGCCTCGACAAATCGACGGTCACGAACCAGGTCGGTCGCCTCATCGAGCTGGGCATCATAGAAGAAATAGCCGAAGGCAGCGCCGGCAGCCGCGGGGGCAGACGACCGATCCATCTCTCGATGAACCGATCATTCGGCCGAGTGATCGGAATCGAGATGCAGGTCGAGGCCTATGTAGCCGTCGTCGTCGACCTCGCGGGCGAAATACTGGCCGAGACGCGGGGTTCGATGTCATTGGCCGAATGCGGCTATTCGGAAATGATGCTTGCCGTCATCCATGAATGCTCCGCCAAGCTCTGCCCGGATCACGAACGCCTACTCGGCGTAGGCGTCGGGATCGGCGGCCTCGTGGACATCAAGAAAAGCAGGATCCGCTATTCGGTCCCTCTTGGGATCAGGGAACCCATAGAATTCGGGAAAACCGTCGCGACTAATCTGCTCTTTCCCTGTCTCGTGGAGAACGACGCTAATTGCTGCGCCTGGGGGGAGCTCGCTTTCAACAGGGACGAAGCCCTCCGTGACTTCCTGTTTGCCCTCGTCGAGTTCCGTCGGGACCCCAAGTCCATCGGGCTATCGGGCGGCATCGGCGTGGGCTTCGGTATGGTCCTGGGAGGTAAAGTCTACTCGGGGGCGCACGGCAACGCGGGTGAGTTCCGATCGGCCTTTTGCGACGGCCCGGGCGCGCTTCAGCTTTCCTTGCCCAAGAACGCGCTTTCCCGCTTCGACACGGATCGCGAGGTCCTGATAATGGCGGCGGACGAACTGGCGCGCAACACGGCGATGCTGGTCAATAGTATGGATTTCGCTCGCGTTTACGTGGGCGGCGACATAGAGGCGCTCGACGTCGACTTCCCCTCCCTCTTGCGGCGCCGCCTCGAGGAGAATTGGATGTACCCCTTTCCCAAGGAAGTGGAGATCCACTACTCGAGTCTAGGGGGCAAGGCAGTGGCCTACGGCGCAGCGGGCATGATCCTCGACCGCCTGGTCTCCGAGCAGACACTTCCCGGGCTGGGGGGAAGCGCAGGAAATTCGCCGCAAGTGGCTCTTTGATAATTTTCCATATAATATAGATGCCAGCCTTATGTGACGGCCGGCCCTCCGGACTGTCCGAGGGCGCCTGGCGGCGACCGGGGCAAGCAGTTCGCCGCCCTTACTATAGCCCGGGTTCCAGGATCTATCGCGGCGCCCGGTCGCTTCGGAATGCCGTTCCGGGCCGCGGAAAAGCTTTGAAAGGCAGGAACGAATGGAAGAATCGCGAAGATCGCGCAACGACGGATTTCCGTCGGATTTCATCTGGGGCTGCTCAACCGCGAGCTTTCAGATCGAGGGCTCCACGGGCGCGGATGGCCGCGGCGACTCGATATGGGACAAGTTCGCCAGGATTCCCGGCAAGGTCTACGGGGGCATGACCGGCGACTTCGCCTGCGATTCCTACAGGCGATGGAAGGACGACGTCGAACTGCTCAAAGGCCTTGGCGTAGACGCTTACCGCTATTCGATCGCCTGGCCGCGTATCCAGCCCGAGGGCTCCGGTAAAGCCCTTCAGGCCGGTCTGGACTATTACAGGCGACTCGGAGACAGCCTTGCGGAAGAGGGCATCGAGAGCGCCGTCACCCTCTATCATTGGGACCTGCCTCAGGCTCTCGAAGACAAGGGCGGCTGGCCGAATCGCGATACGGCCCTGCGCTTCGCGGAGTTTGCGGACATCGTCTGCCGCGCCCTCGGCAACAGGGTGGGACGCTGGTTTACCCTGAACGAGCCGTGGTGCTCCGCCTTCCTCGGCTATGCCGCGGGCGTCCATGCGCCGGGCCGCAGGGACAAGGCCGATGCTTACAAGGCCGCCCACCATCTCCTTCTGGCCCACGGTCTCGCGGTGAAGGCCTATCGCGCGACGGGCCTAGGCGCGCCGATAGGCATCGTGCTCAATACCATGACCCCACGGCCGGCGACTCGCCGGGCCCAGGACATCGCCGCGGCCGAGAGGGCTTCCGACCAGGGCACCGCCCTGTGGCTCGATCCCATCTATGGCCGAGGCTACCCGGAGCGTCACCTGGCGGCGCAGGGCGCATCCATGCCCATCCTTCCCGGCGACCTGGAGGTCATCGCCGCTGCCATCGACTTCTTGGGCGTCAACTATTACAGCGAGAGGGCGATACGCGCCGATCCGGGAAATGCGGAGGGCTTCGCCGAGGCGCCCGGCTGGCAGGACAAGACCGAAATGGCCTGGGACATCGTGCCCGAGGGCCTGCGCCGGATGTTGAGGACCATCGTTCGGCGATGGCCCGTCGAGGCGCTTTTCGTCACCGAGAACGGGGCGGCCTTCGCCGACATTGCGGATCCGTCGGGACGGTTCCGCGACCGCGAGAGGATCGCCTACCTGAGGTCGCATATAGCGGCCTGTCGCGGCGCGCTGGCCGAGGGCATCCCCCTCAAAGGCTATTTCCTCTGGTCACTCATGGACAATTTCGAGTGGGCTCACGGCTATTCGAAGCGCTTCGGCCTCGTTCACGTGGATCCCGCCACCGGGACGCGGAGGCTCAAGGACTCGTATTATTTCTACCGCGATGTCATCGCGGGAATGGAGCCCTGATCGCCTCGCATTTCGCTATTTCAGCTTGATGAAGAGATGCGCGATGCCGAGGTACTCGTCCCTTCCCTGGGAGTAGCTCGAGCAGACCAGGTAGTCTTTTCGCCCGTCGCCGCCGGCCACGGCGCCCGTCATCGCCCCGGCGACGGCACCGGCTCCACTCTTCAGTGTGCCGATGAATCCGCTCGCGGCGCCGCTCGACGCGTCGAGCTGGGCTTGGCCGGAACGCCACGCCATGAACTCCTCCCTCGTCGGGTTGAGCGCGTAAAGGAGGACGAGGGCCAGGACGACGATGATAGCGCTCGCGAGCGGGCTCGATGATTTGGCCATGGTCGAAGTGTAGCGCCGCAATCGCCTCATGATAAGAGATCGGCGCGCGCATCGCGCCCGGACTCTCGACCTCCCGACCCATTGTGATAGAATGCGCTCCGGGGGGAGACGCGATATGATCAACAAGACTCGCATAGGCACCAGACTGCTCGCGGGCTTCGGCATCCTCGTGCTCCTCAGCCTCGGATACGCGGTCTATTCGATTCTCCAGATGGCCAAGCTGGCCGACATCACCGAATCTCTATACCGGTCCCCCTTCGAGGTGAGGCGGGCGATCAGGGACCTCGAGAACGACGTCCTGAAGATGGAACTCCTCGTCGACGAGGCGGTTTCCGCCAGGTCGGAGGGCGAGCGCAGCATGCTGGCCGGCAGGATCGACTCGCTCGAGGCCGATTCGATCGCCGAGATAGCCGTCCTTTTCGAACGCTTCCTCGGCGATCGGCAGGCCATCTCGGGGATCCAGGACAGCTTCGCGCAGTGGCGCTCGGTCCGCGACAGGGTGCTCGGCCTCGCCATCGAGGGCGATTTCGCGGGCGTCGCCTCCCTCAAATCGGGCGAATACGACAGGCTCCTCGGTGTCCTGGACTCGAGCATCCAATACGTGAAGGTCTATTCGGCGGCGCGGGCCCGGGCCTTCTACGAGAACGCCCTGGCGATTCGCGACAGGACGCTCGCCCTCTCGATAGCCATCATGCTGGCCCTCGCGTTCGCCGGCATCCTGACGGCCCTTCTGATCGGCCTGTCGATCCGACGGCCGATGGAGCGGCTCATCGCGGCGGTCACGGATATCGCCGCCGGCGACCTCGGTTCCGACCTGAGGATCGAAGGCTTGGACGAGATGGCGAAGCTCGGAGCCCTGCTGGCGGGCATGCAGGAAGACCTGCGCCGCAAGGCCGACTTGGCGAGGCGGGTAGCCGGCGGGGACTTGTCGTCGGGGCTCGATCCCAAAGGACCGGCCGACGAGCTGGGGAAGGCGCTCTCCGGGATGCTTCTCTCCCTCCGCGAGGCTTCCGCCTCAAAGGCGCTGACCGCCTGGGTTATGGAAGGGATCAACGCGGCCAGCGAGGAGACCCGTGGCGACCTCAGCGCGGAGGAGTACGCCCGGCGGGCCCTGGATTTCGTGGCGGCCTACGCCGGGGCCAGTGTCGGCGTCCTGCTCGCGGCGAGGGGCGGCGCCGACGAATTCGAGCTCCTCGCCGGCTGGGCCTACGCCTCGCGGCGCGGCCGATCGCTCGGCAGGGGCGAAGGACTGGCGGGTCAAGCGGCGGCGGGCGGCGAGCTCCTGATCGCCGACGATCTGCCCGAGGATTACATCGCCGTCGTCTCGACGCTGGGGGAGGCGAGGGCACGCAGCGTCGCGGCCCTGCCATTGATGAGTGCGGAATCCTTCGGCCGGGCCGCCGTAGGCGTCGTCGAGCTGGGATTCACGTCGAGCCCGGCCCCAAAAGTCCTCGATTTCCTTCGCGCTGCCGCCCCCGGTCTGTCCGCTGGGCTGGCTTCCGCCCTGGCGCGCGAGCGCGTGCGCCGCCTCCTCGACGAGAGCAGGGAGCAGGCCATGCGGCTGGGCCGGCAGGAGGAGGAGCTCAGGCAAGGCAACGAGGAGCTCAAGTGCTCCGAGGAGGAGCTGCTCGCGCAACAGGAGGAGCTCCTGACTCAGAGGGAGAAGCTCCGCGCCGCCAACGAGAAGCTCGAGAGCGCGGGCGCCGACCTGCTGAGCAAGGCGCGGGAGCTCGAAGCCGCGAGCGAGTACAAGTCCGCCTTTCTCGCCAACATGTCGCATGAGCTCCGCACTCCCCTCAACTCGATCCTCATTCTGTCCCAGCTCATAGCCGAGGACGGCCCTTCCTCCCGCGAGAAACGGCTCGACTACGCGCGGAGCATAAACGCCGCGGGCAACGATCTGCTCGCCCTGATCACGGATATCCTGGACCTGTCGAAGATCGAGGCGGGCAAGATCGATGTCTGCCTCGAGCCGGTCGATGTGCGCGCTCTCGCGCTCGAGATCAAAGCCATGTTCGCCGCGCCGGCGGCGAAGAAAGCGATAGGATTCCGCGTCGAGGTCGCCGAGGGCTTCCCCGCTTCCATAGTCAGCGATCGCGGCAGGCTCTCCCAGATCCTCAAGAACCTCGTCTCCAACGCCATCAAGTTCACCGAGCGGGGCGAAGTGGTTCTAGAGCTCGGTTCCGGAGGAGACGGGAGAGCCGCGGCCCCGTCCTCGTGCGGCGCCGGGCAAGGCCTCAGGATATCCGTGCGAGACTCGGGCATCGGCGTGCCTGCGGACAAGGCACAGGCGATCTTCGCGGCCTTCCGGCAGGCCGAAGTCTCCACGACCAGGAAGTACGGCGGCACGGGACTCGGTCTCACGATAGCGAGGGAGCTGGCCCGACTGCTGGGCGGGGACATCGAGCTGCGCTCGGAGCCCGGGCGGGGGAGCGTCTTCACTCTGGCCCTTCCCTCGGCCGATCCCGGGACCGAAACGGCCGCGAAAACCAAGGTCGAGGCTGCGCCGGCCGCCGGGTCCGGCCATTCGTCCGAGGGTGCGACAGGGGAGGCGGGGCCTCCGGCCAAGCGCGTCCTGATCGTGGAAGACGATGCCCGCCAGTTGGAGGCGATGACCGAACTCCTCTCCAGGCCGGGTATCGAAATCGAAGGGGCTCGCTCGGGGATGGAAGCGCTCGAACTCATAGGAAGGACCCATGTCGACGTCGTCGTGATGGACCTGGGATTCGCCGGCCTGTCCGGCATCGATCTGGTCCGGCGGGTTCGGGCGGCGCTTCCGCCGAGATCTACCATAGTAATATACACGGGACGCGAGCTCGACGGCGGGGCGAAGAGGGATCTCGGCGCCCTGGCGGACAGGGTGATCTCCAAAGGCGCCCGCTCCCCTGCGCGTCTCATGAAGGCGCTCGACGCGCTACTGGGCGGAGAACAAGGCGATTACCCCGGCCCCGCCGACCGAGGGAAGGGATCGGAAGGGCAGCCGCGCCTCGCGGGCCGCAGGGTCCTCTTGATCGACGACGACGAGCGGAACGTCTTTGCCATACGCTGCGCTCTCGAGGAGCGGGGGATCGAGGTGGTGGCGGGCATGAACGGAAGGGAGGGCCTCTCCGAGCTCATGCGCGACCCCGACATCGACCTCGTGCTTCTGGACATCATGATGCCCGAGATGGACGGCTATGGCGTCATGGCGGAGATCCGCGGAAACCCGGCGACCTGCTGCCTTCCGGTCATCGCCCTCACCGCCAATGCCTTGAAGGGGGATAGCGAGCGCTGCGTCGCTGCGGGAGCCGACGATTGGCTCTCGAAGCCCGTCAGCGTGGAGAGACTCTTATCCCTCCTGGGACAATGGATGCGCTGATCCGCGCGCGGAGCGCCGCCTTCGGCTCAGGACTCGGAGGGCATCGGGGGGGCCCCCGACTTCGGCTCGCGATACTGGGCGACGACCGCGAGGGCGTCCTCGACGTCCTCCTGGGCGACGACGATCTTGATGCCGCCCTGCTGGGGAAAGAAGATCGGATAGACGTCTATGAAGTGCTCGGAGGATATCTCCGCCTCTATGCCGGTCGACTCCAGGAGGCTCTTCACTACGAGGGCCTCGTCCTGGAACATCGTAGCGAAAACCTCCGCCATCGTCCGCCTCTCCCTTCGCGGCCCACATTGTACCGAATTCCATCGATCGAGTCTCTCGGGCTATACTGAAGACCGTGCGCATACTCGCCGTCTCGGATTCCCACCATGACATATCGTCGCTGACGCCCGTCCTCAGGCGCTTCGCTTCCAAGGTCGATCTCATAGCCCATCTGGGCGACGGGGTGGAGGATGTCCAGTGGGCGGCGCGGAACGCGAGGCTCATCCTGCCTCGGGTGGAAGGCGTGCGCGGTAACGGAGATCCCGACCCCGATCTATGGCCCAGGCGCCTCATCGGCAACTCCGATCGCCCCGTCCTCCTTCTCCACGGCCATCTCGAGGGGGTGACCGAGGACCTGGGACGGATCATCCTCGCCGCCGAGGCCGTCGGCGCCAAGCTCGTCCTCTTCGGCCATACCCACCAGGCATTCCAGGAGGAGTTTCGCGGGATACTCGCCCTCAACCCGGGCTCGATCTCGCGGCCCCGAGGTCGCGACCGCCCCACCTTCGCGGTCATCGAGGTGCCCGAGGATCCCGATCTCTGGTACGGTGCGCGTTTCTACGAAGTCGGCACGGGGATCGGAAGAATCAGGGAAATAGAAGTCCCGTAGAAATCCTCGCAGCCATGACCGATGGCGGCTTCGCCGGCTAGGCTCGCGCCCGTTCGATCGCCGCGGCGGACTTGTCGAAGGGGGGACCGAGCATCCTCGCGCCGTTCTCGGTGACGAGCCAGTCCTCCTCGCTGCGCATACCGCCGAAGTCGAGCCAGGGCTTGACGGCGGCGTAATCTATGAAGTCCGAGAAGCGGCCCTCGGCCTCCCACATCGCGAAGAGCTCGGGGATGAAGTAGATGCCGGGCTCGACCGTGAAGGTCATTCCGGTCTTCAGGGGCTTGGCCAGGCGAAGCGATTTGAGGCCGAAGAGAGGACTGCGCTCCGTTCCCTCGTAGCCGACGTGGATCTCGCCGTAGTCCTCCATGTCGTGGACGTCGAGGCCGATCATATGGCCCGTGCCGCATGGGAAGAAGAAGGCGTAAGCTCCCGAGACCACCGCCTCGTCCGGATCGCCGCGCATGAGCCCAAGCTCCTTCAATCCGACCACGCCCTCGCGGGCCGCCGCCGCGTGCACGTCCCGGAAGGGGACTCCGGGCCTCAGTAGGGAGCATGCCTTTCGCTGCATGCGAAGCGCGAGCTCGTAGATCGCCCGCTGGCGGGCGTCGAAGCGAGGTCCGACGGGAAAGCTGGTGCTGAGATCCCCCGCGTAGCCCGAGGGGGCCTCGGCGCCCGCGTCGAGGAGGAAGAGGCCTCCGTCCTCGAGCCTGCGGTCGTGGGAATGAGTATGAAGCGTCGCGCTCTTGGTGGTGGCGATGACCGGGAAGGATAGGCCTCCTCCCGAGGCGAAGGCCACTTCGGCGACTCGGCCGTAGACGTCGGACTCGAGCATGCCTGCGCGAGCCGTGGCGAGGGCCGCCCGATGCATGTCGACCGTGATCGCCACGGCCCCGTCCATCTCGGCGATCTCGGGCGGGGACTTGATTTCGCGGAGGGCGACGGCGGCCTTGATCAGAGGCAGGGAGGCTCCCTCGTCCACGGCCGCGTAAGGCCGGCCCGTCAGCTCGGCCAGCTCGGCCCGCGAGTCCGCGCGGTAGGGGGGGAGGTAGAGGATGGGTCTCGCGCCCCCTCCGCCGGACCCGAGATCGCGCCCGAGCGCGGACCGCGGACGGGCCGTCGCAATGCCGGCGCGGGCGGCGAGCTCCGCTACGGGAGGCTGGGGGCCCGTCCAGACGATGTCGTCCATCGTGGCATCGTCGCCGTAGAGCGCGACCGAGCCGCTCGCGAGGTCGATCGCCGCGGCGAGGCCGGGAAGCTCGAGCCCGATGAAATAAAGGAAGCTGGAGTCCTGCCTGAAGGAGTAGCAGTTGGCCGCATAGTTCATGGGGCTCTCGCGGTTGCCCAGTAGGAGGACCGTGCCGCGCCGCTCGCCGCGCGAGGCCAGGCCCCGGAGCAGCGCATCGCGGCGCGCGGAATAGGTCTGTGGGTCGAACATGGGGGCATGGTAGCTCTCCCGGGCCCGCCGGTCAACGCGTGGGACCGGGGCGGCCGGGTTCCAGGTACATGCGCGCCAGCTTCTTGCCGGCGGCGTCGCGCCAGGGGTTGCGCGAGTTCTTGAGCCAGGCCTTGTAGGTCGCGCAGGCTTCGTAATAGCCGTCGGGCCCGCGGAAGGTGGAGAGCTCGTCGCACTTGTAGAGCTCGAGCAGGATAGGGAAGCGCGGGTCGTCGATTATGCCCTCGAGCCTGTTGGCGGGAAGTCGGGGTAGGGCGGCCGGCATCATATGGTAGCGGACCAGGTAAGATACGTCGCTTATCAGGGATTGGGCGAAGCCGAGGCGGAGGAGGAAGCGCTCGGCCACCGAGCGGCCGATCTCGGCGTGACGGTCGAACTTCCTTCCCTCGACCGACTCGGCTTTGGGCTTGCCCGCATCGTGGAGGAGAAGAGCGAGGGAAAGGCCGAGGGCCGGCAGTTTGCGGTGGCGAAAGGTCTCGAGGGTATGGGCCCATGCGTCACCCTCGGGATGATACTCCTTCGATTGGTCGATGCCGGAGAGTCCGGCCAGCTCGGGCCAGTAGGCGTCGACGAAACCGCTCCGCCTGAGGATCTCGAGCCCCCGCTCCGGGCTAGGCCCGGTGAGCATGAGGGTCAGGAGATCGCGCTGCGAGTCTCGGCTGAAATCGCGGGGCAAGGGCGGGAGGGCGTCGGCCTCGAGCTCGTAGGAATAGCGGGAGACGAGCACGGCGGCCTCGAAGAGCCTCTGCTCGGCCGGAGCCGGGCGCATCGCTACGCATTTCTCGCGTAGGGTCGGATAAACGTCCCTCGGGTCGAGATAGACGTCCCGCAGCGGATCGCGCAGGAGGTCGAGGGGGGCGAAGGCGGCGGCGTCCGCGGTTTCGGGGGAATCGGCGCAGCGGATGTAGAGCGTGCCGGTGCCCGAAGCCCCCGAACCGATGTCCGATATGTCCTCGAGGTCGATCGCGGCATCGGCGTAATTGCTGCCTGGATAGCGCAATTTGCCGAAGGCCTTAGCCAGGTCCTGGAGAGCGCAGAGGGCGAGGGCGAAGCGCAGCGGGGCGGGCTTGAGCCCCCTATAGGCGTCCAGGGCGGTAAAGGAGGCCTCCCGGACGGGGATGCCGGCATCGGCCAGGACCTGCATGGGACGATACATCGTATTCAAGATATACGTTGGGCGCGGCGAGGTAAACCGTCCGCCGAAGCCTATCTCGCCGCGCCGCGTCTCTTCATGCCCGAGCGGCTCGGCGCCGCGACCGCCGGGTCCTCGGGCCAGTCGTGCTTCGGATACCGTCCGCGCAGTTCCTTGCGGGCCTGGGCCCAGGAGCCCTTCCAGAAGCCCGGCAGGTCCGAGGTAATCTGGAGAGGCTTGCCGCCCGGATCGAGGAGGCGGAGGACCAGAGGACGACCGCCGACCCGAGGCTGCTCGGAGAGGCCGAAGAGTTCCTGCACCCTCGCCTCGACGAAGGGGCCGCCGAGACCGTCATAGTGTATCGGTCTCGACGAGCCGGAGGCCAGCTCGAGCCTGTCGGGGAATTCTCTGTCCATGCGCGCCTTTAGTTCGCGCGGCACCAAGGCGAGCACGGCTTTCCTCAGCGCCGCGCCGTCCAGTAGCGGGCCTCCCTCCGTCAGGATGTACGGGCCGAGCCAGTCCATCGCCCTTTCGGCCAAGGCGGTGTCGGACAGAGAGACTTCGACCGAGGCCGTGACGGCGGCGAAATAGCGAAGGCGGGCCAGAGCCTCCGAGGCTCCTCCTTCCCAGGGAAGGAATCCGAGTCCCGCGGATTCGATCCGCGAAGCCAGCAGCCCCGCGAGTTCTTCCCGCGACAGTCCGCCCGATTGACGAGCCCCAAGGACTATCGCGCCGACCCGCCTCGATATCGTGACCTTCACTTCGAGGCCTTTCCACTCCGCCTCGGCGATCTCGCCGGCGCGAGCGTCGAGGGCGGCGAGGGCATCGGCTTCGCCGAGGGGACAGGCCGAGTAGATTCTGCCTTCGGCCTGTCCCGCATCCGCCTCGAGCGCCACGATCCAGGGAGCCTGCGCGAGACTTCCCGAAGCGCGTAGGGATCGGCCCGCCGCTATTCGGAAGCTGGCGCTCGCGCCGCGATACTCGGTCCTTTCCGCGATGCGGTCAGGGAAGGCCGCCGCGAGGAGGGGGCCGAGAGACGCGGATCTTACGCTTCCGTCGGGATGGATGCCTGCGGATCGGGCAAGCCTGAGCGCCTCGGATCGGATGGCGCCGTAGCCCCCCTCCCCGCCCGAGGCGAGCTCCTCGAGGCCGCGCACGATGTCGCGCGCGGAATCGCGACCGCCGTGTCCGTCGCGCTCCGAGGGGCCGCGCTCCGAGAGAAAGGCCGCGGCCAGGCAGGCCGTCCAAGGCTCGCCTGCCTCCGCCCCGCGGAGCACCAGGGCCGCGAGCCGGGGCTCGGTGCCGAGCGAGGCCATGCGCCTTCCGAAGGCAGTGGGCGAAAAATCG
>Ga0181520_10005362_pt1 | contig 20510 bp, 12 predicted proteins | sample PEATcosm2014_Bin_29_FD_132451 | JGI IMG/M metagenome (GOLD analysis project Ga0181520, IMG submission 132451) | Peatland microbial communities from MTU Mesocosm Facility, Houghton, MI, USA - PEATcosm2014_Bin02_30_metaG | ecosystem: Environmental > Terrestrial > Soil > Wetlands > Peat | place... | reverse complement strand
GCCTGAGCGGCGTCTTCGATGACTTTGATCCCATGCCCGGCGGCGATGGCGTTGATGGCCTCCATGTCCGCGGTCTGGCCGAAAAGATGCACCGGCAGGATGGCCTTGGTCTTGCCGGTGATGCGGGCCTTGACGGAATCGGGATCGAGATTGAACGTGTCGGGGAGGATATCGACAAAGACCGGTACCGCGCCCAGCCGGGCGATCGACCCGGCCGTGGCGAAAAACGTGAACGCCGGGCAGATCACCTCATCGCCCGGTCGGATGTCCATTGCCATCATGGCGCAGAGGAGTGCATCGGTTCCGCTGGAAAGGCCGATGGCGAAGGCGGTTTGGCAATAGGCGGCGAGGTTGCGTTCAAACCGCTCGACGTGTGAGCCGAGGATGAGGGCCTGGGCGTCGCAGACCTGGTCGATGGCAAGGCGGATTTCATTGCGAAGCGGCGCGTATTGGCCGCGGAGGTCAAGAAGTGGGACTTTCATGGTGCATGGATGTACGGCGCGGTGGGTTGGGATTCAAGCGGTACGTTGGGTTGGGGCGACCACGGCCGGACGCGCGGGGTGACGGAATTGACGATGTACGCACCGGCGGCGATGAGCGTCATCCAGCCCAGGCCGGGGTCGGCGGCGGTGAGATAGTCGGACATTTGCCTGAGCATCATGCTGGCGCCGTTGTCGGTTGATTCGATCATGATCTGGATGGTGGCCAGGGCGGTCAGCAGAAGGCACAGCAGCGCATCGCCAGTGCCGGCGGCGACGCCAACGCAGCCGATCACCGCGCCGTACAGAAGATATCGCTCGTGCATCTGCGGCATGACGGCGAACATGACCACCCACGGAGCGGCCAGGGCGACGAGCAATCGGGTGTCGCGGCGGCGCTCGTTGAGGGCGGCGCCGATGCTGATGACCAGCAGCGATATCGCGTAGATGGCGAACTCGAGATTGCGCAGAAAGACTGTCGTGGGTGCGGTCCCCGCCAGCAGGTTGAGATCGAGTCGGCTGTCGGGGATCAACTGTTGGTCTTCGTGCAGGATGGCGGCGAGATTGAACGTGCCGGGCTCGACGGTGGTGACGTAGCGATTGCCGCCGTATTTGAACCCGACCTCGTACCACGCATCCGTTCCGCCGGGGCCGCGATAATACGCCAGCCACACGGCCGTGGCGGCGATGCAGGCCAGCGCGATCGCCCGCGAGCGGCGGCGACGGATGAACCAGGGCACGGCGGCGATGACGACGGCGATCAGCACGCGAGCCCACCACAACGGCAGCGACAGGCGAATCCACTGTTGAACGCCCGTCGTATTGGCTTCCGGCGGCGCAACGTGCCAATTGCCGAGCAGTCGGCTGCACATTGCCGCTACGAAAACGAGGCTGATGAGTGCGCCGACGTGGCGGAGTGCGAATTGGAGCAGGCGTCCAGCAGTACCTTGTCGGGAGATGCGGAAGCGGGTTTTGATAAATACGCACGTCTGCGCGGCGGCGGCGATCGCGGCGAATCCGATGGCCCATTTCCAGCCGTCCGCGGGAACCAGCCACGGGCTCACCAGCAGCGAAAAAGTCACAATGAATCCGACAATCGCGACCAGTGCGGTGCGGGATCGGCCGGCCAAAAGCGGCCAGAAAATCAGCACCGGTGCCCCGACCAGAAGCTGGCCCTTGATCATGCAGCCGATGGCGATGGTCATGCCGGCGGCGAATCCCCAGTCCAGCGAGATGAACAGCGCGGCGAGCAGGTAAGCCGGGACGATCCAGCAATCCCACTGCGGCCAGGCGTGTGCGTTCAGAAGCATGGCCGGGTTGAACCAGACCAGCAGCCCCGCAAGAAATGCGGCGAACCAGGCTCTGTACGGGATGGTCATGGTCTGGATCGAGCCGACCAGGGCGATGAAAAGGACAAGAAGAGCCAGGAAATCGGTCGCGCCAGGGAAATGGGATTCTTCGATCCAGTCGGGCCAATAGCCCAGTTGATAGGCGATGTAGGCGTAATATCCAATCGACAAGAGGGCGATGACGGCCGGCAGCACGCCGGTCGGTTGGAGCCACAGGTCGCTCATGTCGGGCGGCTCGACGTTGCTCGCCACAGGCGAATTGGCCGGTGGGAGCGAGCGGGAAAGAAGTGAGCGCGTCCAGAACGATCGGGCTTGGGAAAGCCGCTGGCGATACACAGTGCGCATCACCAGAAAGAACGCCGCCAGCGAGCCGAGGATTTCCGCGGCGGTGTTGAGATCAAGCAGCGGCAGGGTGATCGGGTCGGACCATTGGGATGTCCTGGGATTGGCGAGCTTGGCCGATCGAACCCACAGTCCGGCCGCCAGCAGGCGAAGGGGCGGGTAGTCGATCTCGTAATTGCCGTCGGGATGGCTGGCGATGGCGGCGTCGTAGGTCGCCAGGTAGCCGCGGAAGAATTGGCGCCAGGTGATGACGGCCGATTTGTCGCCATCGGCCCGATGGACGCGGCGGGCCTGATTCAGCACGTCGTTTCCGACGCTCCAGGTGTTTCTGATGTCGCCGGGGAATCGCAATTGGCCGGCACTGGTGGTCCAGAATTGGCGGCGCAGGACGATTCCGGCATGGAGGGCAACAAGGCCGGCGGTGATGAAAGCGATCCAGACGAAAAGACGGATGAGCAGCATGCGCCAGCGAGGCCGCCGGCGCGGCGACGCTGGTTGCTGGCCACGCGAATCGAGCGGGAGCGTTTCCACCGCCGATGGATGTACGGCGCGGCGGTGCGGGATTCAAGCTGGCGTGCCCCGCGCATCGGGCGCCCGGCGCGTCGGCGTTTCTGCGATAAGTTCCTGTCCGGTCCGCGATTGCGATCAAAACGACCTCCCATTGCGCGTCCGTCGCGCCCCGTTTTTCAGCCGAATAACGCGGTTTCACGCCCCGTCTGCGATGAAAGAATGCCCCAAATGTCTCGAAAAAGTTGGAACTTTGCCCGCAGGAATCTGAACTTGGCCTGGCCGGGGGGGAGTTTCGTACGTCTGGGCGCATGAATTCCGCCGGACGTGGAGCCGCGTTGGGGAAACCGCCGGGTCGGGCGGAGGGCTGACCGCCCCCGAGCAGGGCGTCAACCGGGCATTGTGCCGCCGATGGTGTCTCTGCCTACGATCGTGTCGTTCCCGCCGACGCCGCTGATGACATCGTTGGTATAGGTTCCGATATCGATGGAATCGTTGCCGCGGCCGGCAACAACGGTTGTATTGAAGCCCGCCGTGATGCTGTCGTTCCCGCGGCCGCCGTAGATGATGCCGTAGTTCGCCGAAATTGTGTCGTTACCGCCGCCGCCATGGATCGCGACCGGGCCGGTGCCGTACCCGGTGGTAACCAGATTGGGATTGGGATTGGGGTAGCCGGCGTCGATCACGTTGTTGCCGGTACCGCCGAAAACTGTTTCGGGGACGGCGACAGAACTCTCCGAATAGTTGACACCGGCGGGTGCGGATACCGATATCAGATTCGGGTCGACGTCGATCAGCTTTATCACGTCGTTGCCCTTGCCCGAGTGAACATGCACGCCGACGATGCCGTTGTCCGGCACCACGGTCGTGGTGCCGTCGACATATACGCCGTAAAGCGGTGTCGCGTCAGCGCCACGCGGCCCGCCGGCAAAGGTGAAATACTCGACCTCGATCGTATCGTCCGCCGGCGTTCCAAAGACCTTTAGTATGCCGTTTTGCACGGTCGGGGCCGGCGGCGCTGACAGAAGCACGCGAGATTCCAGCGGGTCGAGGCTCGCGACGGGATGCACCGATCTTCCTGTACTCTTTCTCATGGAAATCTCCGATTCTAGATCCCGCCTACGCCGATATTGGTACAAAATCGTAGGTCGGCAATCCAGCGCCTGTGTCGAAAGTGAACCACTCGTCGGTGCCGCTATCGTAAGCGTAATTCCCGTTGTAATCGAGGATAAAATACCCGTTGCTGGGCCTGTAGACGCCTACCTCGTCAATAGGTGTGCCCCCGCTGGCGGCAGCGCCGTCCCAATCGCCGACGACAGGCAGGTCGCCGGCCGAACCGAACCCGTACGTGCCATCTCCGGCGTCGTAGGAGCCGTCCGCGTTGAGATCAAGGAACCACGTACCTGATCGGAAGATACCGACCTCCGACTTCGTGCTACCCCCCCAGTGACCGGCGACGGGAAGGTCACCAGCCTGATAGCCTCCAGGGCCGTCAAAGTTGAACACCTCGTCGCTGCCCGACTCAAAGATGCCGTCGCCGTTGTAGTCCAGAATGAATTGGCCGGTGCTCGGCCGGAAGACGCCGATTTTGTCGGTGCCCGAACCACTCCAATCGCCGACGACGGGAGTGTCGTTCGCCTCGCCGAAGCTGAAAGATGTGATGGTGCCGTTTTCGTCCAGTTCCCACGCGCCGCTCGCCGTGTTGAAGACTCCCATTTCCTTAATTGTGCCGCCGCTCCACGCCCCAGTGATGGGCACCCATGTGGTTCCGGGTCCAAGGAGATATGAGAGGTCGCCTATGCCGTATTCGTTGCTGCCCGAGGTCGAAGTTCCGTTCGTTGTGTCCATTGTCCACAGGTTGGAACCGCCGACAGTATACGCCGTAGTGTAAAGGCCGACCACGGTGTCGGGGACCGCGACGTTGTTCGGCGTGGCCCCAAGCGATGTGAGAATACCTTTGACTCGTGGGGTTCCTAAGCCGGTCACGAGGTCGTACCCGGGGCCAGCATTGTAAGTCCCGTTGCCGCCAGTTGTTATGTCGTGAAAGTCCGTACTCGGTGCCGCGTACAAATCTGGCATTGTCTGGCTAACGCCGGTCAGAGGCAACGCTCCAGTGCCGCTTCCCACGATCGACCTGCCTTGGTCGGCAATCGCGATGATCGATGCCCAGATTGGTGCTGCAACGCTCGTGCCGTAGAATCCGCCGACGCCAGCGCTGCCGTAGAGCGGTGCCGCTGGGAAATCCCACGAGTCCTCGAAAATCACCGGCGTGGCGGCGTCCAGTGCGACGTCGGGAGTAGCTCGCGCGCCATAGCCCAAGAAGCTCTGATATGCGGGAGTGCTCTGATAGCTGCTCACGCCGCCGCCCGACGTAACCTCCGCGATGTCAGCCGTTGTTTCGGATCCGTCCTTGCCTGACAGGGACGCTTCGACTTGGGTGCCGCCGACGGCCAACACGTAAGGCGAGGACGCCGGAAACTCGCCCGGATAGCCATCGTCGCCAGATGACGCCACAAATGTTATGCCCGGGTGGGCGGAGAATACCGCGTTCCAGGCGCCCATTTCAGATGCCGAATATTGGTTAAAGGCAGCCTCCGTGGCACCAAAGCTCATTGAGACTACGGTGACACCTGATGCCGACGCGGCCGTGGCGATGGCGGCCAGCATGTCACCGAAGCCATACGACGACGCCTCCACTAACAAGATGCTGGCGCCGGGGGCGAGTGCGTGCGCGTATTCCACATCAACCGACTCCTCCTCGGTTTCGTTGCCCGATCCGTTGCTCGGAAGTACGGAGCCGCCATTCTGGTTCTCGACGTTGAGAGTGCACGCCGGAAGGACTGGGTTGACCGCGCCGTTAAAGGCTGTCAGGTCCGCATGGATATTCGGGTCATTGTACGCATCAACAATTGCTATCGTCTCGGTGGCCCCCGTTCCCGGTATGGACCCGAAAAACGTATTATTAAACCCGTAGATGCGCTTGATGTCTTGGGGAGCGAGGTTTCCATCGCCGTTAGCAGCGTAATCGAGATAGCCGGAGGGTTCCAGCGAGCCAAGGTCCGTTGTCGCGGACATGAGCAGACGTCCTTCGAGGGCTTCAACCACGGCAGAGGAAAGGTTTCGCAACCGTCGCCGTGGAGAGTGGCGATCTCTCGTCAGATCCGTGGAATTACCATGTTGGCCAGTTTGATTGTGTCGCAGCCTCATAAGACCTCCCTTGAGTTGGGCATCCAGGGCGACCAGACGTGGTAGCACATGATGCTTGCGACCATTTTAGACCGCGCGCGATGCAAACGCAACAGACAAATCTAGTAATCTCCGATATTTCTTCTCGCGACCGTTAGCGCGACCTAAACATTCTGAGCGAAATAGAACGGCGACGGACGTGATTCTTTCACGGCATTGTGTATTGTCGTGTATGCGTCGCCAACCCGATCGCTTCTGCGGCTGCCGTTTCAGCGGTTCTGGACCGACAACCGGGGCCGTGTGCAGCGCACAATAGGCGATCCGTAAGCTACGTTGTGCACGCGACGGCGGCAAAATCGGCCGTAGCGGGTTCTTCCGGCGTCGGATCGGGCGGATTATCGCTCGGCTCGTTGGGTTGGGGTGCCCAGGGGCGGAGTCTGGGGGCGATGGAATTGACGATGAAGACGCCGGCGCAGACGAGGGTGACCCAGCCGAGGCCGGGGTCGGCGGCGCTGAGGTAGGTGCGAAGCTGGATGATCATGGTGCTGGCGCCGGCGTTGGTGGATTCGAGCATGATCTGGATGGTGGCCAGGGCGGTCAGCAGAAGGCAGATCAGCGTGTCGCCGGTGCCGGTGGCGACGCAGGCCGACGCGATCACCGCGCCGTACATGAGATAGCGTTCGTGCATCTGGGGCATGACGGCGAACATGACCACCCACGGGGCGGCCAGGGCCAGGAGCAATCGCGTGTCGCGGCGGCGCTGGTTGAGGGCGGCGCCGATGCTGACGGCCAGCAGCGCCAGGCCGTAGATGCCGAATTCGATATTCTGAAGCGCGACCGTGTAGGGCTTGGAGTTCCAGGGGAGATCGAGGTCAATTTCGCTCTGGGGGCCGAGCCGATGTTCGCGATACAGAACGGCCGGGAGATTGAACGTGTAATCCATGATGGTGTTCTGATAGCGATCGCTGCCGTATTTGAAGCCGATGGTGTACCAGGCGGTCGAGCCGCCGGGGCTGCGGAAATACGCCATCCACATGGCCGCGGCGAGGAAGACGGAGATGGCGATGAGCGCGGACGAGCGGCGGCGGATGAGCCAGGGAACGGCCGCGATGGCGATGGCCAGAAGGACAAGAACCCACCACTTGAGCAATTGCAGACGAATCCAGGGGTCGGCCGCCGGGTCCGCGGCAGGGGTTTGGCCGTGGTGATAATAGAAGATTAATAGGCCGGACATGACAACGGCAAGAATGGCGATGGTCAGCAGGCAGGGGTCATGGAGCAGGAAGCGAATTGTGCGTTGATAAAAGGTCGTGCCCGGCAGTGGCAGCTTGGGGCGCCAGGGAATGAAGAGACTCGCCAGCGGCAGCATTGCGGCGACGGCGGCGAGAACAATGATCCATCCCCAATTGCCGGCCGGAACCGTCCACCGGCTGACCAGAAGAGTAACGGTTACGCCGAATCCGAGGATCGTCACGAATGCGGTGCGGAACCGGCCGGCAAACAGCGGCCAGAGAATCAGGATCGGCGCGCCGATGAGAAGTTGGCCCTTGAGCATGCAGCCGATGGCGATGGTGGCGCCGGCGGCGAATCCCCAATCCAGCGAGACGAAAAGTGCGGCCAGGAGATAGGCGGGGATGATCCAGCAATCCCATTGCGGCCAGGCGTGGGCGTCCAGCAGCATGGCCGGGTTGAACCAGACCAGCAGCGCCGCCAGGAACCCGGCGAACCATGCCATGTAGGGGATCGTCATGCTCTGAATCGACGCGACCAGGGCGATGAAGATTGCCAGCAAAGTCAGCAGATCGGTGGCACCGGGGAGACTGGACTGTTCGTTCCAATCCGGCCAATAGCCCAGTCGGTAGGCGCGGTAAGCGTAATACCCGATCGACACCAGCGCAACGACGGCGGCGAGCACGCCGGTGGGGCGCAGCCACATGTCGGTGATCCACTGCGGCTCGACATCGGACGGCGGGCGGGCCAGAAGGGATCGCGTCCAGAACGACCGGGCCGGCGCGAGGCGCTGCTGATAGACGATGCGAAAAACGAGCAGGAAAGCGGCCAGGGCACCGAGGATTTCCGCGCCGGTGTTGAAATTGAGGAGCGGTTCGGTGATCGGTTTGGTTTCCGTCCAGTTGGTGACGTCGGGGTAGGTGTTCTTGACCCACTTGACCCACAGGCCGGCGCCCAGCAGGCGGAGGGGCGGATAGTCGATCATGTAATTGCCGTCGGCGTGGTGTGCGGCCATTGCGGCGTCGTAGGTGGCGAAATAGCCTCGGAAGAACTGGCGCCAGGTGATTTTGGGCGATGTGTCGCGGTCGGCCTGATGAATTATCTGCGCCTGGGCGAGTACGTCGTTGCCGCGTATCCAGGCGTTTCGGACGTCGGCGGGATAGCGCAGTTCCCCGGTGGTGGCGGCCCAGAAATTGCGGCGCAGGACGATCCCGGCGTAAAGGACGACAAGAGCGGCGGCCGCGAACGCGACCCACACGACAAGGCGGATCACCAATGTGCGGTTGGGGGATGGCGGGCGTTTTGGTTTCGATTGCATCCGGGCAAATTTGTACGGCAATACCGGCCTGGGACGCACGGCCGGACCAGACTGCGGGATTGATCCCGGCGGGGCTGTCGTGGTCAAATCCGCCAGGGTCGCATCGCCGTCGGCGGAAGGTTGACCGGCCGCCTGCGGCGAATCGGCAAGCGGCTGGCCCGCATCGTCACTGGCATCGGGGTCCGAGGATGTGGAAAAGAAGTCTTCTGTCACGCGAGGCTCGATTTTGAGAGAAGGTTGTTCTTCGGTTCAGGTCGATTCGATCGCGGCCACGATCGCGGCCGGCGGCGCTTGGGGATCAGGGCGGAGCAGAGGAAAACGGCCGCGATGGCCGTGGTGAGAAATCCAATGTCCGGATGAGCATTGGTGAGAAGCCAGGAAACCGAGGGCATGTAGCTGCCGGCGCTGGTCTGGCCGTAGTGAGTCATCGCCTGCTGAAGCGCCATGGCGCCGCCGACCAGGGCGATGACGATGTGCAGGAGGGTGAGTTCAGTGCTGGCGGCGATGACGGCGGCTGAGATGCAGGAGGACATCAGGAGATAGCGTTCGCTCATTTGGGTGAGGACGATGGGGAAGAGCACCCAGGGCGCGGCCAGGGCAATGAGGACGCGCGGATCGTTCTTGCGGGAATGGATGGCGGCGCCCAGGGCGCTGAGGAGCAGGCCCAGAAGGTAGATCGAGACCAGAAGTTCCTTCATCGTCACGGCGTGGTGCATGGAATCCAGGTTGAAGACGATGTCGCCGATCTGCCAGCCGTAGCGCACGGACAGGATCGACGTGAGATTGCTGAAGGTGTTTCCGCCCATCTGCATGACGGGGAATTTGTAGGTTCCGTATTCAAAGCCGACGTGATACCAGCCAAAATCGCCGTTGAGGCCGGATTGGGTTGCACCGGGCGCGGCCTGGCCGAAGCTCGAGATCCAGACCATGACGCCGAAGGTCATGAAGAACCAGGGGATCAGTCCGCGGCGCGGGAGCAGCCAGGGTATGGCGATGAGCATGAGGACAAGAGCGCCCTGGGCGATGGCCGTCACGTTTCGGCCGGTGATGGTGAGCCACGCGGTTCCGTCATGGTTATGGATGACCAGTGCGGGCAATGTCGGGAAGAGATAGTGGACGAAACAAACGGTCCAGCCCAGGACGGCGGAGATGAGCAGGGCGGAAAGAATAAAGCGAGTCAGCCCGCCGGTGGGCGCGTTGGACGCCGCGGCCGGTGGCTCGACGCGGCTCGCCGCGGGCGGCGCGAAAAGCGTCTGGAGGGCGGGTTCGACGCGCGCCGCCAGTGGGGCGGTTGGATTTACAGTGGCGTCATCGAGCAAACCGGCCGCGCGCGCATTGAGAGCGACGAAGTTGGCCCGGGCCGGATCGGGGGCGCTGGCGGCCGGGGGCGGGCGAAGCCGTCCGACGGCCAGGACGTAGCGGATGATTATTGATGCCAGGCCCAGCAGAACGGTCAACGACGCGTAAATACGCAGCAGAGTAAGATCTATTCCGAAGATCGGAACCCAGTGTGGGGCAAGCCAGGCCACGATTCCGACAACAATCGCCACCACGCTGGCCGTCAGGTAACGCACAATGACCGACTCGATACCCAGGAAAATAACCGTGAGCGCCAGAATGCGAAATAGGATAAAGTCATTGCCGGTGATGGGCATGCGGCGTTCGACAAGCCAGGCCAAAGTTCCGACAACAAGCGCCACCAGGCTGGCCGTCAAATAACGGAAAACCAGTGACATGGCGGCCAGGAGGATGATGGCCGAAGCCAGGACACGGAACAATGTAAGGTCATCGCCGGTGATGGGGATATAGCGTGGGGCAAACCACGCCGCGATTCCGGCGGCAATCGCGACTAAGCCGACCACGAAATGGCGCACGAAGAGCGACAGGACGCCCAGGACGATGGCCGCCGACGCCAGCACGCGAAACGAAACAAGGTCAATTCCCTCGATAGGAATCCAATGCGGCGCGAACATGGCCGCGATCCCAACGGCGATGGCGCTCGAACTTATTATCTGCTGCCAAAGAATCGTTAACCACCCCCACTGGTGAAAGCGCACGCTCAAGATCAATTTGGCGGTGACGATCGCGCCGACGGCGGCCATTGCGATCCACTGCATTTGCGGAACCTGCGAGACCAGAAACGGGCTGAGCACCATCGCGCCGCCGAAAATAAATCCGCTCAGAATACGAAGGCTGGGTCCGATCCGCCCGCCGAGCAGCGGCCAGAGAATCAGCACCGGGCCCGGCAGCAGGAGTTGGCCCTTGAACATCACGCCAACGGCCAGCACGATGCCCGCGCACAGCCACCAGTCGATCGAGGCCAGCAACGCCGAAATCAGGAAGAACGGGACCGACCAGACGTCCCACTGCGGCCAGACGTGCGAGACGGCGAGCACGGCCGGATCAAACCAGATGAACAGCGCGGCAACAAGTCCGCAAGCCCAGGCTTTGTGTGCGCGGGGCAATTGGCGGACGGAGATGATGAGGATGACCAGGAGCAGGCCCATGAACAGGAGATGTGCGCCGCTGGGCCACTGGTCGCCTTGAAAGGCGACCTTGCCGCACCAGGCCAGGCCGAATCCGGAAGCTATGGCGGCCAGAGCGCCGTTGCAGGGCCACCAGGGCTGGATTTCGAGCGGTTGCGGTGGAAGTACGGGGCGGTAAAGCCACGGCCCGATGATCGGCACGTTGGCCAGCGGGGGTGCAGGTCTCAATGCGGAAATCCCGGACGGCTGCGGATCGGCGGCTGGCGTTTCGGAAAACAACGCGGCCAGCCGTGACGGAAGCGCGGATATCCACATGACGAGATCAGCGACGGCCTGGTGGATCGACAGGCCGGGTTCGCTATGGCTGGAACCTTCGCGCCGAACCCAAACCCAGACAAGCAGGAACATCGCGACCGACGCGATGGCTGCGGCGATGGTGTTGCACCAGAGCATCGGCGTGGCCATGTCCTCTTTGGCTACGCTCCAGACCGGAGCATTTCCGTTGGGCAACGGGTAGTGGATTTGAACCCAACGGGCCCAGAGCGTCGCGATGAAAAGCCGGCCGGGCGGATAATCCAGGCCGAAATTGCCGTTGTCGGCGTCGCTGGTCCGCTTGAGCAAGTTGTCATAGAGGCGCTGCATCCCCATCACCGATTGCCAGACGGTCAGCGGGATTTTGCGGTCGTGTTGGTTAGCCACATCACGCCCGGCGGCCAGGGCGGCGTTGCCCTGGTTCAAGGCGTTGGCGATATCGACATTGAAGCGGATAGTGGTGGTGGTCTGCCAGGTGCGATCGCGCACGGCCAGGCCGGCGATCCAGCACTGGTAGCCCGCCCATGCGAGAAACGCGATGACCAGAAGCGTGGCGAGGATCGATTGCCAGATCGGCCGGCGCGTGAGCGCTGATGAGTTAGGTGGCGCGGCATCAACGGTTGGCGCCGGGGTTGGCGCGCCGGGAGCCGAGGAATCCGGTGTTTCCCACGGGGTCGAAACGGGCGCGACTGGGAGGAATTCGGTCATCGTTCTGGCTCATGCCTGTGGAGATGACATCCAGCTTACGCCCCTCCCGCCGGCAACGCCAGTGGGGCAAAGAAATCAACCACCGCCCTGGCCCGGGCGACCAATTGCGCCCAATGTCGTGCCGCGCATGTGCGCAGGCTTGTCCAGGCGCCGACGGCCGGCGCTGGGCGCGATGGCAGAGTGGCGGCCACCAGAAACAGCAGGGCGCAGGTCACGACAATCCAGCCGGAATTGGGGTAGGCGGCGCCGGCCATCGCGGAAATCGTAAAGGCCTTTTCATTGCCATAGGAGGTGCGGATCTGATCCATGGTCATCATCGCCCCGGTCGCGCCCAGGAGCAGGTGAAGCAGCGACATCCCGCCGGATGCGCCGATGACGGCCGCGGAGATCGCCGAACTCATCAGCAGATAGCGTTCGCTCATCTGCGGCAAAAGGGCGGGAAAGAGCACCCACGGCGCGGCCAGAGCGATGAGGATGCGCGGGTCGTTGCGGCGGGCGTGCCTGGCGGCGGCGGCGGCGCAGATCAGCAGCGCTGCGCCGTAAACGATTGCCAGTTCCATGCGCCGGTCGATATCGACCTCGCCCCAGACCGGCAGAGTCAGCGAGCCGACCAGCTCGTGAATGTCGCCGCTGATCCAGCGCATCTGGGTCAGCAGCACCGGGAGATTGCTGAAATCGCCGACTCCCATCTGAATGTTTGGGAACTTGTCCGTGCCGTAGACGAAACCGACGTTGTACCAGCCCCAGTTGCTGCTGCTGGCGTAACCGAAGAAGAACTGCCCGAGCAGCACGCCTGCGGCTGCGGTTGTGAGCACCGCCGCAGGAATGTGACGCACGCGAACCAGCCACGGCAGGATGATGATGGCGGCGACCAGCAGCCGGAAGGCGATACGATCCGACGGCGCGGAGAACGGCGGTTGCATCCGCACGGCGGCGATCGCATAGGCGATCGCCATGGCCGACACGACCAACGTGACCAGGACAATTGCCGCCCCGGAAGGCCGCCGCGCCAAATCAAAGGGGTCGGGAGTCTTTGATGCACCGGGACCAATCAAAGACTCCCGACCCCTTTGATTCGCCCGGCGCCGGCGCCATCGGACGATCAGACGCAGCGATAACCTGACGACAATGGCCACTCCCGCAACGACGGCCGCGAAAATCGCGATCCGCTCGATCCACTGCCGCAGTTCGGGATTGACGGTCAAGAACGTGTAATCGGCGCTGGGGACCAGGAACGTCCAGAGCAATGCCACGCCGCCGGCCAGGAATCCGCCGGCGATGCGCCATGCCGCGCCCCAGCGGCCCGCGAAGATCGGCCAGAGAAACAGGATCGGGGCGCCCAGCAGCGACTGGGCCTTGAACATCGCCCCGCCGGCCAGCAGGGCGCCGGCGAGAAACCAGAGATTCAGCGATGCCACCAGCGCGGCCGTCACGAAGAACGGCACGCACCAGACATCCCATTGCGGCCAGACGTGCGAGACCGCCAGCACGGCCGGGTCGAACCAGAGCATCTCCGCGGCGATCAATCCGCACGCCCAGGCGCGATGGGCCGTCGGCAGCCGGCGCACGGATATGATCAGCGTCAGAAAGAGGGCTGCCATGGCGAACCATGTTCTGTCGTCAGGCCAATCGCCTTCATGCGCGGTCAAGCGAATCAATAGGACAAGCCCCCAGGCCGAGGCGATTGCGGCCAAAGCTCCATGACATGGCCACCACTTTTCGATCTCCGGCGGCGCCCCAGACGCCGCATCGCGCCGGCCGCTGCGCAGAACCCAGAGGAAGACCAGGAAGAACATCGCGACGGCGGATTCCGCGGCCGCCCACGTGTTGAGCCTGAGCATCGGCTCGGACACGAACGCCCTGGGGCTGTCGGTCCATCCGCCCAGACGCGGGAAATGGGCGGCCGCCCACCGCGCCCAGAGCGAAGCGACGAAAAGCCGGCCGGGCGGATAGTCCAGCCCTCCCGGCCCGCTTTTGTAGTCCAGGCTCATTGCCTGCAGTAGCTGCCAGATGGTGAGCTGATCCAGGGCGGTCAGTTTGCCCCCGTCAGCGCGGTGGCGGGTCGCGTCCAGGCTGCGGGCCAGGTCCAGCACATGCCGGCCATGGGCAAATGCATTTTCAATATCCCCACTAAAGTGATTGCCGCGATTGGCCGTCCAAATGTCATTGCGCAGTTGCGTCCCGGTCAGCCATGACTGATACCCCACCAGCGCCAGAAATGCCGCGACGATGAGGATCGCCAACCCCGACTGCCAGATCGGCCGCCGCGACGGCCGTTGCAACGCCGCCCGCTGGCCCGAAACTTTGATCTGTGGGTCAGTCATGCCCAGCGACGCCGTAGAATTCCCTCAACCGCCCGATCATGTTCCTTCCGATGCGCGATCGCGCCGAAAGTTGCGAACCGCCAGATAGAATACCCGGCCGGGAGGCAAGTCGATAGCATTCTCGGGTCCGGCTTGTCAATCTCCATGTGGGGTTTTAGAATAGCATTAAGTGATAATGATGGCATGACGCCGGTGCGGGGCTTATGGCGCCGTGCAGCGGGGTGCCGTCAGGGGCTTGGCTTTTCGCGGAAAGCCTTGTCTTGTCAGGCCTTGGGAACGGTCGTCTGGATTGCCGGCGGGCGCATGATTCGCACTGGCAGCCGGAGGATGGGCATGAACGTTGTGTTAACTGGAGCCGTGTTCGCGGCGTGGGCTGCGGTCGCGGCGATAGTGGGCGCCTGGCTGCTGGCGGCGTGGCCACGGCGGCGGGCGGTTGTGGCATGTGCTGGCGATTGGCTCGCGGCACGGGGGATGATCGTCGATCGCATCGTCGCGATGCACTCACAGTCGGCCGGGCGGCTGCAACCAGGCCGGGCTCCGCCGGAAAGAGGAAGTGACAGCGGCCGGGACGATGGGGCGCTGGCTCGGATGAGCTTGCTGCGATTGGACGGAGCCGCCGTCGCTGGTGGTGTCGATCCCAACGGTCTGTTTGAATGGTCCGCAGGACATTTGTTCCGCCCACGATCTGGCGCCGTTCGGCGCGCCTCGTGGCCGGGGACGTATACTCATGAATTTCACTTATTTCGCCATTGGACTGCTGATAGGTTTGATAACCGGCGGGGCGGGAATCTGGGTGGGCCTGTCGGTTCTCGGTAAGCGCCTGATCGAAAAAGCTCGTGCCGAAGCGGAGGCGATTCGGTCAAGCCTGCTGGCTGACGGCCAGAACAAGGCCCGCGAGATCGAACTGGCCGCCAGTCAGGAGCAACTCAAGCGCAAGCAAACGACCGACAAGGAAACCGAGGCGACGCGCGTCGAGCTGCGTGCCCTCGAGCAGCGGCTGAGCAAGCGCGAAGACACGCTGGACCGCAAGCTTGACACTCTCTCGGTCAAGGAAAAGCACCTGGACGACCTGGAAGCCAAGCTCGAACAGAGGGACAAAGCCCTGGCCCAGAAGGATCAGCAGATGTCGGACACTCTGCGCGAGCAGAAGGAACGTCTCCTGCAGATCACCAACCTCTCGCCGGATCAGGCCCGCGAGATGCTCCTCCGCCGCGTCGAAGATGAGTGCAAGCGCGAGGCCGGCGAAATCATCATCCGCACCACCGAAAAAGCCCAGGAAGAGGCCAAGGAAAAGAGCCGCCAGATCATCCTTCAGGCGATCCAGCGCTACGCATCCGAGCAGACGGCCGATCACACCGTCTCTTCGGTGGTCATCCCATCGGACGACATGAAGGGCCGCGTCATCGGCCGCGAGGGTCGCAATATCCGCAGCTTCGAGAAGGCAACCGGCGTCGACGTCATCATCGACGATACGCCGGGCCTGGTGGTCGTCAGTTGTTTTGATCCCGTCCGCCGCGAGATCGCGCGGTTGTCGCTGGAGCGTCTGGTTCAGGACGGCCGTATTCATCCCGCCCGCATCGAAGAGGTGGTGGCCACCATCAGCAAGGAGATGGATGAAGAACTGATCCGCCTCGGTAAGGAGGCCGTGCAGGAGGCCAATCTCCAGGTGGCCAAGCCCATCCTGCCGATGCTGGGCCGGCTGGCGTATCGCACCAGCTATGGGCAGAACGTGCTGAAGCATTCGATGGAGGTGGCGTATATATCGCAGGTGATCGCGGCCGAGCTGGGACTGAACCCGACGCTGGCCCGCCGGGCCGGCCTGCTGCACGATATCGGCAAGGCGATGGACCACGAGCAGGAAGGCGGCCATCCGCAGCTCGGCAAGGAATTCCTGCGCCGATTCGACGAACCCGAGGCCGTGCTCAACGCGGCCGAGGGCCATCACGGCGATGTCCCGGCCACCACGCCGTACACGCCGATCGTCACGGCCGCCGACGCCATCAGCGCCAGCCGCCCCGGCGCCCGCCGCGAGAGCCTCGAGCGCTATGTCAAACGCCTCCAGGATTTGGAAGACCTGGCGATGACCTTCCAGGGCGTTCGTCAGGCCTACGCGATTCAGGCCGGCCGGGAGGTGCGCGTCATCGTCGATGCCAAGCTGGTGGACGACATGGTTTCCGCCAAGATCGCCCGCGACATCGCGCTGAAGATCGAGCACGAGATGAACTATCCGGGCGAGATCAAGGTGACGCTCATCCGCGAGGTCCGAAGCGTCGAATACGCAAGGTAGCGTTAATCATCACGACGGGAGCCACATGCCCAAATTGACCATCGAAGGGATTGGCGAGTTCCAGGTTCCGGCCGGCAAGCGACTCATCCTCGCCCTGACCGACGACTGCAAGATCGACCAGTTGCACGCCTGCGGCGGGTTGGCCAAATGCACGACCTGCCGCGTGCAGTTCATCAAGGGCGAGCCGGATAAGGTGACCACGGCCGAGCGCAACATCCTGGCTGTCCGCGGCCTTGGCGCCATGCCCGGCGTGCGCCTGGCCTGCCAGATGACCTGCGATCGCGACATGCACATCAAGGTGATCAGCCGCCTTGCCGGCTCAGGCCGAGCCGACGCCGGCACGCGCCCCGCCGAACAAATCGAGCCGCCGCCGGTGTGGAGTTGATTATCGGCCCCGCGACCGCCAGCCAAGACGAGCGATGGAGGAAATTCCGATGCTGGAGAAGAATGTTCTTGACTATGAGTCACGGCCAAACGACGAGCGGCAAACGCGCACTGTGAGCAACCGGCAGGCGAGGATGATCTGCGCCGCAATTCTGTGCACCGGCGGCCTCGTGGCTCAGGAATGCCAAGGCAATCGAGTGGGCGGCGACATAGCGGGCGGAATACTGGCCTCGCTGGCCTTTATCGTCTTTCTTATTGAGTTCATCCAAAGCTATCTGTAGCAAGCAAGGGGCAGATGCGCAGCCACGCTGCTCTGATGACAGCACGTATCCCGATGTCTATACTGCCCGGGCGACCCCATGCAGTACAAAAGCAACCCGAAACATTCGGACCCTTGGCAGCGAGGCAAGAAGGGCTCTCTCTGTGAGCCGAAGGTACGACCTCTTGCCGAGCATCTGCTTGAGGGCAGCGTTGTGGTAGGGGACAGACGTTACGCGGTTCACGAGGGCAAAGCGTATTGCGGACAGGAGGAAAGTGCTGACGTCTGGCATGGCTATCCCGTGGGCTGGATTGAAGTACCGGCGAAACTGGTCCACCAGTGGGTGAACGAAGGCAAGTTGTTGAAGCGCGACGTGAAGAGGTATTGGGAGAACCACGCATGACAGCCCAAAGGGAATTCCTCTCCGGGGACCGAAGGCGCTTCGCCTTCAAGCTGGCTTTTCACCCCGACCCCGACGAGGGGCTCGGAGCGACTCTTGAGGACTCCTTGGCATGGGGCAGCTTCGAGATCTGGGCGGGTGGTCAGAATCTCTGCGAGCATGCCGAGCAGGGCGAGCCTGTTGCCGCTGTCCATTGGTACATGCTGCCGTGGCTGGAATGGCTGGTCGCCAATTGGGATTGTCTCCTTCACGATAGCCGGCTGCCGATTCGCAACGCCGCGGTTGACGCGTGGAATTCGTTGGCCGAGACGGCATTTCCGCCCGATTGGTCTTCGCCGGAAGAGGAAGAACGTTGGCACGCAACGTGGAAGCAATGGTGGAGCCGGCACTGCATTTTGGCTGCAAGACACGGCGGGTTGTTCCCGAATGTTTTCGTCAGGCGATGGCAGGATTTGGTTGAGGTGTCATGGGGCCCCGCTCGACTTGCCGGCCAGCCGCCGCATTACGTGTTTCTGGCATCGAAGGGATACAGACGGTTTGGCGTTGAGGAGGTCAGCGTCGCCCTCTACGATGTCCTCGAGGGAGCCGCGGCTCATCTGCGGAAAGCGCTGCCGGACTCCAAGAGAATCGGCGACCTGCAGACCTCGGTCCGCGCTCTCACAAAGACATCCAGGACGAGGCGCATGGCAATCCTCTCGGGACTTGGTGAGAGCGCATGGCGCGAGATGGAGAACTCGGTGCCGGCAAGCCCCTCGCGCGAAGCATTCGAGGATATTTTTGTCGGAGAGGCGACGGACCTTGCCGTGACCGCCGCGGGCTCCGCCGCGTTGATGTTCGGATCAACGTCGCCAACATTGTCGGCGGATGACGTGAATGTTCTGGCCAGAACGTTAATTCAACTTTACTCCTCGCAAGGCGAACATCAGGTTTTGCAAAATCTGGTTCGTCCGGAGCCGCTTGAGAACAGCGACGCCCGTCCGTGGCACCAAGGCTATGCCTTGGCCGACGAAGTTCTTGAGCAGCTCTCGTTGCCGAAGGCCGGAACCGACTCGATTGATATTGAAGCGCTGTGCAGGGATCTGGGCATCAGGTTGGGAAGCCTGCAACTGGAAGATCAGAGCATCAGGGCCGTTGCACTAGCCGGATCCCATCACAGTCCCGCCATATTCCTCAACGAGCGGCATGACACGCACCACTGGCCGTCAGGAAAGCGGTTCAGCTTGGCACACGAGCTGTGCCATCTTCTTTTTGATCGGTCGTACGGACGACGATTGGCATTGGCTTCGGGCCCATGGGCGCCAAGGGATGTGGAACGGCGAGCGAACTCATTTGCCGCCGAGCTATTGATGCCGGCGACACTGATTCACCGCCTTAAGGCGGAAATGGTAGTATCGCTGGCCAGTCGTGCCGGTATTCTGCAGCTATCGTCTCGGCTGCGCACGAGCTTCACTGCAACGCTAGAGCACGTCGCCAACTTAGGGCTTATCTGTGAATCTGAACGAGAACGCATAAGGAACGAGGCCGATTCTTGCCAATCTTAATTGTCTCACGGCTCAGCGCATTTGCTGGTCAGAACATGCACAAATTCACACGGCGGTTCTGGCGCGGGCCGGGGGCGCGGGAGCCGAGGTAGCGGTCCTTTGTCCAACCGGGGGCTGGGGCTTTTGCGTGGGATGCGCCTCCGAACTTGCACAACCACCGACGAAGACCCCCACCTCTGTCCCCCCCTGAGTAAATTGAGAGGAGGAAGAGACGACGGTCCCGAGGGCTGGGACGCCCTTCTTGGTTGTTGCAATTATTCTTACTTCCGGGTCGTAGCTGCCGCGCCATCGCGCAATCGAACCAGGGGCAACACGCATTCGACGAGTTCATCGACGGAGAGTTCGCCGGCGTTGAGCGTGAGGGCGAAGGTCTCGGCCGTGATCTCCCTGCCGGACCAGTAGCGATGGTAGAAGACCTTGCGATTGTGTTCGGCCTCGGCGACGCGCAGGGCGGCCTGGTGGTGGTCCAGATCGTACGTCTTGGCGAAGTATTTGATCCGATGCTCAAGCGGCGCGATCAGTCGAACGTGGACGCCGCCGGGCAGGCCGGCCGTCACGAACTGAGCGCCGCGACCGACCAGGACCGCGTGACCGGCGGCGGCCAGGGCGCGGATGGTCATCGCGATCCGTTTGTAGGCACCGAATTCCGATACGTGGTGCCCCGCGCCGCTGGCCGCGAATCCCTGCACGAAATCGTCCAGCCAGGTGTTTGGCTGTTCCTCGACGGCCTCGATCACCCGTTTCTCGATGCCGTGTTCGGCGGATACCTTGTCGAGCAATTCATTGTCCCAGGCCGTCCAATCACCGCCGGGAAAGCTGTTGAGCCGTTCGGTCAATCGCTGGGCGAATGAGCGGGCGTTGGCGCCCGGTTGGCGGCTGACGGTGACGAAGGTGCGAGCCGGAGGCTTGGCCCCGCCGACGCGCTTGGCGCCGTCCCATGTATACAGCGCCGCGTCCAGGACGGCCCGGGCGGTTTTCGGATCGGAACCAAAGGAATGGGCTGATAGTGCGCACATGATCGCCTCCGTTCAAATGTTGTTGCCACGTTTCGGTCGCGGCATTGCCGCAGCAGTCTACCAAAACGCCGGCCCGTGTGGCGGTCGATGGCTGACAATGAGCAATAGCCAGCTTCGGCCAGCGGCCGAATTGCGACTGCCATTATTGCAGGTTCGATTTTCGAGGACCGTCGTTTTCAAGCTGCCAAATGCGACATTTTTCTGGCCTCTCATTTGCATTCGCTTATGTTATCAGGGATTGGCATAGAGTTGATCTGTCCCTTGTTTCCAAGCTGAGGCGATCATGCGATTTGATAAATTCACGATCAAGGCCCAGGAAGCGGTGGCTCGGGCCCAGGAGATTGCTCACGAAAAGAACCACGCGGAGATTCAGCCGTTGCAT
>Ga0181520_10005361_pt1 | contig 20512 bp, 21 predicted proteins | sample PEATcosm2014_Bin_29_FD_132451 | JGI IMG/M metagenome (GOLD analysis project Ga0181520, IMG submission 132451) | Peatland microbial communities from MTU Mesocosm Facility, Houghton, MI, USA - PEATcosm2014_Bin02_30_metaG | ecosystem: Environmental > Terrestrial > Soil > Wetlands > Peat | place... | reverse complement strand
AGGAGCCAGGAGCCAGGAGCCAGGAGCCAGGAGCCAGGAGCCAGGAGCCAGGAGCCAGGAGCCAGGAGCCAGAAGCCAGGAGCCAGAAGCCAGAAGCCAGAAGCCAGAAGCCAGAAGCCAGAAGCCAGGAGCCAGGAGCCAGGAGCCAGGAGCCAATGCGCTTGTAATCCGTGGCGTGGTGTGCGAGAATGTCGATGCGCGAGGCGGCGGCGCATTCTCTGAGGAGTTGTGGCAGCGGCGATGGAACCGATGCAGGAGCTTGTCGATGCGGGGCAGTTCGGGACCGCTTGGACCATCATCTGCGCGATACTGACCCTCGGGTGCATCACCGTGGGGGCGATGCTCGTGCGGAGGGCACGATGGGGTGTGGGGCAGGCGGCTGCCCTGGCGCTCGTCGGTCCGCTGCTATACGGGGCCTGGCGGTATTATGCGTGGATGGTCCGGTACGATCCGCAAACGGGCTATTGCGGGCTGCACAAGGTCTCGGTGCTGCTTGTGAATGTGGGGGTGTTCGTGGCGGTGGGAGTGGCCGGCGGGTTGGTGGCGCGGCGGCTTGGGAATCGGCAGACAGACAGCGCATGAGGATGCCATGATCGCCGAGTGAACTCGGCGCTGGACATAGACGGTCAAGTACCGGGCATTGAGGTGCCCGGCCTGTGAACACACGCCCCCGAACGCGGAGATGTTCCGCCTCCAGGGCGTCACAATCTGAGGGAGGAGCCAAAAGGATATGGCTGCCAAGATCTACTACGACAATGACGCAAATATGGACCTTCTCAAAGGCAAGAAGATTGCCATCATCGGCTACGGCATTCAGGGGCGGGCGCAGTCGCTTTGTCTGCGCGACAGCGGCCTCGATGTCGTCGTCTCGGACCTGCCGGGCACGGTCAACTACGACAAAGCGGTCGAGGACGGCTGGACCCCGGTGCCGGCCGACGAAGCCGCCAAGCAGGGCGACATCATCCAGGTCCTGACGCAGGATGACCTGCAGGCCAAGGTCTACAAGAGTTTCCTCGAGCCGAACCTGGTCGCGGGCAAGGCCCTGTGCTTCTCGCACGGGTTCAACATCCACTTCGGGCAGATCAAGCCGCCCGCCTTCGTTGATGTGTTCATGATCGCCCCGAAGGGCCCCGGCGCGCTCGTCCGCGAGTGCTATGAGGCCGGCACCGGCGTGCCGTCGCTCGTCGCCGTGTTCCAGGACGCCTCCGGCCAGGCGCTCCAACTTGCGCTGGCATACGCCAAGGGCCTCATGGTCACCCGCGCGGGCGTCCTCGAGACCACCTTCGCCGAGGAGACCATCACCGATCTGTTCGGCGAGCAGGCCGTCTTGTGCGGCGGCGTCTCCGAACTCATCACCGCAGGCTTCGAGACCCTCGTCGAGGCAGGCTACCAGCCCGAGATTGCCTACTTCGAGTGCCTGCATGAGCTGAAGCTCATCATGGACCTCATCTACAACAAGGGCATCACCGGAATGCGCCGCGGCGTGTCGGACACCGCGACCTTCGGCGACCTCACCCGCGGCCCGCGCGTCGTCACCGACGAGACTCGTGCCGAAATGAAGAAGATCCTGCGCGAAATCCAGGACGGCTCCTTCGCGAAAGAGTGGATCCTCGAGAACATGACCGGACGGATGACCTACAACGCGATCCTCGACGAGGGCGACGGCAAGCTCATCGAAGAGGTCGGCAAGAAGCTCCGCGCGATGATGCCGTGGCTGAAGCCGTAACGGCAGGAGTTAGGAGCCAGGAGTTAGAAGTTCAGGAGAACGGCTGACGGCAAACGGCAGGAACGGCCGGGAGGCGACCCCATACGGGATGCCTCCCGGCTTTCGTGTTCTGGAGAGGACGGCTTCGGAAAGGAACGAGATCAGGGCTGAGTCGCTGCGGCTTCCTTCCTGCGAAGAAGGCCTACATTAATGAAGTCGCAGTCGCGGCAGAGCGGAAGGTTGCGGAAGTCGAAGGCGCAATGTTGGCGGCGGAGGGCGCTGAGCTTCGGTGAACGGCGCCAGAAGTCGCGCAGGTCGGGAATGTCTTTGATATGACCGGGGGACATGTCGCCGTTGATGTCCACGCAGCAGGGTGAGAGCGTCCCGTCGGCGAGGATGACCAGATACTCCCACAGCGCCGGGCACGGGCGCAACTCATCGCCCGGCAGCCGCCGGGGCACAGGCGTCACGCCGTCCACTCCCTGATACTCCCGCACCACCTGAACGTCCACCTGATCCGCCAGCTTGCGCCAGCGTGCCACGAAGGGCGCAAGCTCCGCGGCGGTGTCAGCGGCGACCGGCGCTTCGGCGGTGGCGTCCTGTGTTTGGACGCCGGCCATGACCATCGTCTGCACGATGAGCCTCGGCCTGGTGCCGGAAGTCTGATGCGCCAGCCGGCACATCTCCTCGACTGCGCCGGTAACCTCGTCATAGCTTGCGCCCCGCCGAATCGCCTCATAGGTCTCTCGTGTTGCGCCATCGAGGGAGAACACGATCTCGGTCAGCCCTGAGTGCAACAACTCCTTCGACAATTCCGCATTCAGCAGTGCGGCATTGGTGTTGATCGTGACCTGGGGAATGCCGGCCTTGCGGGCCGCGCGGATCATCGCCAGCAGGCGGGGGTGAAGAAGCGGCTCGCCCATGAGGAACAGGCGGAGTTTCTGCACTCCCGCTGCGGCGCACTTGGCTGCGATCTCGTCGAACTCCTCGAGCGACATGAGCTTCGGCGGGCGACGCAGGGACTCGCGCGGGCACATCACGCAGTTGAGATTGCAGGTGTTGTTGATCTCGACCTGGACCCAGGCGGGGCGGTCAGACGCCGGTTGGATGCTGCGGCGCAGGGCACGAACGCGGCTCTTGAGGGCAGGAAGGAAGGGTGGCATACCGGAAGCTGCCGCCTTTGTCTAGGAGGGGATCAACTCGTTCTCCGGGCCGCCACCGAAAAGCAGGATCAGAACCACGACGGCCACGTACAGCGCCACGTTGATGAGCATCGGCGCATCATTCAGGAAGACGTGGTCGGGCGCGTCGCCCTCGTCCCGGCGGTGCACCAGGTACAGATAGCGGAAGATGCCGAAGAGGACGAAGGGGATCGTCAACATCAGGTTGTGATTGCCGAACTCCCGCACCGTGCGCTCATTGATCGTGTACAGGCAGTACGACATGAGTGTCGAAGCGGTCACGACGCTGATCATCTGATCCAGCAGGGCGGGACTGTACTCGTCGAGGATGCGCCGGTGCTCGCCCGCACCGTCCTCGAGCAGCACCAACTCCTGCCGGCGCTTGGTGAGCACCAGGAACAGCGCGAGCAGCATCGTGCAAATCAGCAGCCACGGCGAGATGGCCGCCGCCAGCGCGGTGACCCCAGCCACAGCGCGTAGGACGAAGCCTGTGGCAACCGCGAGGACGTCCCAGATGACGCGATGCTTGAGAACGAAATCGTAGAGGATGGTGATGGCGAAGTACAAAGTGGCGACAACGCCGGTGGCCACGTTCAGCCTGAAGGCTCCGGCGATCGCGACGGGAGCCAGGATTGCGGCGGCGACCGTCGCCACTTTCGCGGGCAGTCGCCCGGAGGCAATGGGGCGGAACCGTTTCCGAGGGTGCTTGCGATCTTCTTCAACATCGACGAGATCGTTGATGATGTAGACCGATCCCGACAGCAGGCAGAAAATGGCGAACGCGGCGGTAGATCGCGCGATGGATGCCGGGTCGCTGTACTGGCGAGCGAAGAGCAGTCCCGCGAACACGAGGAGGTTCTTCGTCCACTGCTTGGGGCGCAGAGCCGCGATCAGGGCAGGGGCGAGGGTCCCCATCAGTGGCATCTCCAGGATTCGTGTGTCTACCATTACTACGCCGCTTTGGCAACCGGCGGGCGAAGGGCTCTGAATCTTGTCAGAGGCTGATCATATTCCAGGATGAATAGCGAACGGCGATTGACCACAGTCGTCATGCCGGTTTCCGGCACTCTGGAACGATGCAAAGGCGACGGCCCTACCCCGTCCCCGCTTCGCGGGGCCACCCCTCCCGTTCCGGGAGGGGAGAGGCAAACGGCGATTCTCGCGCAGTAGGGAACTGCTGCTGTTCTCCCCTCTCCACTGTGCCGCGCTCTGCGCGGCCCGGAGAGGGGCCTACCCGCTGTAGGCGGGTCAGGGTGAGGTTGCCGTTCGCCCGGCGAACGGCATCGAACCACAGAGACACAGAGGGCACAGAGAACGACTGGGAAACGGCCCGTCTGCCCCATGATAGACGCTCAAGGACGGTGTCGTTCACTGTGTTCCCTGTGTCTCTGTGGTCAATCGCCATCCATCTCTCCGCAGGGCATCTCATTGCCGAGCAGGGCCGCGCAACCGGCGTAGCAATACTACGCGGTCTCATCGGAGCGTAGCAGCGGGAACAGCACGACTTCGCGAAGGTTCGGCTTGTCTAATAACAGCATTGCGAGCCGGTCGATGCCCATCCCCATGCCGCCGGTCGGCGGGAGGCCGTATTCGAGGGCGGTCACGAAGTCGCGGTCATAAGGATGCGCCTCCACGTCCCCGCCCTGCCGCATCCGCTCCTGCTCCTCGAAACGGCGTCTTTGATCGATGGGGTCATTGAGTTCGCTGAAGGCGTTGCCGATCTCCTCGGCGCCGATGAAGGGCTCGAAGCGTGCCGTCAACTCCGGCTCGCCGGGCTTGCGCTTTGCCAGAGGGGAGATCGGAACCGGGTAGTCGATGACGAATGTCGGCTGGATCAGCGTCGGCTGGACGTACCGGTCGAAGGCCTTGTTCATCAGCGCGAAGGCGTCATCGCCCTGGAACTTGCCCAGATCGAGGTCCTTGCAAGCCTCGTGCGCCGCCTCGCCACTGTCGAAGGACGAGAAGTCGATGCCGGTCTTCTCGCGCACCGATTCAATGAGAGGGATTCGTCGCCACGGCGGGGTGAGATCGATCTCGTGGCCCTTGTACGTGAACTGTAAACACCCGTTCACCGCCTGCGCCATGTGGCAGACCAGGCCCTCGAACAGGTCCATCATCCCCTGATAGTCCGTGTATGCCTGATAGGCCTCGAGGATCGTGAACTCCGGGTTGTGGCGGGTGTCGATACCCTCGTTGCGGAAGGCGTGGCCGATCTCGTAGACGCGCTCCAGCCCGCCCACGACCAAGCGCTTGAGATATAGCTCCGGCGCGATGCGCATGAACAGGTTCATGTCCAGCGCATTGTGATGCGTGGTGAAGGGCCTCGCCGCCGCGCCGCCGTAGATCGGCTGCAGGACCGGGGTCTCGACCTCGAGAAAGCCGCGGGTGTCGAAGTATTCGCGGACCGCGCGGATCATGGCGCAGCGCTTGCGGAAGATCTCGCGCACTTCAGCATTGACGATGAGATCGACGTAACGCTGCCGGTAGCGCTGCTCCTGGTCCTGGAGGCCGTGGAACTTCTCCGGCAGCGGGCGCAGCGACTTCGACAGGAGGGTGAAGTCGCTCACGTTTACCGTCACTTCGCCGGTGCGAGTCCTGAAGACCGTGCCGGTGGCTCCGACGATGTCGCCGATGTCGAGGTGGTTCAGCGCCGCGTATCGTTCCTCGCCGAGCATGTCGCGCTTCGCATACACCTGAACCTTCGCGGTTCCGTCGACGAGGTCGGCGAAGGTCGACTTGCCCATGTTCCGCAAGAGCATCAAGCGGCCGCAGACGGAAACGACTTGGCCCTCCAGCTCCTCGAAGCCCTCGACGACCTGCTGGTTGAAGTGCGTGCGGTCATATTTGTGGATAGCGAACGGGTCCGTCCCGGCGGCCTGCAGGGCCTCCAACTTGCCGCGCCTCACCAATTCCTGGTCTGACTCTTGCGCCATGAAGCTTACCTCAGTCCGTGGGTGTCGCCTCGAAAGTGCCGCGTAAGGGGGCCCCGCGTGGGGCGGGCGTCTCGCCCGCCAGGGCCGTCCTGCCCCGACCGAATGGGGGGAAGCAGGCAACTCGTAGAATGGCAAAGTGGCAAGATCGCTGAATGGCTTTAGCACCTTGGGGGGATTGCATCCCCCAAACCCCCGCGATCTTCAACGTCAAAGGCCGCAACGGTTCACGGCCAACAGAGCCCTAGCTGATCCCCATCTCACGTCGTTTGCGCTCGGCCTTCTCGCGGGTCTTGGCGATGAACTCCTCGCTCACCGTACGCTCGAAAGACCGGAAGCCGGCGAGCTTGAACCCGTGCTTGTCCGCCAGCGCAGTGATCTCCGCCACTTGCTCGGGCGCGATGTCCCTGCCGATCGAGTAGTCGGAGACCATGCCCTCGAGAGCGAGCATCATCGTCTCCGCCATGCACGCGTATGCGGTCTTTGGCGGGAAGCCGAAGTTGAAGTGGAAGTCCACGTCGCCGGGCACCTCCACTGCGCCGCCCTCGATGACCAGCACGTCCTCACGCTGTAGTGCAACTGCGTGAGACACGTCGCGCGGGCGGGCGACATCACAGACGACCGAACCGGGACGCAGGGCATCAGCCGGGACAACATCCGAGATGGCCGAGGTCACGGTGATGACGATGTCGCTGGCCGCGAGCGCCTTGGGGATGTCCGTCAGGGCGCGCACGTTGTCGATGCCGGCATCGCGCATCTCCTGTACGACCCGCTCGGTCGCATGATCCCGTCGTCCGACGACGTCGATCTCCGCCACCTTGCCTGCGAGGCCGCGGACGCACGCTCGCCCGATCGATCCGGTCGCGCCGAGCACCGCCGCCCGCACCTGCGTGGGGTCGATGCCCATGACTTTCGCTGCGTTCACCGCTCCCTGGACCGCCGTCGCAATGGTGTAGCTGTTGCCCGTGGTGACCCCGATGTCGAGGGCATCCGCGATGGACTTGCCGGCGTCTCCGACGATAGCCGTGTAGGCCCCGAGGCCGACGATCTCGGCTCCGAGGTCCTGCGCGATCTTCCCGCACTCGATGATCTTACGGATCGACGCGGCGGGGTCGTCGTCGACGAGCTGTCGGGTTGTAAGCGGGCATCCGATGAACCAGCCCTCGGTCTCAGCGCCGACGGCGGACCGCACTCCGGTGATCTTGCTGATGATCTTCGGCGAGATAAAGCGCAAAGCGCGCTCGATCCAGCGATCAGGTAGATGCGCCAGCACCTTGTACTTGCGCCCCGCGTCTCGGGCCTCGACTGCGTGAATGATGAAAGCGAACCTGCTCAAGTTTTCACACCTCAGAACATCAGATGGTGAATGTCGGGCGATGCCCGGTTTGGCCGCGACAGCGGTCTGCCGGGTCGCCTCACCACTCGCTGTCGACCTCCGGCGCGGCCCAGCGGAGAAAGACGTCCGCAAGCTCGTCGAGGGTCTGCACGTGGTTGATCTGGCCGCGAAGGCTTCCGCCCCCCGGCATCCCGTGGGTATACCAGCGCACATGCCCGCGCATCTCGTGCATGGCGTTCTGCTCGTTATCGTGTAATGCCAGCATCTGGGCGTGACAAAGCGCCATTCCGAGGCGCTCGCGCCAGGGCGGGTCGGGCATGATGCTCGCCGTCAGAAGGTCGTTCGGACCCAGGCCCATCGCAAGGGCCTCGGCCGCCTGCCGGAAGAGCCACGTTCGGCCCAGCGCCCCGCGCGCGATCATCACTCCGCCGCAGCCGAGGTCGAGCATCCGCAGCACATCGCTGACGGTGAAAACGTCGCCGCTGCCGAGGACGGGGATGCTGACAGCCCGCACGAGCCTCTCGATGCTGCCCAGGTCGACCGTGCCGGCAAAGTGCTGCGCGGCGTGTCGCCCGTGAATGCCGAGCGCGCCGACGCCGACGTCCTGCAGTCGCCGGCCCAACTCGATATACGACTCGTCGCCCGCGTACATGCCGGCGCGAAGCTTTGCGGTGATCGGCACATGCGCGCAATCGACCATTGCGCGGGCGATATCAACCGCCCGGTCAGGGTCGCCCAACAACGTGACGCCCGCATTGGCGCGCCGCACCTTGGGCACGCCGCAACCCATGTTGATGTCGATGATGTCCGCCCCGGCAGCTTCGGCGATGGGCACCGCCGCCGCCATGATGTCGGGCTCCCCGCCGAAAAGCTGCACCGACACGGGGCGCTCGGACGGATGCGACTTCATCAGGTGAGCGGTCTTGCGATTTCCGTGTGATATCGCCATCGCCGAGACCATCTCGGTGCACACAAGCCCCGCGCCCGCCCGGCGACACAGCACCCGCAGCGGCAGGGAGGTGCATCCAGCCATCGGCGCGAGGATGAGCGGCGGGTCGACGGTGACGCTGCCGATTGTCAGGGGACGCCTAGACACCGTCATGTATGATCCGAAGGCCTTCCAGGTCCAAAAGCGGCGCGGCCTGCCACTGAAGCAGGCTGAATCGCTCGACGATTCCCGCATCCCCGCCGGTAAGGATCAAGGCGGCGCTCTCCCCGACCGACTGTCTCATCGCCACTGCCAGGCGATCCGCCGCGCCTGCCAATGACAGGCAGACCCCCACGCCAAGATTCTCCTGTGTTGTGGTTCCCGGCTCAGGCAATATCGTCGACGGGTCCAGCGCTAGCGCCGGCAAATGCGGCGTCGCTGCCGTGAGGCCCTGCAGGTATGCCGGCAAGCCGGGAGCGATGGCCCCGCCGATGAGCGCGCCCTCAGCCGAGAGCGCCTCACAGGTCAGGCACGTTCCCGCGCTGACAACGACGCACGGAACTCCGAAAAGCCGTGCCGCGCCGGTCGCCGAGGCCAGCCTGTCCGCCCCTAACTGCCCCGGATCGCGGTAGCCGACGGCGATCCCGCCGGTGAAATCCCGCCCGAGCACCTGGATCGGCGCAGGGGACGCCTCCGCGAACACCGCAAGGACCTGAGGGTTGCTGACGCAGGCAATGACCGCATCGGGGGCCTCGCCCACGGCCATGAACAGCCTCGCCGGTGCACCGCTCGCCTCGCCCAAGCCCACCCGGCCGTCAGCCAGCCAGTGTCCGTCCTGTTCGAGCGCCCAGTGGACAGCGGTATTCCCTATGTTCACGAACAGTCGCCGGCTCATCGCAGTTCCACCAGCCGTTGGGTGAACGCGCTCGGCGGAGCGTCGGACTCGCTGCGGACGACCGATGCCGTCTTCGCATGGCAACCCGACCGGACGATGCTGACGCCGCCGATTCGCTCAGGCTCCGGCGTCACCACGTGCGAATGCCCGGCGAGGATCAAGTCGATCTCCGGGAACGCCCGCGCAATCCGCTCGTCTCCGGCCCGCCCGATGTGCAGCAGCGCCACGAGCCAGGTTACTTCCGGGCGCAGCGCCGCGATGGCCTCCTGGGCCGCCTGTTCCCACGGAATGAACCGCATGTCGGAGAAGCGCTCACCGCCGCTTCCCGGCGGGATCATCGGCGGGATAAGCCCGAAAACCCCGACGTTCTCTCCGGAGGGCGTCCGCACGGTCTCCCACCGGCGCAGCCTGCCGTCGGTCCCCCTGGGCCACAGCAGGTTCGCGCACACCACAGGGCAGCGCAAGTCCCGAGTGCGCCGGGCCATCTGCCGCGAGCGAAGGAAATACTCATGGTTGCCGCACGCACCCGCGTCGTACCCGGCGGCGTTCATGCGCCGGATGACCGGGTCGCAGAACGTGTAGGGCAGCCACTGCGGCAGGAACAGGGCGTCGCCGCTGTCGAAGAGCAATGCGCCCTCGGTGGCCCTCAACTCGGCGAGTTGCAGGCTCCCGGCGTCGGTCAGGTGGCCGTGGAAGTCCGATGTGTGGATGATGGCGAGACCCGCCATCTGCGTCACACCACTCCCGCGGTCATAAGGTCCTGGATATCGACCGTGCCGATCGACTTGCCCTCATCGTCCACGACCGGAAGGTTGTCGAACTGGCGGTCCTGCATGACCCGCGCCGCCGCCGCCGCGAGCATGTCCGGCTTCGCCACGGTCGGGCGAAGCGTCATCACCTGGCTCACCGGGAGGGCCATCACCGCGTTGCGGTCGGCCTCGCGCTGCATGAGCAGCCGGAAGTCGCCGTCGGTGAAGAAGCCGCGCAGTCGGTCGTTGTTGTCGACCACGCTGACTGCGCCTCGGACGGTCGCTGTCGTCATCACGAGAAGCGCGTCCAATACCGTGGCGTCGAGACCTACGGTCGGATTGTCCTGGCCGGAGTGCATGATGTCTCTGACGCGCAGCAGGATGCGCTTCCCCAAGGATCCCGCCGGATGAAAGACGGCGAAGTCGTCGGTGGTGAAACCACGGGCTGACATCAGGGCCATCGCCAGGGCATCACCCATCGCCAGTGCGGCCACGGTGCTCGCGGTGGGGGCGAGGTTCAACGGGCAAGCCTCGCGCGTAACGCACGCGTTGAGCACCACGTCCGACTCCCGCGCGAGCGTTGACTGCGGGCCGCCGCAGATCGCGATCAGGCGCGCGCCGATCCGTTTGAGGCCGGGGAGTATCTGGGAGATCTCGTCGGTCTCGCCGCTGTTCGACAGCAAGATCACCACGTCATCGCCGGTGACCATGCCGAGGTCGCCGTGAACGGCCTCCGCGGGGTGCATGAAATACGCCGGTGTCCCGGTGCTGGCCAGAGTGCCGGCGATCTTGCGCCCGATGGCCCCCGACTTGCCCATCCCGCACACGATCGCTCGGCCCTGCATCGACAGCAGCAGGTCGACCGCCGTCTCGAATTCACCGCCCAGGTTATCGATCAGGCCGGCAATCGCCTGCATCTCGATCTCGAGTGTTTCGCGGGCCTGCCTGAGGACGGGACTGTCGGACATGTTCACCTCACCACTTCATAGATGCGCAACGCTTCCTCGAGAAGGGGCCTCAGTTCGGCCAGCGGCACCATGTTCGGCCCGTCACAAGCGGCATTATCGGGGTCGGGGTGAACCTCCAGGAACAGCCCGTCGATGCCTGCCGCCACCGCCGCGCGCACCAGGCACGGCACGTACTCGCGCTGCCCGCCCGAGGCCCGGCCCGCGCCTCCGGGAAGCTGCACGCTGTGTGTTCCGTCGAAGATCACCGGATACCCGAAGCTGCGCATGATCGGGAATCCGCGCATGTCAACAACCAGGTTATTGTAGCCGAAGCTTTCGCCGCGCTCGGTCAGGCTCACCTTGCGGTTCCCGGTCGAGGTGACCTTCCCCAGGCAGTTGCCAGCGTCGGTGGGGGAGAGGAACTGGCCCTTCTTGACGTTCACGGCCCTGCCGGACCGCCCCGCCGCGACCAGCAGATCGGTCTGGCGGGACAGGAAAGCGGGAATCTGCAGGACGTCGGCGACCTCGCTCGCAGCAGCCACCTGCGCCGTCTCGTGGATGTCGGTAAGGATCGGCACCCCGGCCTGCTGCTTCACACGCGCGAGCATCGCCAGGCCCTCGTCGATCCCCGGCCCGCGGAAAGACGCCACCCCGGTGCGGTTCGCCTTGTCGTAGGAGGCTTTGAACACGTACGGCATCCCCAGCGATGCAGCCAGATCGCGAATGCTCTCCGCGATCCGCAGCGCCATATCATAGCTTTCCAGCACGCACGGCCCGGCGATCAAGGCCAGCCTGCCCGCGCCGAACTGAACATCAGGGGTGATCTCGACTATCTGAACTGGTGGCAGGCTCAAGTGCGGCTCTCCATGATCCCTCGGACTCTCTGCAGGTCCTCGGGTGTATCAACACCGATCGGCGAGTAATCGACCTCAGTCACTCGGATTCGGCACCCATTTTCAAGTGCGCGAAGCTGTTCGAGACTCTCCGTCTGCTCCAGCGGGGTTCGCGCCAGCCCCGCAAACCAAAGCAGCGTCTCGCGAGTGTATACGTACAGCCCGATATGCTTGAGCGGGCGAACGCCGGACACCGGATGCCGTGGCGCGTCATCCTCCTCGCAACAGGCGGCCCCACCATCAGTCCTGAAGTACGGTATCGGCGCGCGCGAGAAATACAGCGCATATCCGGCCCGGTCGACGACCACTTTCACAGCCGATGATTCGTGCCACTCGTCGATATGGGTGATCGGCGTCGCAAGCGTGGCCATCCGCACCTCGGGGTCATCGAGAGCCGGTTGGATGGCCGCGTCGATCGCGCTTCCGGGGATCAGCGGCTCATCGCCCTGTATGTTCACGATTAGATCGCAGTCCCGCCGGCGGGCGACCTCGGCGATGCGATCGGTGCCGGACGCGTGGTCGGGGGACGTAAGCTCCGCCTCGCCGCCGAAGTCCCGCACGACCTGCGCGATGCGCTCATCGTCGGTCGCGATGATGACCTCGTGAAGCTGGCGCGCCTCGGACGCGCGCTCCCACACATGCTGCACGAGGGGCTTGCCGGCGATGTCCGCCAGCGCCTTGGCGGGCAGCCGGGTGGAGCCGTAACGAGTTGGGATGATCGCGGCGATTCTCATCGGTCTCCTGGCTGGCGGCGACCGTCCATGCCATTCAAGGCGATTGCAGGGACTTTTGCGATTTGCCTCACTGGTCTATCCGCAGGGGGTACTGACGGTTCAGCAGGTTCACCAGCGCGAACAGCGGTCCGGCGACGACGGCGCTGTACGGCGCCTGGATCAGCGTTTCCCGCAGCCAGATGCCCGGCGTCGCGGGCGGGGCGACCAACAGCGAGACCAGCCGAACGAAGAGCACGGCGATGAGCGACACCAGGATCGCTACCGCGGCCCGGTCCGAGACCAGCCGCCCCCGGAGAAGGCCTGCCACGAATCCGAGAGCCATGAGCTTGACGAAGAGCGGCGCAAAGGGCAGATTTTGGCTGGCCCCCAGCAGGAACGCCCCGATGAAGCCGGTGATAAAGCCCTCCTGCGGGCCCCGGGCGAGGCCGGTTGCGAGCGTCAGCGCCAGGACAATGTCGGGGCCCTGGCCCCCTATCGCAAGCCACGGCGGCCACGCGTTCTGGAGCGCGACGCAGGCAAGCATCCCGATTGCATGGTATAGGTAGACCCGCAAAGCGTTTCTCTCGCCTACCTGCCGTAACGGGCGACGTAAACGTAGTTGATGCTGTCGAAGTCCGCGAACGGGCGTATGCACCCGGTCATCGCCGCGCCGCTTCCCGCCGCGCGCTGGACCGAGTCGACAAAGCCGATGGGCAGTCCACCCGGATATACCCCGCCGATGCCGGAGGTCAACACGATATCGCCCTCGCGGATGTCGGCGTGGGAGGTCAGTTTCTCAAGCCTGAGGCAAACCGGTCCGGCATCCACGTCGGTTGCCGGGTAGACCATCCCCTCGGCCCCGGACCTCATGATCTTGCCCGCGACGGCGTGCTCGCGGTCGGTCAGAAGGATCACATCGCCGGTATCGGCGGAGAGCACGCGCCCAACCAGGCCCCGTGCATCGCGGACGATGTTGCCAACCTCCAGTTTCCTGTCCCCGGCGGCCCGGATCGTGACATGCCGTCTGCTGCCGCCCGCAGAGCGACCGATGACCCGCGCCGGCACGAGGCCGGGGGGCGGCGGGCTGCCGAACCCCAGTTTCTCCCGGATTGTCTTGCCGTCGAGAGCGTCCTGGATCAGCAGCAGCTTCTCGTCCTTGAGCCGGTCGCGCTCCTCCTTCAGCCTGCGGTTTTCCTCCACCACGGCTCTCATGCTGAAGGCGGCGGTGCCCATGTCCTGAACCCAGCCGCCGCCCGATGTGATGGCGACCTGGAGGGGAACCACCATGTGCTGCCCGATCCGCGCCGGGAGACATGCGCCGGGGCTGGACTTGGCCTGCCAGACCGATAGCAGCACCGCGAGCATGGCGAGGGTGGCCAGTACGCCGGCGCTGTAGCTTTCGTGCGGCGCCTGCCGCAGTCGCATGACCACGCCCGTCGCCTACCTTCTCCCGGACATGCCGATCCCGTCGAGTTCCTCGAGGTACTTCGCAGTGCCGTAGACGACGCAGGTCAGGGGGTCATCTGCGATGTAGACGGGAATGTCCGTTTCGGCGCTGATGAGCCGGTCGAGGCCCTGCAAGAGAGCGCCGCCGCCGGCCAGCACGATCCCGCGGTTCATCACGTCCGCCGCAAGCTCCGGCGGGGTCGCGTCGAGCGTCTCTTTGACGAGGTCCACGATGGCGGCGACCGGCTCGGCGATGGCCTCGCGGATCTCCCCGGAGGTGATCACGATGGCCTTCGGGAGGCCTGAGAGCAGGTCTTTGCCGCGCACCATCGTCTCCTCCTCCTCGGTCCGCGGGAAGGCGGAGCCGATGCGCATCTTGATCCCCTCGGCCGTGCTCTCTCCGATGTATAAGTTGAATTCATGGCGGATGTAGTTGGAGATCGCTTCGTCGATCTCCTCGCCGGCGATGCGGATCGACCGCTGAGTGCAGATGCCGCCCAGCGAGATCACGGCAACCTCTGTCGTGCCGCCGCCGATGTCCACGATCATGTTGCCGACCGCCTCGGCCACCGGCAGGCCGGCCCCGATCGCCGCCGCCATCGGCTCATCCATGATCTCGGCTTCGAGAGCTCCGGCGCTGCGCGCGGCATCCTCGACGGCGCGACGCTCGACTTCGGTGATCCCCGACGGCACGCCGACCACCATGCGCGGCGGCACCATGAACCGCCTGGGGTGCGCTTTGCGGATGAAATGCCGCAGCATCTGCTCGGTGACGTCGAAGTCGGCGATTACGCCGTCGCGTAGCGGCCGGATCGCGGTGATGTGAGCCGGTGTGCGGCCCACCATGCGCTTGGCATCCTCGCCGACGGCCAGCAGGTCGCCGGTGATCGTGTCCACGGCCACGACCGACGGTTCACGCAGGATGATGCCCCGGCCCCGCACGTGGACCAGCGTGTTCGCGGTGCCGAGGTCGATCCCCAGGTCCTTCGAGAACCGGGACAGCCAGTGGAAAGCCGACAGAAGTCCCTTGTTCAGGAGTCTCTTGCGCAAGAAGTGTCTACCGCACCTTCCATCGTTCACAGGGGCCTGCGAGGCCCGCGGTCCGACGGTGTATTCGGGGATCAGGCAGGGCCTTCACGCCACGCCTGCTTATCAGGCGAGCCGCGCCCCTCCACCTGCACAGTCGCCGCCCGCAAGCGACACAGGGCCGCCAGCACTTCGTCCACCGGCAGCCCGACGACATTGTCGTATGACCCGTCAATCGACACCACGAACCGCCCGGCAAGGCCTTGGATGCCGTAGGCTCCAGCCTTGTCCAGCGGCTCGCCGCTAGCGACATATCCGGCGATCCCGGCCTCAGTGAGCGGGCGGAACACGACTGTGGTCGTCACGACGAACGACTCTGCGATGCGTGCCTCGCCGTGGCTTCCGTAGCCGACCGCCAGCGCACAGCCGGTGTGTACTTTATGCTCGCGCCCGCTGAGGCGCCGCAGCATCGCAGCCGCGTCCGCCTCATCCAGTGGTTTGCCGAGGATGTGACTGTCAACGGTAACGACCGTGTCGGCGCCCAGCACGATCCGCGCGGGGAAGCGGGCTGCCACATCCAGCGCTTTCTCGCAGGCGCTACGCAACGAGTATGCCTCGGGGGACTCATCGCCCTCGGGCAGCCCCTCAGGCGCGCCGCTAACGACCACGTCGAAGTCGGCGCCCCTGCGTTGCAGCAGCTCCTTGCGGCGCGGCGAGGCTGATGCCAAGATGATATGCCGCCCGGCGGCTTGCGTCAAGGCCCGACGCCAGGCGCGGTCCGCATCCATCATGCCAACGCTCACGCGACTGCCGCGCCTTGTGTCGGTTCAACGATACGTTCGTCGCTCATCGCCAATATCCCCTCAGAGCCGCCCTGATCGCCATATTGAATACACCAACCAGCCGCCGAGAAGCGCGCCGACGATCACATAAGCCACGGAGACGGGATACGTGATGATTTGGGATGCGCGGTCGCTCGACAGGATGAAAGCAGACCCCACAATGATGGCCGAGGCGACCAGGCCCAGCGACAGGCGGCTGAACATGACATCGATCCGGCGAATGTGCCGGTCGATATCGTCATTACGAACGTGCACGCGCAAACCCGGCCCCTGGGCTCTGGTGAGAAGCTGGTTCATCTGGCGCGGCAGGACTGTCGCGAAGCGGCCGATGTCCCTCGCGAAGCGGCGAATGTCCCCGAGGGCGTGCTCGAGACTGATCTCGGAGACGAGGGCCTCTTTGCCGACCTCGGCTGCGCCCTCCCGGAAGTCGAAACTGGGATCGAGCGTCACGCAGACCCCCTCGGTCACGATCAGAGCCTTCGTCAGGCTGGCGAAGGCTGCGGGCATACGGACGCGGTGGCGGAATACGACGGCCATCAGGTCGTCGATCACCTCGCTGATCGAGACGTCACTGGCGCTCAGCGACCCGTAACGCGAGATGAGGCGGTCCACGTCGGCTCGCAGACGCTGCATGGAGGTGGCTTCCGTGGCGATCCCGATCAGCAGAAGCTGGTCGATGACCTCGGTGGTATCCTGCTGCAGGATAGCCATCATCATCTGCACGAGACCCTCGCGCAGTTCCGGCCCCATCGCCACGGCGTTACCGCAGTCGAGCAGGGCGATTCGCTCGCCGCTTTGGATGAGGACGTTGCCCGCGTGCGGGTCGCCGTGGAAGTACCCCTGCATGAAGACCTGCCGCAGCATCACGCGCGCGAGGTTTCCTGCGGCCAGCTTCCCGTTGACCTCGGCCTTGGCGAGGCCGCTGCGGTCAGTCGGCTTGACGCCGTCGATGCGCTCAGTCGTCAGCACCCTGCGGGAGCTGAGGCCCCAGTAGACATGGGGGACGGTGACGGTGTCCTCTCCCTCGAGGTTCTTGCGCAGTCGGTCGGTGTGGTGCGCCTCGATGCTGTAGTTGAGCTCATCGCGAAGGCTTTGCGCGAACTCCACAGCCACATTGCCAATCTCCACCTCCGCGCACCAGCGGATGAACCGCTCCGTCTCCTGAGCCAGCCTGACCACGATCCTCAGGTCCCGGTCGACGGTCTGCTGGATGCCGGGCCTCTGCACCTTCACCGCGACCCTGCGGCCGTCGGGCAGTTTCGCGTAGTGCACCTGGCCGATGGACGCGGCCGCGGCGGGCTCCTCATCGAACTCCGCGAACAGCTCGGTGAGGTCGGCGTTCAGTTCGGCTTCGATGATCTGCTTGACCTGGGAGAAGGGGAACGGTTCGACGTCATCTTGGAGCCGCCGCAACTCGGCAACCAGCTCGCGAGGCAGCACGTCGCCGCGGTTGCTGAAGAACTGGCCGATCTTGATCCCAACGACGCCCAGTTCCTGCAGTGCGAGGCGCACGCGGGCCGGTATCGTCAGACTGGCATCGGCCTCGTCCGGCACGCGATTCAGCCCGATCTTGGGCAGATAGCGGCCAAGGTGATAGTCGTGCAGCAACGTGCGCAGGCCGAAGCGCGCGAAGACCTGCGCCACCTCGAAGATGCGTTTGCGCCACGCTCTCGGCCATTGCGCCAGCTCGTCGCGGTGCCGGTGCTCATTGTCCGGTGACATTCAGGTCCTCGCCGCAGTTGGCGCACTTGCCGCCGGAGATGCCACTGACGGATGCCCCAAACCCTCGCCGCCGCACGGGCACTTTCCCGCACTGGGGGCAGGTCGTATCGGTCGTCCCGTCGATCTGTGTGTTGCCGACGTACACGAACTGCAACCGCTCCTTGGCCAGGTGGAAGGCGTGCCGGAGCGTGCCGGCCGGCGTCGGCGGGGCTTCCAGTTTGTAGTCGGGATGGTAGGCCGACAGGTGCACCGGCATCTTCTCCGAAACGCTCGCGGCCCAGTCGAACAGCCGGATGAGTTCCTCGTCGCTGTCGTTGTAGCCGGGGATGATGAGGTTCGTGATTTCGACGTGGACTCCGGCCTCGTGCGCGATCTCCACCGTCCGCCTCGGCACCCAGGCCTCCCCGCTGCACAGCTTGCGGTAGAAGCCCTCGTCCATCGCCTTGATGTCCACGTTCATGGCGTCCACAAGGGGCAACAAGTCCCTCAGCGGCTTCTCTTCGACGATCCCGTTCGTCACCAGCACATTCTTCAGCCCCGCTTCGCGCACCAGGATCGAGGTATCGTACACGTACTCGTGCCAGATCATCGGTTCGCTGTAAGTGTATGCAATGCCGATGTTGCCGCTCGAGACGTATCCCTTGGCGAGGCCGACCACCGTAGCAGGCGCCATGTGCCGCGTCTGCGGCTCGCCCTGCGAGATCTCCCAGTTCTGACAGAACTGGCACGTCAGGTTGCAGCCGAACGTGCCCAGCGACAGGATCGCGGAGCCAGGGTGGAAGTGGTAGAGCGGCTTCTTCTCAATCGGGTCGAGGTTCGCCGCCGTGACGCGGGCGTAGTTGAGCGTGTGCAGTGTCCCGCCATCATTGCGACGCGCCCGGCACCGCCCAAGTTTGTCCGGCCTGATCTTGCACTGCCAGGGGCACAGCCGGCAGTGGGCGAAACCCGCTTCCGCTTCCCAGTATCGCGCTTCCTGCAGTGCCTCGCCCATGTCCGTGCCGTTCTTTGCCGTTGATTCGCCGTTCAGCGTTCAGAGTTCAACGTTTCCGGGAAACTCCGGCTCTCCGTAGATCTGGTCCAACACTCTTTCAACGCCTGAGACCTGCTCGCTGGTGCCCGAGGCGAGTATCCAGCTCCCGCCCTCCGCCCCGCACACGCCGCCAGCCCCGATCTGCATCACGGTGGCCCCGGTGAGCATCGCCAGAGCCTCCAATTCGGTGACGATCGTCCCGTGCAACAAGGCGATTCCCGGCACGTGGGGCTTGACAAGCTCGGGAACCGCCTGCACGTCCATCGACAGCTCGGTCAGGTCGCCGACGACCTGCTTCTCGAGGCCGACGGGGACGATCAGGTGGAGCCCCTTGCCATAAACCGAGCCGATGATCCCCCCGAAGGTGCCGCCCTGGGGATGCCCGACGAGCACGCCTGCGACACCGTTGCGGTAGTCGAGCGCGTTGGCTCCCTTGATGACCACATCCCCGGCCTTGGCTTCCTTCTGCACGGCATCGACCACGCTAAGCCCCTCCACGATCTCGCCGTTGCGTAGCACGACATCCGGCATCGTGCCCTTGAACGCCACCTCGGCGCGTTCGCCGCGTCGTTGCGGCACGGTGCGCCCCAGCACGTACGAGCCCTTGTCGATGGGGTGCCCCAGGAGTTCCTCGACGATATACGCGTTGGTCGATCCCTTGCCGATCATAACCATGCCGCTGTCCATCGCGCGGCAGATTTGCGGCATCGCGGCGACGGCCTTGGCAATCAGGCGCTTGCCCTCGGCGACGGTGAGAACGAATGTATTCGCGACAGCATCGTGATCCATGCGTGTTCCTCCCACAAAACGGACATCGACGGCCATCACACCGCCGCAAGTATACCACCCGCAAGGCCACGGACACAAGGCAAACGGCCACCCCGAGGTTCCTCGAGGTGGCCGCTGTCAACCGCTTTGCGAGCCTGATTTAGCTGCTGATGATCTGGTCCAGGTGCCGGCCCATGTCGCGGACGAAGTGCTCGGGGTACTGCGGGTACGGTCCGATCTCAATCGTCAGGTAGTCGGTGTAGCCCGCCCCGCGCAGGGCGTTGATGACGCGCGGGTAGTCGACGCTGCCGCTGAGCAGCGCCACGAACTGGCGCGTGTTCTCGTCGAAGTCCTTGATGTGGACCTTGACGATGCGCTCGCTGAGGATGTCCACCCACTGGTGCGGATAGCCGTACAGAAGGATGTTGCCCACGTCGAAGTAGGCCTTGATGAGCGGGTTGTCGAAGCTGTCAATGTAGTCGCGGAACTCGATGGGGCTGAGGAGGAACTTGTTCCACACGTTCTCCAACGCCATCGTGATGCCCAGCTTCTCGGCCGTGGGGAGGATCTCGCGCAGACTCTTCTTCGACAGCTCGAACGCGGCGGCGTAGGACACATCGGCGTTCACGACCCCCGGCACAACCAGGACCGTGTCGGCCCCCGACCACTTGGCGACGTGCAGGGAGTGCTTGATGCCCTCGACTCCGGCTTCACGGATCACCTCGTCCGTGCTCGACAGCGGTTTGTCCCAATGCGACCCCGCCATGACGCTGTGAACCTCGATGCCCAACTCCTGGGCGATAGCCGCCACCTCCTCGGTCTCCTTCTGGGTCTCGAACGCGGGGAATTCCACTCCTTCAAGGCCGGCTTCCTTGCACAGGGTCAGCTTCTCGCGCGGCGTGAGTTTCCCGGGCAGACAGCCGTAGCAGATACCCTTTTTCACGGTGTGTCCTCCTCAGTGTCTCGGGCGACCCGAACGCGGGCAGGGCTTGCAGTGCCGTGGCCGCGAAGGGGCGCTCGGTAGATCACGGTCCCTTTCGACATCGGCCTCAGACCGCCCTTCTTTTATATGAGACGGACGCGGGGCAATGCAGTTCCATGCACGCATACATTTGTCTGTGGGAAGTTGCCGATGGGGAACACGAAGATCGTGGTGGAGAACGAGCGCAGATGATGCGGATTTACGCCGTGATGGAGGCCAAGCCCCGCTCGTGCTTTGGTGATAGCATTACGCCACCCTGACAGCCGGCGGGTGGAACGTAGGGACGAACGGCGTTGGACCACAGAGACATCTCTGGGAAGGCGATGTCAAGGCAAAAGAATCCCTACTGTGCCCTGTGAAAGGCCTTGACATCGCAGGGCGCTCCCGGTCGATGGGACAGGCGACTGACGCGGCCGTTT
>Ga0181520_10005360_pt1 | contig 20514 bp, 9 predicted proteins | sample PEATcosm2014_Bin_29_FD_132451 | JGI IMG/M metagenome (GOLD analysis project Ga0181520, IMG submission 132451) | Peatland microbial communities from MTU Mesocosm Facility, Houghton, MI, USA - PEATcosm2014_Bin02_30_metaG | ecosystem: Environmental > Terrestrial > Soil > Wetlands > Peat | place... | reverse complement strand
TTGAACTATTGAAATTTTGAACTTTTCGACTACGCCCCCATCCCCGACTGGAAACCGGCTCTGCCGCCGTCAACGGTCAGGGTGTTGATGGCGGATTGGAGTCGGATCAGAGGGGAATGAGACGCGGAACGAACGGCTCATTCGACTGCCAGGAATAGCGGGTCCGACGAGCCGAAGGGGAAGGGACGGAGAGAAGGCAAAACGCCGCCTACGGGGTTCGCTTCCGAGCCGAGGAGAGGACGAAGCCGATCACCGGAGAGAGGGTGCAGAGGGGTCGAACGGGGGGCTGACTTGGAGGTGAGCCGCTAGTAGGATGTTGGCTTAAGAGGGAGGTCCAAGACCGTTTTTTGACCCGTTTTTGCTGGGCAACTGGTGGGCGAAATGCTGGGCGAATTGTAAAAACTCAGTTTTCATAAGTTGTTTCAATCAAACTACTTGCAATTTCAAAAATACATCCCTACCGGGCCTACTTATACGTCGTTATCCGGAGACGACTTACGACGAGTTGCCTAGTCGCTGCTTCGTAAGCACCGATGCACCGTTCTTTCGCTAATGCCAAGGGCTTTGCGATTTCCGCCACCCGTAGCCCTCTTGCAGCCAACGCTACCGCTCGGTCGGGCTTTCCATTGGTCGTTCCCTGCCGTCGCCCCTTGTAAACGCCCTTTCGCTTGGCGACCACGATTTGCCGGCCACCTTTTCGGCTGGAGGAAGGAGGCAGTGGTCTTGGCGCAGGTGGGGCATCTTACCAGCCAACCGAGTGGCATGTTGCTTAACTTGAATATCATGCCGTGATATACTGAAATTTGGTGGCGTTGCGAGACAATGCCGGTTATCAGGGCAGCCAGTCCGGCCATCTGCCGAGGGAACAAGCGTGAGCAACCTGTCACGGCACAGCGGATGGTGGCGCAGCCTGTTGCTGTCGGCGATTTGGCTGGGTCCATTTCTGAGCGCGGCCCCCGACGCCTGGGCGGTAGTTCTCTATTCCTCCGCTGATCGCAATCTGACGCCGCCCACCACCGATCAGGGCCTGGCGGCCTGGAATCTTGAGGCCACGTGGGGCAGTTTCCTCGCCACTCCCATCGATGCCACGCATTTTATTGCGGCCGCGCACGTCGGCGACGCCGGTGGTTCGCAGATCACTTTCCAGGGAACGAATTACTCGGTGAATACCTCGTCCGAAGCAACCGATCCCGGTAGCGATCTCTGCATCTGGACGCTTGCCTCCGGCACATTCCCGACGTGGGCACCACTCTACAATGCGGCGGTGGACGGCTCCGAAGTGGGTAAGTCCATGATCGTTATTGGCCGAGGCACGCAACGCGGCACCGCCGTCACGACGGCCGACGGCGCTCTCAAAGGCTGGCAGTGGGGCAACGGCGACGGCCTGCAGAGTTGGGGACAAAACACCGTCACCGGCTTCACCAGCTACAACTCCGTCTCCGCCAGCAGTTTGCTCTATTTCGATTTCGGTCCGGCCAACGATGCGGCCCTTTCCGTGGGCGACTCCTCGGGTGGAGTGTTCATCGAGAGTAACGGTCAATGGAAGCTCGCCGGGATCAACTACGCCGTGGATAGTCCTTGGAGCTTGACCGGCGCTGCCAGCGATCCAGGTTTCGACGCCGACATTTTCGACGCCCGGGGATTGTACTACAAGGACCAGAACAACCAGTGGACCTTGTATCCCCCGGACGCTCCCCTGGCCTGCGGCGATAGCTACGCCTCGCGAGTCTCCGATCGGCTCGGTTGGGTCGAAAGCGTCGTCCCCGACGTTGACGCCGTTCCCGAGCCCAGCGTTATGGCGATGCTGGTGACGGCTGCCGCCATCCTGCTCCTGCGGCGGCTCGCCCGGCGGTGAGCCTTCTCTCAAACGCACGGGCGGTAAGGCCAAGAGTGTGATGGCCTCCGGTCAGCCGTCGAATTGCCGCACCAACCCAATGTTCTCTTGCTACTAGACGTAGAAGTGCTGGCTCCCTCCGATGAACTACGCTCAGGGATTTCCTGATTCCAGATTGCCCCACTGCCGGACCACGATCCAGGGAACATTCCCTTCCAAACGCCAACTTTGCCTGCCGACCATCGATCCGTTTGTTAAATTTCCGTGGACACCTGCTGCTGCGTAAGATTCTCTAGTTGGCGCCTCCCGCCGAATTGCCGGTCCGGCCGGCGCAGGCGGCGTTCCGAGCGTACCCGAGCAGTGTTCAGATGGCAGATAGCAGCCAAACAGTGGCTTGGCGCTTCGGGAAGTGCTGGCCGCCCACGTTTCCCTGAGGCCACATTGTCCGTTTTTTCGGCAGGAGGGTCATCATGCGGCTGGGCACTTTACTGTTTCGACGTCGCTTGTCCCGCGAGCCGCTGCGGCCTCGGCTTTCCTGTCGAGGATTGGCCTTCGAGGCCCTGGAGGATCGCCGGCTGATGAGTGTTTCCACGGCCGCTAACTTGCTCAGCGGCATGGCTGCGCCCCTGGCGACAGCAGCCGACGTTGCGTCTGCCCAGCCTTTCACCGCGCTGCCCCAGGCGACGAGCGTTACTCCGTTGACGGGTTCGACGGCGGGTGGGACTTCAGTGACGCTCACCGGCTCAGGCTTTACCGGCGCGACGGCGGTGACCTTCGGCACCGTCGCCGCGACATCGTTCACCGTCGTTTCCGACCAAGAACTCACGGCCATCAGTCCGGCTCAGACGCCGCGCATCATCGACGTGTTGGTTACCACGCCGAGCGGCACATCCGGCAACGACCCGCGCGATCAGTTCGTCTACGCGCCGCCGATCACGGGACCGCAGGTGGGCAGCATAGCGCCGCCGACGGGGTCGGTGCTTGGCGGGACTTCGGTGGCGATCAGCGGCATAAACTTCACCGGCGCGACGGCGGTGACCTTCGGCAGCGTGCCCGCGACGTCGTTCAATATCCTTTCCGACACCCAGGTCACGGCCACCAGTCCGGCGGCCCAGGCGGTGGGCTCCGTCGATGTGACGGTCACGGGTCCCAACGGCACTTCCTCCACCAGCCTGGCCGATCTGTTCGTCTACACGGACCCGCCGGCGCCCACGGTGACGGCTGTTTCTCCGGCGAGGGGTTCGACGGCGGGCGGGACCTCGGTGACGATCACCGGCACGGGCTTCGACGGCGCCACAGCGGTAACGTTCGGCAGCACGCCGGCGATGTCGTTCAGCGTCCTTTCCGACAGCCAAATCACGGCCATCAGCCCTCCCGGTACGGCAGGCGCCAGCAACGTCACGGTTGCCACGGCCAACGGGACATCGGCCACCGGTGTGGCCGATCAGTTCGCCTACGCGGCGGGAAGCAGTGCGTCGGCGGTGGGAGTGTACACGCCGGGTAGCGGGCAGTTCTTGCTGCGAAACACCGATGACGCCGGGGCTGCCGACACGACCGTGCCGTTCGGGCCGCCCGTGACCGGCGACATGGTTACCGCGATCGCCGGCGACTGGAATGGCGATGGCACGGCGACCATCGGCCTGTACGACCACACCAACGGGACCTTCTACCTGAAGAACTCTAACGCCCCCAACTCCACGACCATCGACGAAGCGGTCCAATTCGGTCCAACGTCGACAGGCAGCACGTGGATACCCGTTGTCGGCGACTGGAATAACTCGGGCAACGCCCAGGTCGGTCTTTACAACCAGACGACCGCGACGTTCGAACTGCGCGAAGTCCTGGGCAGCAGCGTTACCGTCGTCACCTTCATGTATGGTCCGGCCGGCAACGATTTTCTCCCCATCGCCGGCAGGTGGACCAGCGGCGCCACGGAGGACACCATCGGTCTGTATGACCCCGACAACGCACTCGTTTTTCTGCGCGACAGCAATACCACGGGTGTCGCCGACAACGCGTTCGTCTACGGTTCGCCGGTCTATGTGGGCGGCTCTCTGGCAGGCCAGAAGATCCCCTGGCGTCCGATCGCCGGTGACTGGACGGGCGCCGGCACCGATACGATTGGCCTGTACGACCCGGGCACGGCGACGTTCTACCTGCGCAACAGTAATGACGGCGGCTTTGCCCAACGGACGTTCGTCTTTGGGCCGGTTGGCTCCGATACGACGCCCCTGGCGGGCGCGTGGAACGCCCCCGTGCTCACGGCCGTTGCTCCCAACATCGGCTCGACCCTAGGCGGCACCGCGGTGACGATTACCGGCAACGGCCTTTCCGACGCCACGGCGGTGACCTTCGGCACCGTGGCTGCGGCCTCATTCAGCGTCATTTCGGACACGCAGATCACGGCCACCAGCCCACCCAGCACAGCGGGCGCCGTCGACGTGACGGTCACCAGCCAAGGCGGCGTCTCTGCCGTCGGCACGGCCGATCCGTTCACCTACACGGCAGCCGCGTCGCTTGCATCCGTTCCGGACAGCCAGATCACGGCCCTCCGTCGCGCTGGTTTGGCAGGAACCGTCGACGTAAGCCTCACCGACTCCATTGGCACGCCGGCCACCGACTCGGCCGATCAGTTCGCCTATGTGTAGGCGGCGCGAGCTAGACTCACGGGACGTGGCGATTCGAAGGTGACTCTGCGCGCATGCACAAAGGATGCGCCCGAGCAATCCGGGACGGAAGGGACATCACCACGGTCGGGCGGTCCATCAAAGCAACCCGTTTTGACACAGCGATCGATACCATTACAATGAGGAGGTGAAGCGACCGAGGGGCCGATCGCTGCGTCCTTGTGCCCGCCGGCCGCCGCAGGAGAAGATCCATGATGAAAGATATCTGCCTGGCAGGGCTACTCGTAGTTGGCCTTTGGGACTGCGGCGGGGCACCGGCATCATCGGGCGCAGCCGCCGCGGGACAATTCTCGCTCAGCGTGCTGTACCGGGACTTGCTGGCCTTATTTCCCGAGGATCGCCAGGGCTTCGGCCTGGATCCCCTTCAGAACCTCGACGGACAGCCCCTCATTACGGACCATCAGCCGATGACCTACGGGTTCGTCTTGTCGGCCGAAGCCCGGCATTTCCGCTTCGATCGCAATGCGGAGAGCGGTCGCCGCGTGCGGAAAGCAGTCCGCTGGCTGATCGACAACCGCGACCTCGACGGCGACGGGAAGCCGGGCTGGGGTCTGCCGCAGGCTTGGCCCGCCTGGGGCCATGCGCCCAATCCCCACAACCAACCGTATACGATCACCACGGCCATTGTGCTCAACGGCATGCTGGACGCGCTCAGCATCCGCGACTTTTGGTCCGCCGCCGAGCGCGACGAGATGTTGGATCTCATGGTGCAGGTGGCCCGGCGCTGGAGCCGGGAACTCTGGACGGAAGGCTACGGCGGCGGCTATTTCTGGTACAGCCCGTCGCCCGCGGACGACATTTTCGGCGTCAACGCGCCCACGATGTTCCTGGGCAGCCTGGCCCGACTCCTGCGCGACTATGGCGGCCGGTTTGCCGAGGCCGATCGGAAACTCGTCCGGCAGCGCTGCGACGCGATGGCCAGGGCCGTCGTCCATACGGTGCAGTTGCACGACGGGCAGCCGTTCTGGCTCTACGCGCCGCTGCCGAACAAACTGAACCACCGGCATTTCGAAGACCTCATGCACCACGTTTACACGCTGTGGGGCATCGAGGCATATCGTGATGCCGGCGGCAAGGTGCCCCTGCCCTGGACACGTGAGCAGGCCCTGCGATCGTTGGATCATTTCTGGAAGCAGGGGGGTGTCACAGAGATGGATCAAGACCCACCGGGCCACGAGAAGTCTGATACCAAACCCGCGCGCCTCTGCGGTGCCGGCATGTTGCTCTTGGGCTACGCCGCGTGGGGCAATCCGCGACGGGCCGTCGAAGTCGTCCAGTGGATCGACAAACAATGCGGTCCCTGGCCTCAACTCCGCCATTCGCCGATCGGCAAGCCGGACACGGTCATGCTCCGCGAGTGTTCACACGTTCTCGTGGGATTGGCCTGGCTGGCTTATGATTTTGATAAGTGACCGGAGAACTTGCTTGGTGCTTTGCCAAGCGGTCAGCGTTTACGACTGGCCATATCCGGCCGTCCGTTTGCCAGGCACAGCCTGGCGAAAGCTTGCCACCCACGACCGATGTGCCCCTATTTAGCAATTCAGGTCAATACCCCATTGCCCTAAGCTGCGAATCGAAATCGGGCGGAACATCGGACGGCGGTTTAGCTGTATCACGGGCCGCGTAACGGAGCATGTTCCGCAACAGCCGCTCGGCCACGGGATCGCTGCCGAGGTTTTCCCGAATCCGCAACGTGTTGATTGTGAACCGACCCTCGCCCAGCTTGTAGATGGCCAACGTCAGCGCGGAACCGTATCCGCATGCAGTATCGATGGCGCCGGCAACCACTTCCGTGGGCACATCCTGCCCGGTAAAGCCGCTGTTGGGGATAATCTCGCGATAGAAGGTGGAATCGAGAATGCACCCGGTCGGCAGCCCGTCAAAGATCGGATGGTTCTTGGCCCAATCGTCCTTGTGGTAGAGCCAGACGTGCAGGCCGGTCCGTCCGCCCTTGTTCGCCATCGGCAACCAGTAGGTCGGGCTGTTGTCATCCTTCTTCAGTACATCAGAGGCGAGGAACACCACGTGGGAGCCTCGGGCGATATGCCTAGCCAACTCGCGGAATGCCTGGGCGCCGCCCGGAGCCGGCCGGTTGCCCACAAGAATTACTTCCCTCGCAGTTTGCGGAGCGGCAGTCGTCAGCGGTCGGGTTTTAATGCCGTTGGCGGCCAGCCACTCAGCCAGCCCCGGATCATCGCCCCAGAGGATAACGTCTGCTTCGACCTTTGGCATCTCCCCCGGATCGGCCACATAGAATTCGATGTCGCCGCCGGCCGCCGCCGCACCCTTTTGAAAGGTTGCCAGAAAACGATACTTGCCCGACGGCCCGTCGATTGCCACGTCGTCCGCAAACACCGGGATGGCGAATTTCGGCTCCGGCTTGCCCTTGGAATCGGGAATGCGAACCGTGACCATTCGATCAAAGACGGACACGTTGCGCGGGCCGATTACCTGCAGCCGGACGGGATAGTCGCCGGGGCCGAGCATATCCTCATTGGCCAACACGGCCTCAAACCTCGCCTTGCGGCCGCGATACACTTGTGCCGGTTCGACGAAGAGGCACCAACGCAACGGATACCAGGCGTCGAACAGCGCATCGAGCGTGCCGGGTTTCAATTCGCGAAACAGCGTGGTCAACCCCTCGCCGCTGAGCCCTTGGTCTTGCGTACCGGTGAGGCTGTATCCGACCATGTTCGGATTCGCCCGGATCGCGTTGATGTCGAGCTTTCGTTCGTTGGCCATCCAGGCCAGGCATTGCCGGAAATAATCCTCGGGATTGGCGAACGTATCGCCCAGGTTCCAGCGGTTCCAATCGTTCGTGAAACGATTGAGCTGATCGCGATAGTAAACGGCGTCGTAACAGGTGGTTCTTTGCCACTGTTCGAAGTGTCGGGCAAGTCTCGCCAGATCAACGGCGCTGCCGATGCCGTGTTCCGATAGGAAGTACGGATTGCCGCCGCTGCCGACGGTCCGCAACGTGTGGTTTACTGCGCCGGTATGTGGCGTCGGTTGATAAGGATGTCCTTCGGCCAGGATGTCTTCCCAATCCGGGGAGCCCGGATTGCTCAGACTTCCGATCCGTCCCATCTTTCCGCCCTGTAGACGACCGTCGGCGTAAGGCGTGAAGCTGGCCGGATCGGGCGCGGTCGCCGGCTTCAACATGCCAAAGCACCATGGACCATTGGGGTTCTTCTGGAATGAGAAATCGTCGGCTGGCGTGAAAGTGTCGCCTCTTGCCGTCTTGATGGCCGCCGTCAATGCCGTCGTATCGCCGCCGTAACCATTCGTGCCGCGACCGACCACGAACATGACGACGGAGCCGGCGGCAAGCGTCACATCCTCTTTGCATGACGCCTTGTCGCCGAGTTGGGTAAGATTGTTGTCCGCCACGCTCTTCCCATCGACAAAGACGTGGACGTCGGTCGTCGAAGACGAGCCGATACCGGTAAACAGGGCGGTGATCGTGTAGCGTCCGGCAGCCGGCGCAATCCAGCGGACCGCGCTGAATTCGCCGTCCGGGCCGGGATGCAAGGCAAGCTGTTTCCCCGGCCACGTGGCCCAAGGTGCCGAAATTGCGAAGGATAACGTATTGAAGGTCACGTTGGGATCGGGGCCAACGCCGCTGTTGTTCCACGAACCCAATCCGGCAAGCGACTGGCCGCCCAGATCGAATCGACCGCTGTTGAGCATCACGATGCGACTCGCGTCCAACGAGCGCACCAACGGCAACGTGACCACCGCATGTTGAAAGACGGCTCCCTGACCGGTTTCGTTCAACAGGCCCCACATAGCAATGCAGGGGTGATTGCGGTCGCGCTTGACCATCGCCGCCGTGGAGTGGTCGAATCGCTGGGCCATCTGGGGCGAATCTTCAAGGCACCAACTGGCGCGATTCTCTTCGTACACCATCAGGCCGATCTCGTCGCATACGTCGAGCTGATAGCGCGGCGGCATGCCGGCAATGAAACGAATGGCGTTAAAACCCATCGCCTTGCAGTTCAAGAGATCTTTTCGCAACATGTCCGGATCGACAGCCACGCAAGAACACGGCAGCTCGCTGCCGGAATGGGAACACTTCAGGAACAGCCGCTTGCCGTTCAGCCGAAACGCCCCTTTCTCGAAGCGAAAATCGCGGAAGCCGCAACGCGTCGATTGCTCGTCGACCGAGGACGACGCGTCAAGGCGGACAATGGCCGACACGCGATACAAGTAAGGATCGTTGAGTTGCCAGAGTCTCGGGTTCTTGACCGTTAGCTCGGCTTCCACCAGCGTGTCGCCCGGCGGAAGATCGCGATCCAACGCGACCAGTTTCAGGGTTTCGCCGCTCGTGGCGGGGGTAACGGAAAAGAGGAGGTGACCGTTGGCCGATTTCTTTCCGGCGTTGCGCACATTGGCCTGAACGTGAATTGTGCCCGTCTGCGGATCGGGTCGGACAAACAAGTCTTCCACACGAACCGCCGGGGCAACGATCAGCTCCACGTTCCCCTCAATGCCGCCCCAGTTGTATCCGCAGCCAGGAGTCGGCGGATAGCTCTTGTTGCTGCGCGGCGTTTGAACCAAGCGATACCCGTCGATCGGCTCGTTGGTCGGATTGAGTACACGAATGGCGACACGGTTGGCGACCCCCGGCTTGAGAGCATCGGTCACATCGAAGACGAAAGGGTCTTCGCTGCCTTCATGGCAGCCCACGTGAACGCCGTTTACCCACACGTCGGCCAGGTAGTCGACTTGCCAAAACCTGAGCAAGCAGCGGCCTCCTGCGTGAGGGTTCGCCGGCGGCGTGAAATCGCGCCAGTACCAGGCCACACCATGGTAGTCGGGGAATACGTCCTGAATGATCGAAGCAGTCTTGGTTGGTTTGGCGTCAAACGTTGGACCTTTCCACCAGTGTTGCTCGCGTCCGACATTCTTAGGGTCCGTCGCCAGCAGCCAGGAGGGGCCATCCAAGGAAATCACGGCAGACGATCTCATCGTCGGCGTTGCTGCTTGCGTCTTCTCGCCTCCCATCAAGGCGATCACCGCAAAGTAGATTACGAAAAGCCCAAACGCTGATGCGCAGACGCGGCGTCGAATCGAAAACATGGTGGCTCATCTCCAAGCTTGGGCAGGAAGGACGGGGATGGTTGCGGCGCGACGCACGAAGCTTATTCTAGTGGCAGTTTACCCGCCATTTTCCTTGGCAGTGAGCCCGGAACCGATCGAGGCTCGTTTGGCATCCATCTTACCAAGGCGATCGCTCGGCATCCAGCGCTCAAACGGGTTTTCGGTAGCGGCGTCGACCAGTAATGAGGCATCCTCGGCAGTCCATCAAAGCGACCGTTGCTGGGTCAAGTGTTTCGGTTTTTTTGCGGCGGGGGCCACCAAACCCCAGACGGGGCCTTCGAATCAGACTATCGACGAGAATTGCCGGACCAACTGGAAGAATGCGCGGCGACCGGTTACCATGAGGGGAGTTGTCACTGGAAGTATACCGAACCGAGAGAATTGCCTCAGAATCTCTTGACGCTGATTGCTTCGCTGCCACCTACCCATCCATCCACCAAGGATCCCTCCCATGAACCACCAAGCTCAGCTCCTGCCTTCCACGGCCTCGCGGCGCGATTTCCTGAGACAGTCGGGAGGCGCCCTGGCGGGTGCGACGCTACTCGGCGCCATCTCGGCGCGGAGTTACGCCGGCGAAAACAACACCATCAAGATCGCCCTGGTCGGTTGTGGCGGACGGGGCACGGGCGCTGCCGCGCAGGCCCTGTCGACCAAGGGGCCAACCAAGCTCTGGGCCATGGCCGATTTCTTCAGCGGCCGCCTCGATTCCAGCCTGAAGAATCTCTCCAAGAAGTTTGCAAAGCAAGTGAGCGTGCCCAAGGAGCGGCAGTTCGTCGGCGTGGACGGCTATAAGAAGGCGATCGAATCGTTGGGGCCAAACGACCTGGTCATTTTGGCCACGCCGCCGGCCTTTCGGCCGATCCACGTCGAGTACGCCGTGGACCATGGGCGGAATATCTTCATGGAGAAGTCGTTCGCCGTCGACGCCGCCGGCATTCGCCGCCTGCTGAAGGCCGGCCGAGAGGCCGCGAAGAAGAACCTCAAAATGGCCGGTGGGCTGATGATGCGCCACGACATGCCGTCGAGCAACGCCATCGCGCAGATTCACGGCGGCGCAATCGGCGAGTTGGTAACTTGTTGGGCGTACCGCATGCAGGGCCCCCGCGATTTCAAGCCGAGACTGCCGGGCATGAACGAGTTGGCCCACCAGGTTCGCAACTATTCCAACTTCACGTGGCTCAACGGCAGTTTCATGTTGGATTGGATGATTCACCACATTGACGTATGCTGTTGGGCCAAGGACGCCTGGCCGGTGTCCGCCCAAGGGCAAGGAGGGCGTCAGGTCCGCACCGAGCCCGATCAACTGTTCGATCACGAGGCGGTGGAGTTCTCCTTCGCCGACGGCACGCGCATGATGGCCCAATTTCGCCTCATTGCCGGGTGTTGGGATTACGGCGGCTGTATCGTGCACGGGACGAAGGGCTCCGCCCAGATCGGCGAAGGAGTTCTGCATCCCCGCCTCTACAAAGACTACACGCAGACGCGTGCGGGCTTGCTCTGGGATTACAAGGGGCCGAAGTGCAATCCCTACCAGTACGAGCACGACCTGCTGTTCGACGCCATCCGCCAAGACAAGCCGTACAACGAGACCGAGCGCTCAGCGAAGGCGGCGATGGCCGGCATTCTTGGCCGCATGGCCGCCGAGTCGGGTAAGATGGTCACCTGGGACGAGGCCATGGCCTCGAAGCTCGAACTGGCGCCGGGCCTGGATCGGTACACGATGGATTCGCAGCCGCCGGTCAGGCCGGACGCCCGCGGCCGGTATCCCATCGCCATGCCGGGAACCACGAAGGCGTTTTAGCGGGCCACGAAACGTCGAGATTTCGAGATTTGTTGCCCGGCATTCAGCGCACGGGATAACGTGCGTGGATTTGCTGCCCGGCTTTTCCCCTTATGCTGACCGTTATGTGCTGTTCAACGATCCGAGTCATTTTTCGCCCAACGGCCATCTTCTGGCGGCGCAACTGCTTTTTGACCCCGTTCGCAAGATGCTTCAACGTCTCAAGACCGTGAGCAATACTCACCGGCAATGAACGTTTGCTTCTCTCCCTGAATCGCGCCGGCGCGCGCAGGCGTTCGGTGCTCCGTCCCCGGCTTGGCTTGCTCCCAAACCGCCTCCAGCTACCGCCGCCTCTGTGGAGAGTCCGCGCTGCCGCCACTGGCTAGGCGACATGCCGGTCTTCCGTTTGAAGACATTGGAGAAGTGAAACGGGCTCTCGAAGGCCAGTGTGGCGGCGATCTCCTTGATGTTCATCGTCGTGCCGTGGAGCATCTGCCGGGCCCTTTCCACCCGCAGTTGCAAGTGGTACTGGTAGGGCGAGAGGCCCGTGTGATCGCGGAAGATGCGATAGAAATGGGTCGTGCTCAGCCCCAGCGAGGCCGCCAGTTTCTCGATCGGCGGCAGGGAATCCATCTGCGTCTCGAGCAGCGACTTCGCCCGGCACACCAGTTCGTGCATCCGGCTGCCCGTCCCCCGGGCGCGAACCGCGCCCTGGATGGCGGCCAGAATCTCCATCACACTGGCCGCCAAGAACTGCGGGAGCCCGACCGGTTCCGAACGGAGCCGGTCCAACAGCGACAAGTAGGCGTGCAACAGCAGGTCGTCGCCCCCCGTCTTGAGAACGGGATCGTGCGGAGAAATGAAGTCGTATTGAACCAGCCGTTCGACGTACGGGCCGCTGTAGCTGACCCAGTACTCGTCCCAGCCGACGCTTGGGATAGGGCGATAGCGGTGCCACACGCCGGGAAACAAGTGGATCACGCTGCCGGCCGCAACCTTCTTGCGGCCGCTGGCCTTCGATTCGAATTCTCCTTCGCCGTGCGTAATGTAGAGGGCCTGATATTCCGTCAAGACGCGCCCTTTGCTCCACGAGAGGGTATAAGCGCGGGGATGGCCGGGCCGCGGATAGCGGTCGCCCGGTTTGACGGCGTTGAAGCCGCCCGCCGTCACATAGAGCCCCCACTGTTCATCGCGTTCGCTGACGGGCAGGTAGCGGAAGAAATCTTTGGTACGATTTGGCATGGCCCTTCTCCCCTACGATCACGCACCCGCTGGCCTCAACCATCATAATACTCCGAAGTATTTCGGTCAAATGGGCGAGTCAAGACACGACTCCTTACTCGTTCGACGACGAGATGGGATGGTAGAAATTGGTATGTTATTGACAGGTTCTCGTATTCCCGCCGTTGCCGCGGCCGGTTACTGTAGAAAAGAGCTTGGGGTTCCCGGATCACTGTTTGAAGGATCGTTCCATGAAGGGTTATTCTGTCCGAATCCTGTTGGCAACCTTGATCATGGCACTCGCGCAGGCCGCCGGCGGGCAGGAGATCAACGTCGCCTTGGCCAGCAACGGCGCAACCGTTCGGGCGGATTCGGAGTACGCCGAAAACCCCGGCGGTCCAGCCGTGGCCGCCCGCTTGATCGACGGCGTGATTCGCCGGCCGGCCAACTCGCCGGAGGCGAACCGCTGGCACTCGGAACTCTCCGCGCCGCATCCGCACTGGGTATGGATCCGATTTGCCCGTCCGGCGAAGATTTCCAAAGTCACGCTTTGGCATTCCGACATCGGCGCGCCGGTCGACTTCGTGGGCCAATCCACGCTGGATCGCGGCTGCTCGCTGCAAATGCTGTTTCGCCGGGAAAACGCCCAACTTGACGCCGTCCACCCTTCGGTGACCGTCGAGTTTGCCCCGGTGGTCACCGACAATTTCCGCCTGCTGATTACCCGGTCTTCGAACAAGGATTTCCCAAGCTACACGCAACTGAGCGAAATCCAGGTCTTCGGCACCTGGGCGGGCCAGCGGATTGCCGCTTCGAAGCCCACGCCGGACCGCCGACGAGGCGAAATGCTCGACGGGCCGCTGCCCGAGGGCCTGAAGATCGAGGCGGCCGAGCGCGAAATCGCCATGGTTTTACCCTGGCTGAAGGTCTCCTTCGATCTCCGTCGGCCGAGCATCCGCTGGTTTTCGGTGGACGGCTCCGGCCGGGGAAAGCACGCCAAGAATCTCTTGAAGGGACCCCAGGGAATCGACCTGGTCGCCAAGGGATGGAATGAAGAAGCTTCGTCTGCCGACGCGTCGTTTGTCGTCTCTCGGTCGGGAAACACGGTGCGGTATTCGGGCATTCGGTTGGGTACGTTGGAGACGGTGGACGTCGGCTACACCGTAGAGCCCAAGGGGCTCCACGTGGCCATCGATCGGCACGTACCTGCCGAGTACCTCACGGACGAGAGTTCCCCCTTGCGGATGCTGTGGGACGTGTCGGTTACGCCCGCCACGCCGATGGGACGATTGAAGGCGCTGGGCGAATTGTCGTTCCCGGTTCTGCTCCACTTTCCCGACTATGGGACGCTCCTGGTCCGTTCCAGCGCGCCGGACGCCACGTGGAAGTTCGCCGGCCGGCTCGGTCCGCGCGAGGTGCAACTCGCCCTGCGCGAGGGATGCCGCGTGACGGCCGATGCCACGACCATCCAGCAGGCCGGCCAGTACCATGTGGAGTTGGACATGGCGTTGACTTCGATCTATCCGCAAAAGGCCCTTGTCGACACCGACCCGAAACTGGCGGGCGTCAAGCGCGGCTGGCTCAATGCCTTCGGCTTCCGCCCCGACATCGCCACGCTGTCGAACAATTCGGTGAGCGATAATGCCATCTTCTGCCTATACGAGTTTGCCGACCAGGCGTATTACACGCCGCCGCTGTTCGACGGCTTCACCGCCCTGGACATGGTTCGCATGAGTCTTGACGCCTACTTCGGCGGCGTCAAGAGCTATGGACGCGACAACGCAGTGTTTGTCGATACCGATCCGGCCATCGTCATCTCCGCTTGGGATTATGCCACGGGCAGACCGGACCGGGAATGGCTCCGGCGGCGGATTGGCGACGTTGAAAAGTACGCCGACCACATCATCGCCGCCGATGTCAATGGCGACGGCCTGGCCGAATCGACCCGGACGGGCATCAGCGGCACCGGGCCTAAGGGAGCCGGCATGTGGTCGAGCAACTGGTGGGACGTCATCTCCTTCGGCTGGAACGACGCCTACGGGATCGCCCTGGACTACCGCGCGTTCCGCTGTGCGGCCGATCTGGAACGTCGGCTCGGGCGAGCGGAGAAAGCAGAGATTTACCGACGGCGGGCCGATCGGATCAAAGCGGTGTATTACTCGACATTCTACAACCCGAAGACAGGCGTCTTGGCCGGCTGGCGGAGCAAGGACGGCCAGCTGCACGATTATTATTTCACCTTTGTCAACGGCATTGCGGTGGCCTACGGCCTGGTGACGCCGCAACAGGGTGGCGCGATCATGGATCGTATGCAGGCCAAGATGCGCGAGGTGGGCTACAAGAACTTCCGCCTCGGACTGCCGGGGAACCTCATCCCGGTTCCTCGAAAGGACTATGCGGGCGGCGTCGGCATTCTGGGAGCCCCCTCGACGGACGACGGTTCCGACACGTTCGGGGTTTTCGAGAACGGCGCGGCAACGGCCTGCTTTGCTCACTTCTATATTCAGGCCTTGTACACGCTGGGACGAAAGGCCGAGGCCGACGCCATCTTCGACGCCATGTTGGAAGGATATCGCGCCGGGACCTTCCAAAACGGCGTTGGTTCGGGCGGCGAGTGGACGCGATGGAATGGCGTCCCGAGCGGTTACGAGGGCCTGCTCACCGACAGCTACTACACGCTCAGTGTGCTGATCACCGGCCGGTTGGGCAAGGGTATTCCTATTCCTTGATATTTCTGGGGTGTTTGTGGCTTGTACTATCCGGGACTGTGGTTTTGAGTGTTTCGAAGAGTAGTGAATGGCTACGCACCGAGAGGAGCAGTCATGCGACAATTCAAAACGGTATGCCTTTCGTTGTCGATCCTCATCGGGCTTTCATGTCCGCGTCCGTTGCAGGCCGGCGGCACAGTCTGTTCGACATCGGCTTTGCGCCCCGTCGGCGATGCGGTTGTCATTGACGGGCTGAAAGGTTTTTCCATTCTCGTTCCGAAAATAGCCACCGAGCAGGAGCGGTATGGCGCGAATATGCTGGCGGACTATCTGGAGAGGATTTTCAAAGCAAGACTCCCCGTCGTGCAGGAACCGCAGCCCGTCAAAGGAAAAGTCATCAGTGTCGGCGACACGGCCAAAGCCTTGGCGGCCGGGATAAGTCCCGACCCGCGGGAACAGGCATACAAGCTCGCGGTCGTCAGCGGAAACTTGTATGTCCTCGGTGGAAAACGCGGTCCGATCTATGGGGTGATCGCCTTGCTGGAGGAAGACCTTGGGTGCCGTTGGTATGCCGCAATCGCCAAGCCCGTCGTCCCGACGATTTCGATAGATAAGCTGCCGGTGGTTCCGCGCAGCTATTCGCCTCCATTTGAAATTCGCGAGCCATACTACTCGGACGCCTTTTTCGCCTCGTGGGCAGCTTTCAACCGTTTGCAGCCGATTTCGCCTTGGAGCGCCATTCCGACCGAGACCGGTGGCGGCCTCGCAAACTTGGCCTACTTCATCCACACTTACCAGCAATTGGTGCCGGCGGACAAATACTTTGCGAAGCATCCGGAATACTTTCCGCTCCGCGAAGGACACCGGCACCGTTCCAGCCCGACCGATGGTCAGCTATGCTATACGAATCCCGATGTCGTCAAGGTCATCGCAGAAACGCTCGAAGCCGAGATCGCGAAGAAACCCGGCACCAGGATTTACAGCGTCTCGGCGAATGACAATGTCTATAGCGATTGCAAGTGTCCATCTTGCCAAAAGATCATCCAGGCCGATGGTCTTTCCGGAGCCCAACTTTATCTGGCCAACGAAGTGGCCAACAAGCTGGCGGTCAAGCACCCGGATATCAAAATTACCACCCTCGCCTATGTTGGAAGTCAGAAGCCGCCCAAGACCGTGAAGGTCGGTCCCAACACGGTCATTTTTTATGCCCCGATCCGGCATCGCGGAAATTTTCCGATGCTGCCCATCGGAGACATCAAGGAGATTGCCGAGGAGTTGGCCGGCTGGCACCGGATTGCGTCCAACATCTACCTTTGGGACTATGTTGAGCGCTATGACGGTCCAGCGGTGCCATATCCGAATTTCGACATGCTGGAAGGCGGCTGGCAGTTCCTGCTTGCCAACGGGGTGTCGGGGGTGTTTCTGGAGGGCGGCGGAGATGGACATGATTCGCTTGGCGAATTGAAAAGCTGGCTCTACGCCAAGAAACTTTGGAATCCCCAGTGGAAGCAAGACGCATTGATCGAGGAGTTCATCGCTTCGTATTATGGCCCGGCTGCGTCTGAAATGGCCGAATATGTCGCTTGCCAGCGGCGGGTATGGAGCGACTATTATCATCATCGCAAACCTGGTGACAGTCTTCGCTTCGACGGTAAATCCATTGAGCAAATGTATAAGTTGCTGGACAAGGCGGAGACTCGTTGCGAAGGCCAGGCGGACTATTGCAGCCGGGTTGAACGTGAACGTCTGACATTGCTTAGCCTCTCCCTTGCCAAACATCCGCGTCGAGCGGCCGTCGCAAGTTATGCGATGAGGCTGAAAGAGGCGGAGGCATTGATCGCAAAATTGAAAGTCAAGCGATTTGAAGGCATCACGGCTGAAACAGGCATCGAGCAATGGCGTGAAAAATTGAAATACGGAACCGAAGGCAATGGATTGCCGCAGTATTCGAAAAACTCCATTACGGTGAAGAAGGCCGCTTGTCCGATCGCGCAATACCTTCCCGACGCTACCGCCGCGCTTGGTCACGCCACTCGGCAAATCGGCGGCGGCTCCGCCGATTGGGGCGTCCAATGGGAATATGGAAGCTTCTTTGATCTGCTGGATCCCGGGAAGACCTATATCGTGCGAATGCGGGCAAGGCCGGAGTTTAAGAGCAGTCCGCAAAAGCCGGGAACTTTGTTTTCCGTTGGCTGCTACACCTTCGGTGTCGGAGGCAGCCAATCTTTCTCTGGTAAGTTCTCTTCCCATGACGACGGCAAGTATCGTTGGACTGAATTATTCAAGTTGCGGATAGTGAATCCAGGCACAAGCGGCTATTTCTACTGCGTGTCAGGGAATCTGACCCGCGACGACGCCATCTGGTATGACTACCTGGAATTCGTACCGGAAGATGAATTCCAGGACTCCAAAGTGGCCGCCAAACTACCGCTTGTTAAGCTATAGATCGAGGAAAAGGGAGAAGATCCATATGAGCAAGTCCATTCTGCCAACAACGACCTTGATTCTGGCGATCATTTGTGGGCGGGGATCGTCTCTTGTCGCTCTTGGGAACGAGGCGAGAGGCGAACTCAGCGCACAGGCCAACGTGATGGTCGAAATCACGTGTACGGCGACCCGGGACTATCGCGATCCTTTCCACGACGTGACTTTGGACGCCGTGTTCCAAACGCCGCAAGGCCGAATGCTCAAAGTTCCCGGCTTCTGGGCTGGCGGCCGCGAGTGGAAGGTCCGCTACGCTTCGCCTGAAGTGGGTACACACCGTTGGCGAAGCGCGTGCTCCGTGACCGCCGACCGAGGCTTGCACGACCGCACGGGCACGGTGACGGTGACGCCGTACCGGGGAGAAAATCCGCTCTATTGCCATGGCCCCGTGCGGGTCGCCGCCGATCGGAGGCATTTTGAGCACCTGGACGGCACGCCGTTCTTCTGGCTGGGCGACACGTGGTGGATGGGGCTTTGCCATCGGCTTCACTGGCCCGAGGAGTTCCAGCGATTGGCCGCCGACCGGAAGGCCAAGGGTTTCAACGTGATTCAGATCGTGGCCGGGCTGTACCCCGACATGCCGGCCTTCGACCCGCGCGGGGCAAACGAGGCGGGCTTTCCCTGGCAGAGAGATTACTCCAGCATCCGCCCCGAGTATTTCAACCAGGCGGACAAGCGGCTGAAATACCTGGTCGATCAGGGGTTTGTGCCCTGCATCGTGGGCGCTTGGGGATACCATCTTCCGTGGATGGGCGCGGATCGCATCAAGCAGCACTGGCGATACCTGGTCGCCCGTTATGGGGCACTGCCCGTGGTCTGGTGTGCGGCGGGCGAAGGAACCATGCCGTTTTACGGCTACAAGCGAGCGAGCGAGGATGCGGTGCTGCAAAAACAAGGCTGGAGCGAGGTGATTCGCTCGATCCGAGCCACCGACCCGTTTGGACGGATGATTACGATCCATCCTTCGCGATCCGCCCGCGAAATCGTCGACGACCCCGCGCTGCTGGATTTCGACATGCACCAGACGGGCCATGAGCCCGAGTCCGCCATCGGCGCAATGGCCGCGCAGATCCGTGGCTCCTACGAGGCCCGGCCCGTCATGCCGGTGATCGCGGGAGAATCGAGCTACGATGGGCTCGATATGCGCGAGTGGGGCGGCGGAGTGCTTTCCAGCGCCGCGACACGGCAGATGTTCTGGATCGGGCTGATGCACAACGGTGCGGCCGGCGGAACCTACGGCGCCAACGGCATCTGGCAGCTCAACCGCCGCGATGCGGCCTACGGGCCATCGCCGCACGGACGAAGTTGGGGAAGTACTCCATGGGATGAAGCGATGCTGCGTCGCGGCTCGGCCCAAGTCGGTTTGGCCAAGAGGTTCTTCGCCCGCTATCCGTGGCAGCACCTGGAAGCGAAGCCGGATTCGGTAGCCTGGGGCGACAACCAGCCGATCAAGGACGGCCCCCAACCTTGTGCGTTGGGCACAGGCACGGACCTGCGGATCGTCTATGTGCCGCGGCCGCGCTCCGTCGTGGTAAAGCAACTCGTTCCGCAAACGGATTACATGGCCAGCCTGTTCGACCCGGTTACGGGGGTATACTCCTCCCTAGGCCAAATCAAGACGAAAAGGGACGGTACTTGGCAGCATCTCCCGCCGGATCACCGTCACGACTGGGTGCTTGTCCTGCAACGACCAGCCGGTCAAGTGCCCGCCGGCACACGCCCCTCCCAACCCGGCCAACCGATCGAGGTGAGGAGTCACCGCTCGGAGCGTATCCGAGCGGCATCCAAATGGAGAATACTGGTTAAGAGGGTACAACCATGATTAGAAGCCGAATGATGCTTGCCGTAGTCCTGATGTTTGCAGCGCTCGCAAACAGTCAACCGGTTTCGCAGGCCATCGCGCAGGAAGTCAAGACGCCGTACAGAGTGGGGTTTCTGGCTCAGCCGGCCTCATGCAACCCGGGATGGATTCGCAAGATTCCGTGGACCAAGGAGAATATCAGCAGGCTGAAAGCCCTCGGCTTCACGGTGATCCAGGTGGATGTCGCCTGGACGCGGCCGGACGATGAGATTCTGAACATCGAGGACCTCGTCGAACTGTCGCCCGCCGAGCAGAAGGAGTATCCGCAGCCGGTCCCTCTGCGCGGCAAGGCCGGAGCGGAGAATCTCGCCGCGCGGCAGGACACCATTCGCAAACGGATCGCTCTCTGCAAAGAGGCGGGCCTGCGAACGCTCCTGCTTGTCGGCGCCCCGTATAACGCCCATTGCACGTACGGCGATAATCCGCCCAATTGCATCCTCGACGAAAAGACCATAAAACGGCACGTCTTGATGCTTGAGAAGCTCGCCAAAGCGTTGCCGGGATTGGACGACCTCCAGGTCTACACCTACGATGTTGACGCCTGGCTTTGCAGCGAATTCGGCAAGTGCCCCCGGTGCCGTGGCATTCCGCTCCAACGGCGACTGGTGGGATTCGTGAACACGCTGACGTCCACTTGGCGCCGGGTCAACCCGGGAGGACGAGTCTGGTGGGAGCCATGGGAACTTTCGTCCGGCCAGAGTCTGCGTTGCATCGAAACGCTCGACCCGAACGGACTGGGCTTGGTCATGCACTGCAACTCGGCCGAGTGCATGGCCACCATGCCCGTGGATCGCTGGATCAGGAACATGGGCACGATTGCCGAACATCGCGGCATC
>Ga0181520_10005358_pt1 | contig 20518 bp, 10 predicted proteins | sample PEATcosm2014_Bin_29_FD_132451 | JGI IMG/M metagenome (GOLD analysis project Ga0181520, IMG submission 132451) | Peatland microbial communities from MTU Mesocosm Facility, Houghton, MI, USA - PEATcosm2014_Bin02_30_metaG | ecosystem: Environmental > Terrestrial > Soil > Wetlands > Peat | place... | reverse complement strand
GCCCGGCCAGGTGATTTACAACACCACCCGCCAACTCGTATTGCGGGGGGTGGACGGCATCGTGTTCGTGGCGGATTCGCAATACGAAAAAATGCCCGAGAACGTCGAGAGCTTCCAAAATCTCGTGGACAATTTGAATTCGCTCAAGATTCATCTGCAGGAAATCCCCTACGTGCTGCAGTACAACAAACGCGACCTGCCCAACGTCGCGCCGATGGAATACATGGACTTTTTGCTGAACAACCGCGACGTGCAGGTGCCTTCCTTTGGCGGCACGGCGCACAAGTGCGAGGGCGTGTTCGAGAGTTTGAACATGATCACGCGCATGTTGCTGCAAAAATTCATCAATCAATCGGTTCCTCAATACGCGTGACATGGCCACCCTGCCCCAGCTCATCGAGGAGGACATCCGGAGGCTGGACGAGATGCTCCTGCAGTTTCTCGCTCAGACCGACGCCACGGTGGCGCTGGTCATTGACAAGGGCGGTTTCATCATAACGCATCAGGGCGTCGCGGGCGAACTGGACCTTACCACCATCGGCGCGCTGGCGTCCGGCGCCTTCCTGGCCAGCCAGACCATTGCCGGGCTGGTCAATGAAAAGGATTTCAATCACACCACCCTGCAAGGGGAACAGTCCAGCCTCTTCACCGTCAATGTGGATGAACAATGTCTGCTGCTGGTGGTTTTCCCATCGAAGACCGGCCTGGGCGTGGTGGAATACTATTCCGCCGGCGCGATCAAAAACCTGGCGCGGCAACTGGCGGTGGCGCGTGAACGCGACCCCGGCGGCGGTTTGGATCTGTCCGAGATGAACCTCGCCGATTCACAGGAATTGTTCCGCAAAAAAGTCGTCTGAAACCAGGAGGGCAACATGAACATGATTGCAACAAGCGAACTGGACCGGCTGCTGGCCGCCATGATCCAAAGTGCCGACGGCATTTCGGATCTGCTGTTCGTGGCCGGCAAACCGCCCCAGATGGAAGTGCATGGCGCGCTGGAGCCGCTGGCCGTTGAACGGCACGGGTCCGTGCTGACCGGTGAGCGCATCGAGAGTTTCGCCGGCGCCATCATCAACAATAATGCCAAGCTGCTGCGCGACCTGGCCGAACACGGCTCCTGCGACTGCAGTTACGCGCTGGAAAATTCCTGCCGGTTCCGCGTGAACATCTACCGCCAGAATGGCAGTTACGCCATGGTGCTGCGCCGGCTGCAGTCGGAGGTTCCATCGCTGGAATCGCTGGGCCTGCCGCCCGTGTTCCGGGAGATCGTCCGGGAAAAAAACGGCCTGGTGTTTGTCACCGGCGGTTCGGGCAACGGCAAGACCACCACGCTCGCCGCGTTGTTGAATGAAATCAACCGCACCAGCAAGGTCCACGTCATCTCGCTGGAGGACCCCATTGAATTTGTGCATCCGCCGCTCAAGTCCACCTTCAGCCAGCGCGAACTCGGCCGCGATTTTTTTACTTTTCCCGACGGCCTGCGCGCGGCCCTGCGGCAGGCGCCCAAGGTCATTTTCGTCGGTGAAATTCGTGACCGCGAAACCATGGAAATCGCCCTGACGGCCGGCGAGACCGGCCACCTGGTTTTTAGCACGCTGCACACCATCAGCGCCGACCGTACCATCCATCGCATCGTCGGCCTGTTCGGCAAGGACGAGGAACAACAGGTGCGCGAACGCCTGGTGGGTTCGCTGCGTTATATCGTCGGCCAGCGGCTGGTGCCCCGGAACGGGGGCGGGCGGTTGCTGGTCACGGAGTTTATGGGCAGCAGCTTGCGCACCCGCGAAGCCATCGAACTTGGCGAAACTGAAAACCGCCGGCTGCACGACATCATCGAGGCGGGCACCAGCAACGGCTGGCACAGTTTTGAGCAATCTCTGCTCAAGGCATTTGAGGATGATTTGATTACGGAGGAGAACGCCATGCTGCATTGCGTCAACAAACCGGCGATGCGCCAGCGTTTGGACTTCACCCGCAGCCGGAACCATCGCGCGGCCATCACCGCGCCGTCACCCATGATGGTGGTTGCGGCCGCCGCGCCGCCTGAACCGGCATTTGTGCCCTCCTTCACGTCTGCCGTCGTAAAACCGGAACCGCACCCCGGCATGTTGAAGGGCATTTTGAACGGTCTGATCTAACCGGTTGCAGGCGCAGCAGGCATTCTGAACCGATCGGTGCTCAAAGTGCAACCCATTGGGCAGGAAGTTTAAGCATCACTTCGGCCAGCCGCGGCGGGCAGGGTTGGTCGCATGCGACCGGGCCAGGCCACCGGGAGCCGCCGGTTCATCTATGAACACATCCGTACGTCCGCAACCACTGATAATCGGGATCGGTGGCAGAACCATTTGGCGGCCAGCCGGCTCCCGTCGTGTTATTGGCGAACCTGGCCACGGTTCCCCGCCATTCATGATTTACCGCATGGCCATCGGCAAAAGACACTCCGCACGTCTTGCCGTGATAAGCCCCAGGGCAGTCGCTCCAGCCACCGTTAATCGGATCGCTGTTGCCAAAGTAACAGATATTTCCATCGTTGATGGTTATTTCGGATTCCTCCATAAAAACCCATAGATCTGCCGCATCTTTAACATCGCTCGTTTTGCGAAAAATAACCCACTCGTTTCCATTGAGATAAGGATCGCCTGGCGTCGTACCCACCCAAATATTCATGGAATAGCTTCTCGAGGCGGCATATTTTTGGCCGTTATCCGTCACCATTCTCGGATCCGACGGACATTTGTAAATCAGGGGATTTTTAGCGACGTAGGGACCTAACAGAGGCTGAGCATTGGCGGGTAGATTAACGAGATAAGCCGGGTTATACTCATAAACCAGGGGGAGGCCGGCGCCGCCCGGACTCTGGTTGTCATTCACCCAACTTCCAGTGTAAACACCCTTGACCATCTGCGGATAAAGTTCACGCAAGTTAAGCGGGTAAGTCTCGTTGAAATCGGGCGCATACGTGAGCCACGCCAAAGCACATTGCTTGAGATTGTTCACGCAGTTGATTGCCTGGGCGCGTTTTTTGGCCGCACTCAGGGCGGGGAGCAGCATGGCCGCCAGAATCGCAATGATGGCAATTACCACCAGCAGTTCAATGAGCGTAAAGCCCGCGCGCCTTTCGCCAGGCCGCGGGCCGCTGCTGCTTAAATCATCTGGTTGAATAAACGTGCCGCTCCTTTTCCGCATCATTGTTTTGAACATATTTAAATTTGTCTCAACAACTGTCGTTGCCACAATGTTTCCGCCCACAACCCGCCACGGGCGTTGCAGGCGGAAACAAAACTCAATCGGACGGCTTCCAGTCGGCACTCCTATGGCAACAGGAGTGTCCGCCAGAAACCCATGGGACCGGCCGGCTGGTTGGTGAACATCACCGAGCCACCGCCATCTGCCCCATTGGTCAACATGCTCGTCCAAGTTACCGGCGGTGTCAAGCTGCTTGCCGATTGCAGGACGTAGTCGCAACTGGGCGCACCGGCGAAGGACAACACAAAAGTACCGGCGCCCGCATTCGCAACCGTGCTGAATTTGTTGGCCCCGGCGCTGGTATTGACCTGCACGGTGGCCGTGGCAGTGCTCAAACCTCCCAGCCCGTCGCTCACGGCAAAAGTGAACTGGTCGGTTCCGAAGTAGCCGGGGTTGGGAACGTATGTAATGTACGTCCCATCGGAGGTCGCCGTGCCGTCAGCGGGCTGGCCAACGTAGCTCACGTCCAGGGGATAGCCAGCCGAATCCGTGGCCCCCTGCGCCCCGCCGATGGCCAGCCGTGTCACCGGCAAATTTGTCAACGTGCCAAAGGTGATGCTGTTGGCCACGGGAGTGGAGGGGGTGCCGGTGATAACCGTGAAGTTGTCAAATAAAACTGCGCCGCTGCTCCAGATGTCATCGCCGAAAATATTCATGGAGACCCGGATGTCCGAGCTTACCGACCCTGCCGGCACTGAGTAGGTTTCCGACAAATGTTTCCAGCCCTGCCCGCCGGTGTCACCGTTGGGCGTGCCGATATAGGTGTTGTGTTCGCCATCAAAATTATTACCGCTATCAAAGAAGCGGAGGCCAACGCGGATTTGATTTCCGGGGTTCACCGGATTCAGGATGTTGTAATCGAATGAAATGGTGACGGGCTGGCTGCTGTTGACCGTGAATTCGTTCACGCGGATGTCATTGCCGCCTGAAGTAATGCTGCCGTCAGCCGTCATCATAACGCAATTGGTGCCCGGCGCACTCCAGCCATTGGACGGATAATTGAAACTTTCCGAACCTGCCGATCCACCCGGTCCGCCGGCATTCCAGTTTGCCCCCCCATTTTCAAAATTCCCGTTGTTGTTGGGCCCAATAGCGGGTGTAATCTGAACCGAAAAGTTGTCAAAAAGAACGGCGCCACTGCTCCAGATATCGTCACCAAAGATATTCATGGAGAGCCGAAGGTCTGCCGTAACCGCTGAAAAAGTGGGGTCAACCGCAACCCCATGAAAATGGTGCCAGCCGGTTCCACCCACGTCATTGTTGGGCGTGCCTATGTGGAAATTATGCTCGCCCAAAAAACTGCCGTTGCCGTCTTCAAAGCGGAGACCAACGCGAACTTGATCCCCGGGGTTTATCGGCCCGAGAATATTATAATCAAAGTCCACGCTGAGGGCTGCATTGCCGCGCGAGGCCGCCCCCAGGAAAAAATTATTTACCCGGAGATCATTGCCGCCGGAGGGGGTGACACTGCCATCGGCGGTCATCGAAACGCAATTGGTACCGGGGGCGCTGGGACCATTTGTCGGGTAATTCGCAAAGTTTTCCGAACCCCCCGTGCCGCCGGGGCCGCCTGCATTCCAGTTCAACGCGCCATTTTCAAACCCTGCGTTGTAATTCGGCCCCACTTGAGGGGTAACGTTGACTGAAAAATTGTCAAAGAGTATGGGACCACTGCCCCAGATGTCGTCACCAAAAATATTCATGGACATTACCAGATCCATATTAACCGCCGACAACGTGGGGTCAGCGGCTACGCCATGAAAATGATGCCAGCCAGTCCCCCCCACGTCGTTGTTGCCTGAGCCAACATGAAAGATATGCTCACCCAGAAAATTACCGCCGGAATCCTCAAATCGGACATCAATGCGAACCTGGTCACCAGGGTTTAAAGGGCCGAGAATGTTATAATCAAAGTCCACGCTGACGGCGTTGCTGCCTAGAGTGGCCGCTCCGAGCGAAAAATAGTTGCAACGCAAATTGTTGCCGTTGGGCGGTGACACGCTGCCATCGGCGGTCATCAGCACGCAATTGGTGCCCGGAGCGCTGGGCCCATTCGTCGGCGAATTGGCAAAGTTCTCCGAGCCGGCCGAACCGCCGGGGCCGCCCGTGTTCCAATCCGAGGCGCCGGCCTCAAAACCGGGATTCTGCGGGCCGAGGAATTGAGCTTTTGCGGTCAGGGCCAGGGCCAATACCGCCACGGCTGCGGGAAATATCCGCAGCCACAAATCAGAATGTATTCTCTTGTTCACGGGGTTTATATGGGTTGGTTGTTGTGGTTGTTGTGTTAAAGCGTTCCAATCAGGGACGATGCCAGACAAGCATTTCGTTGTCGTGGAAACGCCTGTTTGGAGTGCTTTGGTACCTATAGCGTTTCATATTGAAGCAAAACTGTCTATTACACGTTGGTGTAATGACCTTCAGGCAATCTTTTGGTTGCCGGCTTCAACTTGGCGTTTATATTTTCAGTTGATAACCACTTCTGAACAGAAAATGGCGTTTCGGAAAATATTTTTTCCGGCGGGAATTTATTGCGCCCTCCCGCGAAAACCAAACTAAACTGCAATCTGCTTAATTCATGACTGGTTCTTTCAAACCGCACAGTGCCCGAATGGGAGGCGGGGGGTTGTTTTGCCGGCTGGCGAAGTGCTGCTGCCTTGTTTTTTTAGCCGGCCTGGGCGTGCTTTCGGCGGGGGCAGACCCTGCGGGGATCAAAAAAGTCATCCAGCAATATGCCCTGACTTCGGCCAACGACTTTCCCCAACGCGACCCGCAGGACTGGCAATTGCTGGGCTCCAACGACGGCGGCAAAACCTGGACCACGCTCGACGTGCGCAGGAATGAAATTTTCCAGGCGCGCCAGCAGCGAAAGCTTTACAAAATTGGCAACACCAATGCCTACGAAACCTACCAGTTGCGAATAGACAAAGTCCGCGATCCGGGCGCGGTGGTTTCGGTGCAACTGGCCGAACTTGAGTTGATGGGCTTGACGGAGGATGATCTTGGCCCCACGCCCATCTTCCTGGATGACATCTCTGCGCAGGGAGATAATCCCCCGGCCGAGACCGTGGCGAGTTTGTTTGACGGCCGGGTGGAAACCAAGTGGATGGATTGGGCCGACAACAACCCCCTCACCCGCGCCTCCTGGATTCAATGGCATTATTTGAATCCGGCCGACGCCACGGTGACCAACCTCAGTCAGTTGCTGGCCTTGCGCACGCGGGCCGGTGACGGGATTCGGGTTCGGATTCAGGCCGTGGTGGCGGGGCGGATTTCACCGGGAAATAAAATATGTCTGGTGGACGTTACCGGATGTATTGGGCTTGGTGGAATTGAGGGCGCGGAAACGCTCGACGCCGGGCAGCAGGTCCTGATCACCGGGGTCAGTGAGTGGGCCGGCAACCAGGCGGGCATCCGGGCGGGTCGCGCACAAATACTGGGCCCGCTGGCGAACCTCATGCCGGAGCATTTGCGGCCGGAACAGCCATTGCCGACGGGCGAGGATTTGAAATGGGCGGAGATCGAGGGTGAAATCCAATCCTGCCATTCAACCGGAAGTGAGGTCACTTTTGATGTTCAGGACGAACTGGGGAACATGCGGGTGCATTTGCCGGCTCAGGAAAATTCCGCGCCGTTGCCCCGGCCCGGAACCAGGATTTCGGTTCGCGGCATCTGTCTGGGCGCGTTCAACGAGCGGGGCCAGTGGGTGGCGGCAAATCTGTGGGCGGCCGGACCGGAGTCGTTGATGGTGCCCGACCGACAGGTTAAAAATCTGGCGCCGGCCGCGCTCCCGGCGCCCACGGCGCCGGCTCCGATCACCGCGACAACGCTCACGCCGATTGAGCAGATCCGGCGGCTGAGCCAGGCACAACTCAAGGCGCGTCCACATGTGAGAATTCGCGGTGTCATCACGGACCGGCTGGAGGGATTTGTGCAGGACGACACCGCCGGCATCGAGGTCATCTTTCCGGCTGTGGAAAAAAGGAAAATCGCCGACCTGGGCGCCTACCTGGACATTGATGGCCTGGCCGGACTGGACGATGTGGGCAACCCGGAGATTTCAGCGGATCACATCGAGGTTTTGGGCCGGGGAACGTTGCCACAGGCGCAAAAGCTGTCGTTGAGCCAGTTGATGAGCGGCCGGATTGATGCGCAATGGATCGAGGTGCAGGGAGTGGTGCGTTCGACGGACGGATCCCATGTGCTGATCATCTGTTACGGGCAGGAATTGATGGCCACGCTGACGGCGGCCCCCGCGCGGCTCGTGAACGAACTGGTGGATGCCGAGGTCCGGGTGCGCGGGGTGGGGGTCACCGCCAGGGATGAGCAAGGGCGGGTTCAGGGAATTCATCTGCTCATCCCATCGCTGGAATATGTGGATGTGATAACCCCGCCGGCTGACCCGGCGATACTGCCCGTCCGAAAAATTGGCAGTTTGCTCGGCCTCAGCGGACCCCTGGAATCGTTTCACCGGGTCAAGGTGGAAGGCGTGGTGACTCTGCAGCAAAATCAGAAGGTTTTTCTCCAGGACGGCACCGGGAGCGCCATGCTCATTCTCAAAGCGGATGTCCTGCTTGACCCGCGGTTCGGGCATTCGCACTGGTTGTATTGGCAGACGCCCCAGAGCGGAGCGGTTTTCAAACAAAGGGAAAAATTTCGTCCCGGCGAACGGGTCCAGGCGGTGGGGTTTACCGAAACGCATCGTTACTCGCCGGTGTTGACGGAAGCGACGCTGACCAGCCTTCGAGCGCGGGAAAGTTTGAAGTCGGTGGCGCTCACTGCCAGCGACCTCGAAGAGGGCGGCCTGGATTCCGCTTTGGTAACCTTGGACGGCCTGTTGCGCAGCCAGAACACCATGGGAGCCAATACCGTCCTGGCCTTGGAATGGGAGGATAACGTGCTGCAGGTTTTTGTGCCGGGCAAAGACATTGATTTATCCAAACTCGCCTTGGGCAGTCGCTTGCGGGTTACCGGCGTTTGCCAGGTTGACCCGGTTCCCTATGCCGAACTCGGCCTGGGCGTCGGGGCCGTGCGGATTCTGACCCGCTCGGCCGAAGATTTGCTGGTGCTGGAGCGGCCCCCCTGGTGGACGGTTCAGCGGGCATTGGCGTTTATGGGCGGCATGGCCTTTGTCATCCTGGCCGCCTTGATCTGGATTAAAGAACTGCGGCGCCAGGTCGGGGAACAAACCATGCAATTGACCAAGGAAATTCAACTGCGTGAACAGATGGAACGTCACCGCGCGCTGGAACAGGAGCGCGCCCGCATTGCCAAAGACCTGCATGATGATTTGGGGGCGAATCTCACGCAAATTGTTTTTTTGAGCGATCGCGTCGAGGTCGCCCGCCATGATGGCCAGGAAGTCACCCGCTGGTTCGACCTCATCCCCGCCATCGCCCGCCGCACCATTCAGTCGCTCGACGAAATCGTATGGGCCATCAATCCGCGGCATGATTCGCTGGAAAGCCTGGCGAATTATCTCAGCCAGTTTGCCCAGCAACACCTGGCCCTGGCGCGCGTGCGCTGCGTGCTGGATGTTCCCACCGTGCTGCCCGCCATGCCGTTGACCGCCGAAGTCCGCCACAATCTGTTGTTGACCACGCGCGAAGCCTTGCAAAACGCCGTCACGCACGCGGCCGCCACCGAAGTGAATTTGGCGCTGAAACTCGATGAAGCCGGCGTGAGCATCACCATCGCCGACAACGGCAAAGGCTTCGATCCGCTGGCGGTTTCGCCGGACGGCAACGGCCTGCAAAATATGCGGCGCCGGTTGCAGGGCATTGGCGGGCGGTTGAAAATCAACAGCCAGCCCGGGCAGGGCACCACCGTTTGCCTGTTTGTGCCCAAAAGTTTGCTGCCCGGCCGCGCCATTGGCGGGAACGGAATTTCTGACCATGAATTATGAAAACGCCCAGCCCCAAACCGGATATTTTGGACGCACCGAACGACCGTTCGGTGCGTGTCAGCGTGGTCGAGGACGACGACGTCGTCCGCGAACAACTGGGTTATCAACTGAAGCGGGTGACGGGATTTGTTCTCGTGGGCAGTCATCGGTCGGCGGAGCATGCCCTGGAGGAAATTCCGCGGGAAAAACCGGACGTGGTGCTCATGGACATCAACCTGCCCCAGATGAGCGGGATTGACTGCGTGCGCCTGCTGAAAGGACAACTGCCCGGCACGCACTTCATCATGCTTACGATTTACGAGGATGCGGATGCCATTTTCAAATCATTGCTGGCCGGCGCGGTGGGTTATCTGCTCAAAGGCCGCTCCGGTTCCAGCGTGCAGGTCATTGAAGCCGTGCGCGATGCCAGCCGGGGCGGTTCGCCGTTAAACAGCCTGATCGCGCGAAAAATCGTGCAGCATTTCCATCAGCGGACGCATTCAGAAGCTGAGCATCCCCTGTCAGCGCGCGAACGCGAGGTGTTGGAACTGTTGTCGAAAGGCCTGCTGTACAAGGAAATTGCCGATCTGCTGGGCGTGAATATCGAGACGGTCCGCAAACACTGCCACAACATCTACGAAAAACTCCAGGTCAGTTCGCGCACCGAGGCCGTCGTGAAATATCTCGGCCGATAAGCATCAAGGTGTGCCGCTGCGGAACCGGGCCGGGCTGAAGGCCCGTAATTGCCACCTGTGGATCATCACTCTTTTGGCACCAATTCCCGATCACTGATTTCCAATTTCCTTTTCAGTCTCTGTTCCGGCTGATACAAAAACATTTGAATTGCCCCGGGCGCGCCGCGCGCCGGTCTGCGGGTGTTCGTTCGGGTTGAAGTTTTGCAATATGGAAAACATGACAAACAATTTACTCGAACACGTTCTGGCCGGGTTTAAGCCTGACGGCGGTTCGTCTTTGGCCCCGGTCGTGCAGCAGGCGCTGTTCCTTGCCCGGTATTTGCAGGAGCGCGCCACCGCGCTGCAGAGCGCGCCGGAAAAACGCCAGCAGGCCGAACTCGACCGGATGCTCCAGACGCCGTCCGACAAGGCCACGATTGCGCAGATCACCGACCAGGCGTTTCGCACCAGCGATCCCCACCGCGCCGTCGAGCATCTCATCCACATCCTTGACGTGCAGGGCGTACCCCGCTTTTTCGGGCCGGTGGACCGCACGCTGATGAAAGGATTCCAGTCATTCGGCAGCTATCTGCCAGGCGTCGCGCTGCCGCTCGTCAAGGAGCACATGCAAAAAGAGACGGCCAATGTGATTCTACCCGGCGAAAGGGAATTGCTGACGGGCCATCTGCGCGAGCGCACCCGCGAGGGTGTGCGCATGAATGTGAATTTTCTCGGCGAAACCATTTTGAGCGAAGCCGAGGCTGAAAAACGGTTGCAACAATACCTGCTGGGATTGCAGTGGCCGGAAACGGAAGTGGTCTCGATCAAAATTTCCACGCTCTACTCGCAAATCTCCACGCTTGCCCGCGAGCACACCGTGGCGACGCTGTGCGACCGCCTCGAAAGATTGTTTCTCACCGCCGACCGGGCGCGGTTCACGCGGCCCGGCGGCGAAGTCGTGCCGAAGTTTGTCTATCTCGACATGGAGGAATATCGCGACAAGGAGCTCACCGCCGAAACCTTCATGCGCACGCTTGACCGCGCCGCGCTTCGGGGCGTGCAGGCTGGCATCGCATTGCAGGCTTACATTCCAGACTCGTTTGAAACGCTGTTGCAAATTCAAAGCTGGGCGAGGCAGCGCGTGGCGGCCGGCGGCGGTCGCATTACCATCCGGCTGGTCAAAGGCGCGAACATGGAAAGCGAACGCGCCGAGTCCTCCGTGCGGGGCTGGCCGCAGGCGCCTTATCAGACAAAGCTGGAGACCGACGCGAACTACAAGCGGATGGTTCACGAATTGTTGAAACCAGAAAATCTTGCGGCCATGAACGTGGGCATCGCGTCGCACAACCTGTTTGACCTCGCCTACGCCCTCGTCCTCACCAGCGAACGCCAGGCGGCCGGTCGCGTGCAGTTCGAGATGCTTGAAGGCATGGCCAACCACCAGCGCCGCGCGCTCTTCGAAGTCTCGCGCAACCTGCTGCTCTACGCGCCCGCGTGCAAAAAGGAAAATTTCATCAATGCCATCGGCTATCTCATCCGCCGGCTGGACGAAAACACGGGGCCGGAAAATTTTTTGCGCCACGCCTTTAAAATCAAGGTGGGCACGCCCGAATGGGACAAATTGGAACAGGGTTTCCTCGCGTCCTTTGCGGCCATTCCAACCACCGGCACCGCCCCCCGCCGCGCGCAGAACCGCCAGTTGCCGCCTGTGGCCGTCAACGCGGTGGCCCACGGCTGGCAGCAGTTGGCCAATGAGCCGGACACCGATTTCGCGCTGCCGCAAAATGGCCGGTGGGCGCAGCAGATCATCGCCCAATGGGAGCCGTTGCAGGGTGAAAAAGCGGTGCCAATTCCGCTGGTCATCGGCGGCCGGGAGATTTTTGAAAACCGCCCGGTGCGCGACTGCCTCGATCCGTCGCGTCCAGGCGTGGTCGTCGGGAAATATCGTCAGGCCAACGAAGCCGACGTGGTTCGCGCGGTGGAAATTGCGGACGCCGATGCCGATGGCTGGCGTCAACTGCCGCCGTCTGCGCGGTCGGAAATTCTCGGCCGGGTCGCGCAGGAACTGCGCGCGGCCCGCGGCGATTTGATGGGCGCGGCGCTGGCCGATGGCGGCAAGACGTTGATGGAATCCGATCCCGAAGTTTCCGAGGCGGTTGATTTTGTGGAATTCTACCGCGACGTGGCCGGCTGGTGGCTGGACCGGCCAACGCTTAAAGGCAAAGGCAAAGGAGTTGTCGTTGTCGTCTCGCCCTGGAATTTTCCCATCGCCATTCCGTGCGGCGGGGTGGCGGCGGCGCTCGCCGCGGGCAATACGGTGATTCTGAAGCCCGCGTCCGACACGGTGCTCGTCGCTTGGGAATTGTGCCAGTGTTTCTGGCGCGCGGGCGTCTCCAAACAAGTCCTGCAATTCGTCCCGTGCGCTGGCGGCAAGGAAGGCCGCCAGCTCATCAATCAACCCAAGGTCAGCGCGGTCATTCTCACCGGCGGCACGGAAACCGCGCTGACGATGCTGCGCGACAATCCCCGCCTGAATTTGTTCGCCGAAACCGGCGGCAAGGATGCGACCATTGTCACCGCCGTTTCCGACCGCGACCAGGCGATCAAACACATTTTGCATTCCGCGTTCAGCCACGCCGGGCAAAAATGTTCCGCGACTTCACTGCTGCTGTTGCAAAACGAAGTGTATGACGACCCGGCGTTCCGGCGCGGTTTGTGCGAAGCCCTGCAAAGCGTGCAGGTGGGTTCGGCGTGGGAACTGGACACCAAAATCGGACCGCTGATCCGCCCGCCCGCCGGTGATCTGGCAACGGCGCTGAAAGTTTTGGAACCCGGCGAGGAATGGGCATTGATGCCGCAGCCGGTCGAAGGCAATCCCAATCTCTGGACGCCTGGCATCAAATACGGCGTGCGCCCCGGCAGTTTCACCCACCTGACGGAATTTTTCGGGCCGGTGCTGGCGGTCATGCGCTTTGGAACTTTGAGCGAAGCCGTGGCCCTGGTGAACCAGACTGGCTTCGGCCTCACGAGCGGGCTTGAAAGTCTCGACGAGCGCGAGTGGGATTATTGGCAGCGCCAGGTTCGCGCCGGAAATCTTTATATCAACCGCGTAACGACCGGGGCGGTTGTTTTGCGCCAGCCCTTTGGCGGCATGGGCAAATCCGTTTTCGGCGCGGGCATGAAAGCGGGCGGGCCGAACTATGTGGCGCAGTTCATGGATTTTACCGATGCTCCGCCGGTGAAGCCTTCAAACCAGCCAGCCTTGCCGACGCTGGCGGCGTTGTGCGCCGGGCTGAAAGAATTTCCGGACGCGGAACGTATTATTGCCGCTGCGGCAAGCTGCGAGGCGGCGTGGCGCGACGAGTTTGGCCGGGAACATGATCATTTCCTGCTGGTCGGCCAGGACAATGTGCGCCGGTATCTGCCCTTTGAAAATGTCCGCCTCCGCGTACACGCCAGCGATACGGGATTCGAAATTTTTGCGCGCGCCATCGCCGCCCACGTCGCGGGCTGCCGCGTGACCACCAGCGCGCCGCCAGGTTTGAACTCACCCGCGGTTTCATTGCTGGCGCAGCTCACTGAATCGTGGGCCGGAGCGATTGAATTTGTCGAGGAAACCGACGACCAACTGATCGCGGCCATTCGCGGCGGGCAGACCGACCGGGTGCGTTACGCCGCACCGGAGCGCGTGCCCGTGACGGTGCTGCAGGCGGGAGCCGAAGCTGGCGGCTGCGTGATCAGCACGCCCGTTTCCGGCGAAGGCCGGCTGGAAATGCTCTGGTATTTGCGCGAGCAAAGCATCAGCACGGACTATCATCGCTATGGAAACCTTGGCCTGCGGGCAAATGAAAAGCGCGCCGCGGTTTTGTAAATTGAAACCAAACTGAAAATGAAATGAAAAAACTCTCCGGCTGTTTTTTGAACGAAATTTCCCGAAACGACCAGGCAAGCCCCAACCAAAATGGCTGACCTGAATCCCCCAACCCCGCCGATACCGGCAAGTGACCAGTCCGATCCGCGCCTGTGGCCGGTGGCCACCGTCATGGCGACCGGCGTGTTTGCCACGACCTTCGTGCAACTTCAAGGTCTGGGCTATCTGCCGTTCAATGCGATTCTGATAAACCGGATGAAATTGAACAGCGACCAGGCGGCGACATTCATATCGCTCTCCATGCTGCCGTGGACATTTAAAATCATTGCGGGCTTGTTGGTGGACAGCGTTCCCTTGTTTGGCTCGCGGCGGCGCGGCTATTTGATGTTGAGCGCCTTTACCGCGGCGGTGCTGTGGATGTTGATGGGACTGGTGCCGGGCAATTACCACCTCCTGCTCGCCTCGGCCATCGGAATGAACGTGGCCATCGTTTTCGGCAGCACCACCTCCGGCGGCTTGCTGGTCGAGGCCGGACAACGCTTCAGGGTCAGCGGGCGATTGAGTTCACTGCGGGTTTTTGCGCAAAATCTGGGTGTTGGCGTCGGCCTGTTCCTCGGTGGTTTGCTGGCGGACTACGCGCTCGGCTGGACCAGCGCGGCGGCGGCGCTGCCGCTGTTATGCATGTTTTTTGCGGCGTGGTTTTTGTTGAAGGAGCACCCGTTGACGGCCCGGGCCGATCACGGACGCGGTTTCGTGGAACAACTGCTGTATGTCAGCCTTTCCATCACGCGACAAATCAAAAATGTATTGCGCCGGGAAATGCTGCTGCCGGCGCTGCTGCTGTTTTTCATTCAATTCGTGCCGACCTTTCGCAGCACCTGCTTTTATGAATATCAAAGCCAGACTTTGAAATATAGCGACGCGGCGATTGGCACGCTGAATTCTGTCGGCTACGGCGTGGCGCTGTTGAGTTCGGGCGTTTATGCGTGGTGGTGCCGCCGGGCTTCGCTGCGCACCTCGTTATATGGCGCGATTTTTCTGGTCGCGCTGTCCGCCTTGCCCTACTTGCTATATACGTCTTACCTGCCACGCGCGCTGGCCATCGAAGGCGTGGGCACATTTCTGCTGTATCTGGCCTATCTGCCGCTGTTTGATCTGGCCGTGCGTTCCACGCCCAAAGGCAGCGAGGCGCTGGGCTATTCGCTGCTGTTGAGCGTATGGAATATCGGCCTGATGATCAGCGTCAAAACGGGCCCGATGCTTTACCAGCGGGTGTTGCATCACGACATGCACCAGCTCATTTGGATCAACGCCGGCGTCACCCTGGCCGGGGTGGTGTTCGTCTTTCTACTGCCCAAAAACCTGGTGGAGAAACGTGAAGGCAAATGATTTTCAGCCGCTCCCCGCCCACGGGACCACACTATGGCATTTCAATTAATTCCGTAGCCACCAGCGTGCAAAAAGGGTGCAAAATCAATGCGCGGGGAGCTTCCATGCCCGGGGAGCGCACCCGCCGCGGGTGCAGTTTTCCGCGCCCTCGCGGAAAACACGGGCGCAAGCGACGCTCCCAAGCCTTCCAACCGCATGGCTCGTAATCAGCGCCTCTTTGTCTGTGGCTGCACTAAAACTTGAAAAAAAGGCGGCTCTGTAGCGGCGGTCTGCGACCGCCGTAGCTGGCGCAATGCCCGGGGAGCGCACCCGCCCCGGGTGCAGTTTTCCGCGCCCCGCGGAAAACACGGGCGCAAGCGGCACCCCCAAGCCTTCCAATCGCATGGCTCGTAATCAGCGCCCGCTTGTCTGGGGCTACCCTAAAACTTGAAAAAAAGGCGGCTCTGTAACGGCGGTCTGCGACCGCCGTAGCTGGCGCAATGCCCGGGGAGCGCACCCGCCCCGGGTGCAGTTTTCCGCGCCTCGCGGAAAACACGGGCGCAAGCGGCGTTTTCAAGCCTTCCCACCGCATGACTCGTAATCAGCGCCCGCTTGTCTTCGGCTACGCGCACGCGAAACACCGTCCCCCCTGCCTGGAAACCGTCTTCGGGTCTTAATACTTTCTTAACGCCACGACGCCTTCTCTTAACTACCGGTGCGGCTTGCACCCTGCAATATTCCCCCCAGCGAACCGGACTGGTTGCCACAGGCCGCGCGGCCTCCCCAATGGGAACCGGCGACGGCCGGGCCGGTCTCCGGTCAAAAATGAATCCTATGAGTGACATTATTTATATCGCCGTCGTGACTGCGATCTTTTTGGTCGGACAACTTTACGCCCATTGGTGCGGAAAACTTTAAGACATTTTATGGAAAACATTATTGTCGGCCTCATTGCCCTGGTGCTGTTCGGCTATTTGTTCATCGCCATGGTTTACCCTGAAAAATTTTGACTTTATGAACCCTTCCGGCTGGCTCCAACTTGCCCTCTACGTCGGCGCGCTCGCGCTCCTCACCAAACCGATGGGGCTTTACCTCATGCAGGTGCTCGACGCGAACGGCAAAACCTGGCTCGACCCGGTGCTCAAACCGCTCGAACGGCTGACTTATAAATTGATGGGGGTCCGCGATGGCGAAGAGCAAGACTGGCGGCGTTATACCTGGGCCATGCTGTTGTTCAGCCTGGTAAGCTGCCTGTTTACCTACGCCATCCTGCGGCTGCAAAATCTTCTGCCTTTGCAGCATTTGCTCAACCCGCAGGGTTTTGGCGCATTGACGCCCGACCTCGCGTTCAACACCGCCATCAGCTTTACCACCAACACCAACTGGCAGAGCTACAGCGGCGAATCCACCATGTCCTACCTCTCGCAGATGGTCGCCTTGGTGATTCACAACTTCGGCTCGGCGGCCACGGGCATTGCCATCGCCGCTGCGCTGGTGCGCGGCCTCGCGCGGCATTCCACCCGCCTGATCGGGAACTTCTGGGTGGATTTGGTCCGCGTCACCTATTATTTGCTGCTGCCCATCTGCCTGGTTTTTGCCGTCGTGCTGGTGTCTCAGGGCATGATTCAAAATTTCCATCCCTACACCAAGGCAAAGCTCCTGGAACCCTACACCATTCAGGTGCAAAAAACGGATGACAAAGGCCAGCCGGTCACCACGAACATCGCGGTCACCGTGCAGGCGCCCAAGCTGGATGCCAAAGGCCAGCCGCTGATGACCAACGGCGTGGCCGTGATGATGGACGTGCCGCAGCTTGACGCCAAAGGTCAGCCGGTCATGACCAATGTGCCGGTCATGATAAATCAAACCGTGGACGAGCAGGTCATTTCACAGGGTCCCATGGCTTCACAGGTCGCCATCAAAATGCTGGGCACCAACGGCGGCGGCAACACCAACGCGAATGCCGCGCATCCCTTTGAAAATCCCACGCCGCTTTCCAACTTTTTGCAAATGTTGTCCATCTTCGTCATTGGCAGCGGGCTGACGTGGTATCTCGGGCGCATGACCAAAAACCAGGCGCACGGCTGGGCGGTCTGGACTACCATGACGATTTTATTTCTGGCCGGCGTGTTCATCGCGTGGCACTCGGAGGCCGCCGGCAATCCCATTCACCAGCAGCTTGGCGTCGCCGCGGCGGACGGCAACATGGAAGGCAAGGAAGTCCGCTTCGGGATTTTCAACTCCGCCCTGTTCGCCACCATCACCACGGACGCCTCCTGCGGCGCGGTCAATGCCATGCATGATTCGTTTACGCCGCTTGGCGGGTTCGTGCCGTTGTTCAACATCCAGCTCGGCGAAATCATCTTCGGCGGCGTGGGCGCGGGACTTTATGGCATGCTCGTGTTCGTCGTGCTCGCCGTCTTCATCGCCGGGCTGATGGTCGGGCGCACGCCGGAATATGTCGGCAAAAAAATCCAGTCCTTTGAAGTGAAAATGGCCATGCTCGCGCTGCTGATTCTGGCCGTGGACATCCTCGGCTTCACCGCGTGGGCGGTGGTCAGCCCGTGGGGGCTGGCCGGCTTGAACAACACCGGCCCGCACGGCCTGAGCGAAATTCTCTACGCCTACAGTTCCTGCACCGGCAACAACGGCAGCGCCTTCGCCGGCCTTTCCGCGAATACCCCCTGGTATAACACCACGCTCGGCCTGGCAATGTTCATCGGCCGGTTTCTCATGATTATTCCCATCATGGCCATGGCCGGCTCCCTGGCGGAGAAGAAAACTGTCCCGGCCAGCGCGGGCACCTTCCCCGTTTCCGGCCTCACGTTCGTCGTGCTGCTCATCGGCACCGTCCTGCTGGTTGGCGCGCTGAACTTTCTGCCGGCGCTGACGCTCGGCCCGATTGTCGAACACTTCCTGATGCTTCAGGGGAAACTGTTTTAACCGAACCGGAACAATTCTATGACCCACAAAGCTCCTTCTCTTTTCGACTGGAAAATCGCCGGCCCGGCGGTGGGCGACGCCTTCAAAAAGCTCAACCCGCGCCTGATGATCAAGAATCCCGTCATGTTCGTCACCATGGTGGGCGCAGTGCTGACCACCGTCGGCATTTTCACGGCCGCGACGGATCGCGGCTTCATTGCGCAGCTCGCCATCTGGCTCTGGTTCACCGTGCTGTTCGCCAATTTTGCCGAAGCCGTCGCCGAAGGCCGCGGCAAAGCCCAGGCCCAGGCGCTGCGCGGCACCCGCGTGAAAACTGCCGCCCGCCGCCTTGGCAAAAATGGCCAGACGGAGGAAGTCAGCGCCACCGACCTCCGCAAAGGCGAGGTCGTGCTGGTTCACGCCGGCGAAGTTATTCCCGCCGATGGCGACGTCATCGAAGGCGCGGCCACGGTGGACGAGTCCGCCATCACCGGCGAATCCGCGCCCGTCATCCGCGAAAGCGGCGGCGACCGCAGCGCCGTCACCGGCGGCACGCGCGTGTTGTCCGACGAAATCAAAATCCGCGTTTCGATCAACCCCGGCGAAGGGTTTCTCGACCGCATGATTGCGCTCGTCGAAGGCGCGGCGCGCCAGAAAACGCCCAATGAAATCGCGCTCACGATTTTGCTCTCGGCGCTGACGCTGATTTTTCTCCTCGTCTGCATCACGCTGAAACCGTTTGGCATTTATTCGGCCACGGTTTTCTCCGTGCCGGTGTTGATCGCCCTGCTGGTGTGCCTGATCCCGACGACCATCGGCGGCCTGTTGAGCGCCATCGGCATCGCCGGCATGGACCGCTTGCTGCAGCACAATGTGCTGGCCATGAGCGGCCGCGCGGTGGAAGCCTCCGGCGACGTGGACGTGCTGCTGCTCGACAAAACCGGCACCATCACGCTCGGCAACCGCCAGGCCACCGAATTCCTGCCCGCGCCGCTCATCACCAGTGAACGCCTCGCCGACGCCGCGCAGCTCGCGTCGCTCGCCGACGAAACACCCGAAGGCCGCAGCATCGCCGTGCTGGCCAAGGAAAAATTCGGCCTGCGCGGGCGCGAAGTCGCCGCGGCGCACACACTGTTCGTGCCCTTCACGGCGCAGACCCGCATGAGCGGCGTGGACCTCGCCGCCGTGGACGGCCAGCCCGCCCGGCGCATCCGCAAAGGCGCGGCGGAAGCGATGAAGGTTTTCGTTGACCACGAAGGCGGCCTGTTTCCCAAGATCGTTGCCGACACGGTGGACACCATTTCACGCTCCGGCGGCACCCCGCTCGTGGTCGCCGACGGCCGCGATGTGCTCGGCGTGATTCACCTCAAGGACATTGTCAAAGGCGGCATCAAGGAACGGTTTGCCCAGCTCCGCAAAATGGGCATCCGCACGGTGATGATCACCGGCGACAACAAACTCACCGCCACCGCCATCGCGGCGGAGGCGGGCGTGGATGATTTTCTGGCCGAGGCCAAACCGGAGGACAAGCTCGCGCTCATCCGCAAGGAACAGGCGGGCGGCCGCATGGTCGCGATGATCGGCGACGGCACCAACGACGCGCCCGCGCTCGCCCAGGCCGACGTGGGCGTGGCCATGAACACCGGCACCCAGGCCGCCAAGGAGGCCGGCAACATGGTGGACCTGGACTCAAATCCGACCAAGCTCATTGAGATCATCGAGATCGGCAAGCAACTGCTCATCACACGCGGTTCGCTGACCACGTTCAGCATCGCCAACGACGTGGCGAAATACTTCGCCATCATTCCCGCCATGCTCATGGCCACCTTCCCCGCCATCGCGCCGCTCAACATCATGCGCCTGCACAGCCCGGACAGCGCGATTTTGAGCGCCATCATTTTCAACGCCCTCATCATCGTGGCCTTGATCCCGCTGGCGCTGCGCGGCGTGAAGTTCCAGCCCATCGGCGCGCTGCAGATTTTGCAGCGCAACCTCCTGATTTACGGCCTCGGCGGCGTCATCATTCCCTTCATTGGCATCAAGGCCATTGATGTCATCATCACCGCGCTCAAACTCGTTTAAGCTTATGAAAAATCTGCTCTCTGAATTCCGCGCCGCTGCCATGGTCACCCTCGCGTTCGCCATCGTCTGCTGCGTCATCTATCCGCTCGCCGTTTGCGCCATTGGCCAGTTGGCCTTCCGCGACCAGGCCAACGGCAGTTTGATCGTGGGCAAAGACGGCACGATTCACGGCTCGCGCCTCATCGGCCAGCAGTTCACCCTCGATAAATATTTTATTTCCCGCCCCTCGGATGCGGGCGCCAATGGCATGGCCTACGATCCGACCAGTTCCGGCGGCAGCAACCTCGGCCCCACGTCGCAAAAGCTGCATGACACCATCGCGCAAAATGTTGCGGGCTATCGCACGCAAAATGGCCTGGACACCAACGCGCCCGTGCCCGCGGACGCCGTCACCGCCTCCGCCAGCGGCCTGGACCCGCATATCAGCCTGCGCAACGCCGAACTGCAAACGCCCCGCGTCGCCAAGGCGCGCGG
>Ga0181520_10005356_pt1 | contig 20522 bp, 24 predicted proteins | sample PEATcosm2014_Bin_29_FD_132451 | JGI IMG/M metagenome (GOLD analysis project Ga0181520, IMG submission 132451) | Peatland microbial communities from MTU Mesocosm Facility, Houghton, MI, USA - PEATcosm2014_Bin02_30_metaG | ecosystem: Environmental > Terrestrial > Soil > Wetlands > Peat | place... | reverse complement strand
TGCGCGACCACATCAAGCGCAGACAAGAATTGCGCCGTGAAGGAAAAGAAGAAGCGCAGCCGCTCAACGCGCTTGATTATTTACTGGCTGTGGATGATTTCAGCCGTGTCGGCGCGCTTCGTTTTCGCGACGAACAGGGCGTATTTCAGCGTGCGCAGGAAGAAGGGCGCCGGACCGCCCCGCCACTCATCGAGCTTGGACATTTGTTGAGCGCGTCGCGCGCTGTCGAGGCGAACAAAGAGACGGCAGCGGACCTTGCATACTTACGCGGCCGAGGCACGTCGCTTGGTGGCATGCGCCCGAAATGCACGGTCATTGACGAAGACGGCGCGCTCAGCATCGCCAAGTTTCCGAGCATCGCAGACGAGCGCGCCGTTGCCAAGGGAGAAGTGCTCGCTCTGACGCTTGCCAGAAAGGCCGGGATCGATACAGCCTCGGCGCGTGTCGTCCAGTGCGAAGAATTGCCGGTTGCGCTGATCCGCCGCTTCGACCGGCACAACAGCGGGCATCGCGTAATGTATGTCTCCGCCGCGACCATGCTGGGTGTTGAGGTGACGGAACCCGATGAACATACCTACACCGAGATCGTGGACGCAATCCGCGTACACGGGGCCGACGCACAAGCCGATATCGAAGAGTTGTGGAGGCGCATTGCCTTCTCGATTTTGATTACGAATGTGGACGACCACTTGCGCAATCACGGCTTCCTGCATGTAGATAGGGAATTCTGGCGGTTGTCGCCCGCTTTCGACATCAACCCGTCGCCCGAGCGCGTGCGTGAATTGAAGACGTGGATATCCGAGGATGCAGGCCCTGACATGACCATCGATGCCCTCATGTCCGTGATTGCTTATTTCCGCATCACGGCTACGCGGGCCAGGGAGATATTGAGCGACGTTATGCATGCCGTCAATGGCTGGCGCAAGACTGGACGGAGTATTGGCATGAGTGACAAAGAGCTTGAGCCATTCGTAGACGCCTTCGAACATGGCGAACGCGCCGCCGCGAAGAGGCTTATCTGAAGATCAAAGCCGATAATTCCCGGCAACTCCCGATGGTTATGCCATCACCAGCTATACCGGACAAGGGCAGACTGCTGGCTGCGTCTTAATCCACGTTGATACAAATCTGCCGGCCAGGGACCTGATGACTAATCGGATGGCTTGCGTTACCGGTTGCTCGCTTTCCGTGTCCCTGCGTTGGGGGCATGGAGCTGTGAACGAATCAGAAAGAGGCATGATCCCTCAACCTTGCCGCGGGCCGAAAATCCGGTAGTCTTCCAAGACGGCTGACCGCATGATTCTCGCTGCTTTACAGTTCCGCAAGCTCCTTCCGTTGAGAAGGAGTCGCGACCTAGCGTGCTTCTCCAAGCAATTCCGCACGCTGGTCATTGCAGTAGCGGCCGACAAATGCTTCGAAGCGCTGCACATATTCGGCCGGATCCGCCGTATCCGATAAAACCCGGAACCATGCAGGCAGTACTCGCTTCCAATCGATGCCAACCATCCACGACCCTCCCTCGTCGGCAAAGAAGACCATCCTGTCGTCCGCATCGTCGAAACGGTCCAGTAGATCGAAGAGAATATCGAAGGCGCGGCGCACATTGGCCACATTGCGCTTCTTCGATTCCTCCACGCAACGGAAGAGCAAGCGCCGAAAATCGGCAATCCAGGCCAGCGTTCCCAGGGAACTCTGCGTGCAATTCTTCGAGTTGACGTCAAAAGCTTCGTAGTATTCACGCGCAAGGCAGGCCTTCTGAAATGCCTGAACCTCGGCAAGGAGGTCACGCTTCACTGCAACATCGGAGACGAACTGCTCCGGTTTCATATATTGTGCGAGCAACTGGCGGAGCTTGGCTGGAGGAAGAAGCGAGATGGCGTCATCGAGCAGAAAGAAGATGGTCTCGTTGCCGCTCCCGCGGATCGCCCTGCGAATTCGTTTCAGATCGAGTTTGCCGCCGCTCATCGTCGCCTCGGGTCAGTGGTCTTCATTTCAATGACCATCCTATCGCGGGCTATTAAGGACTGCGGAACACGTACTTACTCTTCATAGGCGAACGTTTCAATCAGTTCCTCCAGTGGGTCGCCTTTGGCGGAGGCGCATTGGCCGCAGTTGGGTATCTGAGCATGGCTGCGCTCTTTACGTTCTACGATGCAAACCTTCTGTATTCCTTACATCTCTCGAAGCGCAAAGCTCGCCGGAATCCGTCGCCGAATTGCAATACATTTTCAACAAGCAACTGAGATCGAGCGTTAGACATCTCCGGGAGCCCGTGCGCACAATGGCGCTGGTCGCCGCAGAACGAACATTGTCATAATGGAGGCCCAGTTCAGAGAGTCAGCGAGTAGACGCGACGTGAATCCGAGCGTATACTCTCCTAATCAGGAGTTTCTATGGCAAGCTCAACCTACCCGATAACGCGATATGCACCTCCTCCGATCATCGATCTGACGTCGGAGCATGAGCGGAAGCGGCTAAGTACATCTGCCCTCAAAGCATTCTTCAACATCATTCAGTGCTGGAAGATTCGGGACGAAGATGCGCGCCTGCTTTTGGGCGGGGTGACGAACGGTCCCTACTATGAAATGAAGAAAAACCCGGGAGGCAGACTACTCGATACGGATAGGCTGCAACGGGTCTCCTACTTGGTGGGGATCTTCAAGGCGCTCAATATCCTTCACGGCCAGGAACTTGCCGATGAGTGGGTTTGCCTGCCCAACGCAAACCGCATTTTCAGTGGCAGTACACCCCTCGACTACATGATCAAAGGAGGGGTTCCCGCTATGCAGACCGTGCGGCGACTTCTCGACGCGCGCCGAGGAGGGATGTGAAGCTTGAACGCCCTCATTTACTGAGACCGGAAAGCGGCGACAACCCGCGGCCTCCGGTTTCCCGAGTTCGCCGCCACGACACTCACCGGCTCATCCCTTCCAAATACAGCATTGGAGGAAGCAGTGTTTTGGCACGGATTGCGGACGAGAATAGCCACCTTGCCGACATCTTCGACTTGGACAACGCAACAAACGACCGCCTTCTTGCCGAGAACCAACTGCTGCCTGGAATCGGCGCTCATGAACTGGTATTTGGGCTTCCCTATTCCAGCATCGTCAATGCTGCATTCACGCATGCCAACCCGCTTGGCAACCGCTTCAATGGCCCAGACAGGGGAGCATGGTATGCGGCGTTCGAGATTCGTACCGCACAGGCAGAGGTTGCATTCCACAAAACAGTGCAACTTGCCGAGGTGGGTCGCTTCAACGACGAAGTGACCTACGACGACTACCAGGCTGATTTTAACGGAGAATTCCACGACCTGCGAGATGCTCCACTTTTCGCTTCTTGTCTCGCTCCCGACAGCTACATGGAGTCGCAATTGCTCGCGGAACATCTGGTTATAGAGGAGTCTCTCGGCGTCGTCTATCCGAGCGTGCGCCGTCCGCAGGGAACGTGCATCGCTTGTTTTCGGCCAGCATTGGTGACAAATGTCCGGAAGGGATCAACATTCCGCTTTTGCTGGAATGGTCCGTCCGTGCCGAGCATCCATAAGATTGTCGAAACATAGTGGGCAATGCGGTTCGCACATACGCAGCCACGTCTGTTGCGCGCTGGCGCTCCTTGAAATTCTCGAAGAATCAGCCCGTCTTGCGCCCCTGGCCGTCGAGTAAGAGCAACTTACAATTCCACAAAATGTGATCCTCGGGAACTGTCCCCTTCAGGCGACGGTGCGATCACCACCGCCGCCGCCCCACCCTGCAACTCATCGCCGCCAATCCGTTTCTCTTTCCCAACTGGCATCCTCTGGCGTCATGGCCAGCATAGGGCGGAGTCCTTGCGGCATTGCTACGTGAGCCCGCTCCGCCACTGCCCATCACTTTTCGAGGTTCCACTATGCCTGAACAGCAGCAAAACAGCATCTCCTTGCGCGAATTGGTCCGCATTGCCGCCAAAGTCTACAACGACGATGGGCCCCCAGATGGAGACGAGTCTGCCTGGGACGAGGTCATCGACAGCAACGGACGCCTCGTTGCGCGCGGCGAGCTTGGCGACACGCTGGCAGATTTCATCATCATCGAACTCGCAGAGACCTACGACCCGAAGGCGAGTCGCGAGGAGCAGATCGAGGAAGCTCAACGTTCGATGAATGCCGCCATCATGCAGCTCGACCGCGTGGCGTTGACCTTCGCAGAACTCCAATCCACCTAGTACCCACTCCACCTCACAGAGCGAGCACACCCCCATGAAGACCCTTTCCACGATTTTCGATTACATGCGGGCCTATTCTACGGAGCTGTCCGACCGTATCCTCACCACATTCCGGCCGCTGCACAGTCCCGCGGAGCCGGCTTCACCGCTGTTGGGGTTACTGAACCGCACACTGCTTCCCGCCCAGACAGTCGTGGTCATGGCAGTTGCAAAGTACTTGCACAAGGCCAACGCGGCCAAGATCGTTGGCGAGTGCGGCACCGGCAAAACTTTCATGTCGCTTGCATCCTGCTATGTTCATGCCGACGGAGAGCACCACACCGGTCTGGTGATGGCTGCTCCACACCTGGTGGAGAAATGGGCCCGTGAAATCTTCAACAGCATCCCCCACTCCCGCGTCTTCCTCATCCATGACATGCGCAACGGTGGCGACCCCCGCAAACCCCATGGTGTCACCGAGGTCAGATGGCAAAACAACCGCCTGGTCAGGTCCGGCTGGGCCGGGAGCCTCACCGAGATGCGCCACCTGGGACGCAAAGGCTGGAAGAAGACTTGCCCCGAACCCGCCTGGTTTGTGCTCGGCCGTGAGAAAGGCAAGCTCTCCTATTTCTGGAGGCACGTCTTCACGGTCGCCAAATCCGGCCAGGTCATGGGATCTCTCGTCAATCCCGACTCCGGCGACCGTGTCCTCAACAGCGACGGCGAGAACCTGTACACCAGGGACTTCCGAGACGCCAAGCGCAGCGAAGTCATTATCCGTGGCAGCAAGGGCAAGGACGGCGTTGTCAGCGGCTCCCAGCTGTTCGCGCCGCTCTGGTCCGCCGACCGCAGCAAGCTGCAGCGCATGGCGCCGCTGGACTACATTGGCCGCTACCTCAAAGGCTGGTGGAACTATGCCATCGCCGACGAGGCGCATGAGCTGAATGGGGATACCGCCCAGGGCAATGGACTGGCTGTCCTTGCCCGCGCCGCGGAGAAGACCATCGCCATGACCGGAACGATCATGGGCGGCTACGCGGACGACATCTTCCGTGTTCTCTATCGGATGGACGGTCCCCGCATGGCCCGCGACGGTCTTGTATGGGGCACACAAGGGCAGCGCACCTTTCAGGAAACCTACGGAACGATCGAGGAGGTCCGCAAGGTCTACCCACAAGACAACCGCTGTAGCCGCGCGGCCAAAGCCGAGGTACGCGTGCGCCGCCGGCCCGGAGCATCGCCCCTGCTGTTCGGCACCTACCTCATGGACTCGACTGCCTTCATCTTCCTCGAGGACATCTCGGAGACTCTCCCGGCTTACGTGGAGCAGGTCATCTCGGTCCCGATGGACAGAACGTTGTCCAAGGCTTACGAGACACTTGAGGAGCAGATCAAGGATGCCCTGCGCGATAATCCCAAGTCCACAGCCAGCATCACCAGCCTCATGCTCAATACGCTGCTCTGCTATCCGGACCATCCGTTCGGGTTCGGCCCTCTGAAGGCACTCATCCGGGACGGAAATGGCGACCTGCACCGCGAGGAGATCGCCTGGCCCGAAAGCCTCGACGAGGCCATCATCTACCCCAAGGAACAGTGGCTCATCGACGACCTCCGCAAGGAAAGACTCGAAGGGCGCCGTTGTTTGGTTTTCGCCACATACACCGGCGACCACGACGTCACACATCGTTTGGAGCAAGTGCTGTGCCGCGAAGGGTTTCGCGTCGCCGTCATGCGCGCCAGTGTCCCCACCGACCGGCGCGAAGCATGGATCGCCGAGCGCGTGCGCGAGGGGGTCGATGTGCTCGTCTGCCACCCTCGGCTGGTGCAGACGGGGCTGGACCTGCCCGAGTTTCCCACGATCTACTTCGCCGAAACCGGCTATTCGCTGTACACGCTGCGGCAGGCCAGCCGGAGATCGTGGCGCATCGGACAGCGCAAGAACGTTCGTGTGAAGTTCGTCCACTACCAGGACACCGTGCAGGAGCGTTGCCTGCGGCTGATGGGCAAGAAACTCATGGTGGCCCTGGCCGTCGAGGGAAAGTTCACAGGCGAGGGCTTGCAGGACGCCGGCGACGAAGATGCTGCCGATATCCTCACCGCGCTTGCCCGCGAATTGGTTTCCGAAGCTCGTATCGGAGAAACAGCCGATGCTGTCTGGGCCAGCCTGGCGCGCGAACGGGCACGGGTAACGCCAGACTCACCTCAAGTCGATATGGAGGTCGGACTGGGCCAACCGGAACTCCAGGGCCAATCTCAACTCGACGCTCCTGCCCTCACTGTTGTGCCGTCACCGCAAATCGCCGAGGGCCCGCAAGAACCGGCCTATGCCTTTGCCGGCGACGTCCTGCTCTTCCCTGAGTCATTCACACATGGCCGGAAGAAGCGCAGCTCAAAAGCGCCGACGTCGGCGTCTTCTCCCTGCGAGCAGCTGTCCCTGTTCGCAGACCTTGCAGGGGTGGCGTGAAAGCCACCTCTACCCATACCAAACCCACAATCCCTCCACGCAAAGGACAACTGACCCATGTTCACAGAACTTCTGCCCATGGTCCGAAACCGCAAAGTCACGTTCATCGTGATTCACAATCCGGATGACACGTTGACCGTCAACGTGGTTCCCACCCAGATCCGCGACTCCGACAATCCCGCCCTCTCGACGGCGCTGTCGCCAACTGGTGTGACCGGAACCGCCGAGGAGCTCGACCGAGAGCTTCCGCAAGCTCTCGTCTCCTTCGTTGCCCAACACCTCTCGCTGGCAGCAGCGTTGGCTCAGTCGGCCGCCGAGATGGAGACAGCCAAGAAATCCGCAGCCGAGGCGGCCAAGCAGTCCTCCAAAGAAGCGAGCGAGAAGTGGAAGAAGACGAAGACCGGCGCGCCCCCGGCGGCCACTCCCGCCCCGGCGCCGGCGCCGCCAGCTCCTCCCAGCCTCTTCGATGCGGCTCCCGCCGCGGAGCCCGCCGCGGAGCCCGCCGCGGAGCCCGCCGCACAGACCACGGCTCCCGCACACGCCGGCCTCTTCGATGCTGCCCCGGCCGGGACGCCTGCCCCAGCCCCCACTGACGAGTGTTTCGACGACGAGGATCCCGACCCCGAGAACGGCGAGTACGCAGATGAACACGAGGAAGAACAGACTGCCTGCGTTGCGTAGAGCATTTCCCCTGGACTCGCGCCTAACAGGCGGTCCTGGGGCGCATCTCCCGGCCGCTCCCCCTCCTATTTCCATTCACACTCACAAGGAGAAACTACCGTGACCCTTCAAGCCAAGGCTCTTCCCAGGGCATTTTCGTACGGCGGACTGAAGCTTCCGGACCTGCCCGGACTGACCGTCGAGCAGGTGCGCGACCACTACGCCACGCAGTACCCGGAACTCGCCACTTCCACCATCACCGGGCCCGAGGCCACGGGAACGTGCATGCAGTACACCTTCTCGCGGGCCATCGGCTCCAAAGGATAACTCATGCCCGGGCGACCTATGGATCCACTCCCGGCAGCACGCCCCGTGCATGACCTTCTGGGCGAGATCGACGATCTTGCCCAGAAGGCAGCACGGAAACCCGTTTCCCTCCTCGCAAGGCACCTCCAATGCAGAGAGTCGCAGCAACTGTCACAACTCATCGCGCACGCCGTCCAGGGAAGCCGTTACAGCCAGTCGAGAACCCTGGCCCCACCCTCGGCGCTTCTCCCTCCACTTGCCTAAGCACACTGGCGCCGGCGGCGGCGCTCTCTCTTCCCTTGCTCGCTGGCGTTCCCACCTCCTACGAGTACTACGACGGAGACGCGCGCCTATTCGCGTTCTTGCGCCGCCTCGCAGAACTTGGCATCGCCGGCACCGCACCCTCCGAGATTGAGAAACTGCGCACTTCGCCGCTGGCGTTCGCCGAGGCCGCCCTTGCATCCTGGGTAAACGCGAAGGGCGGCGACATCATCGACAGGAACATCAACTACTCCGTTGCCATCCAGGCCGAAAACGAAGGGATGCTCGCAAACAAGGCCATGAAGGACTCGCTCCTGATTACCGTCGAAGCCGAGCAGTGTGGTTATATGGTCGCCGGCGCAGCGCTTGATGCGCTCGAAGCCAAAGCCAAGGGGCTGGGGAGAGCGTTCTATCACGTACTCGACACCTCTCTGGCAAAATGGATGCGCATCTACAACTTGAGCGATGCCCGATACTACGTAGACGGCATGAAACAGATGGCAGAGGGGGACGACGAGGCCGAAAACTACGAATTCCCGGATGTCGAAGGTGCCATCCCCGAGTTTCTCCGCGACGCTTCCTCTCCGGGCCCAGCTCACGAGCACAACCTCTCATTGCTGCAAAAGCACGAAAAAGACAGCAAGATCGGTGGCTGGATCCGCCGGCTCTTCGAGATTCACCGGCTTGCCCAGTTTCCAGCCGCAGGCGACGTACGCGAACTTCTCGGCGCGTACTACGACCAGGCGTGCATGCCCTCACTGCTGATTGTCTTTGATAAGCAGGACGCCATCGAGGGCTGCTTTGACGAAGAGGCTCAACAGTGGCCGGAAGGAAGCTCCGAACCATGCTTCGCCGCCGCCTTCGTCCCGGCAGATGACAACCAGACCGCTGCTGCTTTTGAATGCCTTGCGACCTTTCTTCAGATCAACCGCGAACTCTGCCAACTCATAAAGGACTTCGCCACATTCGCGAAACCGCTCGAGAGGGGTGGTCAGCAGCCCTCCCAAAACAACGTATAAACGTGACACGTTGTTTTGAGGCCTGAGCACTTTCCAGCCTCCGCATTGCAGATTGCCGGCGTTACGCTGGTAAATCGACATGACCGGCTTCCAGGCTGACTATATGGACCGGTCACTTATTTCTCATAAGTGAAGCGCTGCTTTACTTTTGCCGAGGGCCGATCTTGGCCCTCGTCTGAGTGCTCAATCGTCCATTGTTTCAATTGTTTGAGCGATTTTGAGCAACCAGCGCACTCAATAAGCGCGGAATTGACATATTACACATGATGTAATATTGTTTGCTTGGAGGCCAAAATGACTGGACAGGTTCTTCGTCAAGCTAGAACCGATCTGGGCATGTCACAGGTCGAAGCAGCAGCGCGACTTGGTGTCTCTCAGACATTGCTTTCTCTTATGGAGAAGGGCAAGCGTTCCGTCACGCCCGCGGTTGCCGAGAAAGCCGTAACGCACTTGCAGGCAACTCCTGAACAGCTTCCTGTTTTCCCAAAGACTCGTCACAGCGACGATCAACTTGCGGCTGATCTCGGTGCACTCGGCTATCCCGGTTACGGTTACCTCCGAAGTCAGCCACGGAATCCGGCCGAAGTTCTCTTCGACGCACTCGATCGGTCAGACCTCGATGCCCGTCTAGTGGAGGCGCTACCCTGGCTGCCGCTGCGATACTCGAACATGGATTGGACCTGGCTTACTACACAAGCAAAGGTTCACAATCGGCAAAATCGCCTTGGCTTCGTCGTCGCTCTCTCCGCAAAGGTCGCGAAGAAGCAGGCGAAGCGCGACGTTGTGAAACGCTTGTCCCAGGTTGTGAAGACGCTGGAAGAAGCGCGCCTCGCGAAGACCGATACACTATGCCAAACGTCGTGGCCACCAAGCCAGAGAAAGTTCGCTCACAAACAGCGGTCTGTTCTTGCGGCTCATTGGAAACTGGATACGCGACTCACAGAGGAGAATCTTGCTCACGTTGCCGCCTAGCCAGTGGAAGGAGTTCCTTCAGGCTCTTGACGCGAAGATGACTGAAGCCTGCACGTTGCCATGCTTTGGAGGCTTCGCCGTCACGCTGGAGTACGGTATCAGCAGACCAACTTCTGATATAGACGTTCTGGATGTCGCACCGCCCAGAGCGGTAGATGTCCTGATGTGGGAGGGGGGCAAAGGCTCCCCTCTGGCAACTGAATATTTGGCCATCTGCCCCTGCTGAAGTTCGATTCGCCCACTATGCTGCACACCTCTCGTTGATCCCTGGTTCTTGATGTGCCCATTGGACTCATTTTTACGGTCAGTGGAACTGCCGATTGAGCATTGTGTATGTTGACAGTTTATGAAGTGACATTTCATACTTTACAATAAGAAGTGCAAGAGGTACTTGAATCATGCCTGGAATGACGATTAAACCCGATCCCTTTTATAACCGGACGCTCGAACTCACTGCCTTAGATCGCGCCTGGAAGCGCCATCTAACCGGTGGGCAGATGCTGCTTCTCTACGGACGCAGGCGGTTGGGCAAGACCTTTCTCTTGCAGCGCTTCTTTACGGCGGGCCTCAGCGGCAACGAAGAGGAAAAGGCACACTGCTACTTTCTCGCGGAGCAATCTACTTCCGCGACGCAGCGGCTGACCCTAGCACACCAACTGCTCACGGCCTTGCCTTCGGACGGAGTTGCCGCCGAGGAACTTGCTGTGTCCTGGAATGCGCTTCTTCGCTACGCCTCGCAGCAGACACTGGCACGCAAGAACACAGCCGGCCGTTTTGCTCTGATCCTGGACGAGTTCCCCTATTTGGTCGCCCAAACACCGGAGTTGCCATCCATACTGCAAGCCTGGTGGGACCGCGAAGGAGTGCATTCTCCACTATTCGTGGTTCTGTGCGGGTCTCAGCTCTCGGCCATGGCAGCTCTCGGGCAAGAAAGCGCTCCCCTCTTCGGGCGCTTCAACGCCGGAATCTTTCACCTCGACCCGCTCCACTATGAAGACGTGGCCGCCTTTTACGCCAGCAGTCCCCACTATGGCGCGGTCGAGAAGCTGCTAATGTATGGCGTCTTTGGCGGAACACCGCGTTACCACGCATTGGTGGACACATCGCGCCCACCTGCTGAGGAGATCGTCACGTTGCTGATGCAGCCGCGGGCGATCCTCGAAAACGAAGTGCGATTTCTGCTTGGCAGTGAACAAATCCGCGATCCCGCTCCCTACAATGCCATCCTGGCAACCATTGCAGGCGGGGAAACAAAATTCAATCGGATTCAGCAGTTGATCGGCGTGGAGCGCGGAGCACTTTCTTCTTCTCTGCGCGCGCTACTGGATCTGGGCTGGATTCGGCGCGAGTTTCCTTTTGGCGAACGCTCCGACCGCAGGGCCATTTATCGAGTTGCCGATCCCTTTCTGACTTTCTGGTATCGGTTCGTTGCACCACGTTCCAGCGCCCTGCAGTTTTCCGACCCAATGAAGATCTACGCCGAGCAGGTAGCTCCGCGCCTGGCCGATTACATGGGCTGGTCGGTCTTTGAGGAAATTTGCGGTCAGTGGCTGCAACGCAACGCACAACAGCACCTCGGCCTCAATATTCGCCAGATGTCTAGGTACTGGAGCAGGGACGGCCGCACCGAGCTCGACCTGATGGCCGAGCTCGACAACGAGACATTTCTCTTCGGAGAATGCAAATGGCGCACAGATCGTGTCACTCGGCTTAGTGACCTGAGCGCCCTACAAGCCAAAATCGCGAACCTGCCTGAGGCTCGCTGGCGCGATCAGCCCAGCTACATCCTCTTCGCCTTGGGAGGATTCTCTCCCGAACTTCTTCAACTCGCCGCCGACCCTGCCGAACGGCTTTTCCTTGTTGCCGAAGCAGATATGCTCGGGCGCGGCCGTCCATAGCTTCAAATACTTGTTGCGCAAAGAATCAGAAGCAAATTGCCCGCCTAGCCACTCATAACCTGCCATATCGCTGTTCACGAGCCGCCAATGGGCGGCTCTTTTTGTCGTGCGTTAGGAGAACTTCCCATGAACGTTGACCTCCACATCGGCCAGAACTTCCGCTACCATCTGCAACAGGCTCTGCTGATCTACGCCGGGAATGGCGACACCCGTGGCGGAAGTTTCGTTACCCTGCATGACGTCCAGGGTGAGTCCAAGCCCACCCTCGGCCCGGCCCAACGGCTCTCCACTGCTTTTCTTACTTCCCTGGCCAAGAACCTGCACCGGAATGTCGGCGTCGAGATTCTGCCTGAGAACGTGCTTGCGCGCACCAACGACATGTTCATGTGGTGGACGCCAGCGCAAATGCGCCCCATGTTCTTCGGCTCCCCCGATGGCAAGATGGCGACGCTCAATGGACTCTCCTTCCCGCAGCCGCCGCTCGTCTTTCTTTCCGATGAACACACCCTTTCCGTTCGCGCCGTCAAGAAAAACCAGCGCCCCACGGCAAACACCAAGCTCTATGTGGCGCCCTACTGGAATGTCTACGAAGACGGCTCCATCTGTCTGGGCTCGACACCCATCCCTACATCCCCGTCCATCTCAACCATGCCGCAGTGGGAACGCGCCTTTTTTGAGAGCGAGTTCACTCACCCGAACGGCGCGCAAAGGATCACCGCCCACAAAGGCGGCTTCGCTGGTCTTTGGGAGGCCCTTGCCGGCAAAGACCAATTCCCCACCCGCTACCTCGTGGACGCCAAGCAAACCCTCGCAGGCTTTATTGAGAAACACCATGCAAATTGATCATGCGATCCAGAACCACCTGCTGCGCAACCGCGTGCGCATGCTGATCGTTGGCGCTGGAGGCACCGGCAGCGCCTTCCTGCTCAACCTCCCCTACCTCCATCAGGCGCTCACAGCGTGGGGCCACCCGCAAGGCCTCGAGGTCACGGTCATGGATGGAGACACGGTTTCGGAAACCAACTGCGTTCGCCAGCCATTCGCGGTTTCCGACATAGGCCACAACAAGGCCACCGTTCTTGTGTCGCGGCTCAACCTGTTTTGGGGCCTGAATTGGTCCGCCGTCCCGCACCATTTCACAAGAAAGTGCCTCTCCACAAGAAGTGGCGGCCACGACAGCTTCGACATCGTTGTGGGGTGCGTGGACTCGCGCGCGGCGCGCAGGGAGATCACGGCAGCTGTAACCAGTTCCACTTCCAGCACCAGCTATTACCTGGACCTGGGCAACAACAGCTCCAGCGGCCAATTCGTCCTCGGTCAGCCCCTGAACTCGCGCAACCGCCGACGTAAAGACCGGCTGCGGATCGTGTCCGAACTGTTTCCGGAGATGCTGGATGAGGAAGAGGACCCTTTGCCAAGCTGCAGCGCCGCGGCAGCAATTAATGCCCAGGAACCGTTCGTCAATCAGATGCTGGCGGTCTCCGCGCTGTCCATGCTCACCCGCCTGTTCCGCTACGGCCGCATCCCCTACCAGGGCGCATTTTGGAACGCCGAGACAGGCCGCATGGTTTCCCTTGTCAACGACCCCGACCAGCGCCGCCGCCTCTCCCGCGCGACCGCGCGGCGAAAGGCGGCCTGCGCCGGCAGATTTTGCTCTTGTAGACCTTCCGCCTTCGTTTCCCTCTGTCTATGATGCCCGCAGGAGAATCGATGAAAAAGATACTTGCCATATCTCTTCTACTGATGGCGTTTGCCAGTCCGGTGTTCGCGGCTCACAAGCACCACCACCACGGCCATCACCATCATCGTCACCATGACTGATGAAAGACAGGCACAATCCATGGGCAAACACATTCTTCTGTTCGATTCATTGTGGGTTCGAGGAGTATACGAGCCATGTCCGACTTCCCCAAGATTCTCTAACCTCTGCTCGACAGTGAGCAGGCAGCAGCTGTGGTCAAGGTTCACCCGAAAACACTTCAGCGACACGCCCGCAACGGTCTCGTAATCGGTGTGCGGGTGGGTAAACTCTGGCGGTTCCGTGCTCGCGATCTCTTTTCTCCTCTCTTCGATGACGAAAATCATCTCGGCGACGGCCAGACACGGTAGGCTGCGCGCAGCCACTCATGGCCACAATTTCGGCCTGGGCATGTAAAGGAGAGAGACAGCGTCCGATCTTGTTTACAAAGTGTACCCATGGTGGGTATAATGAGGCAACTGAATGATCGAAGACTCAGTGCGCGCGGCATTGTTCCAATTCGTTGAAGCACCCGCTTTCATGCGGTTCCGGGATGAATATCTCGACGATGACGGATTCGCAGAATTGCAAAGGTATCTGGCGAAGAATCCGGAAGCCGGAGATATGGTGCCTGGCGCGGGAGGCATCCGCAAATTGCGCTGGAAAGACTCAAGCCGTGGCAAGGGTCGGCGTGGCGGACTACGGGTTGTTTACTATTGCTTTCTTTCAGAGCAAGAGATCTGGCTGCTGACCTTGTACGGCAAGAACGAGGCCGCTGACTTGACGAAAGACCAGAAAGATCAACTGAGGCGAGCGCTCGAAGCGGAACGCGCCGCACGAAAAGCCAGGAGCAGGAAATGAAGAAGGAAAAGACAGCCAAGAGGAACCTGTTTGCCGAGTTGATGGACGGCGTGGATACCATGAAGGCCGCGCGCGAGGGAAAGATGACGCTTCGCACGCACACCGTCGCTGCTCCGGAAATTGAAGTGTCTCCGGGGGCGGAGTTCTTTGTTGCTGCTCGGGAGAAGTTTAATGTCTCACGCGCCGTGTGGGCGAACATGCTGCGGGTCAGTCCACGCACGGTGGAGAAGTGGGAGCAGGGTGGCCAAGTGAGTCCGCTTGCCGCTACATTTGTCGAACTCGTCGCCCACTTCCCAGACACTATCGAGCGCTTGCAGACGCTTCCTCGGCACGTTTCGCGCCATTCGCGCAGGCCTCAACTGTCAGTCAAAGCTCGGGCTATATCCTCGCAGTCCGCAATAGAGCATCGCAGTTCCGGTGGCCAAACAAGCAAGACAGTGCCGGTCAGACGGTCAACCGCGGCTGGCTGAGGAAAAGGGAGTTCGCCGCTCCGCATGAAGCCCGCCTTGATGGTGTTATGTGCCGAGGCGACGGAGGTCCGTTTCAAGGCTCTTGACGGCGTAACAGCGGGCTTTGGCCAGCCTTGACTTGGACCGCGCACTGGAACTGCGAGACCGGCCGAATGGTTTCCCTTGTCAACGACCCCGACCAGCGCCGCCGCCTCTGAAACGACAATGATAAATTGGCCGCAGCGGCCACATTATGCCTGCAATCAGCAGTGGCCATTTTATGCTTGTAGGTTCTTTCTGGAAGGACCGCGAGGACTTTAGGTTAGCAATTTCTCAACCACACGAAAGTAGTGTACACTGGTTTCGTATGAAAAACATAACTCTGAGCGCCGATGAGGACTTGATCGAGCGGGCGCGCTCTATGGCGCGCGGGCAGCGCAGGACACTGAATGCGGCATTCCGCGAATGGCTTACGCAGTTCACTCAAAGCACGGGAGACGCCCAAGGTTTCGATGCGCTGATGAAGCACCTGCGGCACGTGGATGCGGGTGGGCATTTCTGCAGGGACGAATTGAATGAGCGATAGATTTTTTCTGGACACGAATATCTTCGTCTACTCGTTTGACCGAAGCGCGGCCGTGAAGGCCCAAAAGGCCGAGCTGCTGATCCGCAAGGCCCTGACGACGCAGAAGGGCATCATCAGCTATCAGGTCGTCCAGGAGTTCTTCAATGTGGCATTGAGACGGTTCGCCCAGCCGATGAAGGCGGCGGACGCCGAGCAATATCTCGGCACGGTTTTCCGCCCCTTGCTCGGCGTGCATTCGTCACAATCGCTCTATGCGGAGGCTCTGCATCTCCAGGCCAAGAGCGGGCTCTCATGGTACGACTCATTGATCGTCTCCGCTGCTATCCAGGCGCAGTGCGATTTCCTGTTTACGGAGGATCTCCAGCACGGTCAGCGGTTCGGAAGTCTCCAGGTTGCGAATCCCTTCCTCTGAATTTGCAGAGCCGGCGAACGGAGCCAAGATGCTCAGCTGTAGTCGCGGCCACAGATATGTCATGGCTCCCTTTTCGCACAGGTACCCAAGGCCAGGGTCACTCTTGGCTCAGCAAAGGCAGTTCTGCGCTACTTGCTGTACCGTCGATCCCGTCGCCAGAGTCGTTGAATCCGCCCTTGTTTAACCCACTTCATCCGGACGCCACAAAAATATCGATTGAATGGTGCCGGTGGATTGAATACGATAAACGGCTGTTTCAAGTGCGACAGTAACACCATGAACACGACCGGCCCCATAGCCCCTTGGATCAATTCTTGACACCTTTCTATTTTTTGCTCTCGTAGCATTGCCTCTTGGGCCGATTCCACACCATGATGGGATCAAACGAGCGGCGGCACCATCCATTTGCGCCGCCGTTCCGAACCCACGATGACGAGGTTGTGCATGTCCATTCTTTCCATTTTCCGCCCGGCTCGATACACCCGCATACATCCATTTGACAAAGACTCCCTCAATGACCGGGAGTTCTCTCCTGTGTTCAGTGGCCTCATCACCTATCCGGTGCTGGGGGGTTGCGAACTCAGTACGCACCAGCTCGACCTGCTCTGTTCTCACGACCGCGTTCTGATTGTTGGGACAGACCGTACAGCTCAGTTCTATCCACGGAAAAGTCTCACCAACTCCATCGAGTTCTTTGCGACTGTGGTTCTCATGCGATTCCCGTGGATAGACAACGTCCATTGGGATTTCATCGAGCGCGATTTCTCTGGTCGTTGGAGTGGCGTTACTTTCACCGAGGAAGTGGACAAACGCACCGGGCTGCGGCTCATCAATCCGGTATGGGAGCCGCTCGACGGCAAGCGCATCGAACTGTTCCTCTCTCAATCCGAGACCAGACCGGAATTGGCCGCCGTCTAACCGACCTCCACGTGAGTGGGGAGCGGACTTCTGCTGCGACCACCGCCGTGCGGAACGAACACATAGCTTGGTCGGCGCTTTTCTCGCCTTTCAGCAAAACGACACGCTCGACACCCGGACCACCGTACGTTCCGCAGCGGAAAGCTGCGACTGCGATCACGCGGACTGTGGGCAGGTCCGACCAGCTTTGCCGCTGAGATCAACGCCACCCTCGACAGGCTCGCCGCGCGTGACCACGTGGCCGCGACGACCATAGCCGCGTCCTCATGCCATGGCAAGCCAGCGAAGAAGCATCGTATGCCACAAAAGTGGAAAAACGAGGAGACTGACAGCGAGCGTGACGAGATAAAGTTCCGCCATGCTGCCCAGCGCGCTAAAGATTTCGGCGGCAACCTGGTGAGGCGCTGAGACACCGAAAAAACGGATGTGGATGGCGCTTAGAGTAAGGACTCCGGCACCCACCAGGCCAACGACCACCAGCACACCCAGAAGACACAGATGGCCATGGCGCGGGATGCGCGTGGTCGGGATGACCTCGGGCGCAAGCGGTCGACGCGCGGCTGCCGACGCAGGCGGTACGGGGCTTCCCAACTCGACAGGAGTTCGCTCTAGCAGGCTGCCCATGGGCACACCTGTTTCGATACACGGAGCCCCTGCGCTGGGGCCGACTACTAACTCTGCACCCACAACTCCTCTTATCCTCTCCGGTCGTTCATTGTCCCGACTGTCATGGGCCATTTCTACCCTTTGGAGAGGTTCCAGTGACACCGGTTTTTGGCAATTATCAAGAAGGAGCTTAATCCATGTCCAAATCATTCGCGAAGACGCAAATACTCGGCCACGCAGGCGGTAACCCAGTCTTCCAGATCTCTTCCAACGGTTACGCGGTTGCAAAATTCTCCGTGGCCACCAACGAGCAGAGGAAGAACACGCAGACCGGCGAATACGTCGAATACACCTCATGGCACAATGTCGTCGCTTTCGACAAGCTGGCCGAGGTGGTGCGCGATCGTGTTCACAAGGGCGACCGGGTCCTCTTTGACGGACGCCTCACTACCTCCAGCTGGGAGGACAAGCAGACAGGCCAGAAGCGGTACAGGACCGATATCATCGTGACGGACATCTCGCTGCTCACGCCGGCACCGGAGCCACAAGCGGGCGCAACGGCAGTGCCCGGAGCTGCCAACGGCTCGGCTGCCGAGAACAGCGCGGCCGTCACCAGCAACGAGAAAGACGATATATCGTCAATCTTTTGAGGCGTCTTGCACCACCACGATGGGATGTGCGGGGCTGGGAGCCCGCGTTTTTCCCGATGCCCCACACCCTGTTGCTGTGTTGCTGCTACCCCGTAAGATATGGAGAGGAATATGGCCGGGATCCCCGATCTGACCCTCGACGCTGGACTGCCGGCGAACGTAGACGCCGAAAAGACCATCCTCGGCGCCATTCTCCTTGACAATGCGGCCCACGCCGAGGCGGCGGAAAAGCTCGAATCCGACGATTTCTCCCTCGACTCGCATCGCCGTATCTTCTTTCGCATGAGTGAGTTGATGGCGCTCAGCGCGCAGTCGACATTGTGACCCTGGCCAACGAGTTGGCCCGTTACAAAGAGGTCGACGCCGTCGGCGGTGTGGCCTACCTTGCAAGCCTGACCGAGGGTTTGCCACGGCGACCGATCATTGAGGAGTACATCCGGATTGTCAAGGACAAGAGCATGCTGCGCCGACTCATGCTCATTTGCTCCTCGGCCATTGCCCGCGCCGCCGACCAGAGCGAGACAGCCATCGGGGTATTGGACGAAACCGAGGCCAAACTGCTGGAGGTCAGCGAGAAGGGCCTCACCCAGAGCTTCCAAAGCCTGCACCAGATCGTCGAACACTCCTTCGGCTCCATCGACAACCTCTACAAGCAAAGCCGTGAAGTAACCGGCCTGGCCACCGGCTTTACCGAACTGGACCGCATGACCAGCGGTCTGCAGAAGGGCGAGCTGATCATCATTGCTGCCCGTCCCTCGATGGGCAAGACCGCGCTGGCTATCAATATTGCCCAAAACGCGGCGATTCGCGGCCAGGCCACTGTAGCCGTCTTCAGCCTGGAAATGAGCAAGGAATCGCTCTTGCGCCGCATGTTGGCATCTGAAGCGTGGGTAGACCAACGCAAGCTGCAAACCGGCTTCCTGGGCCGTGAGGACCACGACAAGCTACAGAATGCGTTGAGCCAACTGGTTGAGGCGCGCCTATTCATCGACGATTCGGCCGGCATTTCGTTGGCCGAGATGCGGGCCAAGGCGCGGCGGCTCAAGCAGAACTCTGGCGGCCTGGACCTCATCGTCGTGGACTACCTGCAGCTGATGTCGGCCACCGTGCCCTCCTCCGGCCGCAAGAATTACGAAAACCGCACCCAGGAGGTCTCGGCCATCTCCCGCGGGCTCAAGGCGCTGTCGAAGGAGCTGAACGTGCCGGTGGTAGCCCTCTCGCAACTCTCCCGCGCCAGTGAGCGCCGCGGCGAAGACAAGCGCCCCCTCCTCAGCGATCTGCGTGAATCCGGTTCCATCGAGCAGGACGCTGACGTTGTCGCCTTCATCCACCGCGAGGCCTACTACAACCGCGATGAAGAGATGTCCGAGAAGGATAGGGCCAAGTCAGAGATCATTGTCGCCAAGCAGCGCAACGGGCCCACCGGCACGGTCCATCTGAACTTCATCTCCCGGTTCACGCGCTTCAACAATCCAGACGCGGCGCACGACGTAAATGGGGATACGAATTCTGACCCTGGCCGGGCAGGATTTTCCGGGTAGGTTGCGCGTATTTCTTTACGCGCAACTATAGGCGATACGCGCAATTTATTGTTGCGCGATCTCCTTTATTATTGCGCTAATATGAACTATATTGCGCGTATAGCTTCTTCGCGCAATTAAAAGGAGGAGTCTGTGCCCAAACGCATACCGGAAGAAGCTCTTTCAGCGATTCTGGCCGGCGCGCAGCGCCATCCCGGAGGCGCAAGTCGGGTTGACATCGCTGAGACACTGATGCCGAAGGTCGCGCCGCGCACACTACAATTTCGGCTCAAGCATCTGGTCGATATGGGGCTCCTCGTCAAAAAAGGTGAGGGGCGCGCGGCCAAATACGGTCTACCGGAGACGCAACAGGGCCCGGTTGCCGACACTCCTGTAGCACGGGCCCGAGCGGAAGAGGCCATCGTACCTCTCTCTACGACAAGCGCTGCGGTCCGCCGTTACCTCAGTCAGCCCCCTGCGGCGCGAAAGCACGCAGGCTACAACCGTCAGTTCCTCGATTCATATCATCCGAATGCCAGCTTCTACCTTTTGCCGACGGAACGCGCCCGCCTTGCGGAGATTGGAAAGCCGAGTTTTGCGGCAGCGGCCCCAGGCACGTACGCGAAACAGGTTCTCAACCGGCTCCTGATCGACTTGTCGTGGAACTCAAGTCGTCTTGAGGGAAATACGTATTCCCTGCTCGATACCAAACGCCTCATTGAGTTCGGGGAAGAAGCGCAAGGCCGGGACCGACTGGAAGCACAGATGATCATGAACCACAAGGATGCGATCGAGTTTCTCGTCAGCGCAGCGGATGAGATCGGCTTCAACCGCTACACAATCCTCAATCTGCATGGAATTCTCGCGCAAAACCTGTTGCAAGATGAGGGAGCGGCTGGTGCGCATTCCGGTGAAGTGGGCCACCGATTCCGGTGATGTGGGCCAGGGTCGGAGCGAAGCGACGCTGGTTGTTTTCTTACAGTAGCTACCTGGCCCACATGAGTCAAGAAAAGGGCAAGT
>Ga0181520_10005354_pt1 | contig 20526 bp, 23 predicted proteins | sample PEATcosm2014_Bin_29_FD_132451 | JGI IMG/M metagenome (GOLD analysis project Ga0181520, IMG submission 132451) | Peatland microbial communities from MTU Mesocosm Facility, Houghton, MI, USA - PEATcosm2014_Bin02_30_metaG | ecosystem: Environmental > Terrestrial > Soil > Wetlands > Peat | place... | reverse complement strand
TGACCCGCAAATCGTCCGAATACGCTCGTCCCATCGGTTTCACGTCGCGGCGACTTCACCAGAGAACTTGAGCATTAATGACGATTGCGTTCCTAGGGTATATCTATCTTGATACTGCTCTAAGTCTCTGTTTGGCGCTGCAGGTCCCCATCGCTGCGGAGAAAATCCTCGCGCATGCGTAAAAGCCCCCTGTCGAATCGGAACTTGAACCACGAAATGGCTTGCTTTCGCACTGCGGCCTGCTAAACGGGAAGAGCGCCTTTCACCGTCGCAACGACCTCGGCGTGGGAGAACGGCTTTTCGATGAATCCCTGAATCAGGCCTTGCTTCAACGCCTCTTCGATGGCGGGATCGTCCTTGTAAAAATACCCCGAGATGACCACGATGGGAATGCCTGGCTGGGCCTGGCGCAACCGCTGGGCCAGTTCCAGGCCGTCGATGTCGGTTAGTTTGGCGTCCAGCAGAGCCAGCGTCAGGCGGTTGAACTGGACGGCCTGGAGCGCCGATTGGCCATCGAGCGCGCGGATGCAGCGCACCCCCAGCCCTTGCAGCACATGTTCGAGTGCCCAGCAGATGTCAGGGTCATCGTCCACGATGAGGACGAGCCGGTTCGCGAGGCTCATGGTTGATCTCCCTGCTGACAGCGAGCGACGGCAGCCTCACGGTGAATGTGCTTCCCTTGCCGCTTTGGCTCTCGACGCCGATCGTGCCGCCGTGCTGATCGACGATGGAGTGACAGATGGACAGCCCCAGGCCGGTCCCCTTTCCCAGAGGCGCGCGGGTGAAGAAGGGATCAAAAATCTTGTCCAGGTCCTCGGGGGAGATGCCTTCGCCGGTATCCCGGACGCGCACCAGCGCCTCGCCGGGGGTCTGCTCGACGAAGACATCGACGGTGCCGCCGTTGGGCATGGCGTTCATGGCGTTGAGCAGCAGATTGACGAAGACCTGCTCCAGGGGGCTGGGGATGCCCAATACCTGGCACGGCGCGGAGGGAAAGTGGGTGCGAATCTCAATGTTTTGCACTTTGGCCTGATGATCGACCAGGGTCAAAGCCTCCTTCATCACCGGCAGAAGGTCCACGGGCGTCTTGCTTTTGTCGGCGGAGGGATGGGCAAAGCGCAAGAGGTTCTCGATGATGGCGCTGGCCTTGCGAATTCCGCCATGCACCTTCTCGGCGCACTCGCGGTAAAACTCCGGGGTCAGATTTTCCTCGGTGAGGAACTGGGCGGCGGAGGAGGAGATGGCCAGGGGGGTGCGAATCTCGTGGGCGATGCCGCGGGCCATGACACCCAGCGCGGCCAGCTTCTGCGACTCCAGGATTTGCAACTCGAACTTGCGCTGCTCGGTCAGGTCGCGGCCCACGGCCACAAAGCCCACGGTGCGCTCGGCGTCGTCTGTCATCTGCGAGAAGACCCAGGAGACGGGACAGCTATGGCCGTCCCTGGTCTTCAGGTTGGACTCGATGTGTCTGGAACTCTCCCGCGAGTGCCCTTTCGAGAGCAGACGGCGCACGCTGGTGTCATCGGTCTGTTCGCAATAGTCGAAAAATGGACGGCCCTTCAGCTCCTCGAGCGCGTAGCCGGTGGTCTTTTGGGCGGCCTGGTTCCAGGTGAGGATATTGCCTTCGGTGTCGGTGGAGACGACGATGTCGCTGGCGCTCTCTACGACGCTGGCCAGGTGCCTCTCCATGCGGCGGATCTCCTCGCCCATACGCATCTGCTCGGTTACATCGTCCATCAGCAGCAGAACATGATCGACTTGCCCGCCCCAGTTGACCGGGACGACGGTGTAGTAATAAACGCGGATGGGAACGCCGGGGGCGCGATAGGTGAGCCGCTGCCCCTGGGTGGCGTGGCTGCTGCGAAAGACATTGCGGATCTGCTGCTCCAATCCCATGCCGGTCAGAATCGCCTCCGGGAAGACCTCGGCGAGCCGTTTTCCGGCGGTGACGCCGGTGGTGAGGCGGGACTTCTCGAGGAAGTTGCGGTTGGCCAGCACCACGCACAGGTTGACGTCCAGCAGCAGAACCGAGGAGGGAATGGTGTCCATCAACATACGATTGATGAGTTCGGCACGCTTGCCCTCGCTGACATCGATGGCGAGAACCAGGCAGGCCTTCCGGCCGGCGAAGGTGACGGCAAAACGGGTGACATCGACGTAGAGGATCGCGCCGTCCTTGCGCACGTGCCGGCAGGTACGTTCCAGTTGCGGAGAAAAGGGAGAACTGAGGGCTGCATCCAGGCTGGGGGTACGCTCGGCGCGCAGATGCAGTTGGCGCGCGGTCATGACGCGGAATTCTTCGTGCGAGTAGCCGTAACACTCGGCGGCCGCGCTGTTGACGGCGAGGAACGCGAGAGTGCTCAGGTCATAGATCCACATGGGCAGACGGCCGTTCTCAAAGAACCCTGCCGCGGCTTCGGCGAGTTGCGCATGCGCCTGCTCTGGAACCTGCCCCGAAACGGTCATTACTCCCGCACTTCCCGAAACAGGATGATGCTAGTCGCAATTTGCTTGTTCCGTCAATTCCGAGTGCGGTTGTTCACCGTGCAACGCGCTATGATCGGTTCCCTATGGCAGTGTTCGCGAAGGGAAGATCATGAGCCGTCGAGGAGAGGAACCGGCCAGCGTAGAGTCCGTCCCGGCACAGGAGAAGGACGGCCCAGCCGTGCATCGCGGCCGGCGTTTGATCTATCTTCCGATCATCCACACCGCGGCGGACATGGGTACGCTGGGAGCCTCGATTCGCGGCAAGAAAGTGTCCACCATGGGGCGTCCGGGGCTGACGCATCAAGCGGCGGTGGTGGACAAGATGTGGGAGAAGATCGAGAGCGTGGCCACCGGATTGCCGCTGGTCCAGGGAACGGTACGGGTTTATCAGGACGGATTGCCGGTTTGCGGGCACGAGCGGGAGATTGTCTCGGAGCTGGCCGGGGCAGGCAGTCGCAACCACCGGCTGCTGCTGGCGCTCGCGGCGCGCGGGGCTGCGCTGATGGGCACCGAATCCCCCGAGCTGCTGGTCGAGGAGTACCAGCTGGCTTCCGCCGTGTTTGCCGCCGGCGCCAATCTCAAGCGCGATGGCCGCCAGCGGGAGCTGCGCGACTCGCTGCTGGAGAAGCGGGACCGTTTTATTGCCCAGCGCATCAACGCCACGCTGGGCGCGGGAGAGAGCGGCATTCTCTTTCTGGGGATGCTGCACCAGGCGGCAAAGTATCTGGATTCCGGAATCGACGTGATTTATCCGCTGGGATTGCCCAGGTTGCGGCAAGGCGGCGCACTTTGAAGGCCGCGCAGGGCAGGATTCTGATCGCCGACGACGACGGCGAGATGGCGCAGATGCTGGGCCACCTGATGCGCCGCGAGGGATTGACGCCTCTGCTGGCCAAAGACGGCGCGGAGGCCCTGCAATTGATTCGCGCCGGCGATCCCGACGTGATGCTGGCCGACCTGAAGATGCCGGGCATCGACGGCATGGAGCTGATGCGCAGCGCCAAGGCGCTCGACCCGGAGCTGCCGGTCATTCTGATTACAGGATTTGCCGAGGTCCGAGGCGCGGTGGAGGCGTTGCGCGCCGGCGCCCACGACTATCTGGCCAAGCCCTTCGAGCATCAGCAGGTGATCCGGGTGGTGCTGCGCGCGCTCAACGAGCGGCGGCTGAAGCTGGAGCTGAAGCATCTGGCCGATCACGTTCACCATATTCTGTCGCCGCGCGAGACCTTCGGTCCCAGCGAGGCCATCGGCAAGGTGATCGCGGCCATCCGGCAGGTGGCCAAATCGAACTTCAGCGTGCTCATTGTGGGCGAAACCGGCGCGGGCAAGGAGGTGGTGGCGCGGGCCATTCACCAGGCCAGCGGGCGCGCCCGGCAGCCGTTTATCCCGGTCGATTGCGGCGCGGTACCGGAGATGCTCTTCGAGAGCGAACTCTTCGGCCACGAGCGGGGCGCTTTTACCGGCGCCGATCAGCAGACGGTGGGCAAGATCGAGATGGCGCACAACGGAACGCTCTTTCTGGACGAGATACCGAATATGCCGCTTGCTTCCCAGGCCAAACTGCTGCGCATGCTGCAGGAGAAAATCCTGTACCGGGTGGGCGGTGCCAAGCCCATACCCGTGGATACGCGGATGCTGACGGCCAGCGGGCTGAATCTGGAAACTCTTTGCGAGCGCGGCCTCTTCCGCTCCGATCTTTTCTTCCGGCTCAACGAGTTCGCCATCACCCTTCCGCCCCTGCGCGAGCGCCGCGAAGATATTCCCTACCTGGCCAAGCGCTTCATGGACATCGCCAATATCGAATTGTCCAAGTCCATCCGGGGATTTTCTCCGTCGGCCACCGAGGCCATGCTGTGTTACCGCTGGCCGGGCAATGTGCGCCAGTTGCGGTCGGTGGTCCGCCGCGCCGTGCTCACGGCCGAGGATCTGATCTCCGACGAGCATCTCGGATTGAACCCAAAATCGGGTTCCGAGGCGCCTATCGCCCATGCCAGTGAACTGCTGGCGGAAGACGAACGGACGAAGAACTCCGCCGCCCCCGGCCAGGGGCGGGACGATCTTTCACTGCGGGAGATCGTCCGCAACAACACGGTCCACGTCGAGCGGACGGCGATCGTACATGTCCTGATGAGAACGGGCGGCAACAAAGCCAAGGCCGCGCGTCTTCTTCAGGTGGATTACAAAACCCTTCACACCAAGGTGAAGGAGTACGGCATTCAGATCAAAGGAGTCGAGGCACATGCATAAGAAAGGTGTTGAGAAAGCGAGCGAAGGCGGCTTCGAACTGGGGCTGGGCGGGATTCTCAAGGGATTGGGAGACCTGGTCGAAAAGCTGGGAGACTTGAAAGAAACCGGAGAGCAACTCTCCCGCAGCGGCGAAATTCACGGATTGAACAAGGAAGTCAAGGGAATGTATGGCTTCACTGTCAAGATGGGGCTGGGCGGCGACCGGCCGCAGATCGAGTCCTTCGGCAACATCCGCAAGGATCCGGAATCCGGGCACTCGGTGGTGCAGGAGGTTCGCGAGCCGGTGGTTGATGTCTTCGAGGAGGACGACCACGTGCTGGTGGTGGCCGAGATGCCGGGCATCTGCGTGGAAGACCTGAAGATTGAGCTGGAGGGCGATCTGCTGACCATCGTGGCCGAACGCGGCGACAAGAAGTATCGCAAGGAAGTGCTTCTTACGGCCAGCTATGCCCGCGAGAAGATGCAAATCAGCTGCAACAACGGAGTCGTGGAGATCAAGTGCGTAAGGTGAGGTGCGGGTATGGCAGCGGAGCGTACGGAAGTCCCGGTAGTGAAACTGAAAATCGCCGAGGCGTTGAGCAAGGACGTGGGGCGGGGAATTGCCCGCATGGGCCCGGAAGACCTGGAGAGGCTCCAGCTTGCCGTCGGAGACCTGGTGGAGATCGCTGGCAAGCGCGCCACGGTCTGCAAGGCCATGCCGGCGCACAAGGAGCTGCGCGGGCAGTCGCGCATCCAGGTGGACGGCCTGGTACGCGAGAACGCCGGAGCTGGGCTGGACGAGTTCGTGCAGGTGCGCAAGACCGCTTGCCGTCCCGCCGAGCGGGTGGTGCTAGACCCGGCCAACGTGCGTCCGGCGGAGCGCGACCTGGACTATATCGGCAGCCTTCTGGATGGGCTTCCCGTGCAGGAGGGGGATCGGATCCGAGCGGCGCTCTTCGGCAGCCGCTGGGCCGACTTCAAGGTGGGCGCGACCACTCCCAAGGGGCCGGTGCAGATCAATCCCACCACCCGGCTGGTGATCGGCAACCCGCAGCAGGCCGCGGAGTCGGCATCCCGCTCGACCTCGTATGAGGACATCGGCGGGCTGCGGCCGCAGTTGCAGCGCATCCGCGAGATGATCGAACTGCCGCTGCGCTATCCCGAGGTCTTCGAGCAACTGGGCATCGACGCTCCCAAGGGGGTCTTGCTGCATGGGCCGCCGGGCTGCGGAAAGACATTGATCGCGCGCGCCATCGCGCATGAGACCGAGGCCAATTTCTATTCGATCAGCGGCCCCGAGATCATCCACAAGTTTTACGGCGAGAGCGAGGCCCATCTGCGGAAGATCTTTGAAGAAGCCGCACGCAAGGGCCCCAGCATCATCTTTCTGGATGAGATCGACGCCATTGCGCCGCGCCGCGAGACCACGGTGGGCGAGGTGGAGAAGCGGGTGGTGGCGCAACTGCTGGCCCTGATGGATGGGCTGGCCAAGCGGCAGCAGTTGATCGTGATCGCGGCAACAAACTTGCCCAACCTGCTCGATCCGGCGCTGCGCCGGCCGGGCCGCTTCGACCGGGAGATCGCGATTCCCATTCCCGACCGCACCGGACGCGAGGAGATTCTCTCCGTGCACAGCCGGGGGATGCCACTGTCCGCCGACGTGGACATGCGCCACCTGGCCTCGATCACCCACGGCTTTGTGGGGGCCGATCTGGAGGCGCTCTGCCGCGAGGCGGCGATGATCTGCCTGCGCCGCATCATGCCGGAGATCGACTTTGCGCTGGCCCGCATTCCTTACGAGCAATTGACCAAGCTGGAGGTCGGGAAAGAGGATTTCCTCGATGCTCTGCGCGAGGTTGAACCCTCGGCGACGCGCGAGGTCTTCGTCGAGGTGCCCGATGTTCACTGGGAGGATGTGGGCGGGCTGGATCAGGTCAAGCAGCGGCTGATCGAGGCGGTCGAGTGGCCGCTGCAACACGCGGAACTCTTCGCCGAGGCCGGCATCCGCCCCCCCAAGGGCATTCTGCTAACCGGGCCGCCCGGCTGCGGCAAGACCATGCTGGCTAAGGCCATCGCCAACGAAAGCCAGGTCAACTTCATCTCCGTCAAGGGACCGGCGCTGCTCTCGAAGTATATTGGCGAGTCGGAGCGGGGCGTGCGCGATATGTTTCGCAAGGCCAAACAGGCCGCGCCGTGCATTATCTTCTTCGATGAGGTGGATGCGCTGGTTCCGGCGCGCGGCGCCGGCGGCGGCGATGCGCATGTTGCAGATCGAGTGCTGAGCCAGTTTCTTACCGAGCTGGATGGCGTCGAGGAGTTGAAGGGGGTTCTGATGCTGGGCGCGACCAACCGGCAGGATATGCTCGATCCGGCCATTCTGCGCCCCGGGCGCTTCGACCAGATCGTGGAGATTCCGTTGCCCGACGAGCCGGGCCGCCGCCAGATCTTCGAGGTTCATCTGCGCAACAAGCCGCTGGCGCCGGGGATCGATATTGCCAAATTGGCCGCGGCCACGGAGGAGTTCAGCGGCGCCGAGATTCAAGGCATCTGCGTGGGGGCGGCGCTGAGCGCCGTGCGGCGCGCGGTCGCCGCCAAGATCGCAAAACCGGAGGCCGCGGTGGCGGTGCTCATCGAGGCAGGCGACCTGGAAGCAGAGCTCGAAGAAGCCAGGCGGCGCTGAATGAACCCCGGCGAGCTGGCTTGTTATCTGTATTGTCTGACCTCCGGGATCGGCGGCGTCGAAGCGGCCGCTGCCTCCGGGGTCGACGAGCGCCACCCGGTCCTGGCGCTCGACTGCGGAGGAATCGTCGCGATCTATAGCGAAGTCGAGTTGGATGAGTTTGTCGGCCCGGCGGCCGAGGCACGCCTCCAGGAACTCGCCTGGCTGGGCCCCAGGGTCTGCCGCCACGAAGCGGTGATCGAGCGGGCGATGAGCCGCGCGGCGGTGCTGCCGGCGCGTTTTGCCACGCTGTTCACCACGATGGAGAGCCTGAAGAGCTACGTGCTTGAGCGCCGGGAAGCGATCGCCGGATTCTTTGCCCAGCTTGGCGGCCGGCAGGAGTGGGCCGTCAAAGGGCTGCTGGATCGCGCCGCCGCGCTCGAAGGCGAGCTACGGAAGCTGAGCCAGCCCGCGGCGGCGGAGGATCGTTCGCCGGGGGCGCGCTACTTCGAGCAGAAGCGCATCAAAGCCCAGGCGGAGCGGGAGTTCAATCAGCGGCTGAAGGAGCACTGCCGGCAGGCGGCCTCGGCCCTGAGCGCAGCCGCCGGTGGCTTCCGCGAGCGCAAGGCGATGCCCCCGGAGGAGGGAAGTGACGAGGCGGTCCTGAACTGGGCCTTCCTGCTCGCACCGGCGGAGATGGCCGGGTTTCGCACCGCTCTGGACCGGCTTCAGGGCGACGAGGCCTTTCCCGGCCTGCGGCTGGCGCTGACCGGCCCCTGGCCGCCCTACAGCTTTGTTCCCGAGCTTCCCGATGGTGCGCGGGAATGAAGTACCTTCTTCACTGCATCGTCGAGCAGGGGCTGCAAGAGCCGGGAGCGCTGAGCCAGGGAATCTCTCTGGTGGCCGGTCACGGCCTGGCGGCGGTGGTCTCGCAGGATGAGCTGGACGAGCCGCCCACGGTCGCCCGGCTGCTGGCCTACGAACGGGTGGTGGAGAGCATCCACGCCCGGCAGACCGTGCTCCCGCTGCGTTATGGCTGCCGGATGGAGAGCGCAGCCGAGATCCTGCGCCTGCTCGAGGAGCGCCGCGCGGAGTACGTGGCGCTCTTGCAGCGGCTGCGCGGCATGACCGAGATGGGAGTTCGCCTGCTGTGGCCGGCGCGGGTCCATGCACAGCCTGCTGCCGCGGCGTCGCCGGGCGCGGCCTATCTGGCCTCCCTGCGCCTGCGCTACGACGGTGGCGGCGCGCTCATGCCGGAGGAGTTCGAAGCGGCTGGACGGATCGCGGGCCTGCTCGGGGATCTGTTTACCGAACAGTGCAGCGAGGTTTCCTCCTCCCGCCAGGGACGCCTGCTCTCGCTTGCCTTTCTAACGCCCAGGGCCCGCGTCGAAGAGCTTCGCGGCAAGGCCAGGGAGATAACTCCTCCCGGCGGCGCGAAGTTACTCCTGAGCGGGCCGTGGCCTCCCTATAGCTTCGTATCCTCGATTCGCTGAATCTATGGCGCAGTTGCTATGGAACGAATGCCTTACATTACCTAAGATTTATTAGAATTCTATATTTCTCCTTTAACTCCCTCGAAACTCCGCCGCTCCGCATCATCATGCCGTAAGCCGTATAACTCGTCCAATCGGCGCGCATTCAGCAACTTATCTTCCAGCCGCGGGCAGCTTGTGCTTCCAGCGCTTATGTTAGATATCTCTAATCTATCCAAAAGTACTATGGAAATCGTATGTTGGTGAGTTTGGTCCCTCTTTTGCAGTAGAAGGGTCAGGTCAAACAAATGTCTGGCCTAGTAACGGCGAAACAGAACCAAAAGGAGAACGAACCATGGCAAAAGTTAATAAGTCCACTGATTCCTCGAGTTTGGCAGAAGTAGTCGACCGTATTCTTGACAAAGGCATTGTTATCGATGCTTGGGTTAAGGTATCGCTGGTCGGAATCGAACTGCTCTCGGTGGAAGCCCGCGTAGTCATCGCTTCGGTCGAAACGTACCTGAAGTACGCCGAAGCCATCGGTCTGACAGCCAGCGCCGCGGCGCCAGCTTAGACCGATCACCCGCAACGATTCCCGCCGCCGGGTTGAGGTCTCGCATGGGGCCTCTGCCGGCGTGGGAGTTCCCCCACCAACATCGCGGAAAGGAGTCGCAACATGTTGACGGAAGATATTACGCGCCTTTGCGATGAGATCGTCTCTCTGCGCAAGATGCGCGGCAATCTGATGAGCGAGATGCAGGAACAGGCTCAGGAGCGCAGGCAGTCGATCGCCAATCTGTGCACTCAGATGGGCAAGGCTCGTGCGACCATGGCCCAGCAAACCAAGAGCGAACGCACGGCTTTTCTGGACGGCCTGAAACGCTCCGTCGGAGCGATTCTGCGGGAGACCAGTAACGACCTCGCCGGCGCTCGCCGTGCCTGGGCCGGAAAAGCCGCCTGAAGAACCCTCGCGCCGTTTTCCTCGAGCCTTCCCGCAACCCTGAAGGTTCAACCACGGAGAGCGGAGCGATCCTTCAGGACACCTCCGGGCTGGCCCAACGGTGAAGCACCTCTTCATCGGCGGGCTGACCGGAAAGCTGTACGCCCGGACCAGATCGGGAGTTGAGCCAGATCGGGATCGGGACGTGAAAAGAATTGCATACAAATTGCGCGCCAGGCGATCTCCGGGTCCACTCTGAAGTCAAGGGATAAGTGAACGGAATTGCAACATAGCGCGGCGCACGGGAAGAGAGGAAATCATGGGGGAATTGACACAGTCGATGACACGGCTCCGGAATGAGATTGGATCGCTGAACCACGCCCGCCTGGAGTTGCGGGAGGCGCGGGTTCGCGAGAACGGTGAGCGGCGTGCGCAGGTCATGGCGCTTTGCTCCGCCTTTGCCCAGGACCGCGCCGGCGCCCGCCGGGCCTGGTCGGCATGCGCGTTGCGCCGCCGGGCGGATGAAAGCGGGATCGTGCGCCCGGCGGCGATGCCCTCCACGGCGTTGCCACCGCCAGCGATCAAAGTCAGCACCGCCGCGTTAAAGCAGCATAAGACGGCCGCGCAGCCGCGGGCGTTGCCACCTCAAGCGGCGGAAGCCCGGAAGGCGAAAGCCCGGACCGCGGTGCGTAAGCAGCACAAGACGGCCGCACAGCCGAGAGAGAAAAAGTGAGTGGAACGATGGAAATGCTCAGCAGAGATCGCGTAGATGGAGTGGTGCGAGTGCAGGCGGAGGAGGACAGCATCGTGGCCGAGGCCAGCGATCAGTTTGTCTCCACGCCGCGGATTCAGGCGCTGGCCGAACGGGCGCTGGCCTACCTGGAGATCGGCTATGCGGTGCATTTTTCCGGTTGCGCCGGAAGCGGCAAGACGACGCTGGCCTTTCACGTCGCCTCGCGTCTCGGCCGTCCGGTCACGCTGGTCCATGGGGACGACGAGTTCGGCAGTTCGGACCTGGTGGGCAAGGATGCCGGCTACCGCAAATCGAAGCTGATCGACAACTATATTCATTCCGTGCTGAAGACCGAAGAGAACATGAACACGCTGTGGGTGGACAACCGCCTCACCACCGCCTGCACCAATGGAAACACGCTGATCTACGACGAGTTCAACCGTTCCCGCCCGGAGGCCAACAACGCGCTGCTGAGCGTACTTGAGGAGAAGATTCTCAATCTGCCCAGCCTGCGCCGCAGCGGCGAGGGGTACCTCGAAGTTCATCCCAGCTTCCGCGCCATCTTCACCTCCAACCCGGAGGAGTATGCCGGGGTGCACAAGACCCAGGATGCGCTGATGGACCGTTTGATCACCATCCAGATGGGCAACTTCGATCGCGAGACGGAGATTCAGATCGCCATCTCCCAGTCGGGGATCGCGCGCCCGGATGCCGAGATCATCGTGGATATCGTCAACGAATTGCGCGGCACCGGAGTGAACAACCACCGGCCGACGATTCGCGCCACCATCGCCATCGCCAGGATTCTGGTGCATCGCCATGCGCGGGCCCGCTACGACGATCCGGTTTTCCAGTGGGTCTGCCACGATGTGCTGATCACCGAGACGGCCAAGGTCACCTGTGAAGGGCAATCGCTGATGCCGCACAAGATCGAGGAAATCATGGCCAGGGTCTGCGCCGCGGCCAAGGGGCCGCACGCGATCGCCGGCCGGACCGGCAAAAAGTCAGCCAACAAGGAACAGGAGTAAGGCCATGGCCATTCCCAACAAGGGATTGAATCAGATTCGCACTCTCTCCGGCCGGGTGGATCAGCAGTCTCTGCCCTACCGCAGCTACATGCAGATCACCTGCCTGGAGATGGAGCGGGCGCGGCGAAGCATGGAACGTAAGAGCGCCAGCCATCGGGTCGCGCTGATCGACGCCCGCGTCGCGGAGATCGATCAGGCTAAAAAGGAACTGCTGCAGGCGGTGGCCGCGGACGGCCAAAGGGCGCCCGCGTTGCGGCTGCCCGGTCTGGAAGTGAGGCCCGCCGCGCCCCGGCGCAGCATGGGCGGATTCAAGATCCGCTATTGATTAAAGGGGCTGTTGAAAGGAACCGCCATGCTGACCCTGCGCACTTCGACTGAGATTGCCGGCAACCGCCACCGCCTGAGCTTCCGGTTCTGTTCCACTTCGACGGGCAGGCCGAGGGTGAGAGCGAGCGCGATGCGCCTGCTCGCGGAGTGGCGCCGGACGCTGAATGCCGAGGCGCGGCGCTGCTGGCTGGAGATGTGCTGGAGATCGCACCTGGGGCGGGTGCGGCAGCGGCAAGGGTGAGAGTCGAGAGAAATCCGGGAGGAGAGCGGTGGAAGCAAGGAGAAGGCCATGATCAGCAGTGAGCGTGCAGCGGTAGCGATCGCTCCGGAGCGGGAGACGGAAGCGCCCGTGGCCAGCGGGAAAAACTATATCTACGCCATCGTGGAGGGCGGCGAGCCGCGGATCTACGAGGCTCTGGGCCTGGAGGGCAAGGACGTATACACCATCACCGAAGGCCGCCTGGGTGCTGTGGTCAGCGGCCTGAGCTGCGCCAGGATCCGTCCCGAGCGGGCCAACCTCACCGCCCACCAGGCGGTACTCAAGCGCCTGATGACCGTCACCACCCCGCTGCCGATGGCCTTCGGCACGGTGGCCGCCAGCCCGGAAGCGATTCACAAGATTCTCATCCGCAACCGGCGCGCCTTCGAGGAGCAGTTCGCGCGGGTTTCCGGCAAGGTGGAGATGGGACTGCGCGTGACCTGGGACGTGCCGAATATCTTTGAGTACTTCGTCAACACACACCCCGAACTGCGTATGGCGCGGGATCGCCTGATGGGCGCCCGTCACGAGTATACCCAGGAGGAGAAGATCGAGCTGGGCCGGTTGTTCGACCGATTGCTCAATGAAGACCGGGAGAACCACACGGCGCGAGTGGAGCGGGTGCTGAGTTCTCTGTGCGCGGAGTTCAAGGCCAATCCGTGCCGCAACGAGCAGGAGGTCATCAACCTGGCCTGCCTGGTGAAGCGCGACTCCCAGGAGGCGTTTTCGGCTGGCGTCTTTGTCGCGGCCCAGCTCTTCGACAACAGCTTTTCCTTCGACTTTAGCGGCCCCTGGGCGCCGCACAACTTCGTCGAAATCGATCTGGAGCAGTAATGCTGCTGGTCGACGACATCCTTTTCTTCCCGGTCAAGAGCCTCTTCTGGGTCTTCCGGGAGATTGGCAAGATTGCCTCCGAGGAGCTGGCCGGCGAGGCCAAGTCGATTACCGAGCAGTTGCGCATGCTCTATATGCAACTGGCGACCGGGCGCATCACCGAGGCGGAGTTCGAGACCGGGGAAAAAGAGCTGCTGGACCGGCTGGATTTGATCGAGAGCCGCATGGCGGCGGAGAACGGGGAGTCGGAGGAAGACGACGCGGACGAAGAACCGGACGGAGACGAGGAATCGGACGAGGACGAAACGGAAAACACCGACGATGCCGGGCGTGAGCCTGACGAGATGTAAGGAAGCGGCGAAATGAACCGGCATGTGCCATTGTTTTTCGACAAGCAAGGCCTCCAGCTTCTGCTCTTTGGCGGCAAAGGGGGAGTGGGCAAGACTGCCTGCGCCGCGGCCGCCGCATTGCGCCTCGCCGCGCACGCGCCGGAGCGTTCGCTGTTGCTGGTTTCCACCGACCCGGCGCACTCGGTGCTGGACAGCCTGGCCGGCTATGCGCCCCCCGGCAATCTACAAGTGCTCGAACTGGACGCTCAGCAATGCCTGACCAAGTTCCGTGAGCAGAATGGCGGCATGTTGCGCGAGATCGCCGCCGCCGGTACCTTCCTCGACGATGAGGACATCAATCAATTTCTGAATCTCTCTTTGCCCGGCCTGGATGAATTGATGGCGCTCTTCGAGATCGCCTCCTGGGTGGAGACGCGGCAGTACGACTGCATCGTGGTGGATACGGCGCCCAGCGGCCATACCTTGCGGCTGCTGGCGATGCCCGATCTGATCCTGCGCTGGCTGGGCATGCTGGAGGTGCTGCTGGCCAAGCGCCGGTATATGCGGCGGGTCTTCAGCCGGGATGCAACTCCGGACCGCCTCGATCAGTTTGTGAGCCAGTGGAAGTCCTCGCTGCAACTGACCGAAAAGCTGATGCACGATCCGGAGCGCACCGAGTTTGTACCGGTGGCGATAGCCGAGCCGCTGAGCGTCGCGGAGACGGTGGCGCTGTTTCACGAACTGCAAAGCCGCAAGATGCCGGTATCGGAGTGGGTGGTCAATCAGCTCCACATGGAGTGCGCTTGCCCCAACTGCCTGGCTGCCGGATCGGCCGAGCAGCTCCAGATCCGGCAACTGCTGGCCGGCATCGGGCATCCGTGCATGGTGTGGGGCATCGGGCTGCTGGCCGAGGAAGTGCGCGGACAGCGGTTGCTGATGGAGTTTTGGGTTCACGCGCAGCCGGTCGGCAAGCGGCCGGCGATTCCCATTGGCCGCGGCAGCTTCCGCGGGCCGGCGGTCGCGCATCCGCCTTCTCCGCCCTCGGAGCGGATGCAGTTCATTCTCTTTGCCGGCAAGGGCGGCGTGGGCAAGACGACGCTCTCCTGCGTGACCGCGATGCGTATGGCCCACGACTTTCCCGGCAAGCGGGTGCTGCTGTTTTCCGCCGACCCGGCCCACTCGCTCTCCGCTTGCCTGCAAACCAAAATCGGTCCTCACCCTAAACTGCTGTCTCCCGGCTTGACGGCGATGGAGATTGACGCCAAAGCGGAGTTTGAAAAGCTGAAAACCCAGTATGCCAAGGATCTGGAGCTTTTTCTGGAGGTTGTCTCGCATGGCTTCGATCTGACCTTCGACCGGGTGGTGCTGGAGCGCATGCTGGATCTGGCTCCGCCCGGACTGGACGAGGTGATGGCGCTGACCCGCATCCTGGATTTCCTGGCCCCGGGCAGCTACGATCTCTTCGTGCTGGACTGCGCCTCGACCGGCCACTTGATTCGCCTGCTGGAGCTGCCCGCCCTGATCGACGAGTGGCTGAAGGCATTCTTCAACCTCTTTCTCAAGTACCAGCACATTCTGCAAATGCCCGGCTTTGCGCAGGAACTTGTGAATATCTCGCGCAACCTGAAGAAACTGCGCGAGCTGCTTCGCAATCCTGCCGCCTCGGCGCTCTATGCCGTTGGCATTCCAACCCGGATGGCGCTTGAGGAGACCAGGGATCTGGTGGTGGCCTGCGACCGGATGGGCATTGCCGTCCCGCTGATGTTTCTGAATCTGTTGACGCCGCCGTGCGATTGCCAGCTATGCGAGGGGCTGCGCCGGCGGGAATCGGAGGTGGCCGGGGAGTATCGCAGGGCGTTTCCCGGCAAACAGCAGGTTCAGGTCTACCGCCAGCCGGAGATCGGCGGGCTGGAGCAGTTGGAAGCTCTGGGTCAAAAGCTCTATCAGCACGCCGGAGAGGAGATGGTTGCCTATGCCGTCTCCTGAGATCATTGCCGGCGAAAACACGTATACAACCGATCTAAGCGAGCTTGAGGAAAGTCTGCAAGGCGTTTCGATCTGCGAAGTCCTTGATCGCGTGCTGAACAAGGGGGTCGTCGTGGCCGGCGAAGTGACCATCTCGCTGGCCGGCGTGGACCTCGTGTACCTGGGCCTGAATCTGGTCTTGACTTCCATCGAAACCGCGCAAGGGAGCCTGCAAAACGGGCAGCCGCAAGGCGGTTTGTCTCTCGATATTGGAAAAAGGAGAAGCCATGGCGTCGGCTGGGAACATGCTGCAAGTCGAGTCTGAATCGATCTCGGAGTTTGCCCTGGTGATGCGGCAGGGTGACACAATCCAGCCGCGCGCGCATAGCGCAACCCCGTGCAACGCTCGCCTGGAACTGAACCCGGAGAAGGTGAAAAACGGACTCGGACAACTCGTCCTCACGGTCATCAAGCTCTTGCACGAATTGCTGGAGCGCCAGGCGCTGCGGCGCATCGACGCCGGCTCGCTTACAGAGGAACAGATCGAGCGGATGGGCCTCACCTTGATGGGTCAGGTGGAAGAAATTGATCGCCTGCGAAGAGAGTTCGGCCTTGAGGAGCAGGATCTGAACCTCGACCTGGGACCACTGGGAAAGCTTTTGTAGTAAAGGAGATGCACGATGCCCCAACAGCAACTTATACACGCGATGCAGAGTTCGACTCTGGCTGATGTACTCGAACGGGTGCTCGACAAAGGCATTGTCATCGCCGGCGACATCAAGATCAAGCTGGTGGACATTGAGCTGCTCTCCATCCAGATTCGCCTGGTGATCTGTTCGGTGGACAAGGCCAAGGAGATGGGCATGGACTGGTGGGTCAACAACCCGGTCTTTTGCAGCCAGGCTCCCAAGGGACAACTGGAGGCCTCGCTCAACCGCATCGACGAGCGGTTGGCGAGACTTGAGTCCGCCGTGCCGATCGAGGCGGTCAGAGCGATCCCCGGACAGCCATGCTAGGGCCTCTGATCATCCAGCACGCGCTTTATGTTCGCGGGTGAGTAGGTTGGCGACTTGATGACCTTGCCGTCGGCGCGCTTGTGAATCTTCAGAACCGGGCGCCAATCGACCTGGTGGGTGCTGGCGGCCTCGGGATGGACCAACTGCCGGCCGGCATCCAGCACAAGAACGGCGTCGCAGAGGCTGCAATGCGGCCACGCTTTGCTCATGTTGCTGCGCTGCACCTCATCCCAGGCCGGTTCAGCCTTCACTCCGGCGGCGTTGAGCGCTCCATAGGTGACCACCAACTGGTCGATGCAGCCATCCACATATTCAATGAAGTCTGGTTCGCGGTCCGGGTCGGGCACGACGCCGATATGGTCAATGACTGCGGCCTGCTCTTCGCCGTTCGATCCGGCCAGGGTGACCGTGCAGCCGCAGCCCTTGACGAACTCGATCGCTTCTTCAAAGACCAGCCGCGCGCGCAGCAAACGCGTCTCCGGGTCAGGCAGCTCGGGAGATTCCTTCACCTGCTGGTTGAAGAGCTGCATCAAGGTCACGATGTCCTGCTGCGGGCGATAGGGCTTGTCGGTCATAGAATCCTCAATTCATCGTAACCGCTGACGGGCGCGCGGGTTTGTATTCCGATTCAAGGACGGTTTCGATTTTTGGCTCATGGGCGCCAAAAACGGATTTGGATGACCTGCCTGAAGAGTGCGAAAACGCAGAGTTGTTGGCTCAAAATGGCAGATTTTGGGCTAAAAAACGGGCAAAATATGGGGTTTGCAGGCACTTATTCGTTGACAGGTGAAAATGCAAGCTGTTGATTTCGTGTAAGTTACAAGCAATGGAGAGGCCGAAAAGAGGTTTTCCACAGGGAGGGGGGTGGGGGTACCCCAAAAACAGGGATCAGGGAACAGGGAACAGGGATCAGAAAAGACTCGGTTGTGTCTGGTGTTCATGCTTTGATTGTGCACCGGCGGCGGCTAATTTTGTGCAACGGACGGCGGAATCATTTGCGGTTTCCCAGGTCCGAAGTTCCGGAACTCCACCCCACGGACGAAGACCTGTCCCTTCACCCCAGCGAGCATAGATCGCTCGCCGGGAACCCCGAATCCGTGGGGACCCCGGAGCTGGGGCACCCAGTTTCTGTTCATTTATCTCGATAAGGACATGAGCCACCCGCCGTGGCCTTTCATCCCCGGTCCCCAAAGGCGAGGGACCGGGGGCACCCACATTTTATGGATGGAAAAAGTCATTGGATCAGGGTCACCCGCCGGACTCTAAGTCATCCGGCTACAGTTCTTCCAGTGTCGTGACATCCGCTTTGGTTTTCACGAGCACTTTCTTAAAACAGACGGCACAAAAGCGCCGGGTGTTTGAAAAGGACGCACGAGGATTTGGTATGTCGTAACATTTTTCTCCCATGACGATTGACAAACCGCATCCCTTACAGACACACTTTTTCCCAGCAGTCGCTACAGTAGGACATCCCGCTGAGCCGTTAATCAGTGATGGAATCTTATTCCCTGACATTTTGCAGCCTCTTAATTTCTCGCGTTAATGCATCCAAGATGTCGGACAGGCCTTGATTGGCAGTAGTAAATTCATCTACCGCCCATTCGCCCCGTTTACGGCCCTTGCCAAAGCGCTTATCAATCTGCTCATTCACCATTTGAAGCGCTGCGACAAAGTTATTCTTCGCCCCAAGGTTTGGTTTTAGCTTTCTGGAAATCTCAACCCCACCTTGTTGAAAGCCACATCGATTGAGCAGGAGATTAGCGGTACGCTTCGCTTCTTCGTTGAGTCGCTTTTTGCCTTCCTGCCACTGTTTGAGTGGGAGTACCGCGAATGGCTGCGCAGCTCCCGCCTGTCTCATTTGCGGTTTTTCCGATGCACTCTTCTTTACTACTTCTCTTGCAAGCGCCGGATCAAGCCCTAGACTTGCGAATTTCTGTTCTAGGTCCGCAACAATATCCTCATCTTCTGCAGTGGTAACATCCTCTTCAAATACGCGGTCCACGATCTCACTATTTACGACCATATCTTCGCGCAGCTTCATCCGGGCCTGTCCATCTAGAACTTCACGGGGTGGTTCCGGCTCACCTCCGCCAGTGACTTCCTCCCAGAACGCCTGATCATCATTCTCGAATTGCTTAAATTTCTTGAGTTGCTCGTCCAGGTTCATGCCAACATGCGTAACGATGTGCCCATAGTTATCAGGATGCGTCGGGTCATTTTGCACCACGACACGAAGGATTCTTCCTACGAACTGGATATATGGCGAGAGGGACCTGAATGGCCGGAATATTGCGGCCACGCTTAGCTTCGGATGGTCGAAGCCTTCGCCAAGCATTTGGACCTGCACAATACAGTCCAGCGTGCCATTCTTGAGATCACGTATGATGTCGTCTTGCTTATCAGCGTCGAGATTACTGTGGATGATTTCTGCTCTGTATCCACGCTCTTCATATAGCGAGCGAATGCTCTGCCCATGCTTGATGGAGCACGCCACAGCAATAATTTGATGTTTGGTTCCTGAAAGCCGGAGTTGTTCAATTTTTTCCAGGCTGTTATCCACTATACTCACATTGCAAGGATCGCTTAACGCGACTCCTCGACTAAACCACTCTTCATCTTTCATCGCCAGAACTTCATCCAGCGAGAAGGTACGCTCGCTGCCCTTTACCGTAAATGTCAGCTCGATGGGCGCGACATAAGTAGCTTTCAGTTTTTTGATGTAGCCTTTAATGCTAGCGCTCTTGAAGGGATACCTGAAAATCAACTCTCCTTCAATTTCCTGACGATCACTTCGGAACGGTGTCGCTGTCAGATTGATAACCTTAGCATCTGGGAACGTAGAAAACACCAATTTCCAGCTTGATGCGGCTCCGTGATGCGCTTCGTCAACGATAATTAGATCAAAGAAATTCTTGGGGAATAGATTGAGCCACTTATCAGCATTCGTAGCGAGCTGCTGAATATTGGTCACAATAATATGCGATTGCTCGCAAACGCTCATGTTTCCGCTGTCCAGCGTGCAGACATATGGTCCGGAGATCATATCCGCATCAACTAGAACCTGCATCCTTCGCCAGAAACACTTCTGTCGATTCGTAATATCGAGTGTTTTCTGAAGTTCATCCTTGATAGTGAGGTTCGGCGCGATGATTAGTACACGGCCTTTCGCGATGCCAAACGGCAAGATGGACGCAAGTCCGGATTTTCCGCAGCATACCGGCAGTTGGATAACGGCCTTCATCCCCCCGGAACTGAAGAAGTCATAAGCTCGTTGATACGCATCGCGCTGCGGATCCCTGAGGTTTAGATTTCCTTCGATGTTCGCCATCGTTTCCATAAAATAAGAGTCGAGGCTCTTATTGCCGCGCAGCCATTCAGCTAGCGATTGCTGTTCGTACAGCCATTTTTTCCCGACCTTACTAACGGGGATTCGGCCACTTTGCGACAGCGCGTAGAGTTTCGTTTTCCCCATTCCTAAGAAGTCGGCGGCTTCTTCCGTACTGAACCATTTTGATTCCATCTTCAAATGATAGCACCGACTTTAATTGATGTCAAACGACGCCAATTGATAACACTTACACTCAGCAGGCAAGAATAGGTCGACGAGAAGCAACAAAAGCCGCAACCCTTGCGGATTGCGGCTCTTAGCGGCTTGCTGCCAAACTACATCTCCTTGACGCCTTCGACGAAGGCTTTGAGCTTGCGGCTGCGGCTGGGGTGGCGGAGTTTGCGCAGGGCCTTGGCTTCGATCTGGCGGATGCGCTCTCTGGTGACCTGGAAGCTCTGGCCGACCTCTTCCAGCGTGTGCTCGGAGCCGTCTTCCAGGCCGAAGCGCATCTTGATGACGCGCTCCTCGCGCGGCGTGAGCGTGCGCAGAACCTGCGAGGTGTACTCTTTGAGGTTGACGCTGATGACCGCCTCGGAGGGCGAGACGGCCTGGCGGTCCTCGATGAAGTCGCCGAGGTGGGAGTCTTCCTCTTCGCCGATGGGGGTTTCCAGCGAGATAGGCTCCTGCGCGATCTTGAGCACCTTGCGCACCTTGGCCACGGGAATGTCCATGCGCTTGGCGATCTCTTCGCTCGAAGGCTCGCGGCCCAGCTCCTGAACCAGTTGGCGGGAGGTGCGGATCAGCTTGTTGATGGTCTCGATCATGTGCACCGGGATGCGGATGGTGCGGGCCTGGTCGGCGATGGCGCGGGTGATGGCCTGGCGAATCCACCAGGTGGCGTAGGTGGAGAACTTGTAGCCGCG
>Ga0181520_10005353_pt1 | contig 20528 bp, 13 predicted proteins | sample PEATcosm2014_Bin_29_FD_132451 | JGI IMG/M metagenome (GOLD analysis project Ga0181520, IMG submission 132451) | Peatland microbial communities from MTU Mesocosm Facility, Houghton, MI, USA - PEATcosm2014_Bin02_30_metaG | ecosystem: Environmental > Terrestrial > Soil > Wetlands > Peat | place... | reverse complement strand
GTTTTCGAGGAAAAGGCCGTATGGCGAGGCGCGACGAGGGAGCATAGCCACCAGCTCTGTGACCGAGGAGCAACGAAGCCAGACGGCCTTTTCCTCGAAAACCCTCCGGGCGGCGGGTCTTTTGCCGCAAGTCTTTGTCGCTCGTCGGTCGAAGATCGCTGTGGATATCCTCCCTCCTCGCTCCGCGTCTTGCGCCAAAATCCCTCGCCGCGGAACCCCACGCAATTCTTCAACAGGCTGCTAGCCGACTTGAGATCTTACAAGGCAGCCGATGTGAAGGCCCGGCCCAAGCGGGACAGGGCGAAGGTGGAGCTGGCGTGACGGCTGAGGCGGGAGACGACGTTGACGATTCGGCAGATAGCGGAGCGGCTGAGCATGGGCAGTTGGAAGAGTCAGACCAGCAACCTGTATCTGCTCGGGAGGGAACGAAATGCAACAGCGAAGTGAAAAGGTATGGTTTGGGCCGGCTTGGGTTGAACATTGGTCGTGCGCCGGGTAATCTGGCGCCGCTATGCCGAGCTGCCCTCTATGCCAGGCTGCCTTGAGAACCATCAGGCAGCGGGAGGGCGTTTACTTCTTTTGCGACCATTGCGGGGGCAGGGCGGTGACCCTGCCTCAGATTCGGCGCGTGGCCGGGGACCGGTTTGCCACGCAGCTTTTGAGGGAGATCCATCACGCAACCCGCGTCACGGCGCGCCCCTGCCCTTTCTGCTGCGGAAGGATGCGACAGTTCGAGAACGCCCAACCTCCACTGACGCTGGACGCATGCCGCTCCTGCAGCGTGGTTTGGTTTGACCCCAGCGAATTCGAGGCCATTCCCGAAGGCGCGGTGGAGAGCACGGATGAGCTTATCCTGCGCGGGTGTGAGGTTTTGGCGGTGGAGAAGGTGAAGAAGATCGCCGAGAGCGCTCGCAGCGAAGAGGACATGCCGGAGGAGAAGTGGAAATGGGTGGCAGCCTTTTTAGGCATGCCGGTCGAATTAGACACGCCAGGGCTTTCGCGCTTGCCTTGGCTGACGTGGTCGCTCTCCGCGACGATTGCCTTCGTCAGCGTGCTGGCCTTTTTCAACCTCCAGCACGCCATTGATTGCTTCGGTCTCGTCCCCTCCCATGCCTGGCGTTACGGCGGATTCACTTTTATTTCCTCGTTTTTTCTCCACGCCGGCATCTGGCACCTGGCGAGCAATCTCTACTTTTTCCTGGTGTTCGGAGACAATGTGGAGGATTACCTGGGGCGCTGGAAGTTTCCATTCCTGCTCCTGGTTTCGTCCCTGGGCGGGGACATTCTGGCCCTTGTCCTGGATCCGCGCTCAAATATGCCGTCTGTCGGCGCCAGCGGAGGGATTTCGGGGGTGCTCGCCTTTTACGCCTTGGAATTCCCCAGGGCTCGGCTGGGCTTCTTCGCGCGTTTCGGCTGGCTGTCCATGCCTGCCTGGGGAGCGTTCGCCTTGTGGATCCTGCTGCAGGTCGTAACCGCGTTTGAACAGGCCTCGGGCATGACCGAGGTCTCCGGCCTGGCGCATCTCGGAGGCGCGGCGGTTGGATTCATCTGGTGGCTCAGATGGGGAGACTCCATGAGGAAGGAAAAGGGAAAAGGGGTCCGCCCATAGTTTGGTTCGTTTTTTGGGTTAGCAGATGGGTCCGCGGATCTGCAGCCCTTTGTTTGAGGGTTTGCCGGAGGCTCGGCCCGGGGCTGCCATTCGAACCACGCCTGCTGGAGCAGGCATCGGATTTGGGTCAGAACGTGCCTTGCTTTTGGGTTTCGTGGATGATAGCTGCTGTTTCCGGGTAATGTCGCATGGTCGCGGCCTCCGCGGCGTCGTAGGGTCTTCCGTCGAAATCATCCACGCCAGCGGCTTTCGCATTTGGGTTCGCTCCGGCAGCGAGGAGGATCTTAACCGTTTCGTTTCGGCCATTATAGGCAGCGAAGATCAGAGCCGTGTGACCCTCGGGGTCGGCGGCGTTGACGTTCGCCCCCTTGGAGAGAAGCAGCCTGACGGTGTCGGAGCAAGGCCTCTTGGCCGCTTCCATAAGAGCGGTGGCCCCGTGGTTATTCCGTTGCTCCAGGTTTGCCCCGCTGGCCAGCAGAAGCGCAACCAGCTCAGGATGGTTTGCACACGCGGCACCCATCAGAGGCGTATAAGCAACCCCATACTGATCGGTCAAGCCGGGCTCAGCGATCGCGGCCCCGTGGGCGATCAAAATTTCCGCGGCCTCTCTCTTGCCATTCCAGGCCGCATAATCAAGGGCAGAGGCCGGCCCACGCCCGCTGCGGGCGTTTATATCCGCACCGTGTTCAAGCAGCGTCTTGACGATGTCAGGCTGATTGCCCTCAGCGGCGAAGCAGAGGACTGTATTGCCAGCGGCGCGGGTTGAGCGTGCATTCACGTCTGCTCCCTTCTCGATGAGAAAGCTGACGGCATCCCGGCGGCTCGATTTGGCTGAAACCATGAGGGCCGTCCAACCCCGGTCGTTGCGCGCGTCAACCGGAACTCCCTGGGCGATCAATTCCCTCAAACGGGACAAATCACCCGCCTCGGCGGCTTCAAAGAAGTTGTTGGTAGGATCCTGTCGGTAGCGCCCGCTGGAGCTGAATCGCGAAGCCTGCGCTGAGTCAGGACACAGGAGCCAGAATCCCGGGACGTGGTTTCCGCTGATGATGAAGCCTTCGGGGGTTGACTGGAAAACTGTCGGCCCGAGACAATACCTGGCCTTTCGGCCTTGATCTGTAGGGTATTCGGTGGTCTTTCCAGCGAGGTTTAGTTTCGGCATTAGCCACGAAAAGTAGCCTTCCTCCGGCAGTTCGAACCACAGCGGTGTCCGGCTGGATTGAGCCGATCTTACTTCGTATTTGAAGAGGGTAAGGTGATGGCCATTTTCCTGGTCAAGCACTGCCCGGTCAGACAAATCGGTTTGGAGATTTAATTCCCCTTCGAGGATGCAGAGGGTGTCGCCTTGAAAAGAGGGGATCGAACGAACAGAAGCAAGCTCTTTGGGAAGAACCCAGCGGGCCTGTGAAGGCGGACGGGCCGCATCTGGCTGTGCCAGCAAGAGGTCGAGCGAACTCCGGGTGTTAGACAATAGCCACCAGCGGGTTTGGCCTGAGGTGGCCTACCGGAAAACCATTCCAGCCTCAAAGGGCAGGCACAGGGGAGGGTCTTCTGATGGAGGCAACGTTAGCGTTTCCGACCAATCCATCGTGTTGGTGTCGCAGGTATAAACCTTCCCCTGGAACAATGTGCGCAATGATTCGTTGGGACCCTGGAAAACAGGCGGCAGCCCACGACGATCATCACTGACGACTGAATACTCCAGGGAATCCAGGAGATTCATTGCCGGCCGCCGACGAGCGCTGGCCAGAATTCGCACCCTCTGGCCATCTTCGCTCAACTCGAGAATGCTGTCCGGAGTGCAAATGATCAGACGGCCTCCGCAAACACTCATGCGGACATCGCCCGGCACGCGGCTCGTCTGGGTTCCGATGGTCAGCGGCACGCTGCCTTCAAGAGGGACGGGCAGAGCTTCCCAACGCTTCGTTTTCAAACCAAACCGGCTAATCCTATCGGACTTGCACACGTAGACGAAATCTCCCAAAACTTCCAGTCCGCCACTCGGCCCAAGTTCCTCGAGCGGCACCTCTATCGCATCCGTGTCAAAACTGCCCGGGTCCACGGAATAAATCACCGCCTTGCGAACGGGGTTTCCGATCAAGCTCTCCAGCCAGAATCTACCTTGCCGAAAACAACTCCGGGCGATGACAACATCGCAATAGTCAGAGGCGTCATGGAGCGTGGGATACGGAACCGTCCAACAACGCGTGACCCGCAGAAACGCGCTTGGGGGAACGCCGGCCAGAGACGCATGCGAGGAGAACTGATGAGACTCGAGCTGGGTGTTATTGGTGGGGTAGCGCTTGAGCGAAGGCATCTTGCCGTCAGCGGAGCCGAACTCGATGCTTGCCTTGAAATCGGCGCGGAAGGCCCTTTCCAGGCTTTCTTCCACTCGGTCTCCTGAGTTAGGAAGCACAGTTCCAACATCCTTCAAAAACTCATCGGCCAAATTCGCGTCGCCTAACGCCCGCGCATTTTCAACAGCCACACGGAACAGGGAGCGCCGGGCTGCCTCTTCTTGCTGCGGATTCTCACGCGCTTCGACATAGGCCAGGAAAGATCCTTCGACCCTGAGAAGCGCGTTGGTCGAACAGCAAAGTCCCTCAATATAGTCGTGCCAGAGCGCAGGAGCGCGTTTCTGATCCGCAGGCGTCCACCCTATGATTTGGCGATAGACGAGATAGCGGCGCAGGCGGTGCAAGCGGCCAGATTGGGCGAACTCCCGGTAGACATCCAAGGCTTGGTCCGGGGTGTCATACCAAAACGATCCCTTGGCCGCCCTGACGGTCGCCAGGTCGCGAGCGCCGGTCCAGTACATGCAGTGCGATTCGTTGCCAGAACGAATGATCATGGAATTGGCCGCGCCCGACAGGTTTCGATAAGCGGGATGTTCCTCGATATCGTGGGCGACCTCCCGGGCCAGCATTCTCAATTCGGCCAATTGCTCCTCATGGCCCCGGCGGGATTCCGGGACAAGGTAGAACTGCCGCAGGAAATCAGACGTTGAACTCAACAAGTCGAGAGCAAGATTGTACCAGGTGAGGTCCGGTCTTTCCTGGCCGCCCAAGAAAGTTTGGAAGCCCTGCCTATAGAGTTGCAGGGCGCGATTGGCAGGTTCGAGCTGACTCAGATCGGGCGCCGAGTTTTGGCGAGTCGGGCGCAAAAAAGCCGAACCGCCCCAGGCGGGCGCCGCCAGTTGCTGGCAGGCGCGGATTCGCAGCTCGGCAACCTGCCTGGTCTGTTGGCCCAGGGCCCAGCTTGATTCGCAGGCAGCTCGCGCCTCGCGGAACAGGTGCCACTTGAAAGCCCACTGCGCTTCCTCAAAATAGGTTGCGGCCTCATCCATGGGGATCGGCCCGCTGACGTGGGGTTCAATTCTCAGAGCTTCGTTAACCTTCGCTGCCAGATCGGTGACGATCGCAGAGAGGTTGGTGCGGCTGCTGGTCAACTTTATGACACGCAGAGGCAATCCGCCTCTCGCAGGCGTCAAACGAGCGCTAACAACAAGCGCATCTTTTGAGTAGCCATCCGGGTCGAGGGTCCCGTCGAGCAAAAAGCCGCCGCTCCAGAAGGCGGAGTCATCTCCCTTGAGGTCTTTCTCCTGGCCAAGCAGTTCCATGTGGCTCCGTTCCAGCACAAAAACGCGGGGCTCCTGTATCAACCGGTGAATCGTCAACAGGGTGAGCACACGCTCTATCTCCAGCGCTTCAGGTGTCTGAACGGCAGAGCGGAGGTTCACGATGGAAATTGGGATAGCATCCTTGGCCATGACCTTGAGCTTTGGCGCGAAGGAATTCAAACGCATTGCGGTTTCGCGTGCCCAGGGCTGTGGATCCGTCATGGGCCACGGGAACTTCCAAGCGCTCAAGATCACCCCGGGGCGTACCGCGATCAATTCCATGGACAGGTTGGTTGCGTCTGGGCCGGGAGTCACTTGGATGAGCAGCAGACCATCGGCTCCGAGAAGATGCCCCAGCTTCAGTTGGTTCTGGGTTTCAGCGGCGATGCCCTGCTCGTGCTCAACCTTTTCGATTTCGTCTCGCTCAAGCACATGGAACGGTTTTTGTTTGGAAAGCTCGACGGTCAGAAGATCCGTGGCGGCGAGTTCCTGCGTCGAGCTGGACAGCACCGCCAAACGCACGGTTTCATCCGACTGTGCCGGAAGCTGCGCCGAAGCAGTGAAAAGAACCAGAGCCAGGAAAACACCTGTGGTAGAGCTCATTACATGACAATTCTTCCCAATCTTCCAATAGGAGCAGCAGGCGGAGTGCCACATCGAATCCAAACTTATCAATGTGCCGTTTGGGGAAAAGTGATGAAATCCCCGGTTTTGACCGATGGATTGTTGCTCTGTCCAGCGACGTACTCACTTCCAGACAAGCCGTTTGTCTACCGCTACATGCTGCCCCCCCCTCGGGCATCCGGGAGAGGCGAGGCCGCTTACTCCTTCGCAGCCAGCAGCGTCAGGCGCGGCCACCACCAGGTAATCTTGCCGTCTTCGTTGGTGAGGTGGAGGGCCTGGCGCACGTGATCGGAGAGGGTGCGCACGGCTTCAATAACCTTTTCCCGGTTCTCCGGCGGAGTGTCCGAAGTGTCGAACCACCAGTGCATATCCGGTTGCTTGAAGGGGTGCAATTCGGAGCGAACGACTTTCAGCCCAGCCGCGCGCGCCAGCTTTTCCCAGGCCTTTCGGGACAGCAGCCGGTTGTGGCTCGGGTCGTGCCACTTCTCCACCCGATGCAGCCACTCCTCGGTTTCCAAATCGTCGTCGGGCACGCTGCCGTCAATGAGCAGGAAATGACCGCCAGGTTTGAGCACGCGGGCGGTCTCACGGACGAATTTCTCCGGGGAACTGAAATGATGGGGCGCCACGCGCGACGTCACCAGGTCAAAGGAGCCGTCGGTGAACGGCATCTCTTCGGCCGGAAAGAGGCGGGTCTCAATCTGGAACCCGGCTTCGGCGCAGAGCTTCCGCGCGTTCTCGAGCATCCGCGGCGAGATGTCGCCGGCGGTCACCTTCCAGCCGTGGCGGACGAGATAAAACGCCGTATGGCCTCCGCCGGTGGCCACGTCCAACGCCGTGCCTCCCGCAGGCGCGGCAACTCCTTCCAGCCCTTTCGCCACGTCCTGCGTATCGGCCAGGATATGGGATTTGCCATAGCGATCACTTTGCCGGTCGAACTGCGCCGCGGATGCGGCTTGCGCGGAATCCAATGAATGTTTGCTCACAACCGATTCCTTACAGCCGGGCAGCGGCGGTTTCAAGCCACGATGTGCGTCCCGGTCTTGCCCTCGATTGCCTCTGCCAGCACTTCGGGGGTGGTGATGATGGCCTCGCGCCCGCCATCCTCCAGGAACTGCACGCAAGCCTCCATCTTGGGAAGCATCGACCCAGGCGGAAAATGCCCCTCGGCAATAAACTGCCTGGCTTCGGCAAGGCTAATGGAGTCGAGCGGTTGCTGTTCCGGCTTGCCAAAGTGAAGGAAGACCTTCTCGACCGTGGTCGAAATAACCAGCAGATCTGCCCCCACTTGGGCAGCTAGAAGGGCGGAAGCGATGTCTTTATCGATAACGGCGGCAACTCCCGTCAATAGCCCGTCCGCGTCAGCCGCCACCGGTATCCCGCCGCCGCCAGCCGCTATGACGACGCAGCCGCTATTCACCAAACGCTTGATGACCTCCGCTTCTATAATGGCAACCGGTCTGGGCGAAGCCACTACCCGCCTCCAACCCCGGCCGGAATCTTCCGTCATCGTCCATTTCTCGATGCGCATCCGATCTTCGGCTTCTTCGCGAGAGTAGAATTGGCCAATCGGCTTGCTGGGTCTTGAAAAGGCCGGGTCCAGGCGGTCCACAAGGGTCTGGGTCACAATCGTCGCCACGGAGATGGGCAGCTTTCGGCGGCGGAACTCATTTTCGAGCGCTTGTTGAATCTGATACCCGAGCGCGCCCTGGGTATCGGCGACGATTGAATCGAGCGGCACCGGATGCAGGATGCCGCGCGAATGTTCGCTGCGCAGGAGAATGAAACCCACTTGCGGCCCGTTGCCATGGGTAACGACCACGCGATAGCCCTTGGCCAGCAAGTCGCTGATATGGCGGGCGCTTCGAACCACCGCGGCGTATTGGTCGGGGACGCTCATGTGCTGAGCATCGGTGATAAGAGAGTTGCCTCCGATGGCAATGACCAGCGTCTTCATGAAGGGGATTGAATCCGATCAAATCGGAATTGAGAAATGAAAAAGCACGCGAGCTTCTCACCGGAGGGCCAGGCTCCGCGAGGCCCAAATATTGCGATAGCGTGTTGGCCCGCAGATTGCTTTGCATTAGCCGCGAAGACTCGCGTCCTGGCTGGGCCATGACCGTGTGGCGGCTCAGCCGGCGCGGGCGTATGTTGAAACAGAACCGGAAAGCGTTCGTATGACGATCCTGGATTTGGTCAAAGCCACGTTGGTGTTCGGGGGAACTGCGTTTCTCATCTACAGTTTCCCTTTGCTCGGCCAGATCCTCGTCATCGGCATATTGGGGCTGCTGTGGCTGGTCTATGCCCTGCAAACGGTTCGCACCATCCGCCGCAGGTAAGTGCCGGTCCGAAACACTGGGGTAAAGACCCCATTGGCGAGGTTGATCCTTTTTGCTGGAATGTCCCCCGTCGTAAAGATGGTCAGTTTAGGTCGGGCGGTCTTCTGGTGGGAGACCGCCCGTTTTTTTATTAGTTAGCCCACGCGTAGTCGGGGCTGGTGCGGTCGGCGTCCAGGACGCACCAGAGGTTGACCGGCCCGAGGGTGCGCCAGTATTTAACGAACCGCGCGCTGCCGTCGGCCATGGCGTAGTTGGAGCCTCCGCTTCCTGCCGAGAGTTGCGCCGTCCCGTGACGGCCTTGCTCCAGTTCGGTTTCCTCGTTGCCCAGCACTTCACCGGGGAAATCCGGACTCTTTCCCCCTTCCAAAAGATCCATATAATATTGGCCTGAGGCGCTTATCTTCTCGCCCAACACGACGGTGTCCGAAGGATGGGGAATCAAGCTCTGCTTGAGGGAGAGCGTGTTGGTGGGGTTCGTCAGGTAGTTGGGGAAGAAGCCGTCGTCGCCCATCGCCGCCTCGAAGTAGTCATTCCAGCCGTTGATCATGTAGCTGCGCGGGGCCGCGTCGGCGGGGTAATTGTTGGTGTCCGTGGATTCGGTGGCCGCATTAGTCCCCGGCCCGTTGTCGGAGGGGCAGCGAAGCACGTGCAGGTCCTTGTAGTTAGGGCGCAGGTTGGTGGGCCAGCGCGCCACCTCGTTGCGGGGTGGAAACAGGCCGGTGTTTTCATCGATGTAAAGGCCGGCCGACAAGCCCAATTGGCGGAGATTGTTGCAGCAGGAGATGGAGCGAGCCGCGTCCTTGGCGCGGCTTAACGCCGGCAGCAGCAGGCTGGCCAGGATCGCAATGATGGCAATCACCACCAGCAGCTCGATGAGCGTGAAACCCCGGCGCTCGTTTTCCGTCCCCCGGCGCTGATGATCCTTGTTCACTTTCATAATATAAGAGTTGCTTTCGAATATTCCCGGCTCAACATCGTCAACCTGTTACATCTATGACACCCAAATACTGGTTCCTGATTGCGGCCGCCCTCGTGCTGGGCTGCCTGAGCCTCTACCTCAATACAGACTGGTTCCGCAAGGACCGTATTCAAATCGTCCACCGCGCCGCTCCGGCGGGAGGCTTCTTCCGCCGCCGGCAACCGGGCCAGGACGCCTCGGCTCCCCCGCTCTTCGAGTTCAACCGCAAGCTCAAGCTCACGGACATCAAGGTCGTGGCCGTTAGTGATCTGGCCACCAACCCTTCCCCGCGCCTGTACTGGCACTTGGTTTCCGACTCAAATTCGATCCCGACCCGCAGATTCAGCTACGGGATGAAGGTGCCGGGGATGCGGCCGGCGGCCAATGGCGAGGCGCCCGAACCGCTGGAACCCGGCATTCCCTACCGCCTGCTCCTTCAAGCAGGGTCGCTCAAGGCCGAGCACGATTTCACGCCCAGCCCGTCAACGCCCTGATTCAGGCCGTTCTAACAGACGCCGCGAAACTGGAGGCGGTTACAGATACGGCAGGGGTGCGCTACTTCGCTCCCTGGTCAATCCAGGCGCGGAGCAGACCGACCTGATCCGAGGTCAGCGGTTTGGGCGGCGGTCCCATGGGATGGTGGGGAGGATTGGCGCCGGGCGCATTGGTAGAAGCCGGGGCGCCTTCGGGGCCGGGCTTGGGAGGCCGAGGCTTGGGCGGCATGGCGATTTTGGGGTCGAGTTGGGAGACGGCCAGCACGACGAGGCTCTTGGCGCTGTCCCCCGGGAGGACCACCTGTCCGTCTTTGCTCCCCTTGAGCAGGCCTCCGAGGCTGTCGAGGCGCAGGCCGGCCTTGGGCCGCTCAGGGCCGTGGCAGCGCACGCAAGAGGCCTCAAGCATCGGTTTGATATCTTTTTCGTAGGTCACCCCCGACTCCTTGGCGGGAGCCGGGAGTTTGGTGATGTCGATCTGGCTGGCGGACGCCGACACCGCGGCGGACACCACGCCCGCCGCCAACAGAATGCAGAGTCGTTTCATAGTTGCTTGTAATGCAAAGAATCCGAGTTGTTCGGATAAACAAGTAGCCCAAGGTCCGTTGACGCACAAGGGGAAGAATTCCGCTATTCCTCCCCGTTTCCTTCGCGCCGCTCCCACCGGCGCGGGGTGCGCTCGGGCAGGGAGGTGTCGACTTTTGCGTAGTAGGTGTTTGCGCCGAGCATGTTATCGGCGGCTTCCTGCAGTTGGCGCGAGGCGGTGACGTTGAATCTCTCGTTGGCCTCGACAAAGACAGCCTCTCCGCTGGGCCGGATGAAACAAAGGAACAAGGGGCACTTGCCGGGATGGGCGGCGATCAGTTGGTGAACAGATTCGAGTTGCTCGGGCTTAACATGGGCGGTGTGCAGGCGCAGATGGACCTGCCGGGTATAGCGGCGCGGCGCCTCGTCCAACAGCATCATTTCCTGCGGAAACAGCTTCGGTTTGTCGTCGCCGGCGTTGACCTCGCCGATGACCAGGATGGCTTTGCCCGGCTCGAGCAGCTCGCGGTATTTGTCGTAGTTCTCGTTCATGCAGAGCACCTGCACCGAGCCGCGGGTGTCTTCCAGCGTGACCATGGAATACGGCTTGCCGCTCTTTTTTGAGACGCCGTTCTGCACGGCGGCGACCAGGCCGCCGATGCGGGTGAGGCTGCGGTTTGGCAGTTGCGCCAGCCCGGCGATGTCCGTCAGCGCATATTTCTCGATGATGGCCGCGTAAGGGGTCAGGGGATGCCCGGTGACATAGAAGCCGAGCAATTCTTTTTCGTGGGTCAGCATTTCGTGCTCGGGCCATTCGGCCAGGCTGGGCTCCTGCTCCTGCTCCGGCTCCTTTTTCTCTCCCAGCATGTCGAAGAGCGAACTCTGCCCGCGCTGGCGGTCGGCGATCACCCCGGCCGCCCGCGTCAGTGTCCGGTCGATCCGCGAGAAGAGGGTCGCCCGGTTCTGCCCCAGGCAGTCGCAGGCGCCCGATTTAATCAGGCCCTCGAGCACCTTGCGGTTAACCGACCGGTCATCGATGCGCTGGCACATGTCGGCCAGCGTGCGAAACTTGCCGCCCTCGTTGCGGGCCTTGAGGATGGCCTGCACAGCCACCTCCCCGACGCCCTTGATGGCCGCCAGGCCAAACCGGATGACCGACTCGAAGGCGGCGCCCTCCCGGGCGGCGGAGGCATCGGCCGGCGCTTCCTTTTTGGCCGGCGCAAAGTACACCTGGCTCGCATTGACGTCGGGCGGCAGCACCTCGATGCCCATGGCGCGGGCTTCGGCGATGTATTCGCTGAGCTTGTCGGTATCGCCCATGTCGTTGGTCATCATCGCGCAGAGAAACTCGACCGGGTAATTGGCTTTGAGGTAGGCGGTCTGATAGGCGACGATGGCGTAGGCGGCGGCGTGGGATTTGTTGAAGCCGTAGCCGGCGAATTTTTCGAGCAGATCGAATATCTGGTTGGCCTTGTCCTCCGGGATGCCGTTGACCTCGGCGCAGCCCTTGACGAAGGACTCCCGCTGCTTGGCCATCTCCTCGAGCTTTTTCTTGCCCATCGCTCGGCGCAGCAAATCGGCGCGTCCCAGCGAGTAGCCCGCCAGCGCCTGGGCCGCCTGCATCACCTGCTCCTGGTACACCATGATGCCGTAGGTCTCGCGGCAGATCGGCTCCAGCAGCGGATGCTCGTATTCGATTTTTACGTCCCCATCCCGGCGGCGGATGAACTCGGGAATCAGGTCCATCGGCCCCGGCCGGTACAGCGCAATCAACGCCGTGATATGCTCCACCGAGCTGATCTGGAACTTGCGGCACAGATCCCGCATCCCGCCCGATTCCAACTGGAACACCCCCAGCGTATTGGCCTTGTTGAGCAGATCGTAGGTCTTGGTGTCGTCCAGCGGCAAATCATCGATGGGCAGCGTGACCCCGTGCGTCTGGCGGATCATTTCGCAGGCGTTGCGGATGACCGTCAACGTCTTGAGCCCCAGAAAATCCATCTTCAGCAACCCCAGGTCGCCCACCGGCCCCATGGCGTACTGGGTGACGATCACGCCGTCCTCGTCCTGCTTGAGCGGCAGCAGGTTGACCAGGGGCTGGTCGCAGATGACCACCCCGGCGGCGTGGACCGAAGCGTTGCGCGTCAGGTCCTCCAGCACAAAGGCCGTGTCGATCAGCTCGCGCGTGGCCTCCTCGCTGTCGTAAGCCTGCTTGAGTTCGGGCGATTGTTTGAGCGCCTTCTCCAGCGACATTTTCAAGTCGAACGGAATCATCTTCGCCAGCCGGTCGCACTCCCCGTAGCTCAGGCCCATGACCCGGCCGACGTCGCGCACCACCGACTTGGCGCCCATGGTGCCGAAGGTGACGATCTGCGCCACCGCATCCCGCCCGTACTTCTCGCGCACGTATTCGATGACGTCGGCCCGGCGGTCATCGGCGAAATCGATGTCGATATCCGGCGGGTTGACCCGTTCGGGATTGAGGAACCGCTCGAAGAGCAGCGCGTAGCGGATCGGGCAGACGTTGGAGATGCCCAGCAGGTAGGTGACAATCGAGCCTGCCGCCGAACCGCGCGCCACGCACGATACCCCCATCTCGTGGCCGCGCCGGACAAAATCGCCCACAATCAGGAAGTAGCTGATGAACCCGGTCTTCTCGATCACCTTCAATTCAAGCTGCAAGCGATCGATGAGCGCCTTGGCGGCAACGGCGGCGTCAGAAGCAGCGGGAGCAGCGGCGGGGGTGGTGGAGTCGGGCTGGGGTTTCCAGGTGGGCAGCCGTTTGGGGTCATCGATTCCCTCGACGATGAATTCGTGGCCCTCGGCGCGGGCATGAATGCCGTAGCGGGTGTGCAAGGCTTTGGCCAGCAGATGCCGGAGGAATCCCTCGCGGGTAAAATGTTCCGGCGGAGTGAAGACCGGGTAATGCAGCTTTCCAAACTCGATTTCGACGTTGCATTTCTCCGCGACTTCCAGCGTGTTGCTCACCGCCTCGGGCGCCTCGGCAAAACGCGCCTTCATCTCCTCGGCGGAGCGGAGATAGAACTGCTGCTCGGCGTATTTCATCCGCTTGGTGTCGCTGAGCAGCGTTTGGGTCCCGATGCAGATGAGGCAATCGTGCGCGTGGGAATGGGCCTTCTCGACGTAGTGAACGTCGTTGGTCGCCACCACCTTGAGCCCGAACTCCCGGGCCCAGGGAATCAGATGCCGGTTGACCTTGGCTTGCTCGGGCAATCCATGGTTTTGCAGTTCCAGATAGAAGCTCTCCGGGCCGAGGGTCTGTTTGAACCAGTCGATGGCCTCGCGCGCCTTGGCGAGCTGGTCTTTGCAGATCCACTCCGGGATCTCCCCCGCCAGGCACGCGGACAAGGCGATCAGCCCCTCCTTGTGCTCCGCCAGCAATTCCTTGTCGATGCGCGGCTTGTAATAGTAGCCCTCCAGATGCGCCCGCGTGACCAGCCGGATCAGGTTCTTGTAGCCCGCTTCGTCCTTGGCCAGCAGCACCAGGTGGTTATAGACATCCCGCCCGCCGTTGGCGGTCTTCTTCTCCAGCCGGCTGCCGGGCGCGACATAAACCTCGCAGCCGATGATCGGTTTGATGCCCTTCTCCCGCACGGCCCGGTAAAAATCGACCGCGCCGAAAAGCACGCCGTGATCGGTAATCGCCAGTGCGGGGAAGTTTAGCTCGCGCGCTTTGTCCGCCAGCCTATCCAAACGGCAGGCCCCATCCAGCAGCGAGTACTCGGTGTGGAGGTGCAAGTGAACAAAATCCGCGTGCGACATGCCATCACGTTACCGCCTGCCGTCCGGGCGGAGCAAGCAAGAGATGTTCACCAGCATAAAGCCCTGAAATAATTTGGGGTGTTTGCGCATTTGACCTGCCGCCCCGGTTCTCTTAAACTCTTCCCTCTTTATGAAAATCCTGGTTTGTGACCCAGTATCGCCGAAAGGGATTGCGCTGTTGCAGCAGCGGCCCGAATTCGAAGTCGTGGTGCTGCCCAAACGGCTCACGGAAGCCGAGCTGCTCCCCATCGTCAAGGATGTGGCGGCCATGGTCGTGCGATCCGAAACCAAGGTGACGCGCAAGATCATCGAAGCGGCCCCGCAGCTCCGCGTGGTGGGCCGGGCCGGGGTCGGGATCGACAACGTCGATGTGGATGCCGCCACCCAGCAGGGCGTGGTGGTCATGAACACCCCGGGAGGCAACACCGTCTCGACCGCCGAACTTTCCTTCGCGATGATCCTCAGCCTGGCGCGCAAGGTGCCCCAGGCCTACGCCTCGATGGCTGCCGGCAAATGGGACCGCAAGCAGTTCCAGGGCACCGAGCTCTCGGGCAAAACCCTGGGCGTCCTCGGCCTGGGCCGCATCGGCGGCGAAGTCGCCAAACGCGCCCTGGCGTTTGGCATGAAAGTGAAGGCCTACGATCCTTTCCTGACCGAGGCCCGCGCCAAAGCCATGGGCATTGAATTGGCCGGGGACATCGACAATGTCTATCGCGACGCCGATTTCATCACCGTCCACATGCCTGTCACCGACCAGACCCGGGGCATGCTCAATGCCGCCGCCTTCGCCCGGATGAAACCCAAAGTCTGCCTGGTCAACTGCGCCCGGGGCGAAATCATTGTGGAGAAGGACCTGCTGGCGGCGCTGGATTCCGGCAAGGTGGCCGCCGCGGCGCTGGACGTTTTTACCGCCGAACCGCTGGCGGCGGACAGCCCCTTCCGCACCCATCCGGCCATCACGCTGACCCCGCACCTGGGCGCCAGCACCCAGGAGGCGCAGGAAAAGTGCGGCATCGAGGTCGCCGAAGTCATCGCCGCTTACCTGCTCACCGGGGAAGTGCGCAACGCGGTCAACCTGCCTTACCTCGACGCCAAGACCTATGAGGAGGTCAAGCCGTATCTGGTCCTGGGCGAGAAACTGGGCAAACTGCTGGCCCAACTGGCGCCCCCCCATGTGGATCGGCTGCATATCACCTACGGCGGGAAGGCCCAGGAGCTTAAAAACATCGACCCGGTCACCCGGGCCATCCTGCTGGGATTCCTCTCCCATGCCTCGGTCAAAGACATCAACAACGTCAATGTCCGCAGCATTGCCTCCACCGCGGGGCTCACGGTCGAGGAGAAGCGCTCGAACGAGCCGGTCACCTTCAACGAATGGCTGCACGTGCAGGTCTTCCGCAACGGCGAAAAAGTCATTTCCGCCGGCGGCACCTTCTTCGGCTCGCCGGACAACCCGCGCATCGTGCGCGTGTTCAGCCAGCCCACCGAGATCACCCCCTCGGGCATCGTGCTCCTGCTCAAAAACAAGGACCGGCCGGGCATCGTCGGCTACCTGGGCACGCTCATGAGTAAACATCATGTTAATATTGCCAGCATGAGCCTGAGCCGCGATACTGAAGGCGGTCAGGCCTTGACGGTTTTGAATTTGGATAGCGTGCCGCCCGCGGAGGTGCTGGACGAGATTCAACGAGACCCTGACATCAGCAATGTCAAGGTAGTCCAATTGTAAACACAAACGATTCAATCTAATTATGGTTAAAATGACAAAAACACTCGCCCTGCTACTGGCGGCGGCGCCGCTGCTGGGAGGAGCACTTTTCGCCGCGGACGCGGCCGACACCAACGCCCCCAGCCCCGCCAAGCCCATGTTCAAGGCGTCCGATCTGTTCGCCGACACCGTGGTGGCCAAGGGCAAGGGCCTGGAGATCAAGCGCAGCCAGCTGGATGAGGCGCTGGTCAACGTCAAATCCACTCTCGCCTCCCAGAACCAGACGGTCCCGCCCGAGCAGATGGCCAGCTTCGAGCAGAGCGTGCTCAACCGGCTCATCCAGATGCAATTGCTCCTCGCCAAGGCCACCGATGCCGACAAGGCCAAGGCCAAAGACGAGTGCGCCAAGCGCATGGCCGAAATCAAAACCAGCATCGGCTCCGACGAGAATCTCAACCGGCATCTCAAATCGGTCGGCCTGACTCTCGAACAGTTTCAGTCCAAAATGATCGAGGAATCCACCGCCCAAAACGCCCTGGAGCGCGAGCTCAAGATCAGTGTCTCGAACGATGACATCAAGAAGTTCTATGACGACAACCCGTCCAAGTTCGAGCAGCCCGAGATGGTCCGGGCCAGCCACATCCTCCTGAGCACGCAGGACCCCATCAGCAAAGAGGACTTGTCGGCGGAAAAGAAAGCCGCCAAACGCAAGCTGGCCGAAGATCTTCTCAAGCGCGCCCGCGCCGGCGAGGACTTCGCCAAGCTGGCCAGGGATTTTTCCGAAGACCCGGGCTCCAAGGACAATGGCGGGGAATACAAGTTCGGCCGCGGGCAGATGGTCGCCGAGTTTGAGACCGCCGCCTTCTCGCTCAAAACGAATGAGATCAGCGACATCGTCACCACCAAATTCGGCTATCACATCATCAAGCTCAGCGAGAAAATCCCGGCCCAAAAGGTCGACCTCGCCAAAGTCTCAACCCAAATCCACGAGTACCTGGCCGGCCTCCAGCTTCGCAAGCTGGCGCCTGATTACTTCACTCAGATCAAGAAGGACGCCGGCGTCGAGATTCTCGATGAGCGCCTCAAGATGAAAGAGGAACCTTCCGTCATGCAGAACCCCGCGCCAGCCTCCAACGAGGCCAAATAGCGCCTCATCACCGCTCAAATCTTCCACTAAGGCCCGGCGAAAGCCGGGCCTTTCTATTTTGGACGTTTTGATTGCGGCAGTATCCTCTGTCCTCGCGCGGGGAAACGGCTTATTCTCCCGCCGGTGCGCGAACTGGATACGGGCTCAAGCAATCTGGCTTCCTGGCGGTTTTTGCCGCTGTTGCTCGTGTTGTTTGCGGGGAGCGGCTGCGCGGCGCTCATCTACGAAATCGTCTGGTTCCAGATGCTCCAACTGCTGATCGGCTCGTCAGCCATCTCCCTGGGAGTGTTGCTCGGCACGTTTATGGGGGGCATGTGCCTGGGCAGTCTTGCCTGCGCGCGGCTGGTTTCGCCGCGGCGCCATCCCTTGGGCGTCTACGCCCTCCTCGAGACCGGCATCGGCCTGTTCGGCCTGGGTGTGCTGCTGCTCCTGCCCGTTATCGCCCGGGTATATCTCGCTCTGGCCGGCCAGGGTCTGTTCGAGATGGGGATACGCGGAGTTCTTTGCGGCCTCTGCCTGCTGCCGCCGACCTTTTTGATGGGGGCGACTCTGCCGGCCATTTCGCGCTGGGTTGAAACCTCGCCGCGCGGCGTCGCCTGGCTCGGGTTCTTCTATTGCGGCAACATCGCTGGAGCCGTGTTTGGATGTCTGCTGGCGGGATTCTATATCCTGCGCGTCTACGACATGGCCGTCGCCACGTATGTTGCGGCCGGCATCAACGCAGTCGTCGCCGGCCTCGCCTTCAGCCTGGCGGCCCTCCAAGGCCATCGCCGCTCAACCGAACCGCTTCCATCCAAGCCGGCCGGCGCCACGGAGGCTCCCTGCGGTAATGCAAGCCGGAGGGCGCCGATGTCGTCCGGGCTGGTGTATCTGACGATCGCCCTCTCGGGGGCTTGCGCATTGAGCGCCGAGGTGATTTGGACCCGGCTGCTCTCGCTCATGCTCGGAGCGACGGTTTATACCTTCTCAATTATCCTGGCGGTGTTTCTGATCGGCTTGGGTCTGGGAAGCGGCGTGGGTTCCTTGGCCACGCGGACCACGGCGCGGCCCCGGGCCATGCTGGGCGGCTGCCAATGGCTGCTGGTTGCCGCCATCGCCCTTTCAGCCCACCTGCTGAGCCGCTCGCTCCCCTTCTGGCCCATCAACCCCGCGCTTTCCAAAAACCCCTGGTTCATTTTCCAATTGGACTTCCTGCGCTGCGCCTGGGCCATCCTGCCGGCAGCCTGCCTGTGGGGCGCGAGTTTTCCTCTGGCGTTGGCCGCCGCCTCGGATCGGCGAGCCTCCGCGGAAACGCCCGCAGGTTCGGAAACCGCCCCAGACGACCGCGACCCCGGACGCCTGGTGGGAAAGATCTATGCCGCCAATACACTCGGCGCCATTCTGGGCGCTTTGGCCTGCAGCCTTATCCTCGTTCCCTGGCTGGGCACCCAGCAGATCCAGCGGCTGATGATGGCCCTTTCCTTCCTCGCCGGAGCTTTGATGCTCGCCTCGCCGAAGGTCTTGAGAGTGGCTGGTTTGGCGGCCGCATCGGGCTTGACCCTTCTGCTGGTTTGGGCCGTGCCGAAGGTCCCGTGGGAATTGATCGCCTTCGGCCGCTACCTGCCCACCAGGACCGAGCTTGGGACCAACCTGTTTGCCGGGGAGGGCATGAATGCTTCCGTGGCCGTCACCGAGACCAGCACCGGGATACGCAACTTTCACGTCAGCGGCAAAATCGAGGCTTCGACCGACACGGCGGACATGCGCCTGCAACGGATGCTTGGGCACTTGCCGGCCTTGCTCCATCCGCAGCCCCGCTCCGTGCTCATCGTCGGCTGCGGCGCGGGAGTCACCGCCGGCTCCTTCACCGTCCATCCCTCGATCGAGAAGCTCGTCATTTGTGAAATCGAGCCGCTCATTCCCAAGGTCGTCGCCCGCTATTTCGACCGGGAGAATTACCGCGTCCTGCAAGACCCGCGCCTGCAAGTGGTCTATGACGACGCGCGCCACTATGTCCTCACCACGCGCGATCGTTTCGATATCATCACCTCCGACCCCATCCATCCGTGGGTCAAGGGCGCCGCCACGCTCTATACCCGGGAATACTTCGAGACCTGCCGGCGGCATTTGAACCCGGGCGGACTGGTGACGCAGTGGGTGCCGCTCTATGAAAGCAACCCGGCCGCGGCCAAAAGCGAGATTGCCACGTTCTTCGAGGTCTTCCCCAACGGCACCGTCTGGGGCAACGACCAGCAGGGCCGGGGCTACGACCTGGTCCTCATGGGCTCGGTGGACCCGATGCAGATCGACCTTGGCAAAGTGCAAAAACGCCTGGGCGGCGCCGACTATCAACGCGTCGCCGACTCGCTGCGGAACGCGGGGTTCCGGTCGGCCCTGAGCCTGTTGGGCACCTACGCCGGACGCGCGTCGGATCTCCGGCCGTGGCTGGCCGGCGCCGAGATCAACCGCGACCGGAACCTGCGCCTCCAATACCTCGCCGGCCTGGGACTCAACCTCTACCAGCCGGACGCGATCTACTCCGACATGCTTGCCTATCGCAAATTCCCCGAGGACCTTTTCGTCGGGTCCGATGAATGGGCCCAGGCGCTGCGCACGGCCCTTGAACGGCCGAGAGCGGAGAAATGAAAGGCTCTTACAGCGCTTCTTTGAGCAGCCCGATGAACTGCTTGATGGCCGGGGAGAGCACTTTGTTTTTCTTATGGATAACGCCGAGGGTCCGGAAGCAGTCGCCGCCTTCCAGTTGGACGGCCGCCAGGCTTTGGTTGGCCACTTCCTGCTTGATGGTCTCTTGCGGCACAATCGCCACCCCTGAGTCGATCTCCACCGCTCGCTTGACGGTCTCGATGTTGTCGAACTCCATCACGTGCTCCACGGTCACCCCGTGGTCCTTGAGAATCTTGTCCAGCGCCTTGCGGGTCGGAATGTCCTTCTCGAAGCTGACCAGTTTCTGGCCGCTGAGAGCCTTGAGCTTGATGCTCTTGGACTTGGCGAGCGGGTGCTGCGGATGGCAAATGAGCACCAGCGGGTCCTTGCGCAGCGCCACGATTTCCAGCTTGGCGTCCCGCGCCGGGTAGGCCACCAGCCCGAGGTCCACCACGTTCCCCAGCACGTCCTCGTAAACCTGGTTGGGCCGGCGATACTCCACATGCACGTTGACGGTCGGGAACTGTTTCAAAAACTTCTTCAGGTAAGGCGGCAGCACATGCAGGCCGATGCTGTAAATGGTCGCCACGCGGATGTTGCCGGAGATGATGTCCTGGATCTCCTGCAATTTGCTGTGCAGCGCGTCATAGGTCTGCAGGATCTGCTTGCTGTAATCGTAAAGCACCTCGCCCTCGGCGGTGAGGCGGAAATTCTTCTTGCTGCGCTCGATCAGCAGCGATTTAAACTGCCGCTCCAGCGAGCTGATGGTCTGGCTGACGGCCGACTGGGTCACGCTGTTGATTTGCGCGGCCTTCGTGAAGCTCTCGGTCTCGGTCAAGTCGCAGAAAACTTTCAAACTTTCAATTTGCATAAGTGGATTGAATAGAAAACCGACCCTCAAGTCAAGCGGGGGACTGTTAATTCGCATGGCCCCGGCCGCAGCGGGGCATCCGCAAACTGCCCCGGAGTGCGCCCGTCCCCGCTGCTCTTTACACTTATATTTTTGCTCTAGACACGCTCTTCAAGTTCGGGCAGAAGATCCGCATGCAAGAACCCATCGTGGCGTGCGGGCGCGAGTTTCG
>Ga0181520_10005352_pt1 | contig 20535 bp, 19 predicted proteins | sample PEATcosm2014_Bin_29_FD_132451 | JGI IMG/M metagenome (GOLD analysis project Ga0181520, IMG submission 132451) | Peatland microbial communities from MTU Mesocosm Facility, Houghton, MI, USA - PEATcosm2014_Bin02_30_metaG | ecosystem: Environmental > Terrestrial > Soil > Wetlands > Peat | place... | reverse complement strand
CAGAAAAAAGGCATCCCACAAAAGAAGACCTTGACTCATCCTTTCCCAACAATCCTGTTTCTCTGACCCATGTTTCCGGTCATATGACGGTTGCGAATTCCTATGCTTTACGAATTTCAGGCATTGATAGCACAACTAAGGATCCTGCCGGTGGTATTATTGTAAGAAAAAAAGGTTCACAGGAACCGACTGGTTTATTACAGGAGCATGCTGCAGGTTTACTTAAAAGAAAAGTCAGCGAAGGTATTAAAAAACCCAGCCTTGAAGACCAATTCGCAGAATTGAAGGATCAACAGGATTTCTACGCCAGTAATGGACTGACAACAGCTCAGGATGGATATTCCAGCTTTGAATCAGTTGAATTATTAAGTAAAGCTGCTCAGCAGCATAAATTATTTATTGATATTGAGGCTTTGGCCGGTATTCAAATCGTTGATAAGGTACTTGCCGATACTTCCTATAAATTCGGAGTATTAAGAAATCGCTTTAAAATAGCGGGATATAAGATGGTTGCTGATGGATCCCCTCAAGGGAAAACAGCATACTTTACAAAACCTTATCTGACTGATGTGCCTGGTTGTGATCACGATCAGTGTACAGGTATTCCTACTGTCACTCAGAAGTATTTCGATCTGGCTATATATAAAGGCTATAAAAATAATATTCAAACTTATGTTCATTGTAACGGTGATGCTACTATAGATATGTATATTCAAGCAATCAATTTTGCCGACAGTGCTTTGAACACTACCAGTGTTGGCCGCAGATCAGTTGTTATTCATTCTCAGTTTGTCCGTCCGGATCAGCTTGACACATATCATAATCTGGGTATTGTTGCGGCACTTTTCAGCAATCATGCATTCTTCTGGGGCGACCAGCATATTCAAAACCTGGGTATCGAAAGAGCTTCATTCTTAAGCCCTCTGAAAACTGCAATTAAAAAGGGTGTTGTCGCAACCAATCATACTGATTATGGAGTTACACCGCTTAGTCAGATATTTTTGCTATGGACTTCAGTAGTTCGTGAAACGCGTACCGGTAAAGTCATTGGTCCTGATGAAAGGCTCAGTCCTATTGAAGGTTTAAGAGCAATTACAATAAATGGTGCTTACGAATATTTTGAAGAAAAATCTAAAGGATCAATTGAAAAAGGAAAATTAGCAGATCTGGTTATTTTATCCGATAATCCCACAACCATTGATCCTGAAAAGATTAAGGATATTGTAGTTTTGGAAACAATTAAAGAGGGGAGGACTATTTTTAAAAAGGAAAAGTAAGATCTCCGGCACTCAAGACTTAATGATTTAAGATTCAAGAAAATAGATTTTAAATATGAAAATTGGTAATAAAAATCTTAAATCCGGAATCTTAAATCCTTTTATGTATAACATTAATAATTAACATCATGCAAAATATATTTTATAGTCTGATAATTGCAATATTATTGGCTTCATGCTCATCTAATAAAAAAAAGGATGTTCCTGATAAACTTAAAACTATTCGCATTGGGTATATTATGAATCATACTCCTGTTATTCTCGGCAGGGAACTTAACTGGTTCAGGGATGAATTTGACAAGGATTCTATAAAAATTGAATATTATCTGTTTGAAATCGGACCATCGGTTATTGAAGCTTTCGCAGGAGACCGTATCGATATAGGAACTGTAGGAGATCAACCTGCAATTGTCGGATGGAGTAATGGAATTAAAATTAAAGCCGTAGGAAATTTTGCATCTGGCTATAAACTTGCCGGAATAGCAATTGGCAAAAATTCCGGAATCAAAAAATTATCGGATCTGAAAGGCAAAAAAGTTGCTGTCGCAATTGGATCTGTATATCAGCATTTGTTGATGTTATTCCTTTCAGAAGAGGGTTTAACGGTTAATGATATCAAACTTGTAAATTTAAAATTCGGAGAATCAGTAACTGCTCTGGCATCAAATAATATTGATGCCGTAGTAATTGGCGAACCGTTTTTATCCCAGATAGAATATAAAAAAATCGGGAAGGTGGTTGCCTATTCTGACAAACTGATGTATTTTGCAGATCCTATTGTAGTTAGTGACAATTTTGCAAAAAACTACCCTTCTGTAGTAAAGCGGTTATTAAAAATTTATGATCATGGAAATAAATGGGCCCGGTTAAATAAAGATTCGGCAACATCAATACTAGTTAAGGTTAACCCTGTGATACCTAAAATAGTAATATCCTCTATTATTTCAAAGTTACCAGACAATATTTCTTTAGATACTAATGTTATTAATGCATTTAAAGATACTTACCTTTTTTTAAAAAAGAGTAACATCGTTAAAACGGATAAACCTGTTGAACAGTTTTATGACACTTCATTTCTGCATGATGCAGGCCTGCAATAATAATTTATGCTTATTAAGGGCTAAATTATTTTACCACAAAGTACACAACGGCAATAACGGATTCTCACAAAGGATTGAATGATTTATAATATTTTCCTTCGTAAACTTTGAGTCTGACTTCGTGTTCCTTTGCGGTTAAACTTTTATGGGATTCAACAATTAATTGTGAAATTAAATTATTTAAGGATGAAAATAATACAAATAAAAAAACTCAAAGTTCTGTTAATTTTAATATTAATTATATCTGCATGTTCAAACTCTGGTGACAAGAATAAACAAGGGACTGAAAAAATAAAGGTATTGCGGCTTGCCTATCAGTTAGGTCATTTACCTGATATAATTGCAAAAAACAAACACTGGTTTGAGGAAGAATTCAAAAACGACAATATTAAAATTCAATATAAGAAGTTCGATTTTGGAATCCCTGAAGTAGAAGCTTTTGTGGCCCATAATTTAGATTTTGGCAGTATAGGGGATCAGCCTGCAATCATTGGATGGGCAAATGGTGCCGGATATAAAATTGTTGGTAATAATCAGGGAGGGAGTAATTTAATGGCTGTACTGGTACCTTATAATTCTACTGTAAAGTCGTTTAAAGAACTTAAAGGTAAAAAAATAGGTATCACTATTGGTTCCAACATTCAGAACTACTTTTATCAGGAACTTAACCAGGTGAATTTTAAGGAAAGTGATGTCCATGTAGTTAACCTTCAATTTTCTGATTGTGTTACTGCATTATCACTTAACCAGATAGATGCAACATTACTTGCTGACCCATATGTTACCTGGGCTGAATACAAAAAATCCGGCAAAGTAATATCGTATTCAGGAAAATTAAAATATTTTACTTTACCACTTATTGCATCTGACGACTTAATACAAAATCATCCCGATATTGTTGTGAGAATATTAAAGGTATATAACAAAGCTAATAAATGGGCTAAAGAACATAAGGAAGAAGCCGCCGATATTCTTATCAAGGAAGAAAACGGACTTCTGCCAAAGGATGTCGATTTAAAGCTTATTGATAAATATACACAGCAATTTGGTTTAGGGGACAGTGCAATCGCGGCCTTTGAAAAGACATACAAATACCTCCGGGAAACTAATGTAATAAGAACCAGTCCGGATATTATTACTTTATATACAACTAAATTTGACCACGAAGCCAGAGGGCTATAATATGAATAATTTAATAAGGGAATATACATTTAAAGAGTTTACTATCTCAACAGATAAAACAAAACTTGATTTATCTGTAATTCACAATTTTCTATGTTACGAATCCTATTGGGCAAAAAACATTTCACTTAAAATAGTTGAAAGATCCATTGAAAACTCACTTTCTTTTGGTGTTTACCACTTTGATAAACAAGTTGGATTTGCACGGATTATTACCGATTTTGCTGTTTTTGCCACTGTAGCCGATGTCTTTATTATAAAGGAATACAGAGGTTTAGGATTATCCAAATTTTTAGTAAAAACATTTGTTAATTTTCCCGAATTGCAAAGTCTGCGCCGATGGACGTTATATACCCTTGATGCTCATAAATTATATGAACAGATCGGGTTCAGATTGCTTTCTAATCCGGAACAGGCGATGGAAATAAATAAACCTGGAATGTATAGTTATTATAAAGAAGTAAAATAAAATTATAACCTTAAGTATTTGTCATAAAAGTCAATTGTCTGGATTATAAAGTTGTAAAACTTGTCGACGTTGTATAGGTTGTAGAATTGTTAAGGCTTAAATATTAGCTGATTAATTTCTATAACCTCCATAACCAACAACTAACAACTGACAACAAAACCGAAGTTTCTTATCCTATATACAGCCCTTCAATCCTGACTTTATAGCTGCCATCCTTCATTTTGGTAACTGCATTTACCAATCCGCTATGTCTCCATTGTAACATGCAACGTCTGGGAAGAAACCAATACCGTCTTCCCAAATTGATTTCTTCTTTGGATTCTTTGATAATGCCTTCATAAGCTTGTGAAACGTAATATCCTATGTCTATAAAACCTTCACTACGTGGACGTAATGGTCCGGTAACATTCCAGTGAATAACTCCGTTGCGGGCGTCAACATCAGATACTACACCGCAATGAGTGACCGGACACCCGCATGACATACCCATGGGACGTCCTATCATTACGTCTCCCTTTTTAATACCAAGTTCACCAACCAGAACAGGATTATATGGTAATATAGTTTCTTTTGGACCTGGTTCGCCTTCAAAAACATCAAGGATAAAATCAAATTCTCTTTTAAGACTATCTTTCCATTCGAGTTTTTCTCCCAGATTATTATCACCAATGCAGCTTAAACAATTTTTAATTCCAATATTTGTTACTGTTTGTTTCAGATGTATGCACCTTTTAAGTTCGGTTTCCGCATTGTCTATAGCCCGGGCAAAATCTGAGCACTGCTTATATCCACAAGCACCACAATCCAGTTTGGGCAATAATTCAAAAGTTTTTGAAGGATTATTTGTTAATGTTTCCATATTTTAATGTTTTAATTTATTTAGTGCTTGTAATAATGCCAGGTGTCTGATAAAAAAACGCCAGGTTCGAGGCATGTGAAGTCAGAAAAAGCGGAGTTTACTTTTTGTAAATGAGCATTTTTCTGACGAGCATAACAATGAAATGGGCGTTTTTTGCAGACACTTTTTATGATAATATTGAATTTAATTGCATTACAGTATTTTTAATAGCCCGGGTCAGTAAATCCATATCTTTTTCAGTGGTAAACCGGCCAAAACTGACTCTGATTGCTCCTCTGGCTTCTAAAGGGTTTAATCCAATGGCTTGCAATACATGTGATGCATTACCTCCATGATTGGAGGAACATGCAGAACCTGCAGAAACAGCTATACCTATTTCATCAAGTAAGAACAATAACCGTATAGTTTCGCCTTCCATTCCATGAAAGCTGAAACTCAGGTGACCTGGTAACCTTTGTTCGCTGTGTCCATTGATATAAACACTGTCATAATTATCAATCAGAAAATCTGTTAATCTTTTACGAAAATGGCTAACTCTTTTGAATTCATCATTCATTTCGGACATGCATAATTCAGAAGCCTTTGCAAATCCTACGACGCCGGGTATATTTTCAGTTGAAGAACGGTAGCCCGATTCCTGACCGCCTCCGTGTAATAGTGGTGTTATTAGTGTACCTTTTCTGACATATAAAGCTCCAACACCTTTAGGTCCATAAATTTTATGAGAATTAATTGTGAGCAAATCTATATTTGATTCATTAACATTTACAGGAATTTTTCCAAAGCTTTGACAGGCATCAGAATGAAAATATACATTATGCTGCCTGCAAATTTTACCAATTTCTTCTACCGGTTCTATTGTCCCAATTTCATTATTTGCAAACATAACAGAAACCAGTATTGTTTTTGGATTGATTAATTTTCTTAGTGTTTCAGTATTAACCAATCCTTCATTGTTCACAGGGAGATAAGTAATATAAAATCCTTGTTCTTCAAGCCATTTACAAGAGTTTATTACACAATCATGCTCAATAGCTGAAACAATAATATGGTTTCCTTTGTGACGGTTGGCAAAGGCGATACCTTTAACAGCCATATTATTTGCCTCTGTACCTCCTGAAGTGAATATGATTTCATCAGGTTGTGCCCCTATACAATTTGCTATTTGTGATCTTGACCGGGTCAAAATATCCCTGGCTTCAGTCCCTGGAGTGTGGAGGCTTGATGCGTTTCCGTAGAAAGTTGAAAAATAAGGAAGCATTGTTTCCAGTACCCGCTTATCAATACAGGTTGTTGCAGCATAATCAAAATATACAGGTTGTTGCATAAGTATAAGATTTATTCACCAAAATAAAATAGTTCCTGTTCCATCGTTCGCAATACACCAAAATGGTTTTTTGCACCGATTTCTTTTTTCCCGACACATATGGTACAAGTACCTACAGGGGGATTTCCGCGAAGGTACATGGGGAATACAATATCGTTTGTTTTTAGTATTTGTTTTACAATTGGATCGATACCTATTCCATATAATGCATTGCTTTCCACTACAACAATATTTTTTGCTGATTCCAGAACTCGGTAACGGAACACTTCACGTTCAGCCTGTGAAATAAGATCAATTTTAGTTATTACAGCAATATCTGCCAGGGTAAGCATTGGTCCAATTTTACGTGGAAGGTTCATACCACTTGTGGCCTCAAGTACTACCACTCCAAGTGAATTTTCCACATAAGGGGAACAACGTAAACATAATCCGGCAGTTTCAACAAACAGGTAATCGGATTTTACTTTTTCAGCCCATTCTACTGCCTGATCCAGTACCACGACATTGCAATGGTCAGGGCATAGTTCACCAGAATAAATCTTCTTTGTTGGAATACCAAATTCTCTATTCAGGGTTTCATCCTCATCTGCATATAGTACATCTATTTTAATATAGGATGGTTTTAAATTTTTGGCTATCATTCGTTTTATTACCTGCCTTATTACAGTTGTCTTACCGCATGTTGGGGGCCCCGCAAAAATTACTAATTTCATATTTAAAAACTTAATTGAAAAGTTACACAAGTGTATTATATTTCATAATCTGAGTATCGCTAATTTCTTCGCCTGTCCTTATCAGGCTTCTGAAATGGAGGATTACATTATCGATTTTCTTTAACTCATCGGCTACAAGCCTTTCCTGAGGATTGGAAGTGACAAGTTTTTGCATAGCTCCGTTTTTCATGATAATACGCTTATCGGAAAGTAATGCAATGGTGGGATCATGTGTTACAAATACAAAAATTTTCTCGTAGCGCTTTAATAATTCCAAAGCTTTTGTTTTATGTATTCCGGCATTTTCAATTTCATCCAATAAGATAATAGGAGAATTACCAATGACTACTGCATCGGCAATCAGTAATGAACGTGTTTGTCCGCCTGAAAGCTCTGTCATGGCGGTTTTTTTATTTATTGCTTCACCTGTAAGCTGGTTTGCAAACTGAACAGTTTCTTCCACGACTTTTTCAATATCAGAAGCACCACGAATTTTGGCGTGTATAGTTAAAAATTCGTCAACAGGAAGGTCACTTAAAAAATTAGTGTGCTGCGAAATCATTGCAATTGGATGTTTAGAAGGGTCGAAAGTGAAATCTTCAGGAACAGGTTCATTATTTATCAGAACCTGACGACCTGAAGGTGTATTACAGTTTGCAAAGAGTTCAATGTCATTTATAAGTGTAGTTTTACCACAACCGGTAGGTCCTACAATACTTATTATGTCGCCCATGTTAAGCTCAAAACGGTTAACGTTTTCTTCAGTACCATCCTTTCCTCTGCCTCCAAGAATAGTTATATTCTTTATATTCATTGCTTTATAATTAATTTTATAACGTTATATTTTTATTATCATTCATTCAAAAATATTACTATTATATCTTCAAATAAAGAGCATTAAAACGTAATTTGAATCGGGTTTTATACTTATTCTTCATATGAGTATTATTACTTATTCTGCATTAAAACACTAAGTATATATACTAATTAACACCTACCTATGTTGAGGTATATAAAATACCATGAAATGGTTATTTTTATATACCTGCCTTCTGCCTAATTTTACAACATGTTTTTAGGAATAATTTATTCTGGTATAAAAATTTAAAATCATTAATTTGAAAAAAATACAACAGATTGCCATTTACGGAAAAGGTGGTATTGGAAAATCTACTACAACGTCTAATATAAGTGCTGCACTTGCTGAGGCTGGATACCGGGTTATCCAGATAGGATGCGATCCTAAAAGTGATTCTACAAATACCTTACGCGGTGGAAATTTCCTTCCTACTGTTCTGGATAGTACAAGAGACGGAGAAAAAGTTCGTTTGGAGGATATTTCCGTATTGGGTTTTAAAGGGGTTCTTTGTATTGAAGCAGGCGGACCGGTTCCTGGCGTAGGTTGTGCAGGCAGAGGTATTAATGCGGCCGTAAGTTTGTTGCACGATTTAAATCTTTTCGAAGATTTTAAGCCTGATGTTGTCTTATATGATGTATTGGGTGATGTTGTTTGCGGTGGTTTTGCAGTACCTCTAAGGGATGGACTTACTGACAGGGTTTATGTAGTTTCATCTTCTGATTTTATGGCAATATATGCTGCAAATAATTTGTTCAAAGCCATTAACAAGTATGCTCCATCAGGTGGTGCTCAGTTGGGAGGAATTATCGCCAACGGATTGGTAGCTACTTATGCCCGTATATTAATAGATGATTTTGCAGGCCGAACGGGAACTAATGTTGTTGAATACATTCCCAGATCGCTGGTAGTATCGCAAAGTGAATTGCACGGTAAAACAGTTATTGAGGCTAATCCCAATGCAGAGCATGCCGATCTGTACAGGAGATTGGCAAAAAATATAATAGAACAACCTCAGACCGTAATTCCTAAACCTTTGAATGTTACTGAACTACGTGATTGGGCACGCGAATGGGGTGACCGTATTTTACAGGAAGAAGAGGGTATAGTAAGAGAAAAAGCTTCCATCTAAAATTATTGATTATTATGGATTTCTATAAACATAAAACTGCCCCGATAAGAGAAAAGCGCTTAAGTACTGTTAGTGCATATTATGGTGATACTGATACATTACTAAAGGAATATAAGAGTGGCTCTGTTAATCAGCGTATAAGGACATTTTCGCAGGATATTTACAGCGATATACAATATGCTTTACAACTTATTAATACAATTAAAGACATTGCTATTGTGGTACATGGCCCTTCCGGTTGCTCTGTGTCCCGTCTTTACTTCGATCTGGCATTCGATGATTCTGTAAAATGGGCTGTTACAAACCTTAACGAACGGGACTCAATAATGGGAAGTGATTCCAAATTAAGAGAAGCTATTCGTCAGGTATTCAAAGCATATTCACCAAAATTAATATTTGTTATCACAACCCCCGTAGTAGCTATAAATAATGACGATGTGGAATCGGTTGTGGATGAACTTAAAGAAGAGTATAATATTCCAATAATTCCTGTATTTACGGATGGGTTTCGTTCAAAAACAGGCGTTTCCGGATATGATGTTGTTTTACATGCATTAATCAAAAATTTATTACCTGAAAAGGGTGTTGACAGTTTATCAAAGGGAAATTTTATTAACCTGATTTCTGTTTCCGAAAACTTTAACGACATTAAAGAGTTGGTTAGGTTGTTGAATGAAATAGGGTTACAGGTAAATATTCTACCCCGGTTTTCAGGCTTGGAAAATTTTACCAAAACAAAAGATGCTTTATTTTCTGTATCAGTAAACCCGGATGAGGCTCAATATCCTGGCATAGCTATTGCCGAACGGTATGGATTTCATTATCTGCAACTTCCAATACCTGTCGGAATCAAAAATACTTCTTTCTGGTTCACTGAAATTGCGAAAGTTTTAAATCTTGAAGCTGAAGCTGAGAAAATAATAACTGAGGAAACATATCATCTGGGGAAATATCTGGACAATAAAAAATTTGAGGGAAAGAAAGTATTTATCAATCTACCTCCTGCATATGCATTTGGAATAATTGATTTTCTGGAGGATATTGGTTTTGAAATATCAGCCATTAAAATGCCTTATATAGACATACAACATTTAGAACAACTTGAAATACTGGCTTCACATAAAACCAAAATCCCTATCTTAATTGGAGAAGGACAAGTATTTGAAGAAGTGAACATTATTAACCAGTTGAAGCCCGAGTTATACATTAGTTCAAAAGCAGATAATATTATTGCTATAAAAGAAGGTATCCCGGTTATTGATATTGAAACCCTCCCTGTACTTGGTTACAAAGGAGTTTACAACTTAATTGACAAAATAGAAAAAAAATTATACAACCCTTCTTTTTCGCATTATCTGTCTACCAATAACGATGAAGTATATTCCGTTAATTGGTTACAGAAAAAAGGAAACTGGTACATAAAGCAGGAAGTAAAATAATATGTCACAAATTATTCATAAAAACAGGAATGGCTGTGCCCTGCACGGAGCCCTAAAAGTGATGGGCGCTATTGAAGGAATTGTTCCTATTGTTCATGCCAGTGCCGGATGCAGTATACAATCACGGCTTTCTGAAAACACCCTTTCAGGTAAAAATGGTAAGTATTTTAAAGGATGGCGGGAAACTTCTTCAACAAACCTAACGGAAAAACATGTTGTTTTTGGTGGTACTGCACGCTTACGTGAACAAATAAAAAATACGGTTAAGGTTCTTAATGGTGATCTCTATATTGTTGTAACAGGTTGTGTGCCTGAAGTAGTCGGCGACGATCTGCAGGCAATGGTAAAGGAAGCACAGGAGCAGGATTTTCCTGTATTCGGACTTGGTACACCTGGTTTCAAAAGTAATATATACAAGGGATACGAAATTGCGGTATCAGGCATTATTGATAATTTAGATCTCTTTTACAGGAATTCTGATCAGGAACAGCAAAATTTTGTAAATATTCTGGGAATTATTCCAAATCAGGATTTGTTCTGGGAAGGCAATCTTTCAGCTTTGGAACACATCTTTGAAATTATTGGGTTGCAAACTAACAAGCTATTCGGACTGGGACAGGGTATTAAAGAATGGCAGGCAATAAAAAATGCACAACTTAATATTGTTGTATCACCATGGGGAATTAACATTGCCCGGCATTTGCAGGAAAAATATAATATACCATATATTGATTTTGGGTGGTTACCCACAGGTGAAAAAGATACCTCTGACCTGTTACGGTTAGTTGCAGATAAACTAGGGATTAATAATTCTGAAATATTAATAAAAATTAAAAAAGAAGAAGAAAGACTTAAATATCAGTTGCAAAAAATAGCGGAACATTATTATAAGTACGATTTCCAAAAAGAAGCGGCTATTGTAGGTGAAACATCTATTGCTACAGGAATAGCCCGTTTTCTGAAATATACTTTCGGTCTCATTGTGAAAAATGTTGTTATTACCGATAACCCTGGTGAAGAGGTACAAAAACATATTATAGAGTCACTTAATGAAGATACTGGTACATTTACAAAAGTATCTTTTCTGGATAATGGAAATGAAATTGATAATCTTCTGCTAAAATCAAAACCTGAGTTAATACTTGGCAGTTCACTGGAACAGTCAGTAGCAAAAGCTTTATGTATTCCACTGTTAAAAATTTCATCTCCGGTATATGAAAGAATTGTTTTAACCCGGAATTATACCGGTTACAACGGAGCTGTAACTCTTATAGAAGATATTAGCGAACAAATATTAAATACTTTACAACCAGAAAAACTTAAAAAGGATTATTTTAAAACATTACAATTTAACAGTACTAATCAGGTGAGGCTTGTAAGTATTAATTAACACTGCATTTTCTTAAATGATATAAAATTTTCTTAGGAATATAAATTAATAAATATAAAATAATGGGAAATTTAAAGGAATTGCTCTATAAAGAATTAGAAATAAAAATGAGAATTACCAACGAAGGTGTAAGTTTTCGTCCCGAGATATTCGATAACCTCAATTTGGGTGGTAAATATCAGGAACAGGTTCACACGATGTTTGAAATGGATTTGGATACTCATGTGGGTATAGATTTGCCTGCTTATTTTGTTTTGCCCCTCGGGCTTACAACAGGTTTCAGATCGAATCACAGGTCTCCTTATAGTCTGGAGCACAATAACGGAAAATATTTTATTGTTCATAACGGGCATGAATTAACCAGTGTTGACTTTGTGGAACGTCCTAAATATTATGATTTAAAAACTATTGACGGTACTGATATGAAAACTGTGGCTGTAAATTATGTTGATGGTCACGCATTTGTAGCATACAGTAACGAGTGTTTCCTGAAGGATAAAGGTCAGGATTGCTTGTTTTGTAATATAAATGCGACAAAGGATAATTATGGTGAAAGTCAGGGAATATCTTGGAAATATCCCCGTCAGATTGGAGAAACCATTGCTGCCGCATATAAAGAAGGGTTTAAACACTTGACTATAAGTGGAGGATTCATACCGGAACGGCGTGAAGTCGATTATTATCTTGATGTTGCAGAAAGTATCAAGGAATTTACAGGGCTGGATAATTTTAACGGCACTGCATGTATTGGTGCACCTCGTGATTTATCGGTAATTGACAAATATAAAGAAGTAGGATTTAGTACACTTGCAACAAATCTTGAAGTTTGGGACAGAAACTTCTTTAAAGCTTATTGTCCCGGAAAAGAAGAACATTGTGGCGGCCGGGATCATTGGATTAAGGCAATTGAATATGCCGTAAAAATATTTGGTTTTGGCAATGTCCGGTCATTTTTGGTGGGCGGACTCGAAACCAGGCAAACAACTCTTGAAGGTATTGAATATCTTGCATCAAAAGGAGTGGTGGTAATAACTTCACCATGGTGTCCCAATCCAGGTTCTGCTTTGGAAGGACATCGTTCACCAGGCTGGGAATGGCATCTTGACGTTGCTTATAAAAATGCCGCAATACTACGGAAAAACGGGATTACCTTTACACAGCTTTACAATGCCGCAGCAGCATCGAACTATCCTGTTCATGACATCTATAGAATAGAAGATGAACTATTGCCTGTATTTGAAAAGAAATTATTATATGCTAACCAGTAAATTACAACAATTCGGGAATTGGTCCGGTCAGGGAGTAAAATACTTTCATTGGAACAAAAATAGTGGATATATAAGCATATGGGTACCATTAATTTTGCTCCTTATTTGGGAAGGTTTATGCAGGTTCGGATTTATAAGAGTGACAATATTGCCTGCACCTTCAACGATACTGACCACGCTTTGGAGTATGTTAAAGTCAGGTGAGCTTGTCAGACATCTGGGAATTAGTATTTTCAGAGTTTTGCAGGGATATGCTATAGGTGCGGCTTTTGGAATAGTAATGGGGATAATGGTAGGATTATCCAGGAAAGTTGATCAGGCTTTTGTTATTATTTTTGGTTTATTGCGGCCTATTCCCATTATTGCGTGGATGCCGGTACTTATACTGTGGCTGGGTATTGACGAAGGATCTAAAATTACTGTTATTGCTATTGGAAGTTTTTGGCCTGTTTTACTAAATGTGGTAGATGGAATAAAAAACGTAGATAAAAAATATCTTGAAGTGGCACGTGTTCTTGAAAAAAGTAAATTCGAAACTCTCACTAAAATTATTTTGCCTTCGGCATTACCCTCTATATTTACAGGTCTGCGGGTTGGAATTGGTATTGCCTGGATGTGTGTGGTTGGTGCAGAATTAATAGCAGCTTCCTCAGGTATAGGTTATCTTATTATGTACTCACGTGAATTACTTCAATCAGATGTTATGTTTGTAGGTGTTTTTTCAATTGGAATTACCGGATTGTTGATTGATAAAATATTATTAATTATTGAAGCACGATTTCTTAAATGGAATGTAAATTCTAATCTATAGGTACTGCATGAACAAATCAGAATTTCTCTATATTAAAAATGTATATAAAACTTACAAAGCAGAAAATGGCGATGTTGAAGCTCTTTCTGATGTGAACCTTGAGGTACAGCCAGGAGAATTCGTTTGTATTGTTGGTGCCAGCGGATGTGGTAAGAGCACACTTTTAAAATTAATTGTCGGATTAGAAAATCATTTTTCCGGAATAATTAGTGTAGGAAATGAATTAATAAAAGGACCCGATGCCAACCGGGGAATGATATTTCAGGAAGCAAGACTTTTTCCTTGGCTTACTGCAGAAGAAAACATTGGGTTTGGTTTTGTCAATAAAATTAGTGATAAAGAAAAAAAGAAAATTATTGAGGAACATATTGAATTAGTCAATTTAAAAGGTTTTGGGAAAGCTTATCCTCACCAATTATCCGGTGGTATGCAACAGCGTGTGAGTATTGCTCGCGCATTGGTGAACAACCCGAAATTACTTACTCTTGATGAGCCTTTTGGTGCGCTGGATGCTCTTACCCGTATTCAGATGCAGCAGGAAATATTAAGGATTTGGGAATTTGAAAAAACAACTATGTTGCTGGTGACACACGATATTGATGAAGCTATATATCTTGGTAACAGAATTGTTGTGATGTCAGAACGACCAGGAACTGTAAATCTCATAATTGATGTTAATATTCCTAAACCCCGCGACAGGACAAATTATGAATATGTCCAGATAAAAAAACAGATATACTCCGCTTTGTTCAGGGAAGAGTTTAAATTACTTGAATACGCGATTTAATATGGGTATCTGTAAAAACTTCAAATTAAAGCCCAACAAAGAAGGTGAGGTTTTAAGAGGTGCTCATAAGTATTTATACTCATTATCCCTCCCCTGTTTATAGTACATAAAATACCAAATAAACGGTATTTTAAATGGTATTTGCATTTTGCAAATTTGTATTATGAAAAATAATCTCATAAATATAATCAAACCTGAATTCAAAAATTACATTTTCGGACTATTGCCTGATAAACGATGTTGGTTTTTTGATTAAAAATCCGGTATAATCATTATTATTCTTTTTTAAGTTATAAGGAACTTTCTGATTGTTTGCAATTAGAATTTGATCAGAAATATTCCGTTAAAAATTAAATTAAAAAATATACATTATGAAAAATATTCTGTTTACTAAAATATTCATTTTAGCCGTATTTATTTCAACTCTCAGTGTTAATGCACAATCTAAAAAAGATTATATTTATATAAGCGGTACCCGATTTACTTATCCTTTAATCGAAAAATGGATCAGCGAATATAAAAAAGAACGACCTGGTTTAACAATTAAGCTGCAGTATAAAAAACAGATAAACGACAGTGTAAACCTGAAAGTAGTTGCTCACACTCTGGGACAGAATGAAATTAAAGATAATGAAGAATATATTAAAGTTTCGAAATATGCAATCCTTCCTATCACCAATGATCGGAATAAAGCATTCAGATTTGAATTTCGTAAAGGCTTAAAGCAGGAAGATTTTAAAAATGTTTTTTTTACTGATGCTAACAGCATATTTGAAGAAGATGTTAAAAAACAAACAAATTATACAGTTTATTCACGTGTCAACCAGGGTTGTTTATCTGTTGCTTTTGCCAATCATTTTGGATTGACCCCAAATGAATTTAAAGGTAAAAAAATAAGTGGTGATGATCAATTTCTTACATATGCAGTTCAGAAGGATACAATTGGAGTGACTTACAATAATTTGGGGAATATTTTCGATTTAACCAGCCGTTTACCTGTTAAAGGCATATATATTTTACCAATAGATATTAACCAAAACGGTAGAATTGATAAGGAAGAACAAATTTATGACAATCTGGATTTACTTACGCAGTATCTTGAAAATAATCAAAATAATAAGGCTATTCCTACTGATTTTGTGAGCTTTATTGTGAATAAAGATCAAAAGAACGAAAATTTGTCGGATTTTATAAACTGGGTATTATCAGAAGGACAACAATATAATCACCAGTTTGGATTTCTGAATAATAATATGAGTAATGTAGTTACTAATACCAATATCTCCCTGGTATCAGAGAAAAATTAATATCTAAGCATCGGCAAATTAGTATGTAAAAGTTGGTAATGTAATGGGGAAATTATAGTTATATAGGTTATAAGGTTGTAAAAGATATCCTTGCTTTATTACCAAAAAGTTAAGTGATTTTCTCGTAAGGTATTCAATAATTATTATCTGCCTGTAAAATCAAGTGTTTGGATCATAGTGTTGTACTGGTTGCAGAAGTTACTAGGCTGCATTAATGCCATAACTTTTTTACAAACATTAAAACTTTTACAATTTTACAAACATATAGAAGATTTCTGATTTTATATTCAAAAACAACTTTACAATATATACCTAAATATTGGTACAAAATATACCTATTCTAAGGTATTTAAATTCTTGCCAGATGGTTGCATCTTTGTATATAACAATATATCAAAGATGGATATTCAGGGTTTTTCAACAAAGGTAATTCATACAGCTTATACTAAGAATGATGCTCACAATACACTTCAAATGCCTATATACAGCAATGCTGCCTTTGAATTTGAATCGGCTGAATATATGGAAGAAGTTTTTCTGGGACATCATCCGGATCATACTTATTCGCGCATTTCCAACCCCACTGTTGAAAACTTTGAACGACGTATAATATCTATCACCGGTGCTCTTGGGGTATCAGCCCTGAGTTCCGGAATGGCCGCTATTTCCAGTGTTTTTTTTACTGTAACACAAACGGGGAGCAATATTATTACTTCCAGGAATCTGTTCGGAAATACTTATTCATTTCTGACGTCAACTTTAAATTCTTTTGGAGTGGAAGTAAGGTTTTGCGACCTTAATAACATTGAGGACGTATACAGAAATATAGATGAAAATACTGCCGCAATATTTTTTGAAACCATAACAAATCCTCAACTTGAAGTTGTCAATATTGAAGATTTATCTGAAGTTGCAAAAAACAATCAGGTATTGTTGATTGCTGATACTACTCTTACACCTCCCAATATTTTTAATGCTTCTAAATTTGGCATCAATATTGAAGTAATTTCAAGTACTAAAATCATTTCCGGGGGAGCTACATCTATTGGTGGAATAATTGTCGATTATGGTACTTATGGCTGGTCGCATAATAAAAAACTTGCAGAATCTGCCAGGAAATTCGGACCTTATGCATTTAACGTAAAGCTTCGTAAAGAAATTCAGCGAAATCTTGGGGCCTGCTTATCACCTTTCAATGCTTATCTCCAAAGCCTGGGTCTTGAAACTCTGGATCTGCGATTTGGCAAGGCCGCAAGTAACTGCTTGAAAATCGCAGAATATCTTCAAAATGAGAATGCCATAAAACAAGTAAACTACCCTGGCTTAACTACATCTTCATTCTTTGATATTGGAATTAAGCAATTTGGTAAATATCCGGGTGCCATGTTAACAATAAATTTCGAAACCAGACAAGAAAGTTTTAATTTCATTAATAAGCTGAAGGTGATCCGGAGAGCAACTAATATTTATGATAACAAATCAGTAATAATACACCCGGCTTCTACTATTTTCTGTGATTTCAGTTATGAAACCCGTCAGAAAATAGGAGTCCCGGATACTTTATTAAGGTTATCAGTGGGAATTGAAGATGTTAATGATCTGATTGATGATATTTCTAATTCTTTGCATTAATTACTAACCACTAAATAAAATGGATTTTACTGAATCACAAATAGAAAGGTATAGCAGACATATAATACTACAAGATGTTGGAGTTGAGGGACAACAAAAAATAATGGAAGGTAAGGTACTTATTGTAGGAGCCGGAGGTCTTGGATCGCCTGCCTCGCTTTATCTTGCAGCAGCCGGCGTAGGTACCATAGGTATCATTGACCACGATGTAGTTGATTTGACAAACCTACAGCGGCAGGTGATACATTATACTGCTGACGTTAACAAGTCAAAGGTTGATTCTGCCCGGGATAAAATCAGACAGCTTAACCATGATGTCAAAGTTGTGGCATATCAGGATCTGCTTTCAAGTGACAATATATTTGACATAATTAAAGAATATGATATAATACTGGATGGGACTGACAACTTTCCAACGAAGTTCCTTATTAACGATGCCTGTGTATTATCCTGCAAGGCTTTCTCTCACGGTGGAATTCTTCGTTTTGAAGGACAAACATTCACCTATATTCCGGAACATGCTTGTTACAGATGTATCTTCAATAGTCCGCCACCTCCTAACGCTGTTCCTACTTGTTCGCAGGCAGGTGTATTAGGTTCAATTGCAGGAATGTTAGGAACAATTCAGGCTACTGAAATACTGAAGTTTTTTATAGGAAGAGGTCAATTGCTAACTGACCGTATGTTGACCTTTAATGCATTATCCATGGAATTCCGTAATATTTCATTTAGTAAAAATAAAAATTGTCCAATATGTGGTGAACATCCTACTATAACGAAGTTACAAACATATGAATTACCTGTTTGTGAAATTAAACATTAAAATTATGGCAACAAAACAACTTGACATAACAAAAGAACATTGTCCAATGACTTTTGTAAAAACGAAGATTGAATTATCAAAACTTAATGAGGGTGATATTCTGGAAGTACTTCTTACCGAAGGGGAACCATTGGAAAATGTTCCCAAAAGTGCTAAAGAACAAGGATATAAAGTACTAAATATTCAGCATATAAAAGATTCTATCCACAAAATAACCATTGAGAAATGATTTCAATTATTCATGATGTACTAAATCAAATTGTAGAACATGCTAAAGGTGACTTACCTAACGAAGCTTGTGGTTATCTTGCGGGATCCGATGGAATAGTGTCTGTTGCTTTTAAGCTCACTAATACTGATCATAGTCCTGAACATTTTAGTTTCGATCCGTCAGAACAGTTTAAGACTGTTAAAGAAGTACGAAATATGGGCTTACAGATAATTGCAAATTATCATAGTCATCCTTCAACCCCGTCCCGTCCATCTCAGGAGGATATACGTCTTGCATATGATCCGGACATCAGTTATGTTATTATATCACTGGCCGAACCGGAACCTGTTGTAAAATCATTCCGGATAATAAACGGATTGGCTATTAATGAAGAAATAACCGTATTGGATTAAATGCTGTTCTCTATGCCTTATATCATTTTTATGGAAATCTTCTATTTGAGAAACCAGGGACCAGGAACCAGGATCCAAGACCGGAAACGGAAACTTTAATATTGAAATTTTTATTATTAAAATATTCTTTTGGAGGCTTAATGCTGCCATACTGAGGAACTATTAATTAACATCACTAACAACTATAATATGTACACTCTGCCAGCCTCATTAACCGACGATATAAAATATTTCGGCTCTCTCATCGACAATTTTTTAGGAGGATCTCTTGAACCAATCAAGTTTAAAGCTATTCGTGTTCCTATGGGTATATATGAACAGCGGCAGGACGGAACATACATGGTTCGGATACGTTGTGCAGGAGGCTTTATTACACCTTTACAGCTTAAAAGTATAGCAGAAATTGCCCGAAGGCACAATTCCGATTTATTGCATATAACTACCCGACAAGAAATTCAGATACAGAACCTGGATTTAAAGGATACCCTTGTTGTCCTTCAAAACCTTAAAGAAATCGGATTGTCTTCCAAAGGTGGTGGCGGTAATACAACAAGGAATATTTTGGTTTCAATTGATAGCGGTACATCAAATGAAGAAGTGTTTGATGTTACTCCTTATGCTTTTAACCTTACCTCAAAATTAATTGCAGAACCGGATTCTTTTATGCTTCCGCGAAAATTGAAAATAGCCTTTTCAAATTCAGAATATGATACTGCATATGCAGCTTTTAATGATTTAGGATTTATAGCGCAAATAAAGGATGGCAAACGTGGATTCAGGGTCTTCCTGGGAGGATCGCTTGCTTCAAAACCTATGGTGGGGCATGTATTGTTTGACTTTGCGCCGGAAGAGGATTTGTTCCGTATCACCGAAGCTGCCAAAAAATTATTTTCCCGTTATGGAAATCGCAAGAACAAACATAAAGCAAGGCTTCGTTATGTTTTCTACAAATTGGGAATAGAAGAAGTTATGCGTTTGTATTTTGAGATATTCAATGAAATAAAACTAACTGAAGATAATATATACAAACACTTCGAACCCGAACTTAAAACAAAAACACCAGATTTTGGGTCGGAAATAGTTTCAATTAACGATTATCAGAAATGGAAGGAACGTTCAACATATACTCAGCGACAAAAAGGGTTGCGAACGGTAATTGTGCCTTTTGAACATGGTAATGTTTCATTCGATATTTTAGGGAAACTTGCTGATTTTGCATCTAATTTCGGAGAGGATGTTATTCGTTTTTCAATGCGTCAAAATGTTCATTTACGTAATATACCGGAAGAATTTACGGGTAATGTGTACAAATTTCTTTTAAAGACAGGTATTGAAACCAACGATCCTTTACTGTTAAATACTATTGTTTCTTGTACAGGTGCCGATACCTGCAGGTTAGGAATTTGTTTATCAAAAGGAGCAAGCAGCGCCTTAAGAAAAGCACTTGCCATTAGTGATCTGCAGCTTGATAAATTAAGTGATTTAAAAATTAACATATCTGGTTGTCCCAATTCATGTGGGCAGCAAATTGCAGCAGAT
>Ga0181520_10005348_pt1 | contig 20548 bp, 10 predicted proteins | sample PEATcosm2014_Bin_29_FD_132451 | JGI IMG/M metagenome (GOLD analysis project Ga0181520, IMG submission 132451) | Peatland microbial communities from MTU Mesocosm Facility, Houghton, MI, USA - PEATcosm2014_Bin02_30_metaG | ecosystem: Environmental > Terrestrial > Soil > Wetlands > Peat | place... | reverse complement strand
ATAACGGCGTGTCATAGTCCAAGTTGACAAAGCGGGCAGCCATGGAATTTAGACGCGCCCGCCGCCAAGGCGTTCGATTTATTTATAGAAAATCGCTGTTTGCTAAGTCCGACAGGCTGCTAGTCAGCGATTATGTGTCCTTCATTATTGAGCGTGCTGCGGCATTTTGCCGGGGTCGAGGCAAAGCACGAATGAAAAATCCGTCCGGTCGTTGGCGTTTTCCGTGCGGTAGAGAATCTGGTTGATGCCGGCCTTGAAGTGAACTTTCACGTAGCCCTCGTCGGCCTTCCACGCCTTGAGTTCCGTGCCGCTGATCCAGATGGGCTGGCCGTTGACTTTCACCGTCGAGTAATCGTCGCTGCCGATGGCCACCCACAGGTCGCAGGGCTGGTCAAACCAGAGCTCGGTGTAGGCGTAGTAAATGATGTATTGCAGGCTGCGGCGATAATTGTCCTCGGGGCTGACCGCCAGCGGATCCGTATAGGCCGCGTTATAATCGGTCAACGGCGGCATGACGTTGGGCTTGCCCGCCTGATAAAACTCCCAGCGGATGGGGATGCCGTTCTTGCCGGGATAGGTTGCGTTCAGATCAATCACCGAGTCCGGCGGGAATTGCCGCTTGATGTTCGCCCGGCCGGTGTTGTCGAACGGACCAATGATATACCAGCTATCCACGTAGACCCAGGCGGGGGACCGGCCTGGGCCGCCAATCCGGCGGCCCGGCGTCACCGGCAACGGCCCGGCGTTGCCCGCCACGAAATCATTCATGTTGCGGCCGCTTTGGGCGCCGTAATCCGCCAACGCGGAACCCAGACCGCCGGGAAACAAACCGGAGCCGGCCCCAGGTGGGTAGACGCCTGGCAACCCGGGATTTTCACCGCCCAGCGTGCTGCCGCCGGGACCGCCGCCCGGACCGCCGCCGGGACCGCCACCAGGACTGCCGCCCGGGCTGCCGCCGGGATTGCCGCCAGAATTCCCCGTCAAATCCCTGAATCTTCCGTTGGCTTGCGCCGCGGCCATCATTCGTTTCATCGCGGCGATCTGCTCGGCGATGGACTCGGGTGTGATGTTTGGGCCTTGCTCCAACGACTTTTCCTGCGCCAGGAAGGAGCCGTCCAGCTCCACCATGGCGCGGATTTGATCGCTGGCGTTCTGGATCGCCTGCCGTTGGGTGACCACATCGTTGCCGGACCGGACTGGAGCGTCAAGCACCGGCCGGAGGTTGGGGCGATCCACTTTGACCGACTCGATCAGCCCAAATGCGCGCGGCAGCGGAATGCTGTCTATTTCCGCCAGATGAATGGTGCGGAACCGCTGAAACGACTTGATGGACGACGATTCGATCTTAACGGCGGCATCGTAAATGTCGGCCACGTTCGTGGATTGCAGTTGAACGGGCGATTCCGGTCCGGTGGCGGCCACTTTGTCCAACTCGGCCAACGCCGCCACCCCGGCGGCAACCTTGCTGGGGGCCGGCGGGAGGCTCGCGACGGCCGCGCGCGCGTGCGCCTGCGCCTGCAGCGCCTGGAGCTGTAGATTCCGGGCGCTGCTTTGCAATTCGAGCAGCCGGTTGTCGGCCGCCGTGGGCGCGGACGGCGTCGGGTCCGGCTCGGCCAGAAGTTCCGCGACCTTGGTTCTCAACCCGGGCAGGTTGCGTTGGGCGCTTTGCAGTCTCCGGTTGGCGTCGGTAAATCTGGCTTGGACGTCGCGTACCGCTTGTTGGCGCGTCCTGGTCTGGGCATCCAGCTCGCGGGCATTGTCGCTGTGGTTGGTCCAGGCCCGGTCGGCTTCCGCCTGAATCTCGGTTAAGGCGGCCCGGGCCTGAACCACCGTGTTCGAAAGGTCTTCGACACTGGGCGGCAGGTTGGTCAGGTCGCGCACCGCCGATCTCAGGTCATAGGTATAATGGTCTATTTGATTCTCAAAATCTGAACGTTTGCGGGAATTTCGGGAGCGGTCTTGCGCCGCGTTGAGGTCCGCGAGCGCGCTGGCGGCGCTCGCCTGTAGCCGGACGGCTTCCTTCTGGGCGGAGAGCACGGGGGCAAAACGGTCGCCGCTCATTGTGGAGAGGAGATCGCCGACATGATCCTGCGCCGTCGCAATATTATCGTCCAAATCGTGAACCACCTTTTGAGCGTCGCCGAGGTTGTCATAATAGACATTGGCGCGCGTCCGGACGGCCAGGGAGGCGTTCGTGCCGCCATTGGCCAGCACCGCCAGGCTGTTGGTCTGCAGCTCCAGGACGGCCGCCATGGCCAGGGCGGGATCTTCCTGGGTGGAACCTTTGGAGTAAGTCTTGAATTCGTCGCGCTTGTGTTGCTCCAACTCGATAAGTTCGGCATGAATCGTCTGTAGAGTTTTCAGGCTCTCCATCAGGGTGGGCAACTGATGCTTCACCATGTTATTATAGACATTTTTGGCGGCATGTTGACTTACATTGGGGGCTTTCTTCTTCGACAGGTCAATGACCCGGACGGGCGAGCAGAAAACCAGCCAGCCCAGCAGCAGCGAGTGAAAAATAATCGAGGCGATCCACCAGCTTGGCAGGCTCCGCCGGCGCGCCGGCGCGGTTGTCTCCGCGTACGGTTGGCCGGCCGGCCGGGGATCGGGTGTGGAGTCCGGTGTTTTCATGATCTTACAAGTTTTAGAATGCATTATTCCAACTTGTCCAATACGTCAATCGGAGCCTGCTTTTCGGGTCCAAAGATCTTCGGAACTGGTGTGCAGCCCGACATTTTTCAAGCCTTCAAACTGGCAAAGATCCACAATGTGAACGATGTCTTCAAACCGGGCGTTCCGGTCGCCGTCAATCCGCACCTGCCGGCCCGGCGCAGCCGCGGCCACCTCCCGGATGCGCTGGTGCAATTGCTCGATGTCAACCGGCGCAATCAGGTCCCCGGTGTTCAAGTAGTACTGGCCGGCCTTGTCCACGCCGATGATAAAGACGTCCGGCGGCTGCTCCACATTCTGGGCCGCAAGCGACGGCGGCAGCTCCACCGGCAGTTCCTTTGCCCGGTTTTTGAGCGTGGTCGCCACCAGGAAGAAAATGATGATCACCAGCATGCAGTCAATCATGGGGATCAGCATGATCTCGAACGGCTCCTCTTCTGGTTTCTTGACGCGCATGGGGGTGGAAAAGTTAGTTGCCCGGCCGGTCCGAAGTTGAATGTGCGGCGGCCTCGCCGCTGTTCCCCTTCATCAGCCAGACGGTCAGCAGGCTGGTGACATCCTCCTCCAGTTCGGCGCCGAAGCCGGCCGTCCGGAACTTGAAAATATGGTATAGCGCCAGAAACGGGATGGCGATGGCCAGCCCCAGTCCGGTGGTCACCAGCGCCTGCGAGATGCCCGCCGCCAATTGCGTCGCATCGCCCAGTGAACCGGCCAGGGCGACGGTCTCGAACGTGTCAATCATGCCGATGATCATGCCCAGCAGGCCCAGCAGCGGGGCCAGCGTCGCCACAATGCCCAGCGGATACGCGCGCTGATAATGCCCCGCCATCTCGCGCGACACCAGCTCGCCGCACACTTCCGAAACCTCCAGCATCGGCGCGCGGCGGTTTTTCGCGATGAAGGAAATCACGCGCGCCAGCGTGCTGGGCTCGCTTTCGCCAAGCTTTTCCAATTCCTCAAATTTGCCGGCGTCCCAGAGCTGGCGGGCGCGGAGGATCAGTCCCGGGGGCACGAGATATTTCCGGCGCAGGCGGAACACGCGCTCGAAAACAAAGCCCGCGCCAAACACCGACATTCCGATCTGCACCCACGCGGTGGTGCCGCCTTGTTTCAGCTTCTCGCCCCAGGAGGGCATCGCTATGGCTTGCGGAGCCCCGGCTGGGGCGGCCGGAGTGACATGCGCCGCGGAAATCTCGGATTCATTGGTGGCCGCACGCATGGGCGTGATGGTGGCCAATAATCCAAGGATGGCAACCAAGGCCGACAAACTCTGTGCCAGGGCCGCCCGCCATCGCAAACGTGGGGATAAAATCGCTGAAGTTTTCATTTTGAACAAGCTACCAGTCATTGGGCCGTTTCACAATCACCCAAACGGGTGAAACGGGTTCACTGATTGGATTCCCGCGAAACTCTGCTTACTTTCTTACGGACTCTTTGGGCCGGCGGGAACCATGGACTCGTTGTCCCGTTTGACCACAATATTCTTCATGTGGAAATAGGTGGTGTCACCGGGGCCGGGCGAACCGGATGATCCTTCCATCTGGTAGTCAATGATGAGCCAGCAGGGACTGCCGACGAACGTGGGCGCCGTTTGTTCCGTTTTCATGACTCCGTCTATGAAGTATTGAAAAGTCACGTTCGTTGAATCCTTCAAGGTGGCGACCAACCGGTAGTTGTGCCAGGCCGAATCAGCGTTGGTAACCGTGGTGATTTTACCCTGCCAATGGCCGTCGTAGGTGTTCTGGTTGCACCCGGCGCCGCCCTTAAACTCCATGAAATCGCTTTCCGGCGGCCAGGAGTTGGCCCCGGTCATCCAGAAGGCGGGCCAGGTGCCTTTTTGCGTGGGTGCCTGGAACTCTCCGCTGATGTCCCAGGCCGGGTATTGCCGGCTGATGACGATTTGCTGTTTGAGAAATATGGTCCCGGAGTTGTAGTGGATGGTCAAACGCGGGTTTTTGCTGCTGCGTCCCTCGCCACCGGGGGCGGGCGCGGAGGTCAGGGTCACCACCCCGCCGGCGACCGCCACATTCGTCGGATCCATCCGCGCGCTGCCGTTGTGGTCGGGCCCCCAGGGATAGTTATAGCTCCATTGGTTTGTAAAAGCGGCCATACTGTCGAACGAGGTGCCGTCCACCAAGGTCTCCCATGCGGCGCGGGCGGTGGCGGGCAGGGTAAAAATAATTACGGCCCCCGTCAAAAGTATGGCTGCTCCGGGAAAGCTCCTGCGCAGAGTCATCATATGGTTCTCAATGTCATGGAATGCGGTTAAAAAACTACAAATCCCCAGACTGGTGGGTCACGGAGAATGGTCCGAAGCCTGGAACTTCATTGACGGTCCAGCGATCCCGCCAGCGCAGATGGGGCGTTCCGTCCGCGGAGAATTCCAGCGGCAGCCACACATAACGCGACTCCGGCAGATCCCACTGGTTCCAGCGGTCGGCCATGAAAATAAACGCATCTTTTTGGCCCGACACCGGGAGGACAAACGTGCCTTGGGAATGAAAGGTCGTATCGGCATCGGCGCCGGCACAAGGGTTCCCCAGCTCCGTCCAGGGACCAAGCAGGTGGTCCGCCACCGCGGACCGCGCGGCGTTGGGCGCCCACGCGGTGCAACCTGACGCGATGACGTAATATTTGCCGCCGTGTTTGAAGACCGTGGGCGCCTCCATGCTCCTCCCCACAAAAATCCGCCGGTATTTTCCCGCCGGATGCAAATAGTCGTCGGACAGCAGCGAAACATGCATCACCGGATTTTCCTCGGAGGAGTAGAACTGGTAAGCCTTGCCGTCGTCGTCCACAAAGACCGTCATGTCCCGCGCCATTTGACCGATCTTAAAATCCCGCGCCAGCATATTCGATGGGCTGGGATTCGTGTCCGCGCTGGTGCTGTTCTCCGGCCAGACCCCGGCATTGGGCCGGAAACTGCCCAGGTATTTGAACGGCCCGGACGGCCGGTCGCTGACCGCCACGCCGGAGCGGGCGGCGGCGTAATCCACGGTGTCAATGTGCATCCACATGACGAACTGTTTCGTGGTTTGGTTATAAATCACCTTGGGCCGTTCCAGCACATTGCTGGCACACAGGTCGCTTTTGGGGTCATCCGTCACCGCCTTCAGCACGATGCCCTGGTTTTTCCAATCGGTGAGGTTGGTGGAGGCATAACAGGAAACGCCCACCGTATCCACCCGCGTGCCGCCCCAGGACTTGTTGCAATCCGGCAAATAAGTCCGGCCGGTCTTGAACTCGCCATACCAGTAGTACACGCCCTGGTGAAACAGCACGCCGCCGCCATGGGCGTTGATGACCTGGCCATCCGTGTCCCGCCACACCCCGCCGGACACAAACCCCGCCGGGGCCGGCGCGCCGCCGGCTGGTTGGGCGGGCATCCGCGCGGCCGCGAACAGAATCACCAAATATCCCGCGACTCCGGCCCGGAGCGACCTGCGACATCTGCCCGCCAGCGGTCGCCGCTGCATCAATCTTGTCATATAATTTTTCCCAACGCTTTCAAAAAGTGGCGGGGTGCCGGCACCCAAGGAGCCGGCACCCCGCGTGTACCCAAACGAGTCCCACAACTCGTTCAAATCTTAGGGATACGTCAACCGGTAGAACACCGTGCCAATGCTCGTATTGACCGGAATGTTCGTGCTGTTGATGGTGCCGTCCGTCACATACACCCAGCCTTTGGCCTGAATGCCGACGGACAAACTATTGGTCTGCATCTGGAGCCGCCAGCCCTGACCCGCCGGCCAGGAGAGGCTCAAGCTGCCGTTGTTCACGCTGCTCGTGATGCTGGCCGGAGCGGTCGGCCCGAGAACCACCAGCAAGCTGCCCCCGCCGGTGATATAGCCTCCCGGAGTGCTGCTGTTGTAAACCCCGGCGGGTTGACTGACCCCGCCCAGCACGAGGCCCGCGACTTCATTGGTCACGCCGGTGAAGTCCAGTTGCAAAACCGCCCCGCCGGCCACGGCAACCGTCGAGTCCGGGTTCAGGCTGGCATGGACGATCTCCAGCGTTCCGGCATTGACCGTCGTGTTACCGGTGTAGGTGTTCGCGCCGGAGAGCGTCAGCAGGCCGGGGCCATTCTGCTGCACGGCACCGGCTCCGGAAATGACACCCGACAATGTCTGCGCCGCCGAACTGGCATAGCTGAACGTGCCGCTGTTGATGAGGTTTCCCCCATAGAAGCCGCCGCCCAATTGGCCGGGATCACTCACCAGCAGCGTGCCGCCGCTGATGGTCGTGTTGCCGGTGTAGGTGTTCGCGCCGGAAAGCGACAGCGTGCCCGAGCCTGACTTGATGATGGAATTGCCACCACCACTGATGATGCCGGAGATGCTCAAGTCAATTCCCCCGGGGACGGTTCCCAGGGCGGTGGAAAACACCACCCCCGAAGAGCGCAACACAATATTCCCGCTGATGGTGGAGACGACATTCGTGGCCAGGCTGGTGACCACCACCCCGCTGCCGCCGTCCATGTTGTAATCGCCGCCGCCGGACGAACTCATAATGCCGCCCATCAAAGTGAACGAGGTGCGGTAGCCTTCATTGCCGGTGGTCGCATCATCCAGCGTGCCGCCGGCGATGGTGACGCCCGTGACGCAAACGCCGACGGAATACCCCAAGGCATCCACCGCCGCCAATTCGACGATACCACCCGGATTGATGTCCAGATTGTTGAGAATGGTGCCGGTCGCACCGCCCTTGCCCAACACCAGGGTGCCGCTGTTGACCACCGTTCCACCGGTATAATTATTATAATTGGTCAAGGCCAGCGTGCCCCCGCCGGCCTCGGCGAGGCTGAAATTATTCCCGTTGTCCGTAATGATTCCAGGACTGGTCAGCGTGTTGGCACCCACCGTCACCTGAACATTGGCGTTCAATGTTATCCCGCCGGCGCCGGTGTTGAAATTGTTCGCGCTGCCGACATAGGTGACATTTCCGTTCCAGTTTTCGGCCACGGACGGAGCCGGGGTCATGTCACTGCCGCTGACGTCGTCAAAGGCGGCATTGGAGATGCTCAAGGAGCCGGTGCCGAGGGCGGCCGCATTGCCCAGGCTCAACTGCCCGCCCGCCAGCGTGGTGCCGCCGGTGTAGGTGTTCGCATCCGACAGCACCAACGTGCCGGAGCCGGTTTTGGTCAGGCCGGTAAAGCCGCTCAAGCTGCCGGAGCCGCCGAACGTATAGGTGTTGGCCGTGTTGACCGTCACGCTGCTCGGCGTCAACACGCCATTCAAGGTGATGTTGTTGTTGGCCGACGTGTCGTTGAACAACACATTGTCCAACGTCTCATAGGCAACGCCATTCACCTGGGTGACCGCATTGAGCCAGTTCGGCGTGCTCAAATCCCAGGACGTGCCATCGGCCTGACCGGTCCAGACCAGGGAATCCGGGATGCGCACGGTCAGCACCGCCGTGCCGTCGCTGGTCACCGCCGGCGCGGTGCTGTTGGTGATGTTCACGGTGACCGTCCAGGTGACGGGCGTGCTGGTGTTGGCCTTGTAAGTGCTGTTGGTCGCGTTGGGCACCGGGACGCCGTTGGTCAGCCATTGGTAGTGCAAAGTCGGCGCGCCAAAGGCCGCCACGCTGAAGGTGGCCGGCTGGCCGACGAGCACCGAGTCGCTGACGGGCTGGGTGATGATGGTGATGGCCGGGTTGGCGAAGGAATAGGCCATCTGGAGCGAAGCACCGTTGAAGGCACCTTCGCTGGCGGCCTCCGCGTACAGGCCGCTCAGCACCCCGTTCGTCACCAAGAGGTTGGTAAAGGTCACATAGTTGTTGCCCTGAATGAACGAGGCCGCCGTCGTGGCATCGGCCGAGTAGGAGACGCCGCCAATGGTGAAGATCGTATCGGAGTGGACATAACCGCCGTCGCAGGAATAGAGCGTCAGATTATAGACCCCGGCCGGCAGGTTGGAAAAGCTGAACGGCAGATTGGTGGCGGCGTTCTGCGTCAGCAAGTAATTCTGAAACAGTCCGATGGTGGTGGCGCCCGAGGTGAAGGTGGCCAGCACCTTGGCGTTGAATTCAGTGCCGAGCTGAGTCGCCCCGTCATCCGCATAGCTGGTCAGGTTTTGACTGCTGGCATTGATCTCGTTCCAATAGCTGCCGGTGGCGCCGGGAACCGGCCCGACGCCGCTGTAGTTGATGTTGTAGGAAAAGTTTTCCACAAAGGTGGTCGGTGGGGCCGTGACGGTCAGCACCTCCGGCGTGCTGGACACGAAGGTTCCGCCGGTCAGGAGGTTGGAGGCCAGCAGGCTGTAGGTGCCGGCGTTGCCATAAGTCACGTTCGTGATGGTGTAGATGTTGTTGGTGGCGCCAGCGATGAGATGCGTGACGTTGTTGGCGTCAATCCATTGCCATTGGAGACGGATCGGATTGGCGCCGCTGAAGTACGCGCTCATCGTCGTGAACTGGCCGGGGAAGCAACTGCTGGGCGTAATGGTGGTGTCCTTCAACACCACGGGGACCGTGGGCGCGGTCAGGACGACCATGAAGGCCGCATCCACCTGCGGGTCCGTGCTGTAAGTGGCGGTGCCGATCCCGGCGGTGGGCATCGTGACCGACAGGCCGCCCGGATAGAGATCACCTTCGCTGTCGGGGGCGAGGGCGCTGCCATCGTTCCCCAGCTTCCAATATCCCGCCCCGTTATTGTTAATGGAAAACGCGTAGGTGCTGTTGGGGGCCAGCATGTTGGTCAGGCCGGTCCACTGGATCCAGTCCCCATCCGTGCCCCCGCCGCTGGTGATCGCCAGCGTGTCGGCCGAGGTGTAGGTGGTCAACAAGACTGAATTGGTGCCAAACATCTGGTAGATGCGCAACGTGTAGGACTCCGCCACGCCGCTCAAGCCGCCGGCAATGGTCCCAGGCTCCTGCAGAACATAGAGCGAATTGAGCGGAAAACCCGCCGGCGTGGGGGGGTTGTTGCTCGTCGTGAACGTCTGGCCGGGGTTGGCATTCACAAAGTAATTCAGGTTGGAAACGGTCGTGGGCGACGTCCAGCTAAATTGCGCGATGTCGTTGGAGCCTGGCGTCGGGGCCGAGGAGGACGCGTCCAGGATCACGGCCGCGGTGTTGGTCGCCGGCGGCGTGAAGACAACCAGGCTGGCCGGCGAACTGGTCACCGTCAAGGACCCGCCCACGCTGTTGGAGGCGATGAGCGTATAGGCGCCGGCATTGGTGAACTGCACCCCGGAGATGGGATAGGTGGCATTCGTGGCTCCGGCAATGCTGACCGGCCCGGTCCCGCTGTTGAACTGCCACTGATAAGATAGCGGCAGGGTGCCGGTGAAGCCCGCGCTTGCGGTGACGGCGCCGCCCACGAATTGATTCGGCGGCGTGATCACGGTTGGCGAGGTGGCAATCGGGCCGGAGGCGTTGGCCAGATACAGGTTCACCACGGAACTGGTGACGGAGCCGGAGCCATTGGCCACCACCCATTCATACTCATAGGTATTGGCCGCCATGCCCGTGGTGTTGAAAACGTAGCTGTTGGTGTTGGAATTTGCCAGGGCGGCCCAGGAGGCGCCACCGCTGCCGTTGTCGGTATACCAGGTGTCGGTCAGGGAATTGCCCGCCGCCGTGCCGCTCAACGTGACGAACCCGTCGGCATAATCGAGATTGACCGCCGAACTGGCCGGCGAAATGCTGACCGTCGAGATGACGGCCGCCACCAGATTAAGCACGACCGGCGCGCTGGTGATCGAGGCACTGCTGTTGGCCACGATGGCCTCATATTGATATTGGCCGGGAGCCAGGCTGGACGTGGCCAACCCGAAAATATTGGTGTTCGAGCCGGACACAGGAGTCCAGGTGACGCCGCCGGTGCCGCTGTCGGTTTGCCAGACGTAGGTGAGGTTGGTGCCGATGGCGTTAACGCTCAAGGTCACCGGAGTCCCGGCCAAAACCGGGCTGGCCGCGGAATTCGTCGGCGCAATGCTGACAGTTTGAATGTCGGGGAAACCCGCCGGCACAATGCTTAACAGGAAGGTGCCGTCGTAGTTGAGACCCGTCCCGGTCGGATAGGTGGGCGTGCCGCCGCTGGTGTTGTTCAGGCACAGGCACTCGCCGCCGGCATACGGATTGTTGCCGCAATTATCCAGCCCCATGTAGCCGCTGCTACAGGCCAGGGAATAGGCGTAAACCGAATTCGGCGCCAGGACATTGGTGAAGTTGCCATACCATTGGATCCAGTGTCCGCCGGCGGCGGCATAGGCGGCGGCCACATTATTATTGGTGTAAACGGCGATCAACTGGTCGGTGCCCGCGAACGCGTTGGTCATGGAGTATAACCGCAGCGTATAAAGGTCACCGGCCGACTCGCCGGAATTGCCGCTGACGCCGAACTTGATGAACACCGAGGACACGGCATAACCTCCGGGGTTGCCGCCCGTCGTGAAGGACTGCCCGGGAGGATTGCCGTTGTTGCTGTAGTAGTTCAGATTGGCCGGCGAGCCGGTGTCACTGGCATTGGAGAGCTGGGCGATGTCATACCCGGCCGGGTTGGGCGTCGGAGCAGTCGTGCCAAAGTCGGTCATGATCATGGGCACCAGCACCACCAAGTTCGAGAACGTGGTGTAAGTAACCCCGAAGTAATTGCTGGCCATCAGGGTATACGCGCCGGTATTGAAATATTGCGCATTCGTCAGACTGTAGGTGTTGGTGGTGGCGCCCGTAATATTGACCAGGCTGCCGCCATTATTGTTGGTGAACTGCCATTGGTAATAGATCACGGGAGCCGTCGGGCTGGCAAAGGTGGCGGTCATCGTGGCGTTGCTCCCCAAAAACACCGCCGGCGGGGTGATGGTAATGTTGGTCACCAGTGTTGGGGCGGCGCCCGCAACGACGATCAGCGCGCCGGCCGGGCCGGCCGTGGTGGCGTTGTTGTTGTCCGTGACCACCAGGCGGTACAGGTTGGTCGTGCCCGCCTGGCCGGTGGTGTTCAGATTATAGGTGGGACTGCCGTTGCCGGAGGGGAGATCGCTGAAACTAACGCCCGCATTGACGGACACCTGCCAGTCATAATTGACATAAGGGGGTGTGCCGCCGTCAACCAACGCGCTGATCGTCACCGGCAGGCCGGCCCCGACATAGCTGGCCGGACTGAACGCAACCGGACTTACCGTCGGAGTCGGAGCCCCATAGTAGTGCAACAGGACCTGGTGGGCGGTGTTGGTGACATAGTATTTGGTGGGATCAGCCCCCGTCAAAACCGGGGTCGTGGTCATGGTGAGGGTGCCGGTGACCGCAAACAGCGTATAATCGTGACCCGTGTCCAGCACGCCGATGAGCGGATTGACGGTGATGGTGTCGCTGTTGTCGAGGGTCAGGTTGCCGCCCACAACAACCTGGTCATTTCCACCGGTGGCGGGAACGGTCAGGTCAAACAGGGTGGTCTCGCCCGCGAGCGTGAGATTTTTGGAGAAGGTGATGGTGCCGGCCGCGCCGCTCCCGTTGCCGGTGCCGCTGTCGCCCGGGGCCAGGCTGGCGCCGCCATTGATGGTGGTGCTGCCGCCGATGGTGCCAGTGCCGCCCAAGGTCGTGCCACTGCCGATGACGCTGACGGTGTTGGTGCCCAAGGAGCCATCCACCAGCAAAGTGCCGCTGGGAATCGTCGTGGCGCCGGAATAGGTGTTGGCCGCCGGAAGCCGCAACGTGCCGGTATTCGTCATGGTAAACGTGGCCGTACCCGCCAAAGTCGCGCCGACGGACACCGACCCGTTGTTGTTCACCGTGTAGGAAGTGCTGGCCGTCAAAGTGCCATTAGTAACAGAACCGCTGGTGATGCTCACGACGCTGGCCGTGGAGGTCGTCGAACCGCCCAAATTCAACAGCACCCCGCTCATCGTCAAAGGACCGCCGCCGGTCAAACCGCCGGTGCTGCTCAGAACCACGCTTCCGCCCGTGATCAACGTGCCGCCGGCGTAATTGTTCGCCCCTTGCAGGGTGGTGACGCCCGAACCAGTGAACGTCATGCCGCCGCTGGTGTTGGCGGCGGTGGAAATGGAAGCAATCGTCGCGGCGGTGCTGGCGGCGTTCGTGCCGCCGTGGAACGTCACCCCGGTCGGATTGGCCGTATAGCAGCCCGGGCTGGTGATCTGAATGGATTGGATCATGAAAGTGCCGTTACCCGTGCCGTCATCCACCATGTTCGCCACGGCGGTGGCGACCAGTCCGGCCCGGCCATTGTTACCGCCAGGGGTGCCGCTGGAGCCAACGGGCGTGCCGCCGGTGAACTGCACAAAGGGCGCGCCGACATAACCCGAGCCCTGACTGCCCAAGGCGACGCCTGTCACCCCATTGGCCGTGGGGGCCACGATGGGTTGGGCGATGGTGATGTTCACGCCGTTGTTGTTCACCGTGCCGCCGCCCGGGTAAACTTGGACGGAGACGGGGTTGGCGGCGGCAAAGAAAGTCGAACCCGCCGTGTCGCCCGCCGTGGTCGTGAGCGTGCCGCCATTGAAGTTCAACTGCGCCGTGGGATTGTTGCCCTCACCATTTTGTTTGATTTGGGGGACCGTCAGGACGCCATTGGCCAGCAAATTCACGATGGACGTCGCGCTGATATAATTTTGATTGAACAAGGTGATGCCGGTCGTGCTGGTGCCGGTGCAGGTGACGCTGGCCGCGTTCGCACCGCCGCCGACATCCAGCACGGCATATATATATGAATTATTATTCCAAGCCATGTCAATTCTGGCCGCGCTCACCGTCGCCGGCGCCGCGGCCCCGGAGACATTGAGCAGCCCATATCCAAAAACGGTGGTGGAAGAACTCCCGCGGGCAAGGGTGATATAGCCCGTATCCGTAAACGCGCCGCCGAAAATGTCCATCACCCCGCCGCCGCCGGTGCTGGCATTGCCTTGGATATCAACTTCATTCGCCAACAAGGCGCCGCCGGAGAGATTGTAGTAACCATAAGTCGTGGCGGAATTGGCCGTGCCGATTTGAAAATCACCCGTGCTGGCTCCCTCAGTCAAGGTCAGATTGCCGCCGCTTTGGAACGCCTCACCCGGGGCGGTGGCGTTGTTGCCGAGGGCCAAATTGTAATTCGTCACGTTGGCTCCAGCCCCGATGGTCATCACGGCATTCGTATTGGCGATATTACCCACCACCACCGTTGCCGTGCTCGCCGAACTGCCGCCAATATCCAAGCGTGCCAACCTGCCCATATTCACGGTCGTGGCTCCGGTGAAGGTGTTGGTGGCACCCGAAAGCGTCAACGTGCCGTTGCCAGTCTTGGTAAGGCCACCGGTTCCGCCGAGCACTCCGCCCAAGGCGAGGTTGCCGCCGCCCGCCGTGGTGGTAAACGTGCGAACCCCCAGGAGGCCCAGCGAGGCGTTGATGGTTTGAAGCGCCGTGCCGGCATTGAGGACATTGCCGGCCAAAACCAGCGAGTTGGTGCTCCAGATGCTGTTGGTGTTCCAGATGGTGAAGCCGCTGCCCCCGGCAGTGAACGTAATATTGGTGACGGTGGTGGCCGGCGGCAGGTCATTGGTCAGCGAGGTGTAGCCCGTGGAACCGGCCAGACCAAACACCACCGAATTGGTCGTCGGCACATTGCCGGTCCAATTGGCCACCGTGCTCCAATTTCCGTCCGTGTTGCCCTGCCAGGTCGCAACTTGCGCCAACGCCCCCGGCCCGGAGAGCAGGGCGGCCAGCAGGATGAGCCAGCCGGCCGGCAGCAACCGGCGGGAACGCCGCGGCGGGGTGATTTTAGCGGCAAGGTGGTGTTGATTCATAGGGTTATTGAAGGTTTCGGGTTGGAAGACAATCTGGCGGTCAGGGTTGGCGGCATTCATAAACTAACGGTTAATTGCTGGGTTTTTGGGCTACGGAGGTAAAGACTAACAGGCAAAGAATGAAAAATATATTACCCATTCGGGTGAAAATACGGGTTACCGGCCGTCAATGGTCTGCGGGTTCCACCACAACAATCCCTTGCCGCTCGTGCCGGCGACCGGATCGTTTTCCTCGTCATAAAAATCCTGATATTTGATGAATTTGACGGACCCATCCACTTGGAGGACATTGGCGCCAGTCACATGCACTTTAGCGAGACCTTCGCTGGTCAGAGGCATGTTGCTGCCGTCATTATAGTTTCCGGCATTATCAAAGTCCGCCTCCCAAAAAAGAATGCACGACTGGTTCCAGGCCTTGCTCAACCTCACCGTGGAATATCCGTAGCCGCCGGAGCCGTCACCCGTGCCGCCATAAAAACCGGCGCAACCATTCATGGTGTAACTGCTCAACTGATTCGCGCGGGACCCCCAGGAACTATTGGGATTGCCCGGAGGATCCAGCGGGCATTGGTAATCTTTGACATTGGCATCATATTGATAGCACAAGCCGCCCTTCATGGCGGTCACCTCATCGGCGGCGAACAGCGCGGCATTGTTGCCGAGATCGTATTGTTGCACCGTCAATTGGACCGGCAGAGTGGCATACAACCATCCTGGGACCGCAGGAGAGGGAGCCCCCCAATTGCACCAGGGTATGTGGTCCTGATTGTCTCCGGCATACATATGCACCGCCAAACCCAACTGCTTGTTGTTGTTTAAGCATTGAATGCGGAGCGCATGGGCTTTGGCCTTGGCCAGGGCGGGCAGGAGCATGGCCGCCAAAATGGCGATGATGGCAATGACCACCAGCAGTTCAATCAAGGTGAAACCCCGGCGGTTGCAAGGGCGGGTTGTGTGACTCATAGTATTCATGGCAAAAATCTCATATCTTCATTTACGTCACGTTTTACACCCGCCAACGCGGCGGCAAATGGACTCATGTCTTTGATCATAAACAATGATTGATGATGTAAGATTAACATGGAACCGGTTTGGTGCCCATTACCCATTCGGGTGAAAATTGGACGGCCAAAATCATCGTCCGGTGACGACCCCGGAACTGGAACGAAACGGCGTATATGGTTCGCCGGTCGGAACCGGGCCGCCGGCAAACACCTCAAATTCAGCCAGGGCCGGCCAGCAGCCGTCGTCGGCCCCGGTCAACGTCAGTTTCACATATTGTCCACGGGCCTGGAACTGATGTACGGGCAACCGGGTTGCCACGGTGTTCGTGGTCATGTCAACCACCTGCACCCAGTTCGTGCCATCCGGAGACACCTCGATTTTGTATTGATAGTAATAGCCGGGATTTTGCCAAAACAACCGGCAGGCGGTCAGCTCCTGGCTCTCCCCCAGATCAATCCGCGCCCAATGTCCCGGCAGGCCGTCGCCGGTGGGCCAGTAGGTTCCAAAATCGCCATCGGCAATTTTGGCGGCATACCGCCCCCATTCGGCGGAACTGGCCTCCACCGGCTTGTTCAGGGCGACATTGGTCGTGCCGCTCAACAGTTCCCATTCCTCACACGTCGCCCAGAAATACATTCCCACCCCTTTGCCGGTGATGGTCAGCCGGAAATAACGGCCGGTGCAATCGAGGGGATCGTCATTGGTTTCTGACAAGACGGCATTGCCCCGGTGATCCACGACGTTGGTCCAGGTGACGCCGTCGAGCGAGGCTTCGATGAAATATTGGTAGGCGCGCTGATTGCCTTCCCAGGTGATTTTGGAGGCGTTCAGCTTGGATGGCTGACCGAGGTCAACCATGAGCCACTGGGGCGCGTCGCCGGTTTCAGCGGCCCAGCCGGTGCGCGTGCTGCCGTCCACGATGCGCTTGGGTTCCTTGCCGTTTTCCTGGTTGTTTTTGTCACAGGTGACCGGTTTATGGCGGGCGAGGTTGCCGGGGCCGGGCACCGGGTCCAGCGGGAAGGTGGCCAGGCCTGTGGCCAGATCGAGCTGCCAGTGGTCGCCCCAGGCGATGGGCTGAAACTGGCCATGGTCGAACCGCAGAGGGAGCCAGATGTTCCGCGAATTCGGGAGGTTCCAGGATTTCCAGCGGTCGGACATGAAAATAAGCGTGGTGCCCTGGCTGCCGGCGACCGGCAAAACAAAATTGGCCTGGCTGTTGAAGGTTGAGTCGCCCAACCGGCTGATGAGGCCCTGCTGGGGACCGTAAGGCCCGGTGATGTGATCCGCTTCCTGCAGGGTGTTGTAGTTCGCATTCCAGCCCGTGGCGGCCGAGGTGATGAGATAATATTTGCCGTTGAACTTAAACAAGGCCGGCGCCTCGCGGCGGGCCCCGGGCAGCACATTGTAATGCTCCACCGCGTCCAGATAGTCCGGCGACAGCTTGTAGAGCATCATATCGGTGTTTTCATTTGACGACGAGACGAACCAGGCGGTGCCGTCATCGTCCTTGAAGAGGTTGCAGTCGCGCGACATGAAGCCGGGCCGGCCATGATCCATGACGTCCGTCTGGTCAAATGGGCGGAACAACTTGACCAGGGCGAAATCACCGTCGGGGCGGTCGCATTGCGCGACGGCGGCCTGGGCGTCGGCATAGCCGCGCAGGTTTTCCCGATGCGCCCAGAGCACGTATTTTTTGGTGGCGGCATTGTAAATGACTTTGGGCCGTTCGAACTGGCTGTCCGCCAGGCCCGGGGTGCCCTGGGACAGCACCTGGTGTTTAAACGTCCAATCCACCAAGTTGGTCGAGACATAACAGTTGATGCCGACGCTCCGGCCCGCCCGGAGGTGGTTTTCGCCATACCAATAGAACGTGTCCCCGACCTGCAGGACGCATCCGCCATGGGCGTTAATCTGGTTGCCGGCGGTGTCATTCCAAATGGTGGCGCCCGTGGGGATGGTCACCGGTGCGGCAACCGCACCGGTCAATATGAAGAGTCCGGCGGCGACCCCGACCCAGCAGGAAAGAAAGTTTGTTAGTTTCATAGGAAGGTGAGTTTCCCGCCTCACGGGGCGGGGAAAAACATGGAGGCGAGGTCTGGTCTTAACTGCTCAATCACGATTTAACTGTTATCAGTGGAACATTAGCAAAGTTTTCGCACCGGGTCCATTACCCGAACGGGTGAATTACGGGGGTTGCGGAGCAAGGTGGCCGGGCGCATACTTATATCACCTGAAATGAGCCCTCGTCATTTGCCCAAACTCCGAGCCGTGGGACTGTTCGCCGCCCTGGCGTGTTTCATCGCCCCGGCGGCCGCACAAGGGTTGCCGCCCGCCACGCTCACCCTGACCAACGCGGCCCAAGTGCGCAGTCTCTCGGCCAGCGAGGCGGCCGCCGCCCTGCCCGTACACTTACGCGGAGTGATCCTGGATGAAGCCTATCCGCCCGGAAGGGCATTGATCATCCACGACGGCACCTCAGGAATCTACCTGCTGGCCGACAAGAATATTTTTGCAACGTATAAAAGGGGCGACCTGGTTGACGCCGAAGGCGTAACCGATCCGGGGCAATTTGCCCCGATTGTCCGGGTCACTCGGGCGCAAAGGACCGGCACCGGAGCCGAGCCGATTCCGCGAAAGGTCACCTACCAAGAATTGATTTCCGGAGCCATGGACGCCCAGTGGGTGGAAGTCGTCGGCGTCGTCCGGCGCTGTGTGGAACAAGCCCCTCCCGATATTGACGCCTGGCGGGTGGTGGTGAACGTGGGGGGAGGAAACCTCTCCGTGAGATTACCCATGCCCCGGGATCCGCTAATCCAGGAAGATGCCGAGGTGCGGCTGCACGGGATTTGTCTCTATGAATTCAATCAGAAGCGCCAGGCCTTGAATCCCGTGCTGCAAGTTCCGTTGGGTGTGCCGGTGCAGATTGACAAATTGGCCCCCGCCAATCCCTTTTCCGCGCCCGTGCGCTCCACCGCCGACTTGCAGTTGTTCACCCCGGAACGCGCGTCCGGCCACCGCATCCATGTGCGAGGCGTGGTGACCTATTCCCAGCCGGAATCATTTGTTTGGATCCGGGACCAAGCCTCCGGTTTGCGCGTGCAAACCTTTCAGCCGGGGAAATTGCAGCCGGGAGATGTCATTGATGTGCTGGGTTTTCCCACCTACCGCTACTCCTCCTTTACGTTGGAGAATTCCATCTATCGGAAAACCGGTTCGGGAAAGCCAGTGTTGCCGGTGACCTTCACCAACTCGACCGAAGCGTTCGATCTGGAAGATGATCTGGTCAGCACCACGGCGAAGCTGACCGACGTGCAACCCATGCTGAAAGGAATGGGTTTTACCCTGGAGCTGGCCGGAACCGTGTTCAAGGCGGATTTGGATCTGCCCCCCAATCAACGGATGCCCGCCCAGTGGCAGGCCGGGAGCCTGGTTCGCATCACCGGCATCTGCTCGGTGGTGCATGATGAAGTCCGGCCGATGATGGGCATGTGGCATCCGCAAACCTTTCAAATCCAGCTCCGGTCCCCGGGGGATTTGGCGGTGCTGGTGCCGCCGCCGTGGTGGACGCCCGGCCACATCATACAACTGCTGGCGGCCGTCATCGGCGGCTTGTTTTTGATCACCGGCCTGGTGGCAATGATGGCGCAGCACCGGTTGAAAGAGCAGGCGCGCCACCGGGCGATGGCCGAGGCGGAATTCGCCGCCATTCTATCCGAGCGCAACCGCATGGCGCGCGAAATCCATGACACGCTGGCCCAAGGTTTGGCGGCCACCTCGATTCAATTGCGGCTGGCCAAACGCAAAGCGGAAGACACCCAGGAAGCGCTGCATCAACATTTGGATGCGGCCCAGCAACTGGTGCGTGAGAGCCTGAATGAGGCGCGCAACTCCATCTGGAACATGCGGTCGCAAGTGCTGGAAACCAGCGATCTGCCCAGCGCCCTGCGGAATATTCTCAAACAAATGGCCGACGGCGCGGGGCTCAAGGCAACCTTTGAATGCACCGGCCGGGTCCGCCGGCTGGCCACGCTCATCGAAAACAACTGCCTGCGGGTGGGGCAGGAAGCCATCACCAACGCCGCCAAACACGCCCAAGCCAAGGAAATCAAAGTCCGGCTGGAGTATGAGGAGAAATTTCTCCGTCTGCTGGTGACCGATGACGGCCTTGGCTTTGATCCCGTCAACCCCCCGCCCAGCAAGAGCGGATTTGGGCTGGTGGGCATCCGCGAACGCGCCGCCACGCTCAAAGCCACGCTGGACATCCATCGAGCCCCGAACCAAGGCACGGAAATCAGCCTGTCCATACCACTCGTTGGCGATTGAGCCGGCCGGATTTGACGTGGCTTCCCGGTTATAATAATATATTCACCCTAATGGGTAAATGACAGACGGCGGATCTGCCTGTAAGGTGGCCGTGACTAAATTGAAGAAGACCAACCCAATACGCATCATGCTGGTGGAGGACCACCCGGCCTACCGGAAGGGAATGGTCGCGCTCATTGAGAGCGAGGCCGACATGCAGGTCGTGGCCGAAACTGGTGACGGACGGGAGGCGCTGGACCTCTACCGTCAGAAAAGGCCCGATGTGGTGCTGATGGATTTGCGCCTGCCGGGGATGGGCGGGGTGGAAGCCACGCTGGCGATTCGCGGCGAATTTCCCGAGGCGCGCGTGATTGTGCTCACCACCTTCGACATGGATGAGGATATTTTTCGCGCCATCCAATCGGGGGCGAAATCGTATTTGCTCAAAGACACCCCGGACGACGAACTGTCCTCCACCATCCGCAATGTCCATGCCGGGAAGCAAATTCTGTCCGAGAAGCTGGCCAAACGGCTGGCGGTCCGGCAGGCCCGCCCGGAACTCACCCAGCGGGAAATCGAAGTGCTCCAACTTCTCATCAAGGGCCGGAGCAACAAGGAAATCGCCTCCGGGTTGTTTTTGTCCAGTGACACGATCAAGGCGCATTTGAAGACCCTGTTCAACAAACTCAAGGTGCAGGACCGCACCGAAGCCGCCATCAGCGCCATCCGCCACGGGATTGTTCATCTGGAATAGCCGGCGGAAACGTTTGTTGGATCTCTGTGTGGGTGCGGCCCGGTTGAAGCAATGACAAGGGCGGCTACGGCAAGGT